>Ga0335085_10003709_pt1 | contig 26063 bp, 34 predicted proteins | sample Lox_Sample_45_FD_206712 | JGI IMG/M metagenome (GOLD analysis project Ga0335085, IMG submission 206712) | Soil microbial communities from Loxahatchee National Wildlife Refuge, Florida, United States - Lox_Sample_4.5 | ecosystem: Environmental > Terrestrial > Soil > Wetlands | place: USA...
TCAAGGTGAAGCGCGTGCACGTCGAGCGCGGCGCGCTTCTGAGGCGCTTCCACGCGCGCGCCAAGGGGCGCGGCGTGCGCATCCAGAAGCATACCTGCCACATCTACATCACCGTCGGCGACTAGGCGGGGATCGGGAGAACGCATGGGACAGAAAATCAATCCGGTAGGGTTCAGGCTCGCGGTCAACCGCAACTGGAGCTCGCGCTGGTACGCCAACAGCCGTGCCTTCGCGCCGATGCTCGCGGAGGACATCAAGGTGCGCAGCTTCCTGAAGAGGAAGCTCGCTCACGCATCGGTCGGGCGGGTGCTGATCGAGCGCCCGGCGAAAGACGCGCGCATCACCATCTTCTCCGCGCGTCCCGGCGTCGTGATCGGCAAGAAGGGTGAGGAGATCGAGGCGCTCAAGGCTGAGCTGCGGCGCATCATGGGCGTGCAGCAGGTGCATGTGAACATCGAGGAAATCCGCAAGCCCGAGACCGACGCGCAGTTGATCGCCGACTCGATCGCGCAACAGCTCGAGAAGCGGATCATGTTCCGCCGCGCCATGAAGCGCGCGATGCAGAACGCGATGCGTCTCGGCGCCCAGGGCGTCAAGATCATGAGCTCGGGGCGCCTGAACGGCCACGAGATCGCGCGCACCGAGTGGTACCGCGAGGGGAGAGTTCCGCTGCACACGCTGCGCGCCGACATCGACTACGGCTTCGGCGAGGCGAAGACCACCTACGGCGTGATCGGCATCAAGGTATGGGTCTACAAGGGCGAGGTCATGCCGAGGGGCGACGCGCAGCAGGGTGCTGCGCCGGGTGCCGCCGCGGCGGCCGTGCCCACCGCACCGCAACCGGAGGCGCCCGCCGAGCCGAAGCGCGCCAAGAAGCCGGGCCTGCGCACGGGCGCCAAGCGCGCGCCCGCGAAGCCCAGGGCCGAGGGCGAGAAGAAGGCGAGAAAGCCCGACGCGCCCGCGCCGAAGACGACGGTCAAGCGCGCCAAGAAGATCGTGAAGGAAGAGACGGAGAAGAAGGACGAGAAGGGGGACTGAGCGATGCTGCAGCCGGCACGAACCAAATATCGAAAGCAGCAGAAGGGCCGCAACAAGGGCATCGCGACGCGCGGCGCCCGGGTGTCGTTCGGGGAATATGGCCTGAAGGCCCTCGGCCGGGGACGGCTCACCGCGCGCCAGCTCGAGGCGGCGCGGCGCGCGCTGTCGCGGCACATCAAGCGCGGCGGGCGCGTCTGGATCCGCGTCTTTCCGGACAAGCCGATTTCACGCAAGCCCGCGGAGGTGCGCATGGGCAACGGCAAGGGCAACCCGGAATACTTCGTATGCGAAATTCAGCCCGGCAAGATCATCTACGAAATGGACGGGGTCGACGCGGCGCTGGCGAAGGAGGCATTCGCGCTTGCGGCGGCGAAGCTGCCGTTCAAGACCGCGGTCGTGCATCGGATGCTCGGCTGAAGGGAGCGTGACAGCCATGAAAGCCAGTGAGCTCCGCTCGAAGAGCGGCGAGGAGCTGAAGAAGGAGCTGGGCGAGCTGCTGAGGGCGCAGTTCGGCCTGCGCATGCAGCACGCGACCCAGCAGCTCGCCAACACCAGCCAGATCAAGAAGGTGCGGCGCGACATCGCTCGCGTGCGCACCGTGCTCAAGGAGAAGGTCGCCAAATGAACGCCCAAGCCGCCGCGACGCAGCCGCAACAGCCCGCCCGCAACCAGCGCACGCTGGTGGGACGGGTGGTGAGCGACAGGATGCAGAAGACCGTGGTGGTCCGGGTCGAGCGCCGTGTCAAGCACGCGGTGGTCGGCAAGACCGTGACGCGGACTCGGAAATACCATGCCCACGTCGCGGCCGGTGAGTTCGGGCCGGGCGACCTCGTCGAGATCGCCGAGTGCCGGCCGATCTCGAAGACCAAGTCGTGGCAGGTGACGCGACTGCTGGAGAAATCGAAGGCGGTTTGATAGAATTGCCGCCTTTTCCGCCCCGGACGGGGTCCAAAACTGCGGGCTCGGTGCCCGCAAGTTGGATGGAGCAAAGCAGCCATGATTCAGATGCAGTCCGTGCTGGACGTCGCCGACAACACCGGTGCGCGCGCCGTCATGTGCATCAAGGTGCTCGGCGGCTCGAAGCGCCGCTACGCCTCGATCGGCGACGTCATCAAGGTGAGCGTGAAGGACGCGGCGCCGCGCGGGCGGGTGAAGAAGGGCGAGGTCTACGACGCGGTGGTGGTTCGGACCGCGAAGGGAGTGCGCCGCGCCGACGGCTCGCTGGTGCGCTTCGACTCGAACGCGGTGGTGCTGCTCACCAACAAGCTCGAGCCGATCGGCACGCGCATATTCGGGCCGGTGACGCGCGAGTTGCGCACCGAGCGCTTCATGAAGATCGTGTCGCTCGCGCCGGAAGTGCTCTGAGCGGCTCTCGAGGAAGGGTGTCATGCAACGCATTCGCAAGGGCGACGAGGTGGTGGTGATCTCCGGCCGCGACAGGGGCAAGCGCGGCACGGTGCTGCGCCGCGTCGACGCCGAGCACGTGGTGGTCGAGGGAGTCAATCGCGCCAAGAAGCACCAGCGGCCCAACCCGATGAAGGGCGTCACCGGCGGCATCATCGACAAGGACATGCCGATTCACATCTCCAACGTCGCGCTGTTCAACCCGGCGACGCAGAAGGCCGACAGCGTCGCCTTCAAGGTGCTGGGCGACGGGCGCAAGGTGCGGGTCTTCCGCTCCAACGGCGAGCAGGTGGACGTGTAGGGAAGGCTATGACGAAAGACAAGGACGCGAAGCCGCAGGACGCGAAGCAGCAGCAGAAGCCGGCGCCGAGGAAGGAGACGTCGCGCAAGGAAGCGGCCGCGCCTGCTGCCGCAAAGGACGCCGGACCGAAGCTGCCTGCGCCGCCGGCGCGGCTGGCGGTGTACTACCGCGAGAAGGTGGTTCCCGAGTTGATGCAGAAGCGCGGCTACAAGACGGTCATGCAGGTGCCGCGGATCCGCAAGATCACGCTCAACATGGGCGTGGGCGAGACGGTGAACGACAAGAAGATCCTGGACAACGCGGTCGGGGACATGACGCGCATCGCCGGCCAGAAGCCGGTCGTCACGAAGTCGCGCCGGTCGATCGCCAACTTCAAGATCCGCGCCGGATTCCCGGTCGGCTGCATGGTGACTCTGCGCGGGGCCCGCATGTACGAGTTCCTCGACCGCCTCGTGAACATCGCGATCCCGCGGATCCGCGACTTCCGCGGCGTCTCCAATCGCGCCTTCGACGGGCGCGGTAACTACAGCCTCGGGGTGAAGGAGCAGATCATTTTTCCCGAGATCGAGTACGACAAGATCGACGCCCTGCGCGGGCTCGACATTGCCATCAACACCACCGCGAAGACGGACGACGAGGCGAGGGCGCTGCTGACGGCGTTCCGCTTCCCGTTCAGGCACGAACAGCAGAAGGGCTGACAATCATGGCCAAGCTTGCAGTCAAGCTCCGTGAAAAGAAGCGCCGCGACGCCGTCGCCAGGTTCAAGGCTAAGCGCGCCGCGCTGCTCGAGGTGATCCACGACAGCAAGGCGTCCGACGAGGACCGGGATGCCGCGCGGCTCAAGCTGCAGAAGTTGCCGCGCAACGCCTCGCCGACGCGCCTGCGAAATCGCTGCGCCCTAACCGGGCGGCCGCGCGGCGTGTACCGCAAGTTCGGCCTGGCGCGCAACAAGCTGCGCGAGCTCGCGCTGCGCGGCGAGGTGCCCGGCGTGATCAAGGCGAGCTGGTGAGGGCCCCGCGATGAGCATGACCGATCCGATCGCCGATATGCTGACGCGCATCCGCAACGCCCAGATGGCGGGGCAGGTGGACGTCTCGATCCCGAGTTCCAAGCTCAAGGTGTCGATCGCCCAGGTGTTGAAGGACGAGGGCTATGTCGAGGACTTCGCGGTGCAGGACGAGGGCGGCAAGAAGGCGCTGCGCATCGGCCTGCGCTACTACGCGGGCCGGCCGGTGATCGAGCGGCTGGAGCGCGTCTCCAAGCCGGGGCTGAGGGTGTACAAGGGCCGCGAGGGCCTGCCGCGGGTGATGAACGGCCTGGGCGTGGCGATCGTCTCGACTTCGCGCGGCGTAATGACCGACCGCAAGGCGCGCGCCACGGGCGTCGGCGGCGAAGTGATCTGCATCGTCGCCTGAGGAGCCGCCGGTGTCGCGCATCGCCAAATACCCCATTCCGCTGCCCAAGGGCGTCGAGGTGAGCATCACTCAGGCGCAGATCTCCGTGAAGGGACCGCTCGGGACCATCGCCCGGGCGATGGACCCCAACGTCGGGATCGAGAAGGCGGGCGACGCGCTGCAGTGCAAGGCGCTCGGCAACTCGAACCACGCGACCGCGATGTCGGGCACCATGCGCGCGCTCGTGGCCAATATGGTGACGGGCGTCACCAAAGGCTTCGAGAAGAAGCTGTCGCTGGTCGGCGTCGGCTACCGCGCGCAGGCGCAGGGCGACAAGCTGAACCTGTCGCTCGGGTTCTCGCACCCGGTGGTGCACCAGATGCCGAAGGGAATCAAGGTCGCGACGCCGACGCAGACCGATATCGTCGTCAGCGGCATCGACAAGCAGCTGGTCGGCCGCATCGCCGCCGAAATCCGCGACGTCAAGCCGCCCGAGCCGTACAAGGGCAAGGGCGTGCGCTACACGGGCGAGGCGATCGCGCTCAAGGAAACGAAGAAGAAGTAGGCATGCCGGCCCGCCACGGAGAGATCGCATGATCGACAAGAATCCCGCCCGCCTGCGCCGCGCGCGCCAGACGCGGCACAAGATCCGGGAACTCGGCGCGGTGCGGCTGACGGTGCACCGCACCAACACGCACATCTACGCGCAGATAACGTCCCCCGGCGGGGACAAGGTCCTGGCGAGCGCGTCGAGCACGGAAAAGGATTTGCGCACGAGCCTGAAGAGTGGCGGCAATTGCAAGGCCGCGGAGGTTGTCGGGCAGCGCATCGCCGAGAAGGCGAAGGCCGCGGGGATCGAACGGGTCGCGTTCGACCGGGCCGGCTACCGCTATCACGGCCGCGTCAAGGCGCTCGCCGAGGCTGCCCGCGCCGGCGGGCTGAAATTCTGAGGGGTCGCGCATGGCGAAATTACAGGCGAGAAGGATGCAGCAGCAGGAGGAGCGCGGCGACGGGCTGCGCGAGAAGATGGTCGCGGTCAACCGCGTCACCAAGGTGGTGAAGGGCGGGCGCGTGCTGGGCTTCGCCGCGCTCACCGTGGTCGGGGACGGCGACGGCGGCATCGGCATGGGCAAGGGCAAGGCCCGCGAGGTTCCGGTCGCGGTGCAGAAGGCGATGGAGGAGGCGCGCCGCCGCATGTTCAAGGTGAACTTGAAGAGCGGCACGCTGCATCACGCGGTCATCGGCCGGCACGGCTCGGCGAAAGTGCTGATGCAGCCGGCGTCCGAGGGTACGGGCATCATCGCCGGCGGGCCGATGCGCGCGGTGTTCGAGGTGATGGGAGTCACTAACGTGCTCGCCAAGTGCTTCGGCTCGACCAACCCGTACAACGTGGTGCGGGCGACGCTGAAGGGCCTGCAGGCGATGAACACGCCGGCGGAGATCGCCGCCAAGCGCGGCAAGAAGGTCGAGGAGATCGTTTCCTAGGAAGCGCCATGGCGGAAAAGAAGATCAAGGTCACGCTGGTAAAGGGGCTCGCCGGCTGCAAGACGGCGCACCGGGCAACGGTCCGGGGACTGGGCCTGCGCCGCATCAACCAGACGGTAGAGGTCGTCGACACGCCGGCGGTGCGCGGCATGATCAATCGGGTCTTCTACCTGGTGCACGTCGATTCTTGAAACGGAGACTGGCATGCGCTTGAACAATCTGAAGCCTGCGGCGGGAGCGAAGCACGCGCGGCACCGCGTCGGCCGCGGCGTCGGCTCCGGCTGGGGCAAGACCGCGGGGCTCGGCCACAAAGGCCAGCGCGCACGTGCCGGCGGCTATCACAAGGTCGGATTCGAGGGCGGCCAGATGCCCTTGCACCGCAGGCTGCCCAAGCGCGGCTTCAAGTCGCCGACGCGCGACGCGACTGCGGAAGTGAGGCTTTCCGACCTGCAGGCGATGAAGGCGAACGAAATCGACTTCGCGACGTTGCGAGCCGAAGGCGTGGTGCCGCGCATCGCCACTGCGGCCAAGGTGATCCTGTCGGGCAAGCTTGAGCGTAAGGTGACGCTGAGGGGCGTGAAGGTGAGCAAGGGAGCGCGTGCCGCGATCGAGGCGGCGGGCGGCTCGATTTCGCTTCCGGAGCAAAAGCAGGCCAAGGAAAAGGATTCCCGGGAGGAGCAGCCCGGGAAGACGAAGGAGTAGCGCGGCTTGGCGACCGCACTTCCCGGCATCGGCAAGGGAGCCCGCTACGGCGACCTCAAGAAGCGCCTCCTGTTTCTGCTCGGAGCGCTGTTCGTGTTCCGCATCGGCGCGCATATTCCGGTGCCGGGCATCGACCCGAGCGTACTGGCGGAGTTGTTCAAGGGCCAGCAGGGCGGGATCCTCGGCATGTTCAACATGTTCTCGGGGGGTGCGCTGCGACGGTTCACCATCTTCGCGCTCGGCATCATGCCGTACATCTCCGCCTCCATCATCATGCAGTTGCTGACGGCGGTCAGCCCGCAGCTCGACCAGCTGCGCAAGGAGGGGGAGAGCGGCCGCCGCAGGATTACCCAGTACACGCGCTACGGGACGGTGGTGCTGGCGCTCTTCCAGGCGACGGGCATCTCGATCGCGCTCGAGTCGCAGCCCAACCTGGTGCTCGATCCGGGACTCATGTTCCGGATCACGGCCGTGACTTCGCTGGTCACCGGGACGATGTTTCTGATGTGGCTCGGCGAGCAGATCACCGAGCGCGGCCTCGGCAACGGCATCTCGCTCATCATCTTCGCCGGCATCGCCGCGGGGCTGCCGAACGCGGTTGCCGGGACGCTGGAGCTGGTACGTACGGGCGCCATGCACCCGCTTACTGCGCTGCTGATCGCGGCCGCTGTCATCGGCATCACGGCCTTCGTCTGCTTCGTCGAGCGCGGTCAGCGCAAGATCCTGGTGAACTACGCCAAGCGCCAGGTCGGAAACCGCGTCTACGGCGGCCAGAGCTCGCACTTGCCGTTCAAGCTCAACATGTCCGGCGTCATTCCGCCGATCTTCGCCAGCTCGCTGATCCTGTTTCCGGCGACGCTGCTGAGCTGGTTCGGCTCGGCCGAAGGCTTCATCTGGCTGCGCGACCTGTCCGGGTCGCTGTCGCCGGGGCAACCCATCTACGTGCTGCTGTACTCGGCGCTCATCGTCTTCTTCTGCTTCTTCTACACGGCGCTGCAGTACAACCCGAAGGAGACAGCCGACAACCTAAAGAAGTCGGGCGCGTTCGTGCCGGGGATCCGGCCGGGCGACCAGACGGCGCGCTACCTCGAGCGGATCCTGACGCGCCTGACGCTGGGCGGGGCGATCTATGTGACGCTCGTGTGCCTGCTGCCGGAGTTCCTGATCCTGCGCTGGAACGTGCCGTTCTACTTCGGCGGCACGTCGCTCCTGATCATCGTGGTGGTGACCATGGACTTCATGGCGCAGGTCCAGGCTTACATGATGACGCACCAGTATGAAAGCTTGCTGCGCAAGGCGAACTTCAAGGGCGGGCTCCCTGCTAGGTAACGTCGTCGTGGCGAAGGAAGATGCGATCGAGATGCAAGGGGAAGTGATCGAGAACCTTCCGAACGCGACGTTCAAAGTAAAGCTCGAGAACGGGCACATGGTGCACGGCTTCATCTCGGGGAAGATGCGCATGAACTACATCCGCATTCTCCCTGGCGACAAGGTGACGGTGCAGCTCACGCCCTACGACCTGACCAAGGGACGCATCACGTTCCGGGCGAAGTAGCGGGCAAAGGAGAGCGACATGAAGGTGATGGCATCGGTGAAGAAGATCTGCCGCAACTGCAAGATCGTGCGGCGCAAGCGCGTGGTGCGGGTGATCTGCTCGGATCCGCGGCACAAGCAGCGGCAGGGCTGACGCCGGAGCGGCGCCCGGGTTGATAAGAGCTTGACAGGATTGGTATAATTTAAGGTTCTTCGGACAGGATCTCATGGCACGCATCGCAGGCATCAACATCCCCAACCACCAGCACGCCGGCATCGCGCTGACGGCGATCTACGGCATCGGCCGTTCGCGCGCCGCCGCAATCTGCGCCGCGGCTGGCGTCGAGGCGACGCGCAAGATCAAGGACCTGACCGACGTGGAAATGGAGCGCTTGCGGGAGAGCGTCGGCCGCATCGCCGTCGAAGGGGACCTGCGGCGCGAGGTGCAGATGTCGATCAAGCGGCTGATCGACCTGGGCTGCTACCGCGGCTCGCGACATCGCAAGGGACTGCCGGTGCGGGGGCAGCGCACGCGCACCAACGCGCGCACCCGCAAGGGCCCGCGCAAGGCGGCGATCAAGCTGAACGCGCCGGCCGGCAAGGTGGCGTGATGGCAAGCAAGAACGCCCCCTCGACGCAGCAGCTGCAGCAGACCGCGGCCGCCCGCGCCCGCAAGAAGGTCAAGAAGAACGTCGCGGAGGGCGTGGCCCACGTGCATGCGTCGTTCAACAACACCATCGTCACGATTACCGACCGCCAGGGCAACGCGCTCGCGTGGGCGACCTCGGGCAACGCCGGCTTCAAGGGCTCGCGCAAGTCGACGCCGTTCGCAGCGCAGGTCGCCGCCGAGCGGGCCGGGCGCGCGGCTCAGGAATACGGCGTCAAGAACGTCGAGGTGCGCATCAAGGGCCCTGGACCGGGACGCGAATCCGCGGTGCGCGCGCTGAACGCGATCGGCCTCAAGATCACGTCGATTTCCGACGTAACGCCGGTCCCACACAACGGCTGCCGCGCGCCGAAGCGGCGCCGCGTCTAGCCGCGCGAGGAGCCAAGATGGCAAGAGACACCGACGCCAAGTGCCGGATCTGCCGCCGAGAGGGCGAGAAGTTGTTCCTCAAGGGCGAGAAGTGCTTCACCGACAAATGCGCCATCGAGCGCCGTGGCTACGCGCCCGGCCAGCACGGACAGAAGAGCGGCGCGCGGCTCTCCGACTACGGCAAGCAGCTGCGCGAGAAGCAGAAGACGCGCCGTACCTACGGCGTGCTTGAGCGCCAGTTCCGCCGCATCTACGCCGAGGCCTCGCGCTCCAAGGGGGTGACCGGCGAGCGCCTGCTTCAGATTCTGGAGTCGCGCCTCGACAACGTCGCCTACCGCATGGGATTCGGCGCCTCGCGCACCGAGGCGCGCCAGGTGGTGCGCCACAACGGGATTCTCGTCAACGGCAAGCGCGTCAACATCCCCTCCTACGCCGTGCGCCCGGGAGACGTGATCGAGGTCGCGGACAAGGCCAAGTCCCAGCTGCGCATCAAGGCGGCGGCAGAGGCGGCCGAGTCGCGCACCGTCCCGGAGTGGCTCGAGGTGGACGCGAAGGCCCTCAAGGGCAAGCTCAAGTCGCTGCCGGCGCGCGCCGACCTGCCCTCGACGGTGAACGAGAGCCTGATCATCGAACTGTATTCGAAGTAACAAGGTACCGAACATGCCCCAGACCGGATTCCTGAAGCCGCGCATCGTCGACGTCCAGAACCTGTCCCCGTCGCACGCGAAGGTGACGATGGAGCCTTTCGAGCGCGGCTACGGCCACACTTTGGGCAATGCGCTCAGGCGCGTGCTGCTGTCCTCGATGCCCGGCTACGCGCCCACCGAGGTGCAGATTGCGGGCGTGGTGCACGAGTACTCGGCGCTCGACGGCGTGCGCGAGGACGTGGTCGACATCCTGCTCAACCTGAAGGGCGTGGTGTTCCGCCTGCACAACCGCAGCGAAGCGATCCTGACCCTGAAGAAGAAGGGCGAGGGGCCGGTGACGGCGGGCGACATCGAGCCGTCGCACGATGTCGAGGTCGTCAACCCGGAGCACGTAATCGCGAACCTGTCCTCCGGCGGCAAGCTCGAGTTGCAGATCAAGGTCGAGTCGGGGCGCGGCTACATCCCCGGCAACATCCGCTACCTGCCGGAGGAGACCAAGGGCATCGGCCGTATCGTGCTGGACGCCTCCTTCAGCCCGGTGCGACGCGTGTCCTACGCAGTGGATTCCGCGCGCGTCGAGCAGCGCACCGACCTCGACAAGCTGATCCTGGACATCGAGACCAACGGCGCGATCGAGCCCGAGGAGGCGGTGCGCTACGCCGCCCGCATCCTCGTCGATCAGCTTTCGGTGTTCGCCCAACTCGAGGGCACCGCGCTGCCCGCCGAGGAGAAGAAGGCCGTGGCGGTCGACCCGATCCTGCTGCGGCCCGTGGATGACCTGGAGCTCACCGTGCGCTCGGCCAACTGCCTCAAGGCCGAAAACATCTACTATATCGGCGACCTGATCCAGCGCACCGAGACGGAGCTCCTGAAGACGCCGAACCTCGGGCGCAAGTCGCTCAACGAGATCAAGGAAGTGCTCGCCTCGCGCGGCCTCACGCTCGGCATGAAGCTGGAGAACTGGCCGCCGGCCGGGCTCGAGCACCACAGGGTCTAGGGGGCGGCATGCGCCACGGCCACGGGCTCAGGAAGCTCAACCGCACCACGCCGCACCGGCTCGCCATGTTCCGCAACATGGCGAACGCGCTGCTCACGCACGAGCAGATCACGACGACGCTGCCCAAGGCGAAGGAGTTGCGCCGCGTCGTCGAGCCGATGATTACGCTGGGCAAGAAGCCCACGCTCGCCAACCGGCGCCTGGCGTACGACCGACTGCGCGACCGCGCCACGGTGACCAAGCTGTTCGCCGATCTCGGCCCACGCTACGCCAAGCGCAACGGCGGCTACCTGAGGATCCTCAAGAGCGGGTTCCGCAAGGGCGACAACGCGCCGCTGGCGCTGGTGACGCTGATGGACCGGGTCGAGCAGGCCGCGGAGGCCGCCGGCGACGAGAAGAGGGGCGAGAAGAAAGAGGCCGCCAAGGCCGCCTAGCGCACCAGGATCGCCCGGAAGTCGTTGACGTTGGTGCGCGTCGGGCCAGTGACCAGCAGGTCGCCGAGCGCGGAAAAGAAACCGTAGCTGTCGTTCCCGGCGAGATATTTGCGCGGGTCGTGCCCTTCGGCGCGCGCTCGCGCCAGCGAATCGGGCGCGAGCAGGGCGCCGGCGTTGTCCTCCGAGCCGTCGATGCCGTCGGTGTCTGCCGCCACGGCATGCACCTCGGCGACGCCCTCCAGCTCGATCCCGAGCGCCAGCAGGAATTCGGCGCAGCGGCCGCCGCGGCCGCGCGAGCCCCGCACCGTGACCGTGCATTCCCCGCCCGAGATCAGCGCCACCGGCGGCCGGAACGGCGCTCCGTGCTGCCGGATCTCGCGCACCAGCGCGGCCATCACTTTGGCCACCTCGCGTGCCTCGCCGGTGACTGAATCCCCGAGGATCGCCGGCTCGACGCCGGCCTCGCGGAATACCTGTGCCGCGGCGTCCAGCGAGCGGCGCGCGGAGGCGATAACGCGATTCTCCACCTTGGCGAAAGCCTCGGAGCCTGGCTTGGGCGTTTCTTCGCGCTCGCCGCGGAGCCCGGCGATGAGGTGGTTCAGCACGGCGCGCGGCGGCTTGACGTCGAACCGGTTCAGCACGTCGACGGCGTCCTGGTAGGTGGTGGGATCGGGCGCGCACGGACCCGAGGCGATGTGCGTGGGGTCGTCGCCGGTGACGTCCGAGATGATCAGCGCCAGCACGGGCGCCTTGCTCGCCGCGGCGAGGCGCCCGCCCTGGATCGCGGAGAGATGCTTGCGCACGGTGTTGATCTCCTGGATCGCGGCGCCGCATTTCAGCAGGTCGGCGGTGACGCGGCGAAGGTCGGGGATCGAGATGCCCTCCGCCGGCAGCGACAGCAGCGCCGAGCCGCCTCCGGAGATCAGCGCCAGCAGCAGGTCGAACGACTTCAGCGCCCGCGCCGCGCCGAGCATCTCGCGCGCCGCTTCCTCGCCCCTCTCATCCGGCACCGGGTGTCCCGCCTCGACCCAGCGGATGCGCTCGAGCGGCAGGGCATGCCCGTAGCGCGTGAGAGCGATGCCGATCAGCTTCTTGTCGGCGGGCCAGTGGCGCTCGACCGCGAGCGCCATCGAGGCCGCGGCCTTGCCCGCGGCGAGCACCAGCGTGCGGCCGTCCGGCGGCTTGGGCAGGTGCGGTGGCACGACCTCCAGCGGGTCGGCCGCCTTCACCGCGGCGCGGAAGCTCGCCTCGAGCAGCTCCCGCGGGCTCAGCCGAACCGCTCCCGGACGGCGTCGCGCCCCAAGCCGTAGAGCGCGGGGTACGCTTCGCGGAACACGCGCATGATCTCTGCCGCCGGCACATCGGCGTGGCTGCCGCGCTCGCGCACGTACTCCATGTGGCGCCGGTCGTCCTCGTCGAAAGGATGGAAGATGGAATCCTCGCGGCCGTCGAATTCGAGCGGCCTGACGCGAAAGCGCCGGCACAGCTCGACGTTGAAGGCGGGGGTCGCCTTCACCCAGCGGTCCTCCAGCCGGAACTCGGTAAAGCCGTGGTAAACGAACAGGTCGGATCCCATGCGCGCGCGCAGCGCGGGTGTGGTCAGGTGGTTGCGCACGTCGGCGAACCCGACCCGCGCCGGGATGCCGGCGGCGCGCGCGCAGGCGGCGAGCAGCGCGGCCTTGCCGACGCAGAAGCCCTCGCCCGCCTCGAGGCAGTGCGAGCCGCGGAAGGTCGCGTCGTCGGAGAAATCGAGGAACGGGTTGTAGCGTACTCCGTCGCGCACCGCGTAGTACAGCGCTACCGCCCGCTCGACGGGCTCTTCTCCCTTTGCGTGGCTTCTGGCGAAGGCAACTACATCCGGATGATCCGAGTCGATGTAGCGCCCCGGCGAGAGGAATTCGCTCATCGGTCGAGCTTCATGAGCCGGCGCGCGGCGGCGAACAGCGTGCTCTGCGGCGCAGCCAACCCATTGAGCACCGAGAAGTGGTGCGCGCCCGGTGCCGGCACGTTCTCCGCGAGCACGCCCTTCCAGCGCTCGCCGAGGACGGCGTTCTGCCGCAGGAACTCTGAGCTCTCGGCGCCGCCGACGCAGGTCATGAGCGGCGCGCGCGTTGCAGGCGGCAGGTACGCCGGCGAGGCCTTCAGCGCCGCGGCTTCGTCGAGGCGCAGGTCGGAGTTCAGCCAGCCGACCCGCACCAGCGGCCGCAAGTCGTAGAGCCCGCTGATCGCGAGGCCGCCCTTGAACAGGTCCTTCGGCAGCCGCCGGTCGAACACCGGCCAGAGGGCCGCCATCAGCATGGCGGTGAGGTGGCCGCCGGCAGAGTGGCCGCAGACGTAGAGCCGGTCCTCGTCCATGCCGTACTCCTCCGCGTGCAGCCACAGCCAGCGGCCGGCGCGCAGCATCTGGCGCACGATTTCCTCGATGCTGACCCGCGGGCACAGGTCGTAGTTGACCACCGCCAGCGACACTCCGGCGTCGATCCACGCGGGGGCGAGGAACGAGAAGTCGTCCTTGGACAGCGAGCGCCAGTACCCGCCGTGGATGAACATGAGGCAACTGCCGTCGCCCTTGCGCGCCGGGAACAGGTCGAGGGTTTCGCCGGGCGCCTCGCCGTAGCGCCGGTCGGCGTGGCAGGTCATGGTGGCGCGCGCGGCCTGCGAACCCTGGGTCCAGCGCTCGAAGTACGCCGCGTGGTCGGGCACCAGCTCGCGGTTGTTGTACTCGCGCGAGTAGAACGCGGCCTCCGCTGCGCCTTGCTTCACTCGCGCTGCTCCCGCCACAGGCCGAGCGCTGTCTGCGCCGCGCGGTCCGAATACGAGAACAGCACGCATTCTTCCTGGGCCTCGAAGCGCGCCGCGTGCCAGGATGGCACGACGAAGCTGTCGTGCGGCTCGAACGCGAAAGCCTGGTCGGCGACGCGTACCGTGCCGCGGCCCTCGACCACCGAGTACACCGCGCCGTCGGTGGAGCGGTAGGGCCTCGTCGCGAAGCCCTTCGGCAGCAGCTGCAGGAAGGCCGACATCGTCGGCATCGCGGGCCCGCCGCGCAGGGGGTTGACATACTGCAGCTTCCAGCCGTGGCAGTCGTCGGGGTCGCTGCCGCGAGCGAGCGTCGCGAGCGCATCGCGGCTGCGCGCGTAGGGGTAGCTGAAGACCGGCGAGGTCTTGCCGAAAGGCGCATCCGGCCGGAGCGGCGCGAGGTTCGCGCCGTAGCGCGCTTGCGAGGTGCCTTCCGGCCGTTGCACCGGCTGCACCTCTTCCGGATAGTTCTCCGCGAAGCCGGCGTCGAAGAACGCCAGCATCGGGATGTCGAGCCCGTCCATCCACACCACCGGCTCGGATCCCGGGTTGCCGTGATCGTGCCAGGTCCACGCCGGGGTGATGATGAAGTCGCCCGGGTGCATCGTGGTCCGCTCGCCGTCGACCGCCGTGTAGGCGCCAGAGCCCTCGACGATGAAGCGCAGCGCCGACTGCGCGTGGCGATGGCTCGGCGCGATCTCGCCCGGCAGGATCAGCTGCAGCCCGCAGTACAGGCTCCGCGTGATCGCGTGCTGGCCGCGCAGGCCGGGGTTCTCCAGGATCAGGACTCGGCGCACCGCCTCGCGCGCGCTGATGATGCCGCCGGATTCCATGACGTACGGCCGGATCGCGGCGTAGCGCCAGAGCGCGGGGCGGCAGGGCGAATCCGGCCGCGGAGGCACCAGCGCGTGCAGCACCTCCCACAGCGGCGCGAGGCTCTCGCCGTCCAGTCGCCGGTAGAACTCCGCCCGGGCACCCTGCGGTGCGGGTTTCGGGACGCTCGCCATCTCGGCTCCGGAGTCGAAAAATTCATTATAAAGTGTCGCCCTCTCGGCTTCGAGGAGCGCGCGATGCAGCAGGACCGCGAAGACCGGCTCGCGATCATCGAAACGGTGAGCAACTGGGCGCTATGGCGCGATGCCGGCGACTGGGAGCGCTTCCGGACGGTATGGCACGAGGACGGGTGGATGACCGCGACCTGGTACCAGGGCCCGGCGGAGAAGTTCATCGAGGTGAGCCGGGCGGGCTTCGACAAGGGCGTCAGCATCCTGCACTTCCTCGGCGGCACCAGCGTCGATCTGAAGGGAGACCGCGCGATCGCCCAGACCAAGATGACGATCAGCCAGCGCGGCGCCGTCGACGGCGTGCAGGTCGACGTAGTCTGCACCGGCCGCTTCTATGATTTCTTCGAGAAGAGAAGCGGGAAATGGGCCGTGGTGCGGCGCCAGCCCATCTACGAGAAGGACCGCATGGACCCGGTTGACCCCGCGGCGACGCTCGCGCTGGATGGGGCGCTGCTGACGCGGTTCCCGGAAGGCTACCGGCACCTCGCGTACCTGCAGACCAAGCTCGGCTTCACCATCAAGCTCGACCTGCCCCAGTTGAAGGGGCCCGTCGTGGCGGCGCTCTACGCGCACGGCCGCGCCTGGCTCGACGGCGCGCCCTCGGCCTTTCCCGCCTGATCAGGCCTTCGCGACCGGCTTGAGCCAGGTCACCGGCCTGCCGAGCGCGCCGCCGAGCGCCTTGCCCTCGGGGTCGGCCAGCGCAGCCTCGCGTGCCTTGCGGATCGCCACGGCCTGCGCCCCGGGGTCAGTCATCGGCGGGTTCTCGACCAGCGCGTCCAGGATGGCGAGGAAGTTGGCCTTGCCCCGGCGGTGGGTCTCGCCGTAGCCCTTGAGCAGCCCGGCGCAGGCCGCGATTTCCAGGGCGAGGGGCGTGCTGCGGCCGGCCGCATCCCGCACGCGCGCCAGCCAGCGCTCGATGAGCGCCTGCTCCTCGGCATAGCGGTACGAGTAGGGCCGCCAAGGCCTGAGCCACGCCAGCGAGCGGACCAGCAGGAAGCCGAGCACGCCGGAGGTCTTGACGTGCATGCCGACGTTGTACGCGTCCAGCTTGCCCCGGCGCTCGGCCCACGAGAGCAGGCTCCTCCCCAGCGAAGCAGGAAGCAGGGACGCGAATTCCTCGACTCCCGGCTTGAGGTAGTCGATCACCACGACCGGCTCGCCGTCCTTCGCGCCGGCTTCTCGCCGCACCCGCTCGAAGCGCGAGGCCCGGGTCTTCAGGTCGGCGACCCGGATGATGTCCTCGTAGCTCATCCAGAGCGAGAGCTGCCGGGCCGTCTCGGAGGCCAGAGCAGAGTCGAGGCCCGCGATCGGCTTCATCCTTTCGAGGAACAGATTCGCGTAGCTCTCGCCCTGATAGTCCCTGAGACGAGAGGTCCCGAGCTCCAGGATTTCCCTCAAATCCGTCGCCCGCCTCGGAGGCGCTGGCGGGGCAGGGGCCTCGCGCGCGCCCGCGGCGATCTCGAAGCCGGCGGCGAAGCCGCGCAGGCTCGCTTCGGCGCCGCGGCCGCCGCGCCGGATCGCCTGCTCGCACACCTCGCGCGAAAGAGGCAGGGCGCCCGAGCCCGCCATGGCGCCGAACAGCACCGCGTTGATCACGGTGCCGCTCTTCTGCGCCAGGTCCCGCATGTCGAAGAGCACCGCGCGCTTCGCGAGCTGCCTGCCCGCCGCGAGCACCCGCTCGCCGTCGAAGCGGCCGTCGCCCATCTGCATCTTCTCAATCGTGGCGTAGATGCGGTGCGTCGACGCGACCAGCACCGTGCGCTCGGGCGACACGAAGCCGTTCTGCAGCGCCCGTCCGGCCTCCAGCAGCTCCGAGGCGACCATGACGTCGACATTGCCGGGGCTGGGCGTGAGCGCCAGCACCGGCTCGCGGCCGCCGAGCGTCTCGCGCTGCACCGGAAAGATCTCGAGGTAGTAGGTGGTGGCCCCGGTACGCTGGGCCACGCCGGGAATTGAGGTGCTCTGGGCTGGAAACCCACGTGCGGTCGCGGCGTCGATCAGCCAGTCGGCCATGACGCCGCCGCCCTCGCCGCCGAGGGCCGCGATCAGGATCGTAATCGGGCGATCGGGCAGGTTCACCGGAGGAGGCTTCTTATTCTTTCCAAGGATCTATCAAGAAAATTCGGATTCTGGACGACTTCCGCGCGATAAAACGAGGGACAGAGCACCGCGGCGTGCGCGTTCTCGCCGCACAGGCCGCAGCCGACGCAGCCCTCGATCACCGTCGCCACCGGATCGCGCCTAAGGGGATCCGGATTGTCCTTCACCGTGAGCGTCGGGCAGCCCGAGAGCCGGATGCAGGAGTGGTCCCCCGTGCAGGTGTCCTCGTCGACGCCGTATTTGACTCTCAGCGTCCTTCTCCCTTCGGACAAGTTTCTCGCCACGACCGGACGGAGCCTGCGCTGCCGTTCCAGCTGGCACTCGCCCTCGGCGACGATCACCTTGAGACCTTTCTCCGGCGTGGTCATCGCCTCGCGGTAGACCTTCGCCATCTCGCCGACCTCGTAGTTGTTCACCGTGCGCAGCCATTTCACCCCGAGGCCGGCGAGGGTGTCCTCGATGGTGCGGTCGGCGTGCACCGCGCTTTGCCCGGCCGCCTCGCTGCGCGCCTCGTCGGGCGGCGAGGAGATCAGCTCCTGGGTGCCGGTGGCCGAGGCGTAGCCGTTCTTCATCACCACCAGCACGCCGTCGCCCTTGTTGAGCAGGTTGGAGGCGACCCCGGAAAGCAGCCCGTTGTGCCAGAAGCCGCCGTCGCCCATCACCGCGACCGGCCGTCTGGCCGACATCGGGCCGACGCCCGCCGCGCTGGCGAGGCTCATGCCGTAGCCGAGCAGGGTGTTGCCCTGGGAGAAAGGCTCGAAGGAGGCAAAGGCGTGGCAGCCGACGTCCATCGAGACATGCGGGCGGCCGATGTCCTGCGCGACCAGCTTCATCGCCGAGAATACCGGGCGCTCGGGACAGCCGACGCAGAACCCCGGCGGGCGGACCGGCAGGCCGCCGAGCAGGCGGGCGGCTTCGTCCCGCGTGCCCTTCAGATCGCTCAGCCAGCGAGCCCCGCCCGAGGTGTCTACGTGCGGCGCATGCCGGGCTAGAAACCTCGAAAGCCCGCGCACCAGGGACTCCACGCTGTACTCGCCTGCCATGTGCATGCAGTCCTTGCCGTGCAGCCGGGCGGGCACGTCGCCGCGGCGGAGGATCGCGGCGACCTCCTGCTCGATGAACTCGGGCTGGCCTTCCTCGAGCACGAGGATCGCAGCCTTGTCTCCCGCGAACGCGGCAATTTCCTCCGGAACGAGCGGATACACCACATTCAACGAGAGGATCGGGACACGGCTGCCGCCGAAGTCGTCCGCGAGCCCGAGCAGCTTCAGCGCGCGGATCAGGCTGTTGTAGAGGCCGCCCTGGACGACCAGGCCGACCTTTTCGCTGCCCGCGAAAACCTCGTTCAGGCGGTGCTCCGTGATGTAGCGGCGCGCCGCCGGCAGGCGCACCTCGGATTTCAGCTTCTCCTGGCGGAAGGTGGCCGGCGGGTGGGCCAGGCGGTCATAGACGAATTCGGCCGGAGGGCCGTCGAGCCGATGCCGGGTCGAAACCGGCGGCGCCAGGTTCTTCTTGGCGACGAAGCTCCCCTTGACGTGGCAGGCGCGGATGCGGAGCTCCATCATCACGGGCGTGCTCGAGGCCTCGGACAGCGCGAAGCCGTGCTCGACCATGCCGGCGATGGTGGCGAGATTGGGCCGCGGGTCGAGCAGCCACATGAGCGACTTCAGCGCGAAGGCGTGGCTGCGCTCCTGCGCCACCACGCCGCCCTCCCCGTAGTCCTCGCCGAGCACGATCAGCGTGCCGCCCATGACGCCGGCGCTGGCGAGGTACGACAGCGCGTCGGCGGCGACGTTGGTGCCGACGATCGACTTCCAGGTCACCGCGCCGCGCGCGGGGTAGTTGATCGAGGCGCCCAGCATGGCGGCGGCGGAGGCTTCGCTGGTGCAGGCCTCGACGTGCACGCCGAGCTCGTCCATGTACTCGCGCGCCTGCACCATCACGTCGAGCAGGTGCGACACGGGCGCGCCCTGATAGCCGCCGACGTACGAGACACCGGACTGCAGCAGGGCCTTGGTAACCGCGAGGATGCCTTCGCCGTGGAAGGTTTCGCCCTCGCCCAGCCTCAGGCTCTCGATTTCCTTAGTGAACTGTCTTTCCACTGAAGAAGCTTCTCACCATGAAGAAAATGCGGTCGAAAACATTCGGATTCTGGATCACCTCGGCCCGGTAGAAGGAGGGGCACAGCACCGCGGCGTGCGCGTTCTCGCCGCACAGGCCGCAGCCGACGCAGCCCTCGATCACCGTCGCCACCGGATCGCGCCTAAGGGGATCCGGATTGTCCTTCACCGTGAGCGTCGGGCAGCCCGAGAGCCGGATGCAGGAGTGGTCCCCCGTGCAGGTGTCCTCGTCGACGCCGTATCTGACGCGCACGATTCTCTTGCCGGAAGAAAGAGCTTCAGAGACCAGGGGCTTCAATCTCCTCTGTCGCTCTAGCTGGCACTCGCCCTCGGCGACGATTACCTTGAGCCCGCCGTAGGAGGTTTTCATCGCCTCCTTCAGGGTCCTCGCCACCTCGCCGACCCGGTAGTTGTCCACGGTGCGGATCCATTTCACGCCGACGCCCTCGAGTGCGCGCTCGATCGCCATGTCGCCGGCCTTGAACTCGCTGTGGGTGGGCGAGGAGGGCAGCTCCTGAGTGCCGGTGGCCGAGCTGTAGCCGTTCTTCATGATCACCAGAATGCCATCGTCCCGGTTGAATACGGCGTTGGCGACGCCCGAGGTCAGCCCGTTGTGCCAGAAGCCGCCGTCGCCCATCACCGTGAGCGTGCGGCGCCCGAACATCGGCTGCACCGCGGAGTTGGACGCGAGCCCGAGCCCGTAGCCGAGCACCGTGTGGCCGAGGTTGAACGGCGGCAGCGTGGAGAAGGTATGGCAGCCGATGTCGGCCGACACGTGATACGCGCCAACTTCCTTTTCGGCCACCTTCATCGCGGCGAACACCGGGCGCTCCGGACAGCCGACGCAGAAGCCGGGCGGGCGCGTCGGAGCGGCGGCTCCGAGAAGCCGGACGGCTTCCTGCTTCAGATCCCTTATCGGGTGCATCTTGTCTTCGCACCCGAGGAACGAGGCAATTCCCGCAAGAACCACTTCGCCCGTATATTCCCCGGCCATCGGCAGTATATCCTTGCCGTGCACCTTCACGCCGTCGACGTCGTGCCGCCGCAGGATCGCGAGGAGCGCGTCCTCGAGGTACGCCGGCTGCCCCTCCTCGACGACGAGGACGGAGCGCTTGCCGCGGCAGAATCCGGCGATTTCCTCGGGCACCAGCGGGTACGTCACGTTGAGGCACAGGATCGGCACCTGCGAGGCGCCGAACGCGTCGGCCAGCCCCGCCAGCTGCAGCGCGCGCAGCGTGGCGTTGTACATGCCGCCCTGGCAGACGATGCCGATGTCGCCGCGCGCTCCCGGGAAAAGTTCGTTGAGCCGCCGCTCGCGGATGAACGCCACGGCTGCCGGCCAGCGAACGTCGATCTTGTGCTTCTCCTGCGCGTAGGTGGACGGCGGCAGGCTGATGCGCCCGAAATCGAAGTCGGGCGCCGCGATCGGACTGTTCTTCGATCTTGCGGGGTTGCGATTGTCCTTCGCCACGAACGAGCCATGCACGTGGCACGCGCGGATGCGCAGCTCCAGCATCACGGGCGTGCTCGAGGCCTCCGACAGCTCGAAGCCCTGCTCCACCATGTCGACGATCTTGGGCAGGCTGGGCCGCGGGTCGAGCAGCCACATCTGCGATTTCTGCGCGAAGGCGTGGCTGCGCTCCTGAATGATCGAGGCGCCCTCGCCGTAGTCCTCGCCGATCACGATCAGCGCGCCCCCCTTGACGCCCGCCGACGCCAGGTTGGAGAGCGCATCCGAGGCGACATTGGTGCCGACGGTGGATTTGAAAGTCACGGCGCCGCGCAGCGGGTAGTTGATCGACGCGCCGAGCATCGCCGCGGCGCCCGCCTCCGAGGCGTTGGTCTCGACATGGATGCCCATCCGGTCCATTATGTCGCGCGCATCGTTCAGCACGTCCATCATGTGCGACACCGGCGCGCCCTGGTAGCCGCCGACGTAGGCGACGCCCGACTGCAGCAGCGCCTTGGTCACCGCGAGAATGCCCTCGCCGTGGAACACCTCGCCCTCGCCGAGCGAGAGCTTCGCGACCTCCGCTTTGAAGGAACGTTCCATACCGGGCCCAAGTATAAGATGCGCCCATGCGAATCGCCGTTCTGGGCGGCGGCAACGGCGCGTACGCCGCCGCGGCCGATCTGTCGGAGCAGGGTCACGAGGTGCGCTTCTGGCGGCGGGATGCCGCCGCTCTCGAGGCGCTGCGCGCCGCGAAGACCGTCACGCTGAAGGACGCCGCCGGCGAGCGCCGGGTCGCCCTCGCGCACGTCGCCGCCGATCCGGGGGACGCGTTGCGCGGCGCGGAGCTCGTCCTGCTGCCCGATCCGGCGTTTACCCAGGCCGACAACGCGCGGCGCCTGGCTCCGCATGTCAGCGACGGCCAGGTGATTTTTCTGCCGCCGGGCACCTTCGGCGCCTTCGTCGTGGCGCGCGCGCTGCGCGAGGCGGGCAACCACGCCGATTTCACGTGCGCAGAGGCGGGCACGCTGCCCTGGCTTGCGCGCAAGCATGGGGCAGAGACGGTGGCGATCACCGCGCGCGCGACGCGGCTGCCGAGCGGGGTGTTTCCCGCGCGCGGCCGCGGCGCCGCGATGGCGGCGCTGCGCGGCGCATTCCCGGCCGTCGAGCTGGTGGAAGATGCGCTCTCGGCGGCGCTCATGAATGCAGGTCCGGTGATCCATCCGCCCCTCATCCTGATGAACGCCGGCCCGCTGGAGCATTTCGAGCGCTGGGACATCCACAACGAGGGCACGCAGCCCTCGATCCGCCGCGTCACCGACGCGCTCGACGCAGAACGCGTCGCGGCGCGCGTGGCGCTCGGCTACGCGCCGCCGCACTTCCCCCTCGCGGATCACTATCGTCCCGACGGCGACGAGTGGATGTACGGCCGGCGCGTGCACCAGAAGCTGACCGACTCCAGGGACTGGCGCGAGCCGATCAGCCTCACCGGGCACCGCTACATGCGCGAGGACGTCGAGCTCGGCCTGGCGTTCCTCGTCTCGGTGTGCGAATGGGCGGGCGTCGCCTGCCCGGTGGCGCGCGGGCTGCTTGGGCTCGGCTCCGCGGTGCTCGGCCGCGACCTCCGCGCCGAAGGCCGGACCCTGGAGAGCCTGGGCCTGGGCGCGATGACTCGGAGCGCGATGAGGGAATTGTTGAGCGGCGGCATCGCATGAAGATCGTCGCCCTCGGCGCGGGCAGGATGGGGCGCGGCATCGCGCATGTCTTCGCCTACGCCGGCTACCGCGTCGAGGTGCTCGACTTCAAGCCGCGCCCGCCCGTCGAGTCCGCGACGCTGGGCGAGGCGGCCCGCGCCGAGATCGACGCCAGCCTCGGTTTCCTGCAGGACGCCGGCGTGCTCGACGCGACGCAGCGCGCCGCGATCCTCGACAGGGTGGAGATTCGCCCTTACGAGGAGGCCGCCGAAGCGCTCGCGGGCGCCGACGCCGTGTTCGAGGGCGTGACCGAGACCGAGGCGGCGAAGCGCGACGCCTACGAGCGCGTGTGCCGGATGGCGCCGCGGAGCGCCCTGATCGCTTCCACGACTTCCTCGCTTCCGGCCGACTTGCTGGCGGGATGGGTGTCGGACCCGACCCGCTTCCTCAACGCCCATTTCCTCAACCCCGCGTTCCTGATCCCGCTGGTCGAAGTCAGCCCTGCGAAAGCCACCTCCGAGGACACGTTCGCTCGTGCCAGGGCGCTGCTCGAGTCCGCCGGCAAGGTCGTGGTGCGCTGCGCGCCGTCGCCCGGCTACATCGTGCCGCGGCTGCAGGCGGCGGCGATGAACGAGGCGGCTCGCCTGGTGGAGGAGGGCGTGGCGACGCCGGAGGACATCGACCGCGCCGTGCGCGCAGGGTTCGGCCCGCGCTATACGGCGATGGGCCTATGCGAGTTCATCGACTACGGCGGCCTCGATATCCTGTACTACGCCTCGCGCGCGCTGGCGCGCTCGCTCTCGGCGCCGCGCTACGAGCCGCCGGCGATCGTCGAGCGCCTGATGCGCGAGGGCCGGCGCGGCGCGCGCGAGGGCGAGGGGCTGTACGACTGGCGCGGCAGGGATCTCGAGCGCTACCGGCGCGAGCTGCTCGGTCGCTTCGCGGCGCTCCTTCGCCATCTCGACCTCCTGCCGCCGCCGGGGCCCGGGCGCACCTGACGGTCGAGGGCGTGCTGGTGTAGACTCGACCCGCCGATTTCCGGAGGAGGAAACCCAGTGAAGACCCGTATTGCGCCCACTTGCGTGGCCGCCGCGCTCGCGGCAGCGGCCTGGTGCACGGCCGGCCAGGCTGCAGAAGTCAAGCTGAAGGCGGCCTCGTTCCTGCCGCCTGCTTCCGTAGTCGCCAAGCAGTTCCACCGCTTCGTCGCCGAGACCAACAAGCGCTGCGCCGGCAAAGTCGCGATCACCGTGGTCGGACCCGAGGCGGTGCCCTCGCTCGAGCAGTGGAACGCCCTCAAGAGCGGCGTCGTCGACATGCATTTCGGCCCGCCAAACTACTTCCGCGGCGCGGCGCCCGCCGGTGACGTCATCAGCCTGGCGCACAACGAAAGCGCCGAGCAGCGCAAGAACGGCGCCTGGGCGATGCTGAACGACTACTACAACAAGAAGATCAACGCCTGGTACCTGACGCAGCTGATCAACGGCGTGCGGTTCTACCTCTACACCACGAAGCCGGCCAAGGACGGCAGGTTCGAGGGCTTCCGGCTGCGCTCGGTGCCGATCTACGATGCGTTCTTCAAGTCGCTCGGCGCGATCCCGCTGCGCATGGCGCCGCCGGAGGTGTATACCGCGCTCGAGCGCGGCACCGTCGACGGCTACGGCTGGCCGCTGTGGGGCATCCACGACTTCGGCTGGGACAAGTACACCAAGTACCGCAACGGCCCGGGCTTCATCAGCGCCGCGGTGGCGATCATCGTGAACCTCGACAAGTGGAAGTCGCTCGAGGGCGGGCAGCGCGACTGCCTCACCCAGTCCGCGGAGTGGGTGGAGGGCGTCTGGCCGCAGTGGCGCGCCGAGGAAAGCGCGGCCCAGGAGGCGGACCAGAAGAAGGCCGGCGTGCAGTACGTGGACCACGGGCCGGGCTTCGCCAAGCAGGCCGAGGAGGCCTATTGGGCGGACCTCGAGAAGGGTGACGCGGAGTTCGTGAAGAAGATCCGCCCGTTGCTGGAAGGCAAGTAGGGCCTCGCGGGCGCAGGTCGCCGCGGTGGGCCGGGCGCTGGTCAGGTAATGCCCGTTCGGTCCGCGCAGCGTGCCCGGAAGGGCTGGCTCGACTATCCGATCGACGTCCTCGGGCTGGCGGCCGCGGTGCTGCTGGTCCTGATCACGCTGTTGATCGTCGTCGACGTGGCGGGGCGCAGCGTGCACCTGTTCGCGCTGCCCTGGTCGCTCGAGGCGACTGAGTACATGCTCTACGGCGTCACGTTCTTCGGCGCTCCCTGGCTGCTGCGCGACCAGGGACATATCGCGGTCGAAATCGTGGTGGAGCGCCTGCCCGCCGGGGCGCGCCGCGCGCTGCGGCGGGTTACCGACGTCATCGGCGCGCTGATCTGCCTGGTGCTGCTGGTCTACTCCTGCCGCGTCGTCTGGGCTTCCTACAGCGGTGGCATCGTCGTGCAGAAGAGCTTCGTCTTTCCAGAGTGGTACCCCTATGCCGTGATGCCGCCGGTCATGTTCCTGCTGCTGTGCGTGTACCTGCGCTGGCTCTTCGGCACGCCGCCGCCCGACGCACCGGGCCCGGAGCGCTGAGCGTTGACCTGGTACGAGGTCCTCGGCCTGCTGATCGGCACGCTGCTCGTCTTCATGGCGATCGGCGTGCCGGTGGTGTTCGCGTTCTTCGCCACCAACCTGGTCGGGGCGTGGTTCTTCATGGGTGGGGACCGCGGGGTGCTGCAGCTGGTGCGCAACGCCGCCGACTCGGTGCAGAGCTTCGCGCTGATGCCGATCCCGCTGTTCATCCTGATGGGCGAGATCATGTTCCATACCGGCGTCGCCGGGCGCGCGATCGACGCCATCGACAAGCTGATCGCCCGCGTGCCGGGCCGCATCGCGCTGGTCGCGATCAGCGGCGGGACCATCTTCTCGGCGCTGTCGGGCTCGACGATCGCCAATACGGCGATGCTGAGCGCCACCTTGCTGCCGGAGATGCGCCAGCGTGGCTACCACAACGACGTCGCGATCGGCCCGATCGTCGCGGTCGGCGGCCTGGCGATGCTCATCCCGCCCTCCGCGCTGGCCGTCCTGCTTGGCGCCGTGGCGCGCATCCCGATCAGCGAGCTGCTGGTGGCGTCGATCCTTCCGGCTCTGATCCTCGCCACCCTGTTCTTCGGCTACGTGGTGCTGCGCTGCGTGCACAATCCCTCGCTCGCGCCGCGCTACGAGATGGCCGAGCTGGGCTGGCGCGAGCGGCTGATGCCGCTGGTGAAATACGTGCTGCCGCTGTTGAGCATCTTCGTGGTCGTGGTCGGCAGCATCTTCGGCGGCATCGCCACGCCGACCGAGTCGGCGGCGCTCGGCGCCGCAGCGACGCTGATCGCGGCGGCCGGCTACCGCCGACTGACGCGGCGCAATTTTTTCGTCTCGGTGCGCGAGACGCTGCGCATCACCGTCATGACGCTGTTCATCATCTGCGGCTCGGTCACGTTCTCCCAGATCCTCGCCTTCACGCAGGCCTCCACCGGGATGACCCAGATGGTCACCAACGCGGGCCTGCCGCCGTATGCGGTGCTCGTCGGTATGCTGGGCATCCTCCTGTTCCTCGGCTGCTTCATGGACCAGGTCAGCATGATGATGATCACGGCGCCGCTGTTCATGCCCGTGGTGCAGCAATTCGGCTTCGACCAGGTCTGGTTCGGGGTGCTGATGCTGATGCTGCTCGAGATCGGCCTGGCGACGCCGCCGTTCGGCCTGCTGCTGTTCGTCGCCAAGGGCGCCGCGCCGGATACGCCGATGAGCGCGATCGTGCGCTCGGTGGCGCCTTTCATCGCGATGGCGATGTGCGTGGTCGTCCTGATCATCTTCTTCCCGCA
>Ga0335085_10003710_pt1 | contig 26062 bp, 24 predicted proteins | sample Lox_Sample_45_FD_206712 | JGI IMG/M metagenome (GOLD analysis project Ga0335085, IMG submission 206712) | Soil microbial communities from Loxahatchee National Wildlife Refuge, Florida, United States - Lox_Sample_4.5 | ecosystem: Environmental > Terrestrial > Soil > Wetlands | place: USA...
CTCGGGTCGTAGCACTCGCTACCTCCTCGAAGTACCTGCGAACTCCCCCGCAGATGGTCTACCGGCTCAACATGAAGGATGGATTACACAGCTGAGCCCTTCCCCGTTCTGGAGGTAATCCTGACACAACAAAGAGGTTGACCATCGACATCCCAGTCTAAAGACGACTGGCGGCGGAGGAAGGTTGCGTAAGGCCGCAGAAAGGAGATCCGGGCCTACCAGTGGCCCCACGGGAGCAGGGCGGTGACGGCGACCGCGGCGAATAGCAGCGTCAGGTACGCGATCGACAGGTGGAACAGCCGCATCGGCGCGCCCTTGGCGGCGTTGCCGCCGTCTGTCTCGGCTTTTGCGATGCTGGCGTCCAGGCGGTGGGCTTGGGCCAGGAACCAGGCGCCGAGCCCGGCCGCTGCCACCCCGTAGATCCAGCCCGCCCACGGGGCCAGGGCCAGCGTGGCGGCCACCATGGCGTAGGAGTACCACAGGATCTTCCGCGCCACCACGGCGGGCGTGGCCACCACCGGCAGCATCGGCACGTTCGCGGCCGCGTAGTCCTTGCGGAACTTCATCGCCAGCGCCCAGAAGTGCGGCGGCGTCCACAGGAAGATGACCGCGAACAGCACCACCGCGGGCAGGCTCACCGTGCCGGTCACCGCGGCCCAGCCGACCAGGACGGGGAAGCAGCCCGCGGCGCCGCCGATCACGATGTTGGCCGGGCTGCGCCGCTTGAGCAGCAGCGTGTACACGAAGATGTAGAACAAGATGGCCGCGTCGGCGAGCGCGGCCGACAGCCAGTTGGCCATCAGGCCGAGCAGCAGGGTGGACCCCGCGCCGAGCGTGATGCCCCAGGCCAGGGCCTCCCACGGCTTGATCGTGCCGTGACCGTTGACCACCAGCGGGCGCCGCGAGGTCCGCTTCATGACCGCGTCGATGTCGCGGTCGATGTAGCAGTTGATCGTGTTCGCGCTGCCCGCGGCCAGCGTGCCGCCGACCAGCGTGACCAGGACGAGCTTGAGGGACGGCAGGCCGCGCTGGGCGAGCAGCATGGCCGGGACCGTGGTGACCAGGAGGAGTTCGATGATGCGCGGCTTGGTCAGCGCGACCAGGGCGCGGACCACCACGCCCGGCGGGCGGCGGCCTCCCGGCTCGCCGGCCGGGCCGCGCTCGAGGGACGTGCCCGCGGAGACGGCGGCTGACGAGGTCACGCGCCGCCCTCGCCGTTGTGCGTCGTGTTGATCTGGGGCGGGCCGTCCGCGGGGGGCGGACCGGGGACCGCGGTGTAGCTCACGGAGCGCTGGGCGGCGGGGTTGCGGTGCCCGGGCACCAGTTCCGGCTTGGTGTACGCGACGTACAGCGCGCAGGCCACCACGATGAACAAGATCATCGGGAACGCGAAGGTCAGTATCGAGCCGCCGAAGCTCCACGCGCCGCCGGCCGAGTCAGCCATTACACCGTGCACCTCGACCCCTTCCTTCTCGTTCCTTCTTGTCGGCCCAGTGCTCTGCAGGCCCTGAGCGCTTCCGACCCGTGCGCTCAGACCTGTACTACAGAGCGTAGAACAGAAGCCAGAACAGTATGGCCATCAGGGCCAGGTAACTCCATATGGCGGAGAAGGCGCTCAGTGAGGCCTGAAAGCGCTGCACCGAGTAGGTCTCAGTGTACGTGGGCGGTTGTTCGACGAACGACAGGCCCGGGATATAGCGCGCCCGGGCCAGCAGCGTCTCCAGCCAGACCAGCACCGCGAGCTGGATGACCAGGAAAACCGGGTAGAACCCGGTGAACACGGACGAGTATCCGGAGCTGCCCGGCTTGAACGGCAGGTCTGTCAGCATGTAGACCTGCATCGCCACCGCGGCCAGGCCGAGGAGGAGGGCGATGAGGCCGCCCGTCTGCCAGGCGTGTTTGTGCCCGGACTTGATCCGCTGCAAGGCGTAGTAGTGCACCCCGGCGCTGAGCACCGCCAGCAGCATGATCGTGGTGCCCATCCACAGCGACGGGTGGGTGTAGCCCGAGCCCTGCCAGCGGCTGGCCGAGTCCAGCGAGCGCAGGTAGAAGTAGGCGAAGGCGAAGCAGCCGAACAGGAACGTCAGCGCGCCGATGGCCAGCCGCGAGCCGGTCCAGGTCGCGTTCAGCGCCGACTCGTGGTAGTAGCCTTCGTCCTCGGCCGCGAGCGCTTCCTCCTGCGAGGCAGGCACCGGCGACGCCGTCATATCGGTCATGGTTACGCCTCCACTCCCGACACTCCCGACGGGACTCCGGACGCCCCCGCGTAGGCGGCGCCGATGACGCCGGGCGGCGGGTTCAGGTCGGCCACCGGGAGCGCGCCGGGGACGCCGTAGTCGTACGGGCTGGACAAGATGACCGGGACCCGCTTGAAGTTCTCCGGCGGCGGCGGCGAGGACAGCTGCCATTCCAGGCTGCGCGACCGCCACGGGTTGCCCACCTCGGGCTCCCGCCAGAAGAGCATGGACATGACGAAGTTGATCAGGAAGATCAGGATGGAGACGCCCAGGCAGAACGCGGAGATCGAGACCCAGTCGTTGAGCGTCTCCAGGTTCCGCGCGTACTCGAACACGCGCCGCGGCATGCCCATCAGGCCGAGCGCGAACAGCGGCAGGAAGGTGGTGTTGAAGAAGATGAACATGGTCCAGAAGTGGAGCTTGCCCAGCTTCTCGTTCAGCTTGATGCCGGTCATCTTGGGCAGCCAGTAGTAGATGGCCGCCATGAAGGCGAAGATCAGGCCGCCCATGATCGTGTAGTGGAAGTGGGCCATGACGAAGAACGAGCCGTGCTCGGTCGTGTCGGCCGGCACGTCCGACAGGAACACCCCGCTGATGCCGCCGATCAGGAAGTTGAAGTAGAAGGCCAGCGCGAACAGCATCGGGACGGTGAACCTGATCTTCGCCTTCCAGAAGGTCCCCATGGCGACCAGGAAGATGAAGCCGGTCGGGATCGAGATCAGCTCCGTGGTCAGCATGAACAGCGGCCGCATGTCCGGGTTGATGCCGCTGTCGAACAGGTGGTGCTGCCAGACGAAGAAGGACAGGATGCCCACCCCGAGCATGCCGGCCGCGGCGACCCGGTAGCCGAACAGCGGCTTGCGGCAGAACACCGAGACGATCTCGGCGATGACGCCGAAGCCGGGCAGCGCCAGGATGTACACCTCCGGGTGGCCGAAGAACCAGAACAGGTCCTCGTACAGGAAGCTGGACCCGCCGAGCTGGTTGGCGAAGAACGCGGTCTGGAAGGTCCGGTCCATCAGGCCCATGTAGCACGCGCCCACCAGCACCGGGACCGCCAGGACCTGGAGGAACGAGACCGTGAACATGGACCAGACGAACATCGGGAGCCGGCTCCAGCGCATGCCGGGCGCCCGGTAGTTGATTATGGTGACGATCATGTTGAAGCCGGCCAGGATCATCGACAGGCCCATCAGGCCGAACGCGAAGAAGTAGGCGTCCTCGCCCGTGGTGGCCTGGAGGGAGAGCGGCTCGTAGCCGGTCCAGCCGGTCGGGAACCCGCCGAACAGGACGCCGGAGAGCAGGATCACGTAGGCGGCCGGGGTGAGCCAGAAACCGAGCGCCTCGATCCGCGGGAACGCGACCCGCTTGGATCCGATCAGCAGCGGCCCGAAGTACTGCCCGAACGGCCCGAGGATGACCGACGACATCATCATCATCATCATGGTGCCGTGCTCGCCCACCACCATCAGGTACTGACTCGGGCCGAGGAGATGGCGGGAGGGCGAGAGCAGTTCGCTCCTGATCGCCATGGCGAACAGGCCGCCGGTCAGGAAGTAGGCGATCATGCCGTACAGGTACTGGATGCCGACGACCTTGTGGTCCAGCGTGTACCGGAAGTACTTCGACAGGCCGGCCTCGCCGCCGCCCATCCGGACCTCGGCCAGCAGCGGCCGGCCCAGCATCTGCCGGCCCAGGTCGTTGAACACGCCGAGGCCGGCCAGCCAGCCGAGGGTGGCGAAGGTGTAGCCGAGCACGACCGGGATGTCGTTCTGGTCGGACAGCGCGTTCTGGGCGTAGGTGCTGGACAGGAAGTTGCCGAGCAGGTGGCCGAGGAGGTAGCCGACCGCGGCGCAGAGCACGCCGAGGTGGGCGCCGGGGCGCAGGAACCAGGGCCGCAGCACCCCGCCGGGGCCGCCGAGCGGCGGCCCGCCGGCCGGCTGGGTCCGGTCCTGCTGTGTCTCGATGGCCATCCCGTCACCCCTTCGCGGAGGTCATGGCGTAACCGGATCTGACGGCGGGTAGTAGTAGCCCGCCGCGCCGGTGATCCCGTCGATCTTGATCAGGTTTTTGCCCATCTGCGGGATCACCGTGGGGTCGTAGGTGAGCGCGTAGGGCGGCAGGGCGGCCAGGATGCCGTTGGCCTGCTCCTTGGCCTGCACGCCGCGGGCCCAGCTCTGGAACTCGGTCGGGGGCACCACGTGGCCGTAGTTGTACATGGCGCCGTGCCAGATGCCGCACAGCTCGTTGCAGCGGACGGTGACGCTGCCGAGCGCCTTCGCCGTCACGTACGCCACGTTGTCGACCTGCGGGTTGGCGTCGGCCTTCACGCCGAGCTGGTAGGCCCAGAAGCTGTGGATGACGTCCAGCGACGTCACGTGGAACTCCACCGGGGTGTTCACCGGCAGCAGGAGCTCGGAGGACTCCATCCCGCCGAACTGCGGGTAGCGGTAGGTCCAGGTCCACTGCTGGCCGATCACCTGGACTTCGAGCATCGTGTTGGTGTTCGGGGTCCAGGTCGAGGAGGTCGCGCCGTCCAGCTTCCAGATGGGCGCCGGGCCCTGGCCCGCGCCCGCGCCGGCCGGCACCACCAGTTCCACCGTGCCGAACACGAACAGCCACAGCACGATGATCGTGGTGCCGACGATCCAGGTCGCCTGGATCTTGGTGTTGCCGTAGGTCGGCTCGCCGTCACTGTCGTCGCCGGGCCGGGCCCGCCAGACGACGATCGCGTAGACGAAGTAGAGCAGGACGAAGATGACGACCGGGGCCGCGCTGACCGCCAGCACCGCGATGTCGAACTGCTGGTGCCTGGCGGCGTCGGACATGGTGCCCGGGGGCAGGTGCGGCTTCCAGACGAACCAGATGAGCAGGCAGGCGGCCAGGGACAGGACGAGCCAGATGACGAAGAGGCGCCGGCCGTGCCGCGGCCCGGCCGATGACGGGGCCGGTGACGGGGCCGGCGGCTCCGCGGCGGACATGGGCGCTGGTCCTGTTGTCATGAGCTCACCACGTCCATCTCGCCCATCATGTAACCGAGGGTCTGCATGGGACCGCTGTTGCCGTCGATGAACCCGCCGCCGCAGGGGACCAGGCACTGCCAGCGGAAGACGCCGGCGTGGGCCGGGCTGATGAAGCTGAACGTCTCCTTGGCGTACGGGTTGCCGCTGGTCGTGCACGGCGACTCGCTGCACAGGTTGTTCGCCGAGAGCTCGGCGTTCGGCGAGGCGACCGGCACGTACAGGCCGAGGCCGGGGATTGCAAACGTGTGCCCCACGTTGCAGTCGGACCAGGCGTTGATGACCTGGGTCGTCTTATCGGTCACGTATTCCTTGCCGTGCTGGTCGAACTGGGAGTAGGTGACGGTATTGCCTATCGTGCCCTGCACCTGGCTGAAGTAATTGTTCCGCAGCGGCGTGCAGCCGTCATAGCCGTAAAGGGTCACGTTGACCCTCGTGCCGGCCGGCACGGAAAACAATGTGGTGTGCACCCAATTCTGGGACGCCGGGTCCTGGACGTAATAGCTCACCCAGTCGGGCTTGCTCGACGAATCGTTCTGCGGGTCTTCCTGGAGTACCACGTTGACCTGGCCACCGGAGGCCGCGTAGTGCACGGTGGGCATGGCGCTCGCACCGCCGATGAAATAAATGGCAACGAAGGTCGCCAGCCCGGCCACCACAAGGAACGCGGCGAGCAGCGACACCGCCCTGGCTGTCACGGACACCGGATCACCACCTCGTTTCTTAACCGGACTTTCGCACGCGTTTTTGGCCGTGACGCACATGCATATCCAGCCATGCCGACGGGTGCAGGCCGGTACCTCTGGGGTAGATAATCCTTCGCATCTGAGCCGCGAGGCAACACCTCGGCCCGCGCATGACGAAATTGTCATTATGCGGCCGCCTCCGCCCCGCCACCGAAACGGCCTGACCAGGGCTTATAGCAGCCATCCCGGCCACCAGGCGGACGGCGCCGCCATCCCGGGCACCTCCCGGCAATCGTTTGCGAGGCGGGGATACGGGGGCAGGCCGGCCGTAGGATGGCGCCGGATCCAGGAGGAACGATGACGATGCCAGGGCCGGGCGGCGCGCGGCGGATCTCCGCCCGGGCTTCCGGGTGGCCGGCGCTGCGCACCCCGCGGTGGATGCTCGCGGGCGGCCTGGTGCTCGTGGCCGGGCTGACGCTGGCCGCCATCCCGCACCATCCGTCCACCGCCCAGCGGGCGGCCGACCTGCGCGGGATGGTGCACGACCTGAACACCGACATCGAGTCGTGCGCGGGCGGCGTCACCGACTCGATCACCGCGCTGCGGGCCATCCAGGCCGGCGACCGCCAGGACGTCGCCATCGCGGTCAAGATCGCCCGCCAGGCCGCGGACAACTGCGACCCCGCCAACAGCATGCCGATGGAGGACCTGGTCCAGTACCAGGCGCCGGAGTCGCTGGCGTCCTTCCACGTCCAGGACGTCGTCGCCGACCTGGCAGCCTGGGGATCCCCGCTGGCCCAGCGGGTCCAGACGGACGTCGCCACGCTGGTGACGGCCACGAAGCCCGACGCGGTCACCCGCGCCGCCGGGCAGCTGCGCCGGGACCAGCAGGCCCTCGACGCGCAGCGGGCCCGGATAGACCGGCTGATCGGCACGGCCAGCGCCGCGCTGGCCGCGCACGTGCTCCCGCCGTCCCTGCCGAGCTGACACTGTGGCACCAGGATGTGGCGCAGGAGGCGCAGGAGGCGAAGCGGTGCGGCAGTGAAGCGGTGAAGCGATGAACGACAAGGCTTGCAATCGTTTGTGACACAAGCCGGTAACGATCGGTCTCGACATAACCGACATCTTGACCCGTCCGCCGGTTCCCGAGGACCATCACTGGCAAAGGCCTCACAGAAGGACCGAGGTGACGGTCATGGCGTCACACCAGGCGGCGGCTCAGGGGGGATCGGGAGTTCAGGGGGCAGAAGGATCCGCGCGGATCCTCATCGTCGACGACGAGCCCAAGATCCGTTCGTTCATCGGCCGGGCGCTGTCGGCGGCGGGGTACCTGCCTGCCTTCGCCTCGTCCGGCTCCGAGGCGCTGCGGCACGCCCTCGGCACCCACTACGACCTGGTCCTGCTGGACCTGGTGATGCCCGACATGAACGGCGCCAGCGTGCTGGACCAGCTGCTGCGGGCCCGGCCGGACCAGACGGTGATGGTGCTGTCCTGCGTGGCGGACGTCGCCGCCAAGGTGGACTGCCTGGAACGCGGCGCGCGGGACTACCTGACCAAGCCGTTCTCGCTGGCCGAGCTGCTGGTCCGGATCCGGGTCCGGCTGCGCGAGGACGCTCACCTGCGCAACGAGGGGCCGCGGCCAGGCGAGGCGGCCGGGGAGATCGTCAGGGCCGGGAGCCTGACCCTGGACGTGGCCCGCCTGGTCGCCGACATCGGCCAGGGCCCGGTCCCGCTGACCCGGCTCGAGTTCCTGCTGCTGCGCGAGCTGGCGGAGCACTATGGCCAGTCCGTGTCCAAGGGCCGGCTCCTGGCCAGCGTGTGGGGTTACGACTTCGACCCCGGCTCCAACGTGGTCGACGTGTGCGTGCGGCGGCTGCGGTCCAAGCTCGGCTTCGGCCTGATCAAGACGGTGCGCGGGGAGGGCTACCAGCTTGCCGGTCGCTGAGGCCGGGCTGTCCGGCGAGGCGGGGCTGTCCGGCGAGGCGGGGCTGCCCAGCGAGGCCGGGCTGCCCGGCCTGGCCGACCGCGTCTTCGGCCGCGTCTCCGGGCTGGGCCGGCTGGTCATCAGGCCCAGCTGGCCCTTCCGCCCGGCGCTGCTCGACGCCGCGTGGGCCGCGTTCTCGGCGGTCAACCTGCTCGCGATCTTCCGGTTCGAGAACTGGGAGACCGTGCCGTTCCACTTCATCTGGATCAGCTTCACGCTGCTGTACGGGTTCCGCACCTGGGCGACCCGGCCCACGCTGGCGGTGCTCGGCGTGGTCATGGTCACGACCGGCGCGGCCATCGGCGTGGACGTGTCGCGCGGCACCGAGCCGCTGGCCGAGCTGACCGAGGTCCCGCTGATGGCGGCCATGTTCGCGGCCATGGTGTGGCACGCCCGGCGCAAGCTCACGGCGGAGCAGGAATCCCGCCGAGTCGGGGAGGAGAACGCCCGGCTGCTCGCCATCCAGCGCCGCTTCCTCCAGGACGCCTCGCACCAGCTCCGCACCCCGATCACGATCGCGCTCGGCCACGCCGAGCTGCTGGCCGGCGACCTGACCGGCGGCCAGGAGGGCCGCGACATCGAGGTCGTCCTCGGCGAGCTGAACCAGCTGCGGCGGATCGCCGAACGGCTGCTGGTCATCGCGGCCGCCGAGGGACCCGAGTTCCTGCAGGCCGAACCGGTCGAGCTGGACGGCTTCGTGCTGGAGATCCTGCGCCGGTGGCGGCCCACCGCCGATCGCCGCTGGCAGCTGGGACGGCTGGACAAGGTCACGGTGCGGGCCGACCGGGAACGGCTCGGCCTGGCCGTCGACGCGCTGCTGGAGAACGCGGTGCGGCACACCGCCAGCGGGGACGTGATCAAGCTCTCGGTGGCCGCGGCCGGCCCCGGGCAGCCGGTCAGGTTGAGCGTCGCGGACACCGGCCAGGGCATCCCGGCCGGGCTGCTGCCGCACGTCTTCGACCGCTTCCGCAGCGGCGATGCCAGTGCCGGCAGCAGTGCCGCCAGCGGTGCCGGCAGCGGTGCCGGCAGCAGTGCCGGCAGCAGTGCCGCCGGCGGGCCAGGCCTCGGGGCGGCCGACCGGCCCGACGGCAGTGCTGGCAGCAGCACTGGCAGCAGCGTCGGCAGCGGGCCGCCGCACCGGGGGACCGGCCTCGGGCTGGCGCTGGTCAGCGCGGTCGCCCGGGCGCACGGCGGGGATATCGCGGTGCGCAGCGAACCGGGGCTCGGCAGCGAGTTCGAGCTGCTGCTGCCCTCCTCCCCCGGCCCGCAGGCGGCGGGCCCCTCGCCAGCCGGGGGGAAGCCCGCCGGGGCGGAACCCGCTGGTGGCAGACTGGCACGAAAGCCGTGACCGCTACCGACGGGACGAACGTGACAGCGACTGACGAGACCAAACGGACGACCGAGCCGCAGACGTGGGGGGGCGCGCTGCGCGAGGTCGGACGGTCGGCGCGGCGGCACAAGATCCTGTCGGCCCTCATCGCGCTGTGCGTGGCCGGGTCGCTGACCGCGATCGGGCTGATCGGGTCGGCTTCGGGCGGAACCGGCAAGCCCGCCGTGACCGACGGCGCGACGTTCAGCCTGCCGTCCCTCGGTCACTCCGGTCAGCGGGTTTCCCTTAGCGGGTACCGGGGGCAGCCGCTGATCGTCAACTTCTTCGCGTCCTGGTGCGAGCCGTGCCAGAAGGAGACCCCGCTGCTCGCCTCGTTCTACCGGACCGAGAAGGGCAAGGTGGCGCTGGTCGGCCTGGACGAGAACGACGCCGTGGGCAACGCGACGACGTTCACCCAGAAGGAGCGGGTCGGCTACCCGGTCGGCTTCGACCCGGCCGGAACCGCGGCGACCGCCTATGGCGTCAACGCGCTGCCGCAGACGTTCTTCCTCAACGCCAGGCACCAGGTGGTTGACCGCGTGTTCGGCGCGGTGACACTCGCCGACCTGCACAAGGGCATCGCGCTCGCCACCGCGAAGAGCTAAGTGACCCGGGCCGGGGGGGAGGGCCCGGGCCACACCTAGCCGGCTGGCGCTAGCCAGCCGCGTCTACGGGGCGAGCTAGGCGCTCGGCTTCCTCGACCTGGCCATGGTGCCGGCCGCGCCGGTCAGGCCGAAGGTGAGGGCGCCGTGCCACAGCCCGCTCAGTATCGGGGCGATGATACCGCCCCCGGTGAGGACCGAGATCACCAGTGCCACCGCAGCGGCCGCGACCGCGGGCAGCACGGCGAACCGCCACGGGTTGCTCCGGGCCCACCTGATGGCCCGGCTGGGCCGGGCCCGCCACAACGCGCCGGCCGCGGCTACCACGAAGAAGGCGACCGCCCCCATGGCCACGGAACCGCTCACGGCGCCGAGCCCGAGCCCGCCGCCGATGAGGTGCAGGCCCAGGTCAGCTACGGCGACTACCCCGCCGGTCGCGGTGGCGGCACCCCACGGCGCAGACGACATAGCGGCGCTGGAGACCGTCATCTCCTCGCGCCGGGAGAGGTCCTGCTCGGTTTGAGTGGACATCCGAATCCCCTTGCCCTTCAAGTCCCCTAGCACGACATTCACGTCATATCGTGTCTGAAGCGCAGAGTATCACGACATTACGCATGAGTACTCTTTCCGGCGCCGGGCTTCCAGAATCCTGGAAGTTCAGGCCTGGCCGACCCTATGTGACGCTAGCTCCGGCTTTTCTCCGGTGACAGTCGTGGAACCGATGCCTGGAGTCCCGGGTGTCACTTGCTGCCCGGTTGCCCCGGGTGGGGCCCGGTTCAGGCAGGGCTGCGGTCGGCACGATGTGAAGTTGTGCCGGTAATAGACGGTACAGAATCACATCGTGCCGGTTACTGCGGTGGCGGCGCTGCCCGGAACCGGGCAGCGGACGGGACCGCGGACGTGAAAGTTGTGTTACGCGGGTTAAGTCAGTGTTCTCCCGGTGAAGTAAGTGCTTTTGCTCACGCCGACGACGCTTGATCCACCCGCCAGGCGGGAAACCTACTGGCGAGGGTCGATTTCGGGCAAAAGGGCAGTGGGATGCACGAGGACGACAGCGGGGGCGGGAGAAGGACGTTTCTCCCGGCTGGACCCTCAGGTCAGTGGCGGAAAGCTTCGGCTCGGTGGCGGGGGATGCGGTGGGCGCGGCGGATGGTGGTCCACCTGACGGTGGCCGCGCTGTCCGCGGCGACCGGCGCCGGCGCCACGGTGGTGACGCAGCACATCATGGCGTCCGGTGAGGACGCCGCCGGGACGCCCCGGGCCGCCGCGGCCGAACAGCATGAGGTGATGAACGACCAGGCCGTGTACAAGCAGGTCGAGCCGGCCGTCGTGGACGTGACCTCCAACCTCGGGTACCGGGAGGAGACGGCGAAGGGCACCGGCTTCGTCATCGACGCCGCGGACGGGCTGGTGCTGACCAACAACCACGTCATCGACCAGGCGACCAGCGTCACGGTGACGCTGGTGACCTCGGGCAAGACCTATCCGGCCCGGATCCTCGGGTACGACGCGGACGACGACGTCGCCCTGCTGCAGGTGCGGGGGGCGGCGTTCACCGCGGTCAGGATCGGCGACTCCTCCCTCGTCGACGTCGGCATGCCCGTCCTGGCCATCGGCAACGAGGCCGGGCGGGGCGGCGCGCCCACGGTCGCGCCCGGGGTGATCAGCAGCCTCGGCCGTACCATCGTGGCCAGCGACCAGAGCGCGGGGCTGACCGAGACCCTGCACGGGATGTTCCAGACCAGCGCCGACATCAGGCCGGGCGATTCCGGCGGCCCGCTGGCCGACGCCAGCGGGCGGGTCATCGGGATGAATACCGCGGCGGGCGGGGACATCGTGTACTCCGGCTACGCCATCCCGATCAACCAGGCGATGCCCATCGCCAGGCAGATCGCGGCCGGCTGGGCCGGCGGCCCCGGCCAGGGCGAGCCAGGCTGGGGTGGGCCAAGCCATGACGGCATAGGCCGCCCAGGCCAAGACCGCGCAGGCCAAGACAGCGCAGGCCAGGGCGGGCCGAGTCGGACCGGCAGGATCCAGATCGGCTTGCCGGCCTTCCTCGGCGTGCTCCTGCCGGGCGGCGCGAGCTCGGGCTCGGAGCGGGCGGACAGCCAGGAACCGCGGCAGGATGGCGCGGTGAGCAGCGGCCCCCGCGCGTGCAGCGGTACCAGCGACATCCCGGCCACCCCGGTCCACGTCGCGCCGGTCAGGTCGGGCGCGCTGGTCGACGGGGTGCTCTGCGGGACGCCGGCCGACCAGGCTGGCATCTCCACCGGGGACGTCATCACCTCGGTCGCGGGCGAGCAGGTCAGCTCGCCCGGGTCGCTGACCGCCCTGCTGCGCCGCTACCATCCGGGCAGCGTGGTCCCGCTGGCCTGGACCGGTCCTGACGGCAGCCTGCACGCCGCGGCGGTCACGCTCGCCGCCGGCCCGGCCGGCTGACCGGGAACGGCCCGGCCCGGCCGGCTGACCTGGAACGACCTGCCCGGCCGGCCGGAACGAGGGGCTCGCAAGGGCCGGAACGATGGGCTCACAAGGGAAAGTTCAGCGTTTACACAGCTTTACCTGGCTAACTAGCAGGTAGCTGTCGCTGGAGGACTTAACGACCGGGCAGGACCGGTCGCGACGTAACCTGGTCTGGTCGAGGGCGAGGATGATGCGAGAGAACGAGAGCGACGGCGACAGCGCCTGGGCCCAGCCGCCCGGGTACGCCGGCCCGCCGGCCCCGCACGAGGCGGGCCACGGCGCAGACGAACCGACGCTGACGCACCGGCAAGCTGCTTCCCCGCCTCCTCCCCCGCCGCAGCAGCCACAGCAGCCGCAGCCGCAGCAACCGCAGGACTACCCGGACACCATCGCCTTCGGCACCCCCGCCGGGTACGGCAGCCAGTCCGGGTACGGCAGCCAGGCGGGATACGGCAACCGAGCCGGGTACGGCGACCAGGCCAGTTACGGACACCAGGGCGCGTACGGGAACCAAGCCGGATACGGCAGCCAGGGCGGATACGGGAACCAGGGCGGGTACGGCAGCCAGGCGGGGCCGGGCTGGTACGGCGCCAGCCCAGCCGGGCCAGGCGATCCGGCCGGGCCGGGCTCGGGCGGCGGGCCAGAAGAACCGAGGGGATCAGGCCGCGGCGGGCGGCTGCTGGTCTACATGATCGTCGCCGCGCTCGCAGCGGGCATCGGCGCCAGCGCGACCGTCCTGGTCGGCGGGCAGCACGCCGCCACCCAGGCGTCCGGCGTCTCCTCCGGGGCCTCCTCCGGCGTGGTCCCCGGGCCGCACGACAACGCGTCGGGCAGCGGCTCCCGGTCGGCTCCGCTCAACCCGGACACGGTGGCGAAGAAGGTCGACCCGGGCCTGGTCGATATCGTCGCGTCGCTCAAGTACAACGGCGAGACGGCCGAGGGTACCGGGATGATCATCTCCGCAAACGGCCTGGTGCTGACCAACAACCACGTGATCGACCAGGCCACCAGCATCCGGGCCACCCTGGTCACGCCGGGCAAGAACACGGCCGCGCAGTACACGGCCAAGGTTCTCGGCTACGACGCCACCGACGACGTGGCGCTGCTCCAGCTGGTCGGCGCCGCCGGGCTGCCGGTCGAGAGCTTCGGCAACTCCTCGCAGGTCAGCCTGGGTACTCCGGTACTGGCGCTGGGCAACGCCGACGGCCGCGGCGGGGCCAAGCCCGCCGTCGGCATCATCAACGCGCTCGACCGCTCGATCCAGGCCAGCGACGAGGGTTCCAACACCACCGAGAACCTCAAGCACATGCTCCAGACCAACGCCCGGATCCAGCAGGGCGACTCGGGCGGCGCCCTCGCCAACAACGCGGGCCAGGTCATCGGCATGATCACCGCGGCTAACACCGGCAATCCGCACGGCCGGGGCGGGAACAGCGGCACCCTCGGCTTCGCCATTCCCATCAACAGCGCCCTGTCCATCGCCAGGCAGATCGCGGCGCGCAAGCCGAGCGCCACCGTGTACATCGGCGTGCCCGGCTTCCTCGGCGTGTCTGTCGCCGACAGCAACAGCGACATCCCGCAGCTCCAGGCGGCCGACGCCGCCCGCGGCGGCGGCGCCCGCCGGAACGGCATCCCCTGTCAGACGGCCGGACCGCAGGCCGACGTCCCGGCCAAGGTGGCGCCGACCGCCGCGGGCGCGCTCATCGTCAGCGTCATCTGCGACTCGGCCGCCAGCGCGGCGGGCATGGTGCCCGGCGACGTGATCACGGCGGTCAACGGCCAGCCGATCACCACCCCGGACTCGCTGACCGGCACCACGGCCAAGTACCACCAGAACGACATCGTCTCGGTCCAGTGGGTGAGCCTGGACGGCATCGAGCACATCACGCGGATGCAGCTCGGCCAGGGGCCGGCCCGCTTAGGCGGCCAGCCAGGTCCGCAGGCGGGCCTCGCACTCGGCGATCTTCGCGGTCTCCACGTACTCGCCCGGCGTGTGGGCGATCTCGGAGACGCCGGGCCCGTAGTTCACCGCCGGGATGCCGAGCGCGGAGAACCTGGCCACGTCCGTCCAGCCGAGCTTGGCGCGCGGGGTCCCGCCGACCGCGGCGACGAACTCGGCCGCGGCCGGATGGCCCAGGCCAGGCCGGGCGCCGTCGGCCACGTCCAGGATGGTCACCGGCCACGCTTTGAATAGCGACCGAACGAAGTCAGCTGCTTCATCTCCCGACCGGTCAGGCGCGAACCTGAAGTTGACCGTGACCACGCACTCGTCGGGCACCACGTTCCCGGCGACGCCGCCGCGGATGGCGACGGCGTTGAGGCCCTCGTGGTAGCGCAGCCCGTCGATCTCGGGCTGGCGGGGCGTGTAGGCGCGCAGCACCCCGAGCACGGCGGCGGCCTCGTGGATGGCGTTGCGGCCCATCCAGGAGCGCGCGGTGTGGGCCCGCTGGCCCGCCACCGCGACCTCGGCGCGCAGCGTGCCCTGGCAGCCGCCTTCGATCTCGCCCGAGCTCGGCTCCATCAGCACGGCGAAGTCGCCGGCCAGCAGGTCCGGGCGGTTGCGGCTCAGCCGCAGCAGCCCGTTGCGGTCGGCCGCGACCTCCTCGCAGTCGTAGAAGACGTAGGTGACGTCCCGGCGCGGCTCGGTCAGCCCGGCCGCCAGCCGCAACTGCACGGCCACGCCCGACTTCATGTCGGTGGTGCCGCAGCCGTACAGCTTGCCGCCGTCGAGCCGCGACGGCAGGTTGCCCGCGACCGGGACGGTGTCGGTGTGCCCGGCCAGGATGACCCGCTCGGGGCGTCCCAGCGTGGTCCGGGCCACGATCGCGTTGCCGTCCCGGTGCACGCTCAGGTGCGGCAGCGTCCGCAGCGCGTCCTCGATCTCGTCGGTGAGAAGCTTCTCGTCTCCGGAGACCGAGGGGATGTCCACGATCTGGGCGGTCAGCGCCGCCCCGTCCAGGCTGAGATCCACGGTGCCAGCTTAGGGGGGCCGGCTTAGGGGGATGGGTTCGCCGGGGACCGCAGGGTCCTGGCCGCCGCCCGCAGGGCGGTCATGATCACCGCCACCGAGGGGCGGCCGGTGCTCGCGGTGCGGGCCACCGCGTGCACGTCCCGGGCCAGGTCGAGGCCGAGCGGCAGGTCGGCGACGACAACCCGGCGGTCGGCGCCGGTGACCGCCAGCCGCGGCAGGATGGCGATGCCGATGCCGCGGGCCACCAGGCTGACGATCGTGGCCATGCCCTCGAACTCGGACAGCACCGGCGGCGTCACGCCCACCGCGGCGAGCAGGCGGTCCACGGCCTGCCGGGACGGCTCCCCGGCCGGCGCGGCCAGCCAGGGCTCGTGCCGCAGGGTCCTCAGGTCGATGGGGGCCCGCAGGTCGACGGGACCGGCGGCCGCCGGGTGGGTGCGCGGCAGCACCAGCACGAGCGGGTCCCTGATCAGGTGATGCAGGGTCAGGATCGACCCGTCGACCTCCTCACCCAGCCGGCTGGTCCAGTCGTCCACGATCGCCACGTCGACCTCGCCCGCCCTGACCTGGCGCAGGCCCTCGCCGGCCCCGCTCTGCCGCAGCACCAGCGTGAGCCGCGGGTGCGCGCGCAGGCTGCGGGCCAGGGCCGGGGCGAACGCCACGGCCGCGGACGGGAACGCGGTCGCGACCACCCGCCCGGCGGGCTCGTCCGCCTCGGCCGACAGGTCGGTCTCGGCCTCCTCGACCATGGCCAGGATGCGCTCGGCGTGCCCGGCCAGCCGCCGGCCCGCGTCGGTCAGCTCGGCCCGGCGCGCGGACCGGTCGAGCAGCGCGGTGCCCGCCTCGCGCTCGAGCGCGGCCAGTTGCTGGGACACCGCGGACGGTGTGTAGCCGAGCACCGCGGCGGTCCTGGCGATGCTGCCGCGCACGGCGAATTCCTGGAGCAAGCGCAGGCGATGCAGATCGAGCATGAGACAAGCATAAGAGGAACTTACTCTCAGCCATAGATATCAGCGCTTGTGCTTATGGTTTGGGCGCGGGCAAACTGTCAAGGTGCAGGGTTGCGCAACCCGAAGGGCTTTATCCCGTTCCCGGTCAGGCCCCCTACATCCACCTATCCCGCAGCTAGGAAGTGCTAGCCTCCGTGGCTCTCACCATCACGTCCCCGTCCCTGCCTCCCCTTTCCCCGGCTGACACCCAAGATCACGAACCACCCCCCGTCCCGGTCTCCGCCACGCTCGCCGCCAACGAGGTCCTCGGGGCGCGGCGCGACCGCGGCGAGCCCGTCCTGCCGCTGGCGTTCGGCGAGGCGGGCCTGCCCGCGCACCGGATGCTCCGCGTCGCGCTGTCCCGGGCGTCCGGCTTCACCGCCTACGGCCCGGTGGCGGGCCACCCCGCGCTGCGCGAGGCCGCCGCCGGCTACTGGTCCCGGCGCGGCCTGCCCACCGAGGCGGCGTCGGTGATCGCGGGCCCGGGCAGCAAGGCGCTGCTGTTCAGCCTGATGGCCGCGATCGGCGGTGACGTGGCGGTGACGCAGCCCAGCTGGGTCAGCTACGCCGCGCAAGCCAGCCTGGCCGGGCAGATAGCCCACTTCGTTCGTGGTCATGGGGGCGTGCCGGACGCGGACGAGCTCGCTCGGGCCGTGACCTCAGCCCGGGCGGCCGGGCGCCGGATCCGGTCCGTCGTGGTCACCTTGCCCGACAACCCGACCGGGCAGCTGGCCCCGCCCGCCGCGGTGCGGGCCCTGTGCGCGGCGGCGCGGGCCCACGACCTGGTCATCATCTCCGACGAGATCTACCGCGACCTGGTCCACGACCCGGACGCGGCGTTCACCAGCCCGGCCGCCTGCTGCCCCGAACGGACCGTGATCACCACCGGGCTGAGCAAGAACCTCGCGCTGGGCGGCTGGCGCCTCGGCGTGGCCCGGCTGCCCGCGGACGGGATCGGGCCCGGGCTGCGGGACCGGCTGATCGGGATCGGCAGCGAGATCTGGTCCGCCCCGGCCGGTCCGGTGCAGCAGGCCGCGGCGCTCGCCTTCAGCGAGCCGCCGGCGCTGGCCGAGCGGATCGCGCTCAGCCGGCGGCTGCACGGCACCGTGGCCCGCGCGGTCGCGCGGCGGTTCGCCGCGGCCGGCGCGGCCGTCCCCGCGCCGCAGGCCGCGTTCTATCTGTGGCCCGACTTCTCGCCGCTCGCCGATGTGCTGCTCGGGCGGCACGGCATCACGAGCGACGAGGGCCTGGCTGAGAAGCTGCTGCACGGTTACGGCGTCGGGGTGCTGCCGGGCAGCGCGTTCGGCGAGGAGAGCGGGCGGCTGCGGCTGCGGGTGGCGACGAGCCTGCTCTACGGAGAGTCAGAGCCCGAGCGGCACGCCGCGCTGAACTCGGCCGACCCGTGCGCGCTGCCGTGGATCGCCGCCTCCCTCGACCGCCTGGCGGAGGTGCTGGCCGACCTGACCGGCAGCTAACGAGCGGGCAGCAGGACGCTCAGGCAGGTGACGCAGCCTTCGAGCTTCTCGTACTCGCTGATGTCCACGACGACGGGGGTGAAGCCGAGGTCCGCAAGGGACGCGGCGGTGCGCGGGGCGGACGCGGCGATCAGCACGCGGTCGCCGCCGAGCGGCACCACGTGGCAGCCGCTCTCCTCGGTGACCGGGCGCACCGCGGGGAACAGCCCGGCCGGGACCAGGTCGGGCAGCAGCAGGAAGGTGCCGTCGGGCAGCGCGGTGACCGCGGACTTCAGGTGCAGCACCGCGCCCAGCGGGACGCCGACGACGGTGCGGCCCAGCGGGGCCAGCAGCGCGCGCAGCTGGCGGATGCCCTCGCCGGTGGTCCGGCCGCCGCGGCCCACGTAGACCGTGGTCCCGGCCTGGAGCACGTCGCCGCCGTCCAGGGTCCCCGGCGCCTCGATCCGGGCGGTACGCAGCCCGAGCGACGCCACGGCCTGCGCGACGCCGTCGATCTCCGGCCGCCGCGGCGGCGCGCCCGGCCGGGTCAGCACGGCCAGGTCGTCGCAGACCACCACGGCGTCCTCGACGAAGACCGAGTCCGGGCAGTCCTCGGCCACGGGGACCTGCTCGACCTGCCAGCCGCTGGCGGCCAGCGCGCTGGCGTAGGCCGCGTGCTGCGCCCGGGCCAGCTCCACGTCCACCGTGGTCCGGCTGATGTGGGTGACGATGCCCTCAGCCAGGCGGCTGCTCGGCGGGCGGACCATGCTGGTTCCGTTCACCGCCTCATCTTTTCACCCGCCGATCATCGACCTCGCGTTGAAGTCGGGGAAGCCGAGGAACTGCCGCATCACGTCGGCCACCCGCTGGATGCGCACCGCGTCGACCGGCCCGACCGGGTAGCTGTCCAGGGCCATCACCGCCGCGGTCACCGGGGTGATCGCGAGCGGCTGGGGCAGCGCCTCCATCGCCCGCTCCACGGCGGACCGGCTGGTGTCGGCGATCTGCTGGCCCTGCTCGAACGCGGCCCGGAAGGCGGCCAGCGTCTTGGGGTGCTGCGCCGCCCACTGGCGGGTGACGGCACAGCCCTGTACCGGGAACGCCGCGGTGGCGCCCTGGTCCAGGTCGGCCAGCAGGCTGACGCCCATGGACTGCTCGGCCTGGCTGGCGAACGGCTCGGGCAGCACCGCGGCGTCAATCTTCCCCGACTTGAGCATCGCGGCCATTTCCGGCAGCGGGTAGTAGGCGAAGTGCGCCGCCGACACGCGCAGCCCGTGATCGGCCAGCACCGAGGCGGTCAGCAGGTACAGGATGTTCCCCGGCGCGTTCACCCCGATGACCTTGCCGCGCAGGTCGGCCAGCGACCTGATGTGCGAGCCCGGCATCACGTACAGGCCCTGGGCGTTGGGGTCCATCACCGAGCCTTCGGCGAAGATGTCCAGGTTGGCGGCGACCATGGCGTCGCTCGCCGAGGAGGACCGCTGGCCCTCGTCGTAGTTCTCCTGGGCCTGGAGGTAGCTGACGTAGTTGCCGCAGGAGATGTCGACCCGGTTCTGCGGCGGGGTGGCGGCCTGGCTGGCCGCCTGGGCGTTGATGACCGTGGCGGAGCTGACCGCGGGCTTGAAGGTGACCTTCAGGCCGTGCGCCGTGAACAGGCCCTGGTGCAGGGCCACGAAGAAGCCGGCCGAGTCGGCGGCCGGGACCACCGCGACGGTCACGTCCGGCTGTTCCACGTCGGCCCGGGCCGGGTCTCCCCCGCCGGATCCGTGCGGGACGAACAGGATGGCCAGGACGATGATGGCCACCGCGGCACCGCCGATCTGCGCGGCCCGGACGGCCCGGTTGAACCTGCGTGGCATCGCTGGGTTCCTCTCTTCAGGCACAGGCCTGACAGGGAACGGTGATGCCGCGGTCACCGGAAGGAGAGGCACGGACGGACGTGCCGGTGCTGATTCGCACGGAGAACAGTCCTGCAAGTTTGCAGCGGGAGACATCGGTCAGATGACCGATTTCGGGGTGATCCTGAATAAGACAGTTAGTTCGAGTCAGCGGTGCTAGTCAGGCCTGACTAGTCAGGCGGGACCGGCCAGCGGGGCAGCCAGGGCCGTGGTGACGGCCAGCGTGGTGAAGCCCATCGTGAAGCCGCCGCCGGCCGCGTCGATGGCGGCGCCGATGCCCGCCAGGATCTGCTCCTGCCGGTCGGGCGGGATCCGGCTGAAGCCGCCGAAGGTGGGAACCTGCTCCAGCCACTCGTCGCGGGTGTACGGGTGCTCCCACCCGAACCGCCACTGCTCCGGCTCGCCGAACGCGGCCGCCTGCCGCATCCCGTCGGCCGCCTTGGCGCCCATCGTCTCGTATATCTCCAGGAAAGGCCGGTCCCACAGCCCTGATGGCAGGTCGGGCAGTAGGTCGGACAGCACCCGGCGGTAGGCCTCGGCGATGGCCTTCCCCAGCTCAGCCGGAGGCTGGAAGACGTTCCAGAACACCGCGAACCGCCCGCCGGGGCGCAGCGCCGATGCCGCCTTGGCCGCCCCCGCGACCGGGTCGACCCAGTGCCAGGCCTGGCCGGAGACGATGGCGTCGAAGGCTCGCCCGTTCGTTGCCCAAGTTTCGAACGTCGCGACCTCGACCTCGAGCCCGCGGTCCCGGGCGTGACCGGCCATGCGGGCGTCCGGATCGACCCCGAGCACGTCGCAGCCGGCCGCCTGGAACAGCCGGGCCACGATGCCGGTGCCGCAGCCGACGTCAAGCACCCGGCGCCCCGGGCTGGCGGCGATGATGCGCTCCACCAGGGCGGCAGGGTAGCTGGGCCGGGCCCGGTCGTAGCGGCCGGCCTCGGCGCCGAACGACTCCGCGACCTCGCGGACCTGATGAGACGCCTGATGAGACTCGGCGGGCGGCTGCGCCGGCGGTACAGTGGGCATGCGCCCACTCTAAATGGGCACTTGCCCACTTAGCGAGTTGTTTCGCGCGCGGCGAAGGAAGGACGGCTTCGTGCCCACCGGTATTGCCCTGCGCGACGTGCGCGAGCAACTGTTCGACGCGGCCGAGCGGGTGCTGCTCAGGGACGGGGCGGGCGCGCTGACCAGCCGGGCCGTCACCACCGAGGCGGGAGTGGCCAAGGGCGTCCTGCACCGGCACTTCGCCGACTTCGACGCCTTCCTGGCCGAGCTCGTGCTCGACCGGGCGGCCCGGGTCGCGGGCCAGGCCGCGGCGCTGCGCGAGTCGGCCGGGACGGGGACCGTGGCCGGTCAGGTGGGGGCGGCACTGACCTCGCTGTTTTCCTCGGTGGCGGTGGAGATGGTCGCGCTGCTCACCTTCCGGGACGGCCTGCGCGCCCGGCTGCGCGCGGTCGGGGCGGCCCGCATCCCGGTGCTGACCGAGGCGACCGCGATGCTCGCCGCCTACCTCGCCGCCGAGCGTGACCTAGGCCGCGTCGCGTCCGGCGCCGACGTCGACACGCTCGCGCTCACCCTGATCGGGGCCGGGCACCTGCTGTTCGCCGGCCGCGACGGCACCCCGCCCCCGGCAGCGGACGTCGACCGGATGGTGACCACGACCCTGGCAGGCGTCGTCCTGTAACCCAGGAGACTGGGGCGCCCCATGGTGCGCCTGGTAAACCCTCGTCGCACATCAAGCACCTTCGCAAACGACATGAATGTGGCATCCATGTTGCTATCACGACATGAATGTGACATTCATGTCGTTGCTTGGGGCGGGACTGGTGGCTGAGCTCTCAGACCGGGAGGAGGTCGGGGCGCTTGGGCGAGAGGCCGTCGCCGCTGGAGGCGCCGGTCAGGCGGCGGCGCAGCCACGGGGTAGCGTACTCGCGGGCCCAGCGGGCGTCCTGGCGGCGGGCGGCGAGCCACTCGGCGCGGCGTGCCCGGGCGGCGGGGACGCGCGTGGCGGGAGCACCGGCGGCGGGAGCACCGGCGGCGGGGACGCGGACGGCCGGGGCGGAGGCGGACGGGACGGAGCTGCCCTGGACGGCGCCGCGGGTGACGGGCGCACCGGCGGCCGAGACGCGGGTCGCGGGGATGGGCGCGGCTGGGGCCGTGGGCGGCGGCGCGGCCCAGTCGCTGGCGGGCGGGATGCCTAGGACTTCGCAGGTGCGCAGGGCGACCTGCCGGTGGCCCTGGGTGGTGAGGTGCAGGCGGTCCGGGCTCCAGGCGCGGGGATCCTTGAGCGCCCGCATGGACCACAGGTCGACCAGGTCGCAGCCGTAGTCGTCGGCGATGCCGCGCAGGTGCATGTTGTAGGCGGCGACCCGGCCGCGCAGCAGGCGGATCACGGGGAACATGCGCGGGTCGAAGCCGGTGAAGATGAGCACCCGGCAGCCCGCCGCCTGGAGCTTGGCCACGGCCGGCTCGAAGTCCGCGGCCAGCGTGTCCACGTCGTCGCCGCGCAGGATGTCGTTGCCGCCCGCGGCCAGGCTGACCAGGTCGGGAGCCATCTCGACGGCCCTGGGGACCTGCTCGGCGGTGACCTGGCCGAGCAGCTTCCCGCGGATGGCCAGGTTGGCGTAGCGGAAACCGGGCCGCTGCGCGGCCAGGGCGGCGGCCGTCAGGTCGGCCCAGCCGCGCAAGCCGCCACCTGGCGCCTGGTCCGCGAGCCCTTCGGTGAAGCTGTCACCGATCGCGACGAACGTTTCTATTACGGGTACCGGGTTACTTTCAGGCATCTCTTCCATGATGCCAAGGTCAGGAGAGCGAACCCTGGCCGGCCGGCCGGCGGGACGGGGCAGACTGGGGAGATGCGGATGCGATTCGATTCCGGGGTGCTGGGCCGCGCTGTCCTGGGCCGCGCTGTCCTGGGCCGCGCGGTCCTCGCGGCCGGCGTGCTGGCCGCGGCGGCGGGCTGTTCCAGTTCGCCGGACGACCCGCAGGGCGCCGGCGGCACGTCGTCCGGGGCGGCGCCGTCGACCCGGACGCTGAGCCCGGCGCCCTCCGGGGGATCCCATCCGGCCGCGGCCTGGCCTACCTTCGGGCGGGACTTCGCCCGCAGCGGGGTCGCCGTCGGGGTGGCCGCGCCCGGCGGCGCTGGGGCGCTGAAGGTCGGCTGGCGTGCCCACCTGGACGGCGCTGTCTACGGGCAGCCGCTGCTGGTCGGCAGCATGGCCATCGCCGCGACGGAGAACGACTCGCTCTACGGGCTCGACCAGGCGAGCGGCAAGGTCCGGTGGCGGACTCACGTCGGCACCCCGGTGCCGCGGTCCGCGCTGCCGTGCGGCAACATCGACCCGCTCGGCATCACTGGCACGCCGGTCTACGACCCGTCCAGCGGGATCGTCTACGCCGTCGCGGAGACCTCGGGTTACCACCACGTGCTGGTCGGGGTCTCGGTCACCGACGGCCGCCTGGCGGTGGAGCGCGACATCCCGACCCCGGACGGGCAGCCGCGGTACGACCAGCAGCGGCCGGCGCTGACGCTCCAGGGCGGGCGGGTCTACGTGGCGTTCGGCGGCCTGGCCGGGGACTGCGGTCCTTACCGCGGCTCCGTGGTGGGCGTCCCGGTCAGCGGCAGCGGGGCCATCATCTCCTACGTGGTGCCGACCCCGCGCGAAGGGGCCGTCTGGGCCCCCGGCGGCCCGGTCACCGGCCCGGACGGCACCCTGTACGTCAGCGTGGGCAACGGCTCGGAGTCCAGCACCAACTTCGATTACAGCGACTCGGTGACCGCCCTGTCCCCCGGCCTGCACCGGACCGGCGTCTTCGCGCCGACCACCTGGCACAGCGACAACGCCAGCGACCTCGACCTCGGCTCCACCCAGCCCGCCCTGCTGCCCGGCGGGATGCTGCTCGCGGACGGCAAGAGCGGCACCGCGTACCTGGTCAACTCGGCCCACCTCGGCGGCGTCGGCGGCCAGGTCGACCAGGCCCAGGTCTGTCCCGCGTTCGGCACCGCCGCGGTGCAGGGCAGCATCGCGTACGAGCCGTGCGAGCAGGGCGGCCTGGCCGCGATCAGCACCGCGGGAAACAAGATCCGGGTGCTGTGGCGCGGCCCGGGCAACGCCTGGGGCTCGCCGGTCATCGGCGGCGGGGCGGTGTGGGTCACCGACTGGAACGCGGGCACCCTGTACCAGCTCGACCAGGCCAGCGGGGCGATCAGGGCCTCGCTCAGCCTAGGCACGCCGCTGCCGCACTTCTCGTCGATGTCGATGGCCGGCAGCCGCGCCTACCTGGGGACCATGGACGGAGTGGTCTCGGTCAGCGGCGCCTGACGGCAGACTTGGGGAATGGCCACCCCAGCGAGCTACATCGACCCGCCGGTTCCCTCGTTCCTTTTCGACCTCGACGGGACGCTGATCGACAGCGTCTACCAGCACGTCATCGCGTGGCGGACGGCGCTGACCCGGATCGGGATCGACCTGTCGGTGTGGCGGATCCACCGGCGGATCGGGATGAGCGGCGGGCTGTTCGTGTCCGCGCTGCTGCGGGAGACGGGGGTGTCGCTGTCCCGGGAGGACATCGAGCAGCTGCAGCAGGCGCACGCGGCGGAATACCGGGCGCAGCTGGACTCGGTCACGGCCCTGCCCGGGGCGCGCGAGCTGCTGGCCACGCTGACCGGCGCGGGCGTCCGGTGGGCCATCGCGACCAGCGGCCGGGCGGCGACGGCGCGGCCCGCGCTCGGCCTGCTCGGGCTGCCCGAGGACACCCCGATGATCACCAGGGACCTGGTCCGGCACGCCAAGCCGGACCCCGACCTGTTCCTGGCCGCGGCGGCCGAGCTCGGCGTGGATCCCCGGTACGCGATGGTGGTCGGCGACAGCGTGTGGGACCTGCTGGCGGCGCGACGGGCCGGGGCACTTGGGGTCGGGCTGATGTCCGGCGGGTACGGCCGGGAGGAACTCGAGCGGGCCGGGGCGTACCGGGTCTACGCCGACCCGGCCGAGATGCTGTCCCGGATCGACGAGCTCGGTGTCCGCGGCGATTAACAAAGTTTTTCTGTTAGGGAAACGTATCCCGGGACGCTTCTCCGCATGGATAGACGTTAAATGGAGGGGTAGCGGTTACGGGGCGTCGTTGTCATTCGCGGCGCCCCGTGGTGGTTTGGGAGGCGAAGTGCCGTGTCCGCGGTGCGTCGGATCATTGTTGGCGTGCATGGGTCGCTAGGGAGCCTGCAAGCGCTGCGGTACGCGGCGGACGAGGCCAGGGAGCGGAGCGTTCCGCTGGTGGTCATCACCGCCTGGGTCCCGCCCGGGGGCGACCTCGCCGAGCGCCGGAATTCCTCGCCCTACCTGCGCAAGATCTGGCGCGAGGCGGCGTGGGAGCGGCTGCGGGCCGCGTTCGACGCCGGCCTGGGCGGGGTACCCGCCGACCTCCACGTGGAATCGCAGGCCGTCCGCGGCGAGACCGGTCCCGTCCTGGTCGAGATCGCCGACAAGCCGGACGACCTGCTCATCATCGGGACCGGGCGGCGGGCCGGGATGGGCCGCCTGTTCGGCCGCTCGGTGAGCCGCTACTGCCTGGCCCACGCGCACTGCCCGGTGCTGGCCGTGCCGCCCTCGCGGCTGATGGAAGAGATGGGCCACGGCCTGCGGTCGTGGCACTGGCGGCACGCGCTCAGCCACGACCTGTAGGCGGGTGCGGGCGGGCCGCATGGGTTCCGTTAGGAACTGAACGACTCCTGCACGGGTCCTGTAAGAGCCCTTCTACCTGGTGATTCCTGGACGTTTACTACAGACGTCCCATGACGGCACATCGCTAGGAGTCACCGTGGGCGTCCGCGGCGGAACTCGCCGATGCGGCGCAGCTGTCATCCATGGCCGACTACACGCCTGAGGGCCGTTCGGTCGTCATTCTGGCGAAAGCGGAGTACGGCCTGCGCGAGCGGACGGAGGGTGAGCTTGCAGGCGCCGAGTTCATCGAGTTCACCGCGCAGACCCGGATGAGCGGGGTAGACCTCGCCGACGGGCGTCAGGTGCGCAAGGGCGCCGCTTCGGCGGTGGCCCAGTGGACCCGCGAGAGCGGCGGCGAGGTCCCCCCGGACCTCGGCTCGCTGGTCGACGGCATCTCGGCGGCCGGCGGCACGCCGCTGGTGGTGGCCGAGCGTCCGACCGACGGCGTCGCGCGGGCGCTGGGCGTGATCCACCTCAAGGACGTCGTCAAGGAGGGCATGGCCGAGCGGTTCGCCCAGATGCGCACGATGGGCATCCGCACCGTGATGATCACCGGCGACAACCCGCTGACCGCCAAGGCCATCGCGGACGAGTCCGGGGTGGACGACTTCCTGGCCGAGGCGACGCCGGAAGACAAGATGGCGCTGATCAAGAAGGAGCAGGAGGGCG
>Ga0335085_10003711_pt1 | contig 26057 bp, 35 predicted proteins | sample Lox_Sample_45_FD_206712 | JGI IMG/M metagenome (GOLD analysis project Ga0335085, IMG submission 206712) | Soil microbial communities from Loxahatchee National Wildlife Refuge, Florida, United States - Lox_Sample_4.5 | ecosystem: Environmental > Terrestrial > Soil > Wetlands | place: USA...
TTGGAAGGGGACCGCCCGGCTGTGTTGGCGGCGGGACGGTTCCCAGCTCCCCGGAACCAGGCCGCGAGCCCACCGGCACCGGCAGCATACGCCGGCTCAGAACAGGTTGTAGTCCACCGGCACCTCGTCCGCCGCGCCGTTAGAGTCGCGGACCAGGCTGATCAGCCCCACATCCGACGCGGTGAACGGCACCGAGAACTTCCCCGAGTCCGGCAGCCCCACCCGGTTCACCTCCCACGTGCCCGCCCCGTTGGACCGGGCGGCCACCCGGATGTAGGGGCCGTTGTTGCCGGTGCGGGCCGCGTCGCAGCCCAGCGAGATCCCTTTCGCGGACCCGCCCACGATCGAGATGATCGTCTCGGCTTCCGTGCCTGCTGCGATCATGCCGTGCTCCTCACTGATCGACGTGTTAGGGACCGGCGGCGCTGGTGCCGGGCCGTCAAAGAACCCGTCCTCCAGCAGCGACTCATCTACGAGGGTGCCGCCCACACCAGGCGCGGTGTCGGTCCACTGGGTGCCGTCCATGCCGGTACAGATGTGCTTGCCCACCCCGTAGTGCGCGGACAGCAGCCGCACCTCAGCGCGGGAGATCCCCGCCGCCGCGTCAGCGGCCAGGAGTTCAGGCATGTTGGAGATCGACGCGTACTGCACAGGACGCCACACGCCCCGCGCGAGCTGCCGCGCCGCCCATGTGGCGCACTGCGCGGCGGACATGTCGTAAGGCTCGCGGTCCCCGGCGGTCGCGTCGTCAGCGGCGAACACCGCGCAGTCCAGCAGGTGCGCGCCCGTCCCGGCGAACTTCGCGACCAGCGCGTTCCACGTTGGCCAGTGACCGTCGACATACCCCAGGTAGGCGTCCGCTGTGGGCAGCGCCGCGACCGCGTTGGCGATCTCCACCTCCAGCATGTCGCGGGTGATCAGCCGGTGGGTGTCCCGGCGGGCGGCCAGGTTCGCCGGGTAGATCGAGTCGAGCATTCTCAGCGTCAATGTCAGCTCCCGGTGTAGGGGACCGCGCCGCCCTCGATGACGTGGCCAAGGTCGATGGGCATCACGTACCCGGGCCAGCGGTAGTCGGCAAAGAGATGCACGCCGCACGACATCAGGAACGCGTCGACCAGTTGGCTGCAGATCTCGTGGCCCTGGTCCTTGATGAACTGCTGGAGGCTGACCCGGTGCCCGTTCTGCGCCCAGACCGGCCAGTCGGGGGCGTGGAGCCGGTGGGCGGCCAGCGCGAGATAGTCCAGCGCCGAGTAGGGGATGCCTTCCCACCGCCCGGCGGTCGCGGCGGCCAGCCGGCGTGCCGCGTCCGGCAGGGTGATGTGTCCGGTGGACCACAGGTCGTCGGGGTAGACGGGCCGGGCGACGATGCGGGAGCCGCCCGGCTCGGCCTGCAGGCACCGGCCGCCGCCGACGTAGACCAGGGCGTGCTGCCACTTGGTGAACGCGGGGAAGTTCATCTGCCTGGCGATGACATCCGCGAATCCCTCGGCCGCGCCGATCGCCAGCCCTCCCGGGCCGGCGATCGGGCAGACCGCGAAATCGCCGGGCTGCCGCAGGTCGGTCACCCGACCGGGCTGGCGGCGCGGGGTGGCACCCCACCATGGGCCAGCGCGGACAGCGCCGGGTCCCCTGCCGACGGCGAGCCGGCCTTGGGCACGGCGTTCTGGTGGACGAAGTAGCCGGTGATCAGGGTCACGAACGTGACGACCGCGCCGATCTTCGCGTCATCGAGCTTCACCCCGAACGACACGAGGCCGGTCAGCACGGCGGTGAGCGCCGGGCCGAGCGCGGTCACCTCGAATGGGCGGGCCAGGACCACGGTGATCAGGCCGAGGACCGCTGTGCCGATCGTCGCCACGTAGGACGCCGTGGTCTGGGACAGGAACCCGAACGCGACCACCACGCCGAGCGCAGCCGTCAGGACCGCCATGTACGCGGCCGGGTAGTACTTGAGTCCGTGCATCGCGCCCTCCTTAGGGGGCACAGCCCGCCCCGGGCTGGGGCGGGACGCCTATGCTGGGCAGTCCGGGCGGGCTGACCCGGGTGGCCGGGCCGATGCCCAGCAGCGGGACCAGAAGGGTGCGAAACCCCTGACGGCCGCCCACCACGCCCCCTGCATGGGTTAGCTGCCGCCCGCCCGGGGCCATCTTCCCGCAGTCAGCCCTTACCTGGTAGGCACTTCCGGCTAACAGCGGGCGGGTGATTCGGGAGCCGGGATGTCCGCCAGCCGCGCCGCGAGCGCCGTCGAGTAGTAGCGGATCTGCACGGCGATGACGATCTGGTCGGTGTGGTCGGCGTGCGGGAACACCGCCCGCAGCCCGGTCAGCGCGGCCCGGTCCGCGCCGATCAGCGCCATGTCCAGCCGGCGGCGTCTGGCGTCCTGGCGGGTGTCGGTCAGGCACCGGGTGTGCGTCTCGGCTTTCAGTTGCCGGGCGGTGGCCGCGTTGCGGTTGATCTGGATCTGGTAGGACGCCGCGCCGAGGATCAGCAGCAGCGCGGCGGTGATCACGAACCCGATCCGCAGCAGCCGGGTGGTTCTGTCCACCACCACCACCTGAACCTTGGGCGGCTTCCCGGCTGGGGCGTTGCCTGCGGCAGCCTTCATTGGGGCCTCCTGGCCAGCTCGGCCCGCAGCTCCGCGATCGTGGCGTTCTGCTCCGCGATCTGCAGGTTCAGGGCCTCAACCTTCTCCTCCAGGGCCGCGACCTGCTCACGCAGGTCGTCACGGTCAGCGGTGGTCGCGTTGATGATCTCGGTCAGCTCCGCCAGGTTCGCCATCCGCTCCGGGGACTTCCCCGTCCGCGCCACCCCCACCAGGCCCAGCAGGCCGCTGACTGCGGCGGCCACCACTGCCCAGAATCCGAGCGCCGTGCTGGTCACCTCGCCCACCTCCGTCACCGGATCAGTTTCCCCCCCGGGTGCACACCCTTGCCGGGTGTCTTGGGCTTGCGGATCGGCCCGCCGGGCTTGGCCTTCTTGACCTTCTTGGCGGCCGTGGCCGTCGGCTGGACCCGCACCGGGGTTGCGTCCACCGCCGCGCCGAGCAGCGTCGCGAAGTCATGCAGCTCACTGTCGATCGGGGTGACCGCCGCCGCGTCGCTGTCCTCATCCCACTCGTATGTGCCCGTCAGGAACGTCGCGATCCCCGGCACCGACTCCCCGCCGTAGCTGTAGTCCCCCAGCCACGCCTCACACACCATCGCGGTCAGCCCATCGGCCCAGTATGTGCCCAGGTCGCATTCCCGGCCGCCTTCGGTGAGCAGTTCCCCGGGCTGGACGACGAACGGGTCCGCGAACGCGGCCCGCACATACCGTTTCATGACCGCGCTGGCGATGCCCTGCGCCTGCCCGGCGGTGTACACCCCGGCGGAGGAGATGTCCATCAGTTGCTCCCGGCGGCCGTGCGCGGCCCGCTCAGCGGTGTTCGCCACGCTGGTCAGCGCGTACGTCGCCGGGGTCGTCCCCGAATCCCACGTCGCCTGGTACCGGGCGTACAGGTCCGACGGGCCGTCCCCGATGGTGCGGCCCTCAGGGTTCACCGCGATCAGGATGCGGTTCGCGGTGGTGGGCAGCGGGTACACGGTCAGGACGTTCCCGGACGCGGTGGTCGTCACCGACCAGGTCAGGCCGCCCTTCTGGCAGCCGAGGTTCAGCAGGTCGGTGATGGTCTGTGTCCCCGAGTCGACCTGCTGCCCGGTCCAGATCCCCGCGACGGAGCCGATGTCGGTGCCGCGCACCCAGTCCAGGCCCCGGGCGATGGCCTGGTCGACGGCGTCGTTGAACACGCCGGTTCCCCACGCTACCGAGTAGATCGCCAGGTAGTCATCGGAGTAGCCGCCCGCGCCGTGCGCGGAGATCGCCCACCCGTCGTCGGCGGGCTGCGGTTCGTCCAGGATGCCCGCCCATGTCCAGGTGCCGCCCCGGCACGCGGAGATGAGCCGGCCGGGGTTCAGGGCGTCGGACCGCCAGTTGGGGGGGCGGCGGAAGTTCGCGGTGAGCGCCTGGCAGCCGCCGGGGTTGGCCCATGCCAGGGCCAGGCTGTCGACGCCGCCGAGCTGGGACAGCCACCGCGCGGAGGTGGGGTTCCCGTCGGGGGTCCAGGTGGCTAGCTGGGTCTGCCCGCGCATCAGTGGTACCCGGCTGGCCCGACGATCTGCTTGACGTTGATCGTGTAGTCATAGCCCGCCGGGTGGTTGCCATCTCCGGGCTCACCGATCGCTTTGGCGGCCAGGTCCGCGATATCCACGAACGCCGAACGCAGGAACGTGATCTGCTGCCCGGCGGGGAACCCGACCGCCTCCAGGTCGGCGTCCGCCTGCCCGGCCAGCCACGACTGGAAGTCAGCGGCGTCCTCCAGGCCGCCAAAGACCCGCTGGAAAATGTCGACCGCCTTCTGCTCGATCGCGGCCTTGGTCTGCAGATCCCCGAACACGTGCGCCTCCTAGAAGGTGGTGGTGAAGATGCCCCAGCAGTTGAGGACCGTGGCCGAGAGGCCGACACCGCGCACCTGAACCGACCCGTTGGTCTGGATGGCGAGCTGCGCGGCCTCCGCCGGCCCGGAGTGGTACCCGACTTTCAGGTCGTCGGTATAGGCGGGGAACGCCTGCGCCGCCCCGGGCCGGTACCCGGACGGGAACCCGTTACTGCTGGACAAGATCACGGTGTCGTCCGCGACGGTCGCCCCGTCGCAGGTCAGGCCCTGGGCGCTGAACATGACCAGGGTCGGGATGATCAGCCGCGTGTACTTGAACCACCCCGAGCCTTTCCCCCACCCGTTCTGCATCCCCGCCGTGTCCTGCCACGACACCGCCGCGAGCAGGTTCTCCACCGTCCCGACCCGGGGCACAAGCTGGTCCACCCGCTGTGCCGTGTCGATCGACTTCTCCGATGTCATGACTCACTGCCGATCGTCACGTCCGCACGGTCCATCCACCAGTGCGGCAGGTACTGGCCGGTGACCGCCGGCGCTCCCTGCTGGGAGTAGGTCAGCAGCCGGTTGTGCTGCGTCGGCTCAACCGAGAACGCCCCACCCGACATCCGGTCGATGTTCGCGGTGATCGACCAGGACTGGTCGCGGTCCGCGTTGGACCCGTAGATCCCGCCGAGCGCCCGGTTCGCGTCCGGGGCGTCCGCCCAGATGTTGTTCAGCAGCGACGTGCCCGCCACGTTGACCAGCAGGGTCTGCCCGGTCACGTCCAGGAACAGCACATCCAGGAACCGGTCAGAGGTGTTCCCTGAGGTGACCGCCACGGTGAAGTACGCCTGGAGCTGGCCGGGCGGCAGCTCAGCCAGCGGCAGCGTCACCGGCCCCATCTCCACGTACCCGTTGGTGATGTCGGTCGACGGGGTCACCGTGCGGGTCAGCGGCAGCGACACCGCTGTGCCGCCTGTGTACGGGTACTGCTTGAGGGTGATGGGCAGCAGCCGCGAGCTGGACGGGCTGGCCCACGACGAGGCGATCAGATAGCAGGTGTAGGTCCCGTCGAACCGGGCGGCCAGCGACCCGATCGCCGGGACGGTGTACTCGGTGGCCCCGTTCGGGGTGTCCGCGCCGTTGCCGACCGGGCACAGCGGGTTCAGCGCCGGCGGGGCGTCCCGGCCGGGCATGTGCAGCAGCAGCGAGTTCAGCGGCAGCAGCCCCGTCGCGCCGTAGGTCAGCCGGATCTTCCCGGCCGCGCCGTCCCCGCCGATCTGCCCGGGGGCGATGAACGCGCCGCCGCCGCCACCGCCGCCCGGCCCGGACGCCGGGGTCAGGCCGGCGTGCTGGGACTGGCTGACATCGGAGTAGCCGCCGTTCCCGCCGGGACCGCCGTCGGTCACCGCGACCGCGCCGGGCCGGCCGTTGCCGCCCGGGGCCTGCCCGCCACCTGAGGACCCACCCGACCCGCCGCCGCCGCCGCCGATGTCCCGGCCCGTCGGGCGGGTCTGGAATCCCCACCCGCCGCCGTAGTGGATCGGGTCAGATGACCCGCTGCCGGGCGCACCGCCGCCGCTGGGGTTCTGCGAGCCGCCCTGCCCGGCGTGGGCGCGTATCCCCACCGACGAGTCCCCGGTGAAGTACGAGTCCTGGCCCGGTGAGCCGTTCGCGGATATCCCGCCGTGGGTGCCACCCGCGCCGACGAACGGATGGTAGGTGCCCAGCGCGGTGACGGGGATCTTGTCGCGCCGCGAGTACTCCCCGCCGCCGCCACCACCGCCGCCGGCGGTGGTGGCGTAGGACCCTGCGCCGCCACCGCCGCCGGCCCATCCTTCCGTCTTGTCGATCGTGGTCAGCCCGGCCGGCGCGGTCCAGTTGTTGGACCCTGGGGTGGTGAACTCGGTGATCGTGGAGTACGACGACGGGCCGGGCGCGGCCTGGTAGGCGATGGGTGCCCGCGCGGACCCGACCGGCGCGGGGATGGTGTACCACGCGCCGCGCGCCACCGGGGAGCCGGTCGCGGACGCGGTCGCGACCACCGCCGCCAGGTACATGCCGGCCTGCAGCACCGGCCCATAGTTGGTCTGCCACACGTTGTATGCGTTGATCGCGTACCGGGACACGGTCGTGTAGTCGAACCCGGATGTCTGCTGCGGGATGGGCACCGAGATGAACTGCCAGTGCGGTGACCCGTCGATCATCGACGCGGACGCGGACTGCTTGTGGCTGAACGCCAGCGTGTTACCCGCCCCGTCGTACAGGGTGACCGCGTAGGTGATGGTGCCCTTGTGCCAGGTGGCCCACTGGGAGCTGGTGGTCATGAACCCGGCCCAGAACGTGAGCTTGGTCAGCCCGGTCAGGTTCACGGTCGCGGCCAGGGTGTGATCGTAGACCGGGCTGTCATGCCAGGTCCGTGACCACTTCGCGGAGTGCTGCCCGGCGATGGGCACCACGTTGGACAGCGACCACTGGCCGCCATCGTTCCACGACTGGGCTGCGCCCCGGTCGATCCACACGTCGTCCAGGTAGTGCTGTTCGTTCGCCGCCCCGGTGGCGAGCACCTGCCCGTTGGGCCGCGCCCACACCGCCCCGGCGGGCGCGGTGACCGCTGCGGTGGCCTGCGTCCAGGCGGACGTGGAGTCGGTGATGTTGGAGCCGCGCAGCGTGGACCCGACCTGCGTGCCGGTGCCGTCGTAGAAGTCGACGCCCATGTTCGCGGACCGCGCGGACGCCTGCGCCCGCCACCAGCCCCGCGCGGTGACCGTGTCCCCGGCCACCACCGGGACCATCAGGGCGTAGTTCGCGGACGCCTGCCACATCGCCTGCATCGCCCCGGACGCGGACGAGGACACCAGCAGCGACCCGGCCCCGGTGTGGGCCTGCGCGGTGGTCCGCGACACCGAGCTGTTCCCCCCGGTCACCCACGCGCCGGCGCTGGCCTCAAACCCGGTGTCGTCGCCGGTCAGCCAGTTCGATGACGTGCCGAATATGTCGACGTTGACCGGTGACGGCGGCAGCTCCCACACCTGCGAGGGGCAGTTGAACAGCACCGGGATCAGTTCGTCGGAGCGGCCGAACGGCAGCGCCGGGAACTGCACGGTGATCCGCGACACCAGCTCCTGTTCCTCAAAGAGCTGGTTGGCGGGCTGCGCGGCCAGCGCCTGGAAACAGTCGAACACCACCGGGCTGCCACCGTCGGTGGTCCACGTCAGCGTCCAGTTATCCGCGTCCAGCAGCTCCAGCAGCACCTCCCGGGCGGCGGTGAGGGTCTGCCGGTCCGGGGCCTCGATCTTGACGGGGATGGTGAACACCCGGTTCGACACCCGCCGCCGCGACGGCCGCTCCCCGTCCAGCAGGGACGCGGTCATGATGTCCGCGACGGTCTGCGGCGCGGACAGGTCGTAGTCGGTGCCGAGGGTGAACACCGCGCCCGCGCACGCGGGGATGGTGGACGCCACCCCGCCGTCGGGGCCGATCAGCTCGATCTTGTCCGCGATCACCAGGCTGTCGCTCACTGCCCCTCCCTCACCGTGACAGCGCCGCACGCCGGGCCGTGCCGTTGATCACCGCGCCGACCCCGTCGGCGGTGGCGGCGGCGGACGCGGCGGTGACCGACTGGAGTTTGCGGATCTCACCGATCAGGACGGCCAGCAGCCGCACCATCGCCTGCATGTCGGCCTGCGACGAGACCTGCTCACCGCCGGCCTCACCGAACCCGTAGGTCTGCCCGGTGCGCAGCCCGATCCCGGCGATCGGCTCGGTGATCGGGCCGCCGTGCCCGTACCAGTTGTGGGCCAGGTGGAACGCCCACGCGGCGGCGGGGCTGCCGTAGCGGGCCTTGATGTAGGCCATCATCCAGCGGAGCTGCGTGTACCCCGACGTGCGCCAGTCCGCCCCGGCCGAGGCGTACTTGGATGGGGGCAGCGCCTGCGCCAGCCCGTACGCCCCGGAGCTGGGGTTGGTGGCGTGAACGTTCCAGCCCGCCTCCGACATCTCCAGCGCGTTGAACGCCCCGAACTGGCTCGCCCAGCCGTACAGCTTGAGGAGCTTCTTGGCGTAGGACACCAGCGACCCGGACCCGGGTGGCCCGAACGGGTACAGCCCGGCGGTGGCCTGCGCCGCGATGCCCGCGACCTTGCCCTTGATGAACGCCTCGACACCCTTGTGGCCGGCCAGGCCCTGGAGGATGCCTTCCATCACGTCGTGGCCGGCGGAGATCGCCCACGGCGGCGGCGACGCGATACCAAGCGCTTTGAGGATCTTGCTGGGCAGGCCGCCGAGCCACGACACCACCGACTTCCACACCGACTCAAACCCGTTGAGCAGGCCCCAGATGACGTTCCGGCCGCCGGTCACCAGCCAGTTCAGCGCCCCCCGCAGGTACCCCTCAACCCGGCCCGGCATGCCGTTCAGCCACGGCGCGACGGTGTTGTTCCACACGGCGTGTATCCCGGTGGACAGCCCGGAGATGACGTTGCGCCCGGAGACGACCAGCCAGTTCAGGTCCCCCCGGAAAAACGCCTGATGCCGGCCCGGCATCCCGCTGAACCACGGCGCGACGGTGTTGTTCCACAGCGCGTGGACCCCGGTGGACAGGCCACTGATGACGTTGCGGCCCGCGCTGACCAGCCAGCCCGCCGCGCCCTTAAAGAACCCGGTGACGCGGCCTGTCATGCCGCTGAACCAGTGGGCCACGGCGGCCCACCCGGCGATCAGCCCGTTGCCGAGCCCAACTTGCAGGTCCATGCCTTTGGCGGCCAGGGTCGTGGTGACGTTCCCCACCCAGCCCTGGATCTTCGCGCCGAGCCGCGTGAAGTACGTCGACGCCCGGCCACCGAACTTGGCGGTGAGCAGGTCCGCCATCCCGCTGGCTGCGGTGGACAGCCACCCGGTGGCCCCGGACGCCAGGTTGGGGATGTCCCGCGCCCAGCCTTTGAGGCCGGCCTTCATGTCTTCCCTGAACCGGTACCACAGGCCCGCCGCCATGGCCGCCCCGCCAGCGATCCCGGCCCCGTAGAACTGTGCCTTGCTGATCAGCCCGGCCAGGCCACCGCCGGCGGTGCCCTCAGCGCCTGCAGCCGCGCTGCCCGCTTTCCCGGCCGCTCCCGACGCGCCGGCCATGGTGTCGGCGGCCTTCTGCATCGCCTGCGCCGCTGTCAGCATGGTGTCCCCGGCGGTCTGCATGCCCAGGTTCAGCTTGCCGCCGCTGACGATCGACAGGCCCTTCGTGACGGAGTTCCACGCCGTGGTCATGGATGACCAGACGCTCTTGATCTGGCCCGCGCCTTTCCCGATCACCGTCAGGTACAGCAGCGCGTCGACCAGGGCCGGGCTGGACGACAGTCTGAGCGCCAGGGCCAGCAGTGGGTTGGCGATCTGCCACAGCGCCCGCGAGTTCGCCGGGGTGGCCAGCCCGGCCATGTCCGACACGACGTTCCTGAGGATCTTCACCAGGTCGGTCAGGCCGGTCTTCATGAGCGGCCAGTTCTGTTTCCACATCTCGATCAGCGCCTGGAACCCGGAGTGCCCCGACAGGGTCTCCCCCCACCGCTTGAACTTCGCGGTCAGGTCAAGGACCCCGTGGGACACCTGGTCGCTGAACGGCAGGAACGCCTTGAGGACCCCCCACAGGCCGGCCCCGATGTTGGCGATCGAGTGCCCCAGATCCTCGATCACGGGCCGCACGTGGGGCAGCAGCACGGTGACGACCCGCTCCAGGCCGCCGCCCTGGATTTTCTTGGCCAGCTCGGTGATCAGGTCATCGAACGCTGAGCTGGCTTCGGTGACCAGCGGGGTGATGGCACGCAGCACCGGCCGCACGATGCCCAGCGCCCGGTTCAGCGGCGCGAGTACCGGGGTGGCGAGACGGTCCGCCCACGACTTGTACGCGGTGTTCGCGGACTTCACCGACGCCGTGAACTTGACGATCTCTGGCGGGGTGGTTTTGAGCATCGCGTTGAGTTGCTTCTGCGCCGTCTTGGACCCGGTCGCGGCGGACGCCTGCAGTTTGGACAGCGCCGAAACCTGGGTCAGCAGCGGCTTGACCGCGAGCCCGTACGCGCCGGCCCCGGCCGCCGCCGACGTGTACGCCGCCGCCAGCGACAGGGTCGTGCCGATCAGGGCGCTGATCCCCGCCTCCCCGACCCCGGTGGCGATGTCCAGCGCGGCCAGGCCCTTGGCGAACATGCTGGTTTTCTTGGACGCGATGTCGTTGACCGCCCCGAACCCGGACACGGTGCCGGTCAGGCCGCCCAGCGACTTGGACGCCGCGACCGCCGCGTTGTCCTGCTGCCTGAGGCTGGCCCGGTTCTTGTCCACCGACCGGTTGGCTTTGTCGACCTGCTGCGCGAACCGGTTGAACGCCGCGCCGGCCCGGTCGTCCCCGAGGAGCACGAACCGCAGTGTGGTGGCCATGAGCCCTCCCGGGCAGACAAGATGATGGCCCCCGGCCAGCCCTGCTTGCCAGGGCGCGGCCAGGGGCCGTTCTGACGGCTCCTCAGCGGGGCCGGAACCAGACAGGTGGGCAGCGGCGTTCCGCGACCCAGCGGGGCCATGAGGCGTCCACGTCGGCTGGACGCAGCCTTTCCGGGCCGCCCGCCGGGGAGTGCCACACCCGCCCGCCCTCATAGCATTCGCCGGCGGCGGCACGGCTGGCGATGTCGGCGTTCTCGTCGCGGTGGCACCGGTCAGCCAGTTTCGCGGCGATGCCGTCCCGGCCGCCGAGCCACGACAGGTGCCACCCGCCGGTCACGTGGGCGTACCCGGCGCGGTCCTCACGGATCTGCGCGACGCCGGCCATGGGGATGTCTGCGACGCGGATCGCGGCGGTGCCCAGCCACGGGTGGGCGCTGACCCAGTCCACCGCGAAAAACGCCAGGTTCATCACGAACAGCGACGGCCCGGGGTTCGCCGCCGCCGCCCGCACTGCGGCGGCCGAGGGGATCTCGTCCACATCCCCGAACAGCAGCAGGTCTGAGGGGTACGCGCCGGCCAGGCCCTGGGCGACGGCGTCCCGCTGGGCGCGTTCACGTGGCCACGGGTCCGGGCCTCCCGGCAGGTCGGCGCACACCACGTGCACGACCCGGTCCGCCCACGCCGCGAACCGGTCCTGGTGCTCGGCGTAGTGCAGCGGCTTGGCCCGGCCGGTGCCCTGGGTGGTGGTGGCCTCGCAGACGATGAACCGGTCCACCACCTCATCGAGTTCAGTGAAACGGCACTCCAGCAGGTCCAGCTCATCGTTGAGGGTGACCCCGTCCCAGATCCACACCGGGGTCAGCTTTCCAGCATCCGGGCGGTGTCGTTGATCGCCGCCTGGCACGCGTCCTGGACTTCCCGCGCGTCGCTCGCGATTGCCCCCTCAAACCACTGCGGTTTGCCGAGCTGGTGCGCCCACGTCCACGACGCCCGGTGCACCAGCGGGCGCAGCGCTTGCGGCCGGTACCGGTAACGGCGGGCGTGCGAGCGGCCCAGGTGGAACCGTGCGCCCTGCGCGAACACCGGGTGCGACCAGCCCCGCGACGAGTCGGTGTGCTTGGGCAGGGTCGACATCCCGGGCGGCATCTTGGACCCGGACGAGATGATGTTGACCCGCACCCCGGTTCTGTTCAGCCCCACCGACGCGGACACCGTCGCCGCGATTTCCCTGCGCAGGTGCGGGGCGTGATCTTTGTCTTCGGCTGGCATGGCCAGGATCGACGCCTGCACATCCTTGACGACCGGGGCGGTGACGCGGCGCAGCTCCCGCAGCAGCGCCCGCCGCAGGTGCGGGTCAGCTTCGCGGAGCCGGCGGGCCAGCGCCCGCATGTCTTCCGGGCCGGTCCCGGTGACCACTGTCGCCATCACGTCCCCCTGGTGTTGACCTTGCTGGCTGGCTTCTTGCCGAACATCGCCTCGTGCCGCGCCCGGTCCTCCTCGTCGCACAGTTGCCAGTACAGAGCCCACTCCGCCAGCTCCACGCTGGACACGGTGACCAGCAGCTCGGCTACGGTGCGGCCGAGAGCTGCGGCGGTGCGGAAGTAGAACCGCCGTTCAGGGTGGGCGTGGAGTCTTTTCCCAGCTCCGCCATGTCTTCGTCGGTCATCCCGGACAGGCGCTGCGCGGCCTCGAATACCCGGTTCAGCGCCGCCCCGGACTTCTCCCCGAGCGCGTGCACGTCGTGCTGGGTGAACAGCGGCTCGTTGTTCTCGTCCACGATGCAGCGGGCGCACAGCTTCGCGGTGGCGTTCTCGGTGTCCATCGCGGGTGGGCGGCGCGGGTCGCGGACCACGGTCATGGCCGCGAAGTACTCGTCACGGCCACGGCCGTCCAGGCCGCGCACCCGCACCTGCCCACCCCACTCGGGCACCTCGATGATCTCGGCGGGCCGGTCATCGGCTTTGAGGATTTCGTCCTTGCTGAGCAGCACCACGGCTGCCACCTCCCGGTCAAGGTGAAACTATGTTTCAGGTTGTTGGGGCGCGGGTCCCAGGGGTCAGGCGGGGATGACGACGTTCTGGGACGGGATCTTGGTGATCGTGAAGGAGATCTCGATCGAGCCCGGGTCATCAGTGCCGGTCTGCACGGCCGCCGCGCTGACCTTGACCGGCCACACGTCCATCTTCTGGCCGGGCACGTCACCTTCCCAGAGGGTGATCACAAACCCGGCGGTGTCGCGGGGCAGCAGCGCCCGCACGTCCGTGGAGTTCGATGACGCGTACAGCCGCAGCGACGAGTCGTCGGCGGTGATCCGGCCGGGGATCTTCCCGGTGAACCGTGACGACATGTCCGGCACCTCAACCTGGTCGGAGGCGACGGTGAACCCGCCGACCTCCGCGATCTCACCAGTCAGGTCGGTGCCGGCGTTGATCTCCGCGCGGGTCGGGGATGACTGGGTCGCGATGGTCGGTACCCAGTAGATCTTCCGGGTGCCTTCGGGGACGTACCGCAGCGACGCGGTGAGTGCTGGAGGTGCCATCGTTCACTCCTCGTGCTTGCCGCCGGCGGACCCGCCGGACCTGGACCTGCCGCCCGGGTGGGCGCGTTCAGCGGGGGGCTCGGCTGAGCTGGCCGCCTCAGCCTCGGCGGCCAGCTCAGCGGCGCGGGCCTGCAGCCTGGCGGCCACCTCGGCCTGGCTCATCGGCTGCGGCTCGCCGGGCTTAGGTTCGGGCGGCGGGGCGTTCTCGGGGCTCAGCAGCACCCACCCGGCCGCGTAGTGCAGGCCGAGCGCGGTGTCCGGGATGGTGGCGATCCCCCCGAAATCGGGGTGGATGACCTGGACCTCGCGGTAGTCGTTGTCAGGCATGTCAGGCGATCCTCACTGCGGCCATCGTCACGGACGCATAGGCGGACAGATCGAACGTGCACAGCCCCCCGATCGACGGGTCCGCGTACACCGAGTCAGGTACCGGAATCACTTCGGTGTGCCCGGCCGCGACCGCGACCCGGCGGGCCGGGGCCAGGCCAGCCGACGGGGTGGCCACCGCGACCCCGTCCACCTGGGTCACGATGTGCACGTCCACGTTGATCGGGGCACCGGAGCCGTTCTTGACCATCAGCGCCATGTCCGATGCGGTCGGCGCGGTATGCCCGGCGGCCTGCGTCGGGGTCTGCATCACCGAGTCAAGGTCGAGCCCGGTGTGCGGCACAGCGTTGGTAGTGAGTGCGGTTGCGGCCATCGGCCTCTCCTTGATCGTTTACTTGAGGGTGAAAGCCGACACGGCGACAGAGAAGTCGATCTGCCCGCGCAGCCCGTTCTCGGTCTGGTCGACCCGCAGCGTCCAGCCGCTGACATCCGCGTGCAGCACCACGCCACGCAGCGTCCGGTGCGTGTTGATCACCGCGCCCACAGCGGCCAGCAACGCGAACGCCACGTCCCGGCACCCCGGCCCGTCGTTCTCGTCGCCCCACATCAGCGCCAGGCCGCAGTGGATCGTGTACTCCTCCTTGTTGGTCTGCGACGCCAGGTCACCGAACGTGTTGACCGCCTCGGCGTGGGTGTCTTCCTCGGGATTGAGCATCCCGACCGTGATCACCGCCTGCGCGTCGGAGTCGGTCAGGTCCCCCATGTCCTTGACCTTGACCGGGCCGGTGAGCTGCGGAGTGAGCGCCGCGAGATCCGGTGACGCCTCGATCAGCGACACCAGGTTTTTCATCGCGGTAGGCGCGGTCGATGCCCAGGCCATGACAGCACCTCCGGGTTAAGGTGGCGGGCGAAAGGGAGGTGACTGCTCTAGGCGGAACCTGGAGCCCGCGTGCGGGCTCCAGGTCACCCTCCCTCCCAGAAGGCTCAGGCGCTCACCCACCGGCCGTCCTGGACGAACCCATGCGCGCCGCAGTGGCACAGCACCGACGGGGACATGGTCAGCGGCTCCCACGACGCCACCTCCCACGCGGGCCGGCCCGGCTCGATGGCCCGCTGGGTGTCCGACGCGAACGTGACCGACCCCTGGCATTCCCCCCGAGCCAGGCAGCGCGGTTCGGTGTCGCCGGGCCGCAGCGGATGCGCGAGCACCGCGCCGTACCGTTCAGCGTCCGGCACCTCCGCGTACTGCGGATTCAGGTCCCGGTCCGGGTGCCAGCCCACGAACCACAGCCGCCACCCGCCGCCCAGATCCACATCCGGTGGCACATCACCCCAGCTCATACCGCTGGGATGATGTCGGCCTCAAGCAGCTCCAGGACCCGGCGGGGCACCGTGAAACTGAACCCCGTCTCGGTGGTGAACTCCTCCTCACCCTGCAAGAGCGCGGGCGGCTGGCCGCCGCGCTGCGTCTCCCACAGGTGGCGGAGCTGTTCCTTCGCCGCGTGGATGAACCGCTCCGGGATGACCTGCCGGCCCACCGTGTAGGTCACATCCCACGGAGACCACCAGAAGTCGAACGGCGGCACCTGGTAGATGATCCCCGCCTCAGCGTCGAAATGCAGGACCGTGCTGTCCCACGCCGGGCCGCCCGGCCAGATCGACGTGACCGAGGAGACCGACATGATCGGGTGGCCGGGCACCACGATCCGCAGCCGCCCCTCATCGACCCGGTCGGTGAGCTGGCGGGGCACACAGATCCCGACCTTGGATTCGACCAGCTCGGTGGCGGCCATCATGAACTTGCCCAGCTCCTCATCGGACGCGTCAGTTGTCTTCTTGAGGTGTTCGCGGGCCTCCGCGATCGAGACGATCGAGATGTAGTTGCGGACGTTGATGTAGTCAGGCAGCGGCGCGGTCGACGGGCCAGTGGTGGCCCATGAGATCTGGTACAGGCCGACCATCGGCAGGACGTAGTCGTAGTAGTACGTGCCGGACCCCGGCGGGGAGTTCACCGGGTTGGACACGGTCACGATGGTCTGGTCCGGTTTGGTGATCGTCAGCGTGACCGTGCTGGCCGGGACGGAGTTGTCGCCCACGGTGATCGACGCCCGGTAGGTCTGTCCGGCGCACAGCATCAGGGCTTCCCTCCTGTCGTCGCGGTGCCGGTCACGGCCCCGCTGGCCACTGACCCCGCCGGGCTGGCCTGCCCGGATGGTGTGCTGGTGCCGGTCACCGCACCGGACGCGGTGCCGGTCACGGCCCACGCCCCGGCGGTGGTCGCGGTGTACAGCACCAGCCCGGAGGTGACCGACGTGGCGTAGGTGATCGCGGAGGTGACGGTCACCAGGCCCGCCGCCGCGCTGGCCGTGGCGGCGGTCCCGGCCAGGGCCGCCTGCAGCGCCAGCGTGCCCGCCGCCGCACTAGCCGAGATAGCGGCGGCGGCCAGGGCCGCCTGGAGCGCCAGCAGCGCGGTGGTGGTGGCCGCTGACGCTGCCGCGCCGCCGAGCCCGTAGACCGGGGCGAGTGTCCCGGCCGCGCTGCTGGCCCGGCTGGCCGAGCCGGTGATGACCAGCGGCGTCCAGGTTCCAGCCGCCGTACTGGCCGAGCTGGCGGCGGCTGTGATCACGATGGCCAGCCACGCGCCCGCCGCCGTACTGGTGGAGGCGGCGGTGGCGGTCAGCGCGGCTGGGGCGTACGCCAGCGCCGCTGTGGTGGAGCTGGCCGAGCTGGCGGTGCCGGTGATGGCGGTCAGCCCGGCTATGTTCAGCGCCGCCGTGGTGGAGCTGGCCGAGCTGGCGGTGCCCGCCAGGGCGGCGGGCGCGAACACCAGCGATCCCGCCGCGCTGGACACCTGCGCCGCAGTGCCGGTGACGCCGTAGATGGGGGCGAGCGCCCCGGCCGCCGAGCTGGCCGAGGTGGCCGTCCCGCCAGTCACCCCGGCCAGGATCAGGTTCCCCGCCGCCGAGCTGGCCGAGGTGGCGGTGCCGGTGACCGGGGTCCCGGAGGTGATGGTCAGGTTCCCCGCCGCCGAGCTGGCGGTGACGGCGGTCCCGCCGCCGGTCATCACCTGCGCCAGTGACCCGGCGGCGGCGCTGGCCGAGGTGGCAGCACCGCCAGTCACCCCGGCCAGCACCGTGCCGCCCGCCGCAGACGACACAGCCGCCGCCGACCCGGCCAGGACCAGCGGCGTCCACGTCCCGGCCGCCGAGCTGGCCCGCGACGCCGTCCCGGCCAGCGCCGCGATCATCGCCAGGCCCGCCGCCGTGGTCGCGGTGGCCTGCGCGGCGGTGCCGGTGATGCCGTAGATGGGGGCCAGCGCGCCCGCCGTCGCGGTGACGGTGGTAGCTGTGCCCGCCAGCGGGAACAGTGCCGTCAGGCCGCCCGCTGTGGTGGATGTGCCCGCTGCCGTCCCGGCCAGCGGCCAGGTCGTGCCACCGGTCGGGACCAGCGCGGTGAAGACCTGCGCGAGCGACGATCCGGCGCGGGATGTGACCGTCGCCCCGCCGCTGTCCACCACGGTCGCGGACCCTGACGCGCCGTACTGCACGACGCTGACCGCGATCACCGCACCGGCCGGCGGCACGAACCAGTCGGTGGTCACCGGGCTGGTCGTGCCGGTCACCGGGGCCGGGCCAGAGGAGTCCACCACCGGGGAGACCCCGCCAGAGGCCAGCACCTCGTACACGGCGCAGTAGGCGCTGTCCCCGCTGAACGCGGTCGCGCCCACCGTGACCGGCGTGCCAGCGGTCACCGGGCTGGAGTAGTAGCCGGTGGCCATCCGGCCGCCACCAGAGGCGGCCACGTTGTCATCAAGCGTGTTGCCTGTGAGCTGGGTGAACGCGTTCTGGCTGAAATAGTCGTCGTCGGCGTACACCGGCAGGGAGTTCGACCCGGCCGGGGTCAGGGACAGGCTGCCGGTGGAGTTCCCCGCGTTGGAGTTCCCGCCGGCTTCGGTGGCCCCGGTGAGCACCCGCACGCGGGCCAGGAAGTTCGTCGTGCCGGTGCCGGGCGTGATGGTGATCTGCCGCGCCCCGGCAGGCAGGACATGCGGGAGCGGAGCCCGGTAGACGTTCGCTGCGCTGCCACGCAGTGGCATGGCTCACCCCCGGCTCAGATCCCCGGTTCGGTCCACAAGATCCACGGGATGACGTTGACGCCCGCCGGGGCTTTGCACCTGAGCCGCACGAACTTGGACACCGGCACCTTGGGCTGCCATCGCACCTCGGGGAAGAACACCCCGTACCCGGCCTGCGGGTGCACATGCTGGGAGTCGAATATGCGGGGCGTGCCGGTGATCGTGTTCTCCGTGCCAAAGTTGTAGCCGGTCGCGGCTGTGCCACCCACGCACAGTGACGCGGTGGCCAGGTCGTTGCCCCACTGGTCGGGGGTCAGCGACGTGCCAGCGGAGGCGGCCACGTCGGTCTGCATCAGGTGGCAGATCACCGGCACCGCCGCCGAGGATGCCCCGTCGAACGACACACCCCAGCCGATGATGCGGATATCGGTGGTGCCAGGCACCCCCACCTGGAGGACCGTTTTGGTGGTCGCAGCGACCAGCGCCACCACTACCGGCTCAAACGGCGCGGACGTGGCCCGGGGGGTAGCGATGTATTCGCTCACCGTCAGCTCCTGTAGTTGGCGTGGGTGATGGCCTGCCGGCGGCCCGGGTAGTTCGACAGGTGCCGGCCACGGAGCTGGGCCACTGGCAGGACCAGCGGGACCAGGGAACCGGCGGCGCTGCTGGCCTGCCCGGCGTACAGCGAACCGGTGGTGATGATCACGTCATCGAACCAGGCGGCCTGCGCGCCGGCGGTCGCTGTGAACGCCGGGTAGATCCGGGCGACTGTCGCGGTACCCGGGCTGCTCCCGGCGAATGTGACGAACGTCCACCCGTTCTGGGTCAGGCCCTGCGCCGCGCCGGTCAGCGTGGACACGTAGGTGGTGCCGTTGTACCAGTCCAGCGCCGGGGTGGATGACAGGCCGGCCGTGCCGGTGTACATCCAGTACCCGATGTTGTAGGCGGTGCTGGGCGTGACGGTGGCGTAGCCGCCCGAGTTCGGGTACGACGACGCCGCGCCGGACGCCGTCGCGGTGATCTTCATCGCGTGGGTGCCGCTGTGCGCCTGCGTGGAGTCGTAGGTGACGGTGGAGTTCGCGCCGGTTCCCCAGCACGACCCGTCGGTTTCCATGGACGAGGCGTTGGCGCTCAGCAGGTTGGTGCCCTGCGCTCCGCCCGAGGTGCCCGCTAGGCCCCACGTCGCGGCCAGCGCCGCCGTGGTGGAACTGGCCGAGCTGGCGGTGCCGGTCAGCGTGAACGGCCCCGTCCAGGCGGTCAGCGTCTCGGTGAACGCGAGCGAGCACGTCGCGCTGTTGACCCAGAACCGGGCGTAGTGGGTGGTCGTGGTGGTCAGCGTCCCCGACCCGCCCTGCGCCGACGCGGACCCGATCCACAGGCTGATCCGCAGCCGGTCCCCGTCGGTCAGCGCCGTGTCAGTCATGTTCGCCGCGCTGATCGTCACGGTGTCAGACGCTGAGGTGGTGGTCATCTCCCCCGCGCCCTCGTTGACCGAGCTGGCGACGATCGTGGCCAGCACCGTCCCATCGCCCCCGCACCGCTCGATCTGCACGACCGGCGCGGCGTTCGTGGAGGTAGACACCTCCTGGTCGAACAGTGTGCACGTGCAGGTGCCGGTGATCGTCGTCGCCGCGAGCCGCTGGGAGTACCAGGACACCACCGTCCCGTCGGTGGTGCCGGTCCCGTCGGTCACCTGGTACGGCGGCGCGGACCCGGCCTGCTTGACCACCGTCCGCGCTGACGCGGCAGCAGCGGTGGACGCCAGCCAATTGGTGCCGGTGCCCACCACCACCGCCGCGTCAGCGGTGGTACTCGTCAGGTACAGGGTGGTCACGGCAGCCGCACCTCACCCATGATCACCGGCTTGACATGCCCCACCTGAACCCCGGTGTGCACGTACAAGCCGAACCCGGCGGCGGCGGCGCGGATGCAGAACGACAGATCCTCCCCGATGTGCCGGGAGCCGTGCATCGACTCGCGGAACCACACCTCGGCCCCGCCCGCGTCCGCCTGGATCTTCTCCAGCACGCCCCGGTGGATCAGCAGGCAGCCCGCCCCGGCCGCGTGGACTTTCAGCAGCGTGCCGTCCGGCCAGTCCTTGAACGGGCTGAACGTCAGCTCCCCGTCGCCGTCGGCGGCGTGCGCGTGGTAGGCGGCGGGCACCTGCTGTTCCCGCGCCGCCACCCAGTACAGGCCGGACATGACCGGCCGTTCCGCCGCGTCGGCCGCAGCGGCCAGCGCGGGCAGCGTGCCGGGCGCGAACACGATGTCGGTGTCCACGCACCACAGCCACTCCATCGACCCGGCCAGGAACTGGCGGCACAGGATGTTGCGGGCCATCGCGATCAGCGGCCCCGCCGAGCAGTCCGACACGCCGCCTATTAGCGGGCACGCGTCCGGGCCGGTCACCGCAGCCAGCACCGACCGCATGAACTCCGCCCGGACGGTGCCGCCGTGGATGTAGCCCAGCAGCACCGAATGATCCGCGATCACGCGGTCCCGGAACCCCACAGCAGCAGGTACCCGGCGTCGCTGGCCAGCCCCGTCGGCATGGTCACCACCGTCCCGGCCCAGCTCGCGGCGATCTCCACGAACGACGTGACCCCGATGATCACCGCCCGGTTGATGAACTGCAGGGCGTTGATCCCTGACGGCCCCACATCGAGCGTGTCCCCGGTGGTCACGTCCCGCAGCGCGATCAGCACCACCTTGTCCGCCTGCCCGGCCTGGTAGACGATCGTCGCCTGCGCCCCGTTCAGTACCGCCATCACTGCCTCCGTAGTGTCGTTCCGGTTCTCGGTTCGGCCGCGTGATCGAGCAGCAGCAGGTCAAGCGGCTTGAGGTACGCGGTCCCGGCGACGCCCCGGGCCGCGCAGTCAGAGCACCATGAGGTGCCCGCCGCGACCATCTGGGCGTGGACCGGGCATAGCCAGCAGTCCCGCTGGTGCTGGTTCAGGCACCAGCGCCGCCAGTACGACGCGGGGGTAGCGCCGCATTCGATCGCGCCGGGGCCGATGCCTTTGGCCTGGCATGGGTGCATGCGCGGCACATGCAGGTCATGTATCGCGGGCTCGATCGTGTGCACCACCGGGGTGTGATCGAGCAGCACCGCGCCCCGGCTGCCCGCGATGGGCCGGGCCGGCGGGACGGGTACCGGGGTGACCCCGGCGGGGAGCTGGGGCATGTCGCGGCGGGTCACGTCACACCTGGCAGGTGAACGCGGCAGCCGCCCCCTGGAGGCTGTCACCGGAGACCGGGGTCCGGGCGGTGCCCAGCAGGTAGGCGACCAGCAGGTTCGCGGTCGTGCCCGACGACGCGTCGGTCATCATCCCCCAGTAGATCGTGGTCCCCGGGCTGCTGGATGTCGGCCCGAAAGTGATCGTGTTGGAGTTGGAGATCACCGACGGGGACGCCGAGCTGGGCGTGCCGATCGTGAACGCCTGCCGGGCGTAACCGTTCGCCGGACCACCCATGTACTCAGTGACCTGGGCCATTGTGGTCCAGGTATTGTCCAGCGACCCAGACGCTGCATTGGTCAGCAACGCCAGATACGGTGAGGTGCCTGATACCGGGACCGTGGCCCCTAGAGCTGCTTGCAGGGCTCGCTTCTCGCCGCCAGTGACGATCTGCCCCGCCGAGATGGTACTCATGCGATCACGAACAGCAGCTCGCCGGATGCTGACCAGTCCCAGTCCGGGTCAGCCGTGGACAGCCGCACAGTTACCTTGACAGCGCCATCACTGTCGGCCTCCTGCACGATGCTGTTGACCACCATCGGCAGGTCCGCGTTAGCCGCGTCGGTGAACGCGAAGCTCAGCAGACCTGCCGAGGTGAAACCGCTCGGTATGTAGGTGCTGACCGCCAAGGGGCCTTGCCAGCTCAGGGGACCGATCGTTGCCTTCAGAGTCACCATGTCAGTCCACCTCCCGGAACAGCTCCGCGAACGTATCCGGGGCGATCGTCGTGGCGCGGTCGTGGCCCAGCCCGTCCACCCACTCCACGATCACGTGCCCGGACTCCTCGGCCACCCCGGCATGGGTCACGACTGTGCCGTGTTTCATGTCCAGGTCGGCCATCGTCAGCTCACCGGGCATCGCTGGATGCTGCGGTGCGCCCTCCGCGCCGTGCCGCGTCGCGGACCGCTCCTCAAGCGGCGGGTGCTCCGGGTCGGCGTGGTGCTCACCGAACCCGGCCTCCGCCGGGTGCTCGTACACGTACCTGGTGCCCATCCCCGCCTCCTGGAGGGTCGCGGCCCGAAACTGTCCCCCCGCGCGGCCCTGGACGCGCCAGGGCCATGATCACGGTGGGGTGTGGGTGATGACATGCGGGCACCCGCCGGGGGCCGCTAGCGCGGTCCTGGCGTCGCGCCCGTGTGGACTGCCGGTGGCCGGTCAGCGCTTCCCGGGACGGCCCGGGTGCGAGGGACCCGGCTTACCGGGCGGGGGCCGCTCAGCCGACTCAGCGCGCCCCGGCGGGCGCGGCGGCTTGCGCTCCGGTGTGCTTTCCTTCGCGGGCGGCTCCTGCCGCGACCGCTCCTCCCGCCGCGCCTCCTCGTCGCGCTGCTGCGCTTCGCGCCGCTCCGCCTCAGCCTTGAACCGGGCGTTCTCCGCAGCGGTCGTCCCATGATCAGACCCCGGCTGGGACTGCTCAGCCGTCGCCTCCCCATACTCGGGGAAACTCATCCCCTCCCCGCCGTCAGCCATCGACTGGTCCACGCCCGGCTGCGCCGAGTACGCCGGGTTCGGCCCGTAAGCCAGCGGGTTGCCGTCATCCTTGTCACGCGCCACCGCGATCTCCTCCGAACTCGTCGCCTTCCCGGACATGGATCACACCCCAGCCCGGCCCACCCTCCCGGTTGCATAGCTGGCTGGACTCGTACTGGTCCGCCAGGTACGGCCACACCTTGTGGACCTGCGCCCGGTGATCGCTGTCCGACCGGATGTCATGCAGCAGGATCACCCCGCCGGGGCGGACCATCGGCCCGTAATCCGCCAGGTCCGCCAGCACGCCCGCCTCCGAATGGTCCCCGTCGATCACCAGCGCATCCACCGGGCTGCCCGCCAGCTTGCCCACCAGCCACAGCCGCGACAGCCCGTCGTGGCTGTCACCCATCCGCATCTGCGCGCCGTAGTCGACCAGCGGCTGCCCCGACCCGCCGGTCTCATACGAGTTGTCCGCGATCGTGATCCCGTACACCCGTTCCGCCAGCGACCGCCAGCAGTACAGGGTGCCGCCCCGGTCGCAGCCGATCTCCACGATCACGTCATGCGGGTCCAGGCCCGCGATCAGGTCGCGGGCCATCGCCAGCTCCTGCGGGTCCTGCGACGCGCCGAGCGCCATCGCCTGGTTGATCACCGGGTCCGGGTGCACCCCACCCCACCACGCGGTCACCGCCGCAGCCGATCGGGAACAGGCACGCCGGGCGCGGCGGCCACATGCAGCGGGTGGCCCAGGTCCCGGCCGCACACGCAGTTCCCCGCCCCCGAGGTGACATCACGGGCGTACACGTGCGGGCGGCCGTACTGCGCCGGCCCAGGGCCGATCGAGCCCTCCCAGCCGGGGACCGGCTCACGCGGGCCGCTCACCGCGTGTCGCCCTGCGCCGGGGTGGCGATCACATACGGCGCGGACCGGTCAGCGGGCAGCCGCGCCATGAACGGCTTGGGCTCATACCCCAGGCTCACCAGCAGCGAGATCAGCGTCTCATGCTCGTAGTAGCCGTAGATCGAATGGTCCTCGATGAACAGGACCGGCTGGAACCGTTTCAGCAGCCCAGCCATCCCAGCCAGCGCCCGCAGGTCGCTGCCTTCCACATCGAGCTTGACCAGATCGAGCTGGGGGATACTCGGCCCCTCGTCGTCGTGCAGGCCGAGCAGCAGGTCCAGCGGCGCGGCCTGCACCAGCCCACTGTCCCGTTCCGGGTCCTCCAGGCCGCCCGGTTCCAGGGTGCGGGTCGACCCGCCGGTCACCCGCTCGTTCGGGTCCTCCAGCGTCAGCCGGGTCATCTCGTCCCACGCGGCGGCCTCGATCACCGTCACGTTGGGAACCTCGTTCAGCGCGATGTGGTAGCGCAGCACAGCGGCTGTCGCCGGGTTCGGTTCCACCGCGACCACCTGGCTGGCCTTGCCCGCCAGCCGCAGCGCCCACCGGCCGATGTGCGCGCCCACGTCCAGCAGCACGCCACCTTCGGGCATCAGGTCATCCAGGACCGGTTCCAGGGTGGCCTCATGCTCAACCGCGATCCAGTCGTCGGTGTGGGAGCCGCGTGCCAGCCACCGCATCCCGCCCGCCTCGATCGTCGGCAGCGGGATAGCGTCCAGGTCCGCTGTGAGGTTCCCCGTCGGCAGTCCCGCCGCGTTGACCTCCAGCTTGCGGCCGGGCGGCCGGACCTTCGCCAGGCCCGCGTACTGCTCCAGCATGTCCAGCGCCGGCAGCCAGTACTCCGCGAACACCCTGTCCATGTCGTACCCCAGCGCGAACTGCCGCGCCGCGTCCCGGTACTTCGCGGTCAGGTTCTCAGACTGCCCAGCGGTCCACGCCTTCTCCAGCGCCGCGACGATGCTGCGGGTGAACACCGTCGCCCACCACGCCTGGTCGTCCTCATACCACCAGTCCTGGCACTCAGCCAGCCACCCCGAGCCGCACACCTCAGGCTGCGCCGAGTTGTCACCCACGATCACAGGTGTGCCGCACGCCTGCGCCTGCAGCGCCGACAGGCCGAACCCCTCACCCATGGATGGCTGCAGCAGCACGTCCGCCGTGCCCTCGATCGCCGCGATGTACTCGTCGGGGTACAGGCCGACCCACTGCCGGTAGTCGGAGGAGAAGATCACACAGTCCCCGATGCCCAGGTCCGCGATCAGGGGCCGCATGTCGAGACCGAACGCCGACGACGCGAAGCTGTGGATGAACAGCACCGCTTCGGTGTGCCGCTGGTGGAACGCGGCGAACGCGGCCAGCGCCTCACCCCACGACTTGCGGGCCGGGGCCTTGCCCTTGTTCGCGCCGACCATCACCACCAGGAACGCATCGGTGGGCACCTTGATCCGGCGGCGTACCGTGGCGCGCTCCTCGCCGGTCAGCGGCCGGAACTTCGCGGTGTCCACCCCGTGGGGGATGTACACCGGCTCCATGTTCCGCGCCCGCATCTGCGCCTCACCGAACCGCGACATCGCGAGCGGCTGCGCCCCCGACAGGGCGAAAAACCGCTGATCGCCCACACTCATCGGGCGGGAGTGGACCGGGGTCCACGCGGCGCACGCCCGGCCCACCACCGCCTCCGGGCCGATCGCCCACGCGTCGTACAGGGTGATGATCAGCCCCGGGTCGTTCCCGAACCAGTACTCGGCGTGGGCGGGCAGGATGTCGCTGGAGTAGGGCGTCATCCCGCCGGGCAGCATCGTGATCCCGTCCAGCTCCCCGATATGATCACCCACCGCCGTCATGCACGACACCGCCACGTCGTACCCGGCTTTGGCGACGCGGGGCACCACCTCGCCGGTCTGATCGCCGTAGCCGGTGAAACTCAGCGGCTTCGGCGCGTTGGAATGCCACAGGATCGGCTTCCTGGCCACACTGTCCTCCCGGTTCTGGCCTGGGCTCAGCTAACGCCGTCGTCGGTGGACGACAGGATCACCACGCCCAGCGGTTCCGGGGTGTCCACCCCGGGCACCTCCGCGATGTCGCTGTCGTGCGGGCCGCCCGTGTCCACGACCTTGCCCGCGTCGCACCGGGACTGCTCAGCCGACTGCGCGGCGTCCATCAGGCCCGCGACGTGCGAGGTGTGCTCGGTGTCAGGGAAGTAGTTGCCCAGCGACTCGTACTCGTCCACCGCTGGCTGACCCGGTCCCGACGGGCCGATCGGCTCGGTGGAGCCGCCTGCGCCAACACTCATGCCGTGCTCCTTTCCAGGCAGGCCAGGACCCCGGGCAGGGAAGCGCTCCCGGGGTCCTGGTGCTGCGGGGTTGCTGCGGTCAGGCGGTGCCGCCGGTCGCCCAGCGGAACGCGTTCGGGGCGGCGCAGTCCGACCCGACCCGCCAGTAATAGAACCACCCCTGGTTACCGGACGGCAGGTTCGCCTGCCCGGTGCCGGTGCCCTTGACCAGGGGGTCGAACAGCATCGTGGAACCGATCCGGTCCACGATGTAGAACTTGCTCCAGTCACCGAACACCCCGGCGGCGGCGGCGATGGCCGTGCCGGTGCCCGGCGTCTGGGTCAGCGACGGCGACTCGCGGATCGGCTTCTCCATGAGCTGCGGCGGCTGCCCCTGGCCCAGGTTGGCCCAG
>Ga0335085_10003712_pt1 | contig 26054 bp, 22 predicted proteins | sample Lox_Sample_45_FD_206712 | JGI IMG/M metagenome (GOLD analysis project Ga0335085, IMG submission 206712) | Soil microbial communities from Loxahatchee National Wildlife Refuge, Florida, United States - Lox_Sample_4.5 | ecosystem: Environmental > Terrestrial > Soil > Wetlands | place: USA...
CCCCGCCCCCTCGGCCGTCAGCAGCATGTGCTCGTCCCGGCAGGCCTCGGCGAACCAGATCCGCTGCGATCGCCTCGGCTGCTGGTAGACCTTGATCATCCGGGCGCCGTACGCCTTCATGCGGCGTACCTGACGCCGGGCGTCCTCCAGATCGTTGACCTCCGCGAAGATGTCGGTCTGCTGCCCGCCGTACAGGACATCCCCCGAAGAGTAGACGCGCGGACCCGTCATCAGGCCCGCCTCGACCATCTCGGCCTGGGCGAAGACGTCGAGCGAAGGGGCCGACGGGTCATACACGGTCGTGACGCCGTACGCCAGGTTGGCGACGTACTCCCACTTCGTGTCCGGGAAGAGCTCGAAGCCCGAATAGTGCAGGTGCGCGTGCGTGTCGATCAAGCCCGGAATTACCGTCTTGCCGCGGGCGTCGTAGGTCCGCGCGCCCGCGGGCAAGGAGAGCGAGCCCGAGGGGCCGACGGCGGCGATTCGGTCTCCGGTGACGAGGACGTCGGCGCTCGCAAGAACCTCGTCCCCCTTCATCGTGACGACGCGCGCCCCCTGGATCAGAAACGACCCGACGGGGACGGCGCGCGGAACCGTCAGCCGCAGCACGATCTTCTCGGACTCAGGCACGCGAAGCTTCGGCTCGTCCTCTTTCTTTTCGGCGGCCTCGGGGGCCTTGCCGGGCGCGCCCGCCTTCTTCGCCTCGGCCTTCTTCCTCTCCTCCTCGACGAAGCGGATCGCAGAGGCGAGCGGCAGCCGGTAGAACGTGTTGGCGAGCCCCCAGGTGATCGTCTTGCCGCCGTCGGCCCAGCCGACGTAGCCCCCGGCCTCGCCGGAAAGCCGCCACACCGGCACCGAGCCATCCTTCAGCCCGACCTCCGGCGGCTCCTTCAACTGCACCGCGGGGAGAGCGGTCACGTAAACGTTGTCCCGCGAGGTGAAGACGACCCACTGCTCATCGGGCGATGGCACCACGTCTCCGACCGCCGGGAAGCGCAGGTGCGCCTTCCGGTCGGTTCCGTCCAACCGCACGGAAACCAGGTCGTTCTTCGGATTGTCGGTCGGCTTCTTCGGCGGGATCGGGTCGCGGAAGTAGATCCGGGCCCCGTCGCGCGAGAAGAAGGCCTGTGGGTGGAACTTCAGCGTGTCGGCGATCTTGACGGAGGTGATCCGCTGCGGCTCGCCGCCCGCGGCCGGCAGCCAGTCGATGTCGAAGAGCTCCTCCTCTTCCGGCTGCTGGCCGCGGAACTCGAGACCGGAGCCGCGGATGACGACCATCCGGTCGCCGGCCGGAGACCACTCCGGGTTGGTGTAATGCGCCGGGACCTTCGTCAGCCGCTGCGGCGTGCCGCTCGGGACCGGCGCCTTCCACACCGCGCCGCCATCGGCGTCGGACCAGGTCACGTAGGCGATCCAGCGCCCGTCCGGCGAGAAGGCAGGCGCGTACTCGCGGTGGGGCCCCGACGACGAGTCCGCCGTCAGGCGCCGAGGCGATCCGACCGCGCGCGACCCGTCGATCTGCTGGAGCCAGACGCGGCCGAAGGCGTCGAAGGCGACCCAGCGCCCGTCGGCAGACTGGGCGGGCCAGCGCAGGATGCGCCCCTCGACCGGCCCGGTCGCGACCTTCTCCTGCCAGGCGACGCGCGGCGCCAGCCACTGCTCGACGCCCACGGAAAACGGGATCTCCGCCACCGCCCGCGAGGTGAGATCGAGGCGCTCGAGCTTGCCGCGGTCGGAGTAGACGAGGGCCTTCCCGTCCGGCGTGAAGGCGTAGCCCGGCCAGGTGTCGAGCTGGGCGAACCCCTCCTGCTCGTCGCGGGTCACGCCCTTGGCGAGAATCCGCTCCGCTCCCGATTCGAGATTTCTCGCCACGAGGATCGAGTCGCTATCCCGCCGGCTGACGAAGACGAGGGTCTTGCCGTCAGGCGAAACGGCCGGGCGCACGGCGCCCCCGAAGCCGGTCGTGACCGGAGAAACCTCTCCCGTCGCGCGGTCGAGGCGCTGGATCTGCCAGAGGCCGCCGGAGAGGTCCGGGACGTAATTGAACCGCTTCTCGCGCACCGAGAAGAAGAGGAAGCGCCCGTCGCGCGAGGCGACCGGGCCGGCGGCGTTGTTGGCGTCGTCGGAGGAGATGAGCTTGATGCCGCCTCCGCCGTAGCGGTTGTACAGCCACAGCTCGACCGGCGGGATGCCCGCGCGCTTGGCGTCCTCCTTGCGGGCGACCAGGTAGTTGCCGTCGGGCGTCCAGGCCGCGGAGCGGACGTAGGCGTCCTTCTCCTCGGTCAGCGCGCGCGGGTTGGCGCCGTCGGCGTCCATCAGCCAGATGTTCTCGATCCCGCCGCGGTCGCTCGTGAAGGCGATCGTTTTGCCGTCGGGCGAAAAGCGCGGCTGCGTGTCGTAGGCGGGCCCCCGGGTCAGCGCCCGGGCGGTTCCTCCGGCGATCGGCAGGGAGTAGATGTCTCCCAAGAGATCGAAGACGAGCGTGCCTCCGTCTGGCGAGACGTCGACCGACATCCAGGTGCCTTCGCGAGTGTCGAAGTTGAGGCGCCGGGCGTCGGCGCGCGGCGCGTTGATGTCGGCGGCGACGTCCTTCTTGGGAGGAGTCGCCGTCGCCGTGGGGCTCGGTGTCTCGGGGGGCGTCGGGGTCGGGGTCGGTGGCGGAGCCGCGAGGAGCGCGGGGGTGAAGGCGAGAGCCGCGAGGGTTCGAACGATCGAGCGCACGGGCACCTCCCTCAAGGGGCGGAGCATATCGACGCCGAGGGGCGGCGCAAGAGAAAATGACGCGAACGGCCGCCGTGCCCGCCGATCGGCTGCGATAGGCTTGCCGCCCATGAAGGCGACAAAGGCTCTCCTGGGCCTCTACATGGCCGTTTTCACCGGCGCGGCGTTCCTCTGGCCGAAGCCCGCCCAGGGCTTCATCGGGGAGTCCTCCCGCATCGTCTTCTTTCACGTCCCCTGCGCCTGGGTGGCGAGCCTCGCTTTCCTCGTCGCGGCCGGTTATTCGCTGGCGTATCTCGTCCGCCGAAATGCCCGCCACGACGACACGGCGGCGGCCGCCGTCCGTCTGGGTCTGCTCTTTGCCGTCCTGGCGCTGGTCACCGGCTCCCTCTTTGCACGGATCATGTGGGGCTCCTACTGGAACTGGGATCCGCGCGAGTCCTCCTTCCTGCTCCTGATCTTCCTGTACGCGGCGTACCTCTTTCTGCGCAATGCCATCGAGGACCGGGAGCGCCGTGCGACGGTTGCGGCGGCCTACGCCCTGTTTGCCGCCGTCCTGATGCCGTTTCTCGTCTTCGTGGCGCCTCGAATCACGCAGTCGCTTCATCCCCAGACCGTCATCAACCCTCAGGGCAAGATCCTGATGGACACGCCCACACGGGCCGTGTTCTTCGGCGGCCTGATCGGGTTTTCGGCGCTCTTCTTCTGGATGCTCGAGCTCGACACCAAGGCGGCTCGGCTGCGGCGCGAGGGCGCCGTGTCGGCCCGGCGCGTCTCGTAAACGATCGAGCGAGGCGAGCCTGGCCGTGCAGCCATGCCTTCTCTGCCCGCTCGGCCATGCTTGCCCCGGGGCCCCTCTGCCACCAAAATGATGCGTTTGCATCGGGGTCGTCGGTTGATTTTTCCGGCCCCTCGGGAAACAATCCAAATCGTGAGCAGTCTTGCCTATCTGGCGGGGGTCAATGTCGTGATCTGGGTGGGTCTCTTCTTCTATCTCTGGCGGCTAGACCGCCGAATTTCGGGAAAGGAGCGCGAACCGTGAGAAAAGGGTATTGGATCGCCGCGGTCCTCGCTCTCGCCTTCATCGGCCTGGGGCTGACGGCCTTCCAGAGGACGCTGACGCCGTACGTGACGTTCGACGAGGCGCGAAAGTCCAAGGGCGTCATCCAGGTCATGGGGGCCCTCGACAAGACGAGCGACCGATACGACACGGGCAACCAGGAGCTCTCCTTCAGCCTGCTCGACGAGCACGGCCGCTCGATGCCCGTCGCCTACCGCGGAGTCCGGCCCGGGAACTTTAAAGACGCGATCTCGATCGTCGCGATCGGGCGCTACCAGAACGGCCGGGTCGAGGCGGAGAAACTGCTCGTCAAGTGCCCCTCCAAGTACCAGGGGGCGGAGGTCGAAAAGTCCTACACGTCGTCGGCACCGGGCAAGCCCGGCGCGGTCTCCGGTGCCGCCGCGGCGCCTCGGTCGTAACCTCGCCTCATGAGCGCCACCTACTTCTGGCCGGGCGTGGCCGCGATCTGGGGAGCTCTGTTCGCCGGAATCGCGTCGGCCGCGACCTACTGGCGGGCCGACCGGCGCCCGGACCTCTTGCCTCTGGCTCGCAGCCTCTATGCCGCGTTTGCGACCTGCGTGGTCGCGGCCGCGGCCGTGCTGATGGCGTTGATTCTCCAGCACCGCTTCGACGTCTCCTACGTCAACGCCTATTCCAGCCGTGACCTGCCCTTCCATTTCCTGATCTCCTCCTTCTGGGGAGGACAGGAGGGATCGTTCCTGCTCTGGTGCTTCTGGGGCGCGCTGATCGGGCTCGTCGTCTGGAGAAGCGCCAAGGAGCTCGAGGCGCCCGTGATGGTCGTGTACCTGGCGAGCTTTCTCGGCATCATCGCGATCCTCTGCAAGCAGAGCCCGTTCAAGCTGCTCCCCCCGCCTCCCCCGGAGGACGGCGTCGGACTGAACCCGCTGCTTCAGGATCCGTGGATGGTCATTCACCCGCCCGTCATGTTCTCGGGATTCGCGTCCCTCTCGGTTCCGTTCGCGTTCGCGATCGCGGCGCTCTGGAAGAAGAAGTGGGACGGCTGGGTCGTTCGGGCGCTCCCGTGGGCCCTGTTCACGTTCGTGTCGCTCGGCACCGCGATCCTGATGGGCGGCTACTGGGCGTACAAGACGCTCGGGTGGGGCGGTTACTGGGGATGGGACCCGGTCGAGAACACGAGCCTCGTCCCCTGGCTCTGCACGGCGGCGCTCGTCCACGGCATGTTCCTGCAGCGCTCGAAGAAGCGCCACCGCAAGGTCAACCTGCTTCTGGCGTGCCTCGCCTACGTGACCATTCTCTACGGCACGTTCCTCACACGCTCCGGCATCCTCGCCGATTTCTCGGTCCACTCCTTCATCGACCTCGGGATCACGGGCTGGCTCGTCGCGATCCTGCTCGGCTTCCTGGGGCTGTCGCTCGTGCTGCTCGCCTGGCGCTGGCGCGCGGTCCCGGTCTCGACGGAACAGGAACCGCCCGCCCTCTCGCGCAGCGTCCTCTTCATCCTGGGCATCGCCGCCTTCTGCGCGCTCGCCTTCGTGATTCTGCTCGGCACGTCGGCTCCCCTGCTGACCCGCTTGACCGGAAACCCCTCTCAGGTTCAGACGGCCTTCTACAACCGGACCACCGCGCCGGCGGCGATCCTGATTGCATTGCTCGCCGCGCTGGTGCCCTTCGTGACGTGGAAGGGCGAGCCGCTCTCCGCCCTGCTCGCGAGCGCGCGGCGGTCGCTGCTCATCGCCGCGGCGGGCGTCGTCGTCGCGTTTCTCCTGAACGCCCGAGAGCCCGGCTCTCTGGTGATTCTCTTCGTCGCGGTCTTCGCCGCGGACATGAACCTGCGAGCCGTCGTGCGCAAGGCCCGAAACGCCAAATTCGCGGGCGCCGGCGGCTACCTGGCGCACGTCGGGCTCGGCATCATGCTGGCCGGGATCGTCATCTCGGGCGTCTACGCCAAGTCGACGCGCGTCACCCTCCCGGTCAATCGACCGGTCAAGGTCGCCGGCAACACGCTCACGTTCCTGCGCGTCATGCCGCCAACTCCCAACGAGAAGCAGGCCATGGAAGTGCGGGTCGACACGCCGGAGGGCAAGAGCTTCTACGCCTACCCCAAGATGTACGTGAACTCCCGGACGAATCAGCTCATGGTCAATCCGTCGATCCGCAACGGGGCGGTCGCGGACTTCTACGTGGCGCCGCAGTCCTACGACCCCGGCCAGCCCGAGCAGTTCGGCCGCGAGGTGCGCCTGACCAAGGGCACGACCCAGTCGATCGACGGAATCGGCTTCACCTTCCGCGACTTCAACGCCGACCGCTCGGCGATGATGAAGGGCGAGCAGAAGCTCCTCGTTCTGACCGACGTCACCATCACGCCGCCCGATGGATCCAAGCACGAAGCGACGATCCGCTACACCTGGAACCTGGCGACCCGCGAAGCCGACGCGGAGGAGCTGGACATCCCGGGCGTGCCGGGCGGCAAGATGACGGTCCTCGCCGTCTCCCCCAACGACGGCGCGGTCGTGCTGCGCCTGCGCGGCGTCTCGAAGGATCCCGCCGCGGAGCACCAGGCCGCCACGACGGAATCCCTGTCCGTGGACGTGACGCACAAGCCGCTCATCAACCTGGTCTGGGGCGGCTTCTATGTGCTGATGGCCGGGGCGATGCTCGCCCTCGTGAAGCGTTCCCGCGAGGCGCGCCGCGCGGTCCTGGCCGAGACACCGGACCGCATCCCCGAGCGTGAAGCCGCGCCCGCGCCGACCGGCCCCGCTCTTCCGGCGCACACGCGGTCTCGCCTCTGAGCAGGGTCGGCGGCCTCCCCGCGACGGGCGCGGGTGTAGAATCGCGCCGGTGAAGACGCGGCGCGGTCTCGCGGCTTTTCTCATCGCCGGCGGCCTTTGCGCGGCCCCGGCCTCCGCGCAGTTCGTGCAGTTGACGCGCTGCCACGGCGCCTACCCGTGCAACCAACCCTTCGGCCTCGAGTACAACCCGGATCCCCTGATCGCGGGGCCCTGGTCTCAGGGTGCGCCCACCTCGGCGGTCTCGGCGCACGTCGAATTGAATAGCAAGCCGAAGGTCGTGCTCGATAAGCCGGAACCGGCGCCGCTCTCCGATCCCATCGGTCCTTCGGTCCGGGCCTTCCTGAAGAAGTACCCCGCGCCAAAGAAGGCCAAGTCCGAGGAGCCCGCGGCGGCGGCAAAGCCGGCAGAGCCGGCGAAGCCCTAGCCGTCCTTCGGGCGGCAAGCGGAGTCGCCCTGCCCTCTCCGCGCCTCCTAGCGCTCGAGCTCCAGACCGTCGCGCGCGGGAGAGACCTCACAGCCCGGCGCCTTGTCCGCCGCGAGATCCCGGAGGGCGTCGCGAAGGGCCTTCTCCCCCATTTCGATCGGCCCCTTTCCGAAGTGGGAGAAGATCGCGCGCGGCACGTCGTATTTTCCAAGCCACCCGAGCTGCGCCCTCACCGTCGTGTGGCCGATGAGCGTTCCGCTTTGATGCCGCCGCACGAGCGTCCCCTTGAGCGTCGAGCCGTCGCCGACGTAGAGGGAAGCACCGGCCAAGGCGGAGGCCGCGTCCTCGATCGAGACGACGTCACCCGAGTAGACCACCACACCCTCCGGCGTTTCGATACGGGCCGCGACCCCGGGACAGCGCACCGAGTGCACGACGGGAAAGGCGGTCAGCGTCAGGGGCCCGACGCGGACCCCGCGGCCGGGCTCCAGCACGACGCGCTGCGCGACCGGCAAGTCCTTGGTGATCTCGTGGGTCACCGCCGAGGCCCAGACCGGAACCGACGTGCCCTCCTCGAGCCCCCAGGCGTGGTCCGGATGGGCGTGCGAGACGAAGATCGCGTCCGGAGCGATCTTCGAGAGCAGCCCCTTGCGGTTTTGGCCGAAGTCGCACAGAAGCCGGAAGCCTCCCACCTCGAGCGTCCAGGCGGAGTGGCCCCGGTGGAGGCGGGACTGCTCCTCGACGTAGCCCTTCGTGCCGTAGAAGTGAAGGCGCATGGCATATTGAATATATGAATTTCGGCTCGCTTCGGCTCGACCTGCTCCACGGCGGCGACCTCCGGCTCGACGGCAGCGCCCTGTTCGGCGTCATCCCGAAGGTTCTCTGGGAACGGCGGTTTCCGGCGGACGATCGGAACCGAATTCGCGTGGCCGCCCATTGCCTTCTGGTGCGCGGCGCCGATTTCACGGCGCTGGTCGAGGCCGGAGTGGGCGACAAGTGGGACGAGGAGACCCGCGAGCGCCGCTCGATCGCCGCCGGACCGTCCCTGGCGGAGCAGCTCGCGCGAATCGGGGTGCGGCCCGACCAAGTCGATGCCCTCGTCCTTTCTCGCCTCCAATCCGATCACGCGGGCGGCGCGACTGTCCGCGGCGAAGGCTGCGCGGTGCGGCTCTTCCCCCGCGCGACGCTCTACGTCCAGTCGAGCGAGCTCGACCGCGCGCGCGCCCCAGGCGAGCGCGAGCGCGCCTCCTATGAGCCGGAGAACTGGGAGCCGTATGCCGAGGCGGGACGGCTCGAGACGGTCGACGGAGAGCGGGAGATCCGCCCGGGCGTGCGTGTGACTCCCCTGGCTGGCCAAGCGGCGGGGATGCAGGGAGTCCGGATCGACTCGGAGGGGCGGACCGCATTCTTCTTCGCGGATGCCGTGCCGACCTCGGCGCACGTTCCGATCCCGTGGCTCATGGAGGAGCCCCTCTACCCGATCGAACTCATCCAGAACAAGAAACGTTGGATCGACCAGGCCGCGCGGGAAGGGTGGCTCTGCCTGTTCGAGCACGACCCCGACGTGCCCTGGGGAAGGATCGTGGACGGAATCGACGGCCAGCGCCGCGTCTACCCCCTGCCCGCGGCGCAGCGGGAGTTTCCCTAACGACGGGTTAGGGGTTAGGGGTTTAGGGGTTAGGGAAGACACGAAGCGGAGATCCCGACTGTTCTTTCGCCCTCTATACTCTCCCTAGCCCCTCCGCCTCGCCCCTCGTCCCTCGCCCTTCGACCCTCTTCTCCGCGGCCGCGCCACGAGATCGAAGCCGCAAGCGGCGAGGAGGCGATCCAGCGTCTCGAACCGCGGCGAGGTCCTCCCCTCTTCGATCCGGGCGACGGTGGCCTGGGGCACACCGGCGCGGCGGCCGAGCCCGCGCTGGCTCAAGCCGGCCCGGCGGCGGGCGTCTCGGAGAATCGAAGCCGCGGTCATGCGATAGCAGAGATGCTATCAGCGAGGCGGGAGCCCCGAGTTCCCGCCCCCGCCGGCCGCCCGGCTCAGACCGCGCGCAGCGCCGAGGTAATCTTCAAGCGCGCCGCGCGGAAGGCCGGAAAGAACCCGCCCAGAAGCCCCATGGCGAGCGAGAAGGCGATCCCGCCCGCCACGAGCGGCGGTGTGAGCCGGAAATTGAAGAGCACCTCGGAGAAGGTCCGGAAGTTCATCGTGCCGGTGGGCTTGGTGACGACCAGATTGAAGAGCCCGAAGGCGGCGGCCGTTCCGATCACGCCGCCCGCCAGGCACAGCAGAAGCGCCTCGAGCACGAAGGAGGCCAGAACCGACCGGCGCGAGAAGCCGATGGCCCGGAGCGTCCCGATCTCCCGGGTCCGCGCCGAGACCTGGGCGTACATCGTGTTCATGGCGCCAAACGCCGCTCCGATCGCCGTGAAGAAGCCGACGAGGATCGCGATGATCTTGATCGGCGCGCCCGTGACCATCTGCTCCTCGTAGTACTTCCTCTCGGTCTTGCCTTCGAGCTTCAGACGCTGGTCTCCCTTGACGGCTTCGATGTAGCGAGCGGCCGAGTCCGGGTCGCTCGTGCGCACGAAGACCGAGGAGAAGATCTGGCGCTTGGTCTGCGCCTGCAGATCCTTCACGTCCACCCAGATTTCGGACTCGTAGGCGCTGCCCAAGGCATCGAAATGCCCGACGATCGTCCACCGGAAGTTTCCCTGCTTGATGACGTCGCCCAGGTTCATGTGGGCAAAGCGCGTCGACAGGTTGCGCGACACGATCGCTTCTTCCGCTTCCGGCCGGAACATCCGGCCATCCACGATCCGGATTCCCGGGCGCATCTGCAGGCCGACGGGGGCGATGCCGCGCACCTGAACGTTGGAGCTCTGCCCGTCCTGGCGCGGGATGTTGACCAGCGTCAGCAACTCCGGAGAAACCATCGGCTCGCCCTTGACATCCCGCTCGATTCCCGGCAACGAGCGGATCTGGTCGAACTGGTCCCGCGTGATGACGCTCTGCATCTCGGCCTGGGAGCCGACCCGCATCGTCAGGACGTTGCGCGTCGAGGCGTTGACCGAAAGGGTCCGCTCGACACCCTGCCACAGCGACAGCACGAAGAGGAAGACCGTCACGACGAGCGCCACCACGGCGACCGTCATCAGGGTCGAGACCTTGCGGCCGAGGAGGTTGCGGAGATTGTACTTCAGCGGGATCGCCATCGTCACACCACCTGCCGCAGGCCGTCGACAATCCGGATCTGGGAGGAGCGAATCGCGGGCACGAACCCGGCGAGCACCCCGACGCCGACCGAAATGCCGAAGGCCGCGAGCAGCACCACACCGCTGACCTTGAAGTTGATCAGGAACGGCGCCATGGGGGTGTACTTCATGAAGCCGATCATCCCGGGGATGATGAGGTACTTCGCGCCGATCAGGCCGATGACACCCCCGAGAAGAGCCATCAGAACGGCCTCCGAGAGGATGAACACGAGAATGTGCGTGCGGCGGTAACCGAGGGTGCGCATCACGGCAATCTCGGTGACTCGCTCGCGCGCGGACATGGCGATCGTGTTGGCCACGATCAGAGTGATGGCGAAGAGGATGATCACGGAAATCCAGCGGATCAAACCCTTCACGTTGCCCATCATCTCCATGAAGGAGGCCTGAAATTGTTTCTCGGTCAGCGTCTTGGTCGGTGCGTCGCTGTTCTCGAACATCTTGTCGATCGCCGCCGAGACGCGAGACAGGTCCTCGGTCTTCTCGACCTTCAGGTAGTAGATGCCGGTGTACTTGTCGGCTCCGAACCACTTCGATTGGTTCAGGTACTCGTTGTGGAAGAAGGCGTTGGACTCGTCGCCCGAGCGGTACGACCCGACGTAGACCAGGTCGAGCGTGATCGGGATGTACGTCCCGCGCAGTTGGACGTGGTCGCCGGGCTTCCAGTGGAACTTGTCCTCCAGCGCCTTGCCCGCGACGAAGGAGTTGCGGTTTGCCTTCCATTCGGCGTTGACCTTCGGGTCGATCGTCGCCTCGTCGAAGATCTTGTCGAAGAAGATGTCGGGATCGGCCGAGAGCTGTCCAAAGAAGTTCTCGGGCCGGTCGTCCTTGTAGATACCGCCGAACCAGATCTCGGGCGTCACGGCCACGACACCGGGGATCTGCTCGATCCGCTGGCGCTGGGACAGCGGCAGGAAGTTGGCGAGGCCGGTCGCGTGCTGCACGACGAGGCGGTTGGAGCCTTTGCCTCCCGAGGGATCCTGTTCCATCGCGCGCAGCAGGGACACGAGGGTCACGATCAGGACGAGCACGAGCACGATGGAACTCATCGTGAGCACCGTGCGGGTCTTCTTGCGAAAGACGTTGCGCCAGATCAGGTTCAGGTACTTCACGGCTTGCCCACCGCTCCCGTCTCGGTCCGTTCGTCGGCGTGGAGGACGCCCTTGTCGAGGTGAATCATGCGGTGCGCCCGATCCGCGGCCTTCGGGTCGTGCGTGACCATGACGATCGTCTTGCCGAACTCCTCGTTCAGGCGGCGGAGCAGCTCGAGGATCTCCTCGGCCGACTTGGCGTCGAGGTCGCCCGTCGGCTCGTCCGCCACGAGGATCTTCGGATCCGAGACGATGGCGCGGGCGATGGCGACGCGCTGCTCCTGACCGCCCGAGAGCTGCCTCGGGTAGTGGTCCATTCGGTCGGAGAGCCCCACGATCGAGAGCGCCGTCTCGACGTGCTTGCGGCGCTCCTTCTTCGACAGCTTCGTCAGCAGCAGCGGCAGCTCCACGTTCTCGAACGCGTTCAAGACCGGGAGCAGGTTGTAGAGCTGAAAGATGAACCCGACGGTGTGCGAGCGCCACTCGGCCAGGTCGGTCTGCGACATCGTGGCGATGTCGCGCCCCCCGATGACGATGCGGCCGCGCGTGGGAGAGTCGATCCCCGCGATCAGGTTCAAGAGCGTCGTCTTGCCCGAGCCGGACGGCCCCATCAACGCGACATACTCGCCCGACGGGACCTCCAGGTTGATGTCGTTCAAGACCGGGATTTCGATCTGGTCCCGGTGATAGACCTTCTCCACGTGTTCGATGTCGATCAGCGCTTCGCTCATGGCTTCTCCCCTTCCACCCGGACGCGGTCTCCGTCCCGCAACCCGGCCCCGCCGGCCGAGACCAGCCGCTCGCCTCCCTGGAGGCCCCGCGTCACCTCGATCTGCCCCTGCACCTCGCCCCCCGCCTCGATCGGCTGGAATTTCACCCTCCCCGCGGCGATTCGAAAGACGCCCGTCTTGCCGTCGGCGGTCACGAGCGCGGCCTTCGGAATCAGGATGCGGCTGCGGTTGGCGCTTCCCTTCGTCGCCTCCGACGTGAAGGAGACCCGCGCCGAAAGGTCCGGCAGGATCCGGTCATCCGCGTCGAGGAAGGAAACCTTCACGCGCACGGTCGCCTTCTGGCGATCCGCGGCGGGAACGACCTGGCGAAGGTAACCGTGGTAGGTCTTCTCAGGCATCGCGTCGAGGCTGATCTCTGCCGGCTGCTTGGGACCGAGCTTGCCGAGGTTCGCCTCGTTGACGTCCGCCCCCACATACAGGCTCGAGAACTCGACCAGGGTGACGATGGCGCCGCCTGAGCCGCCGCCTGACGGCGAGGAGCCGTACGGCGAGACGGCCTCGCCCACGAACGCGCGCTTGGCGGTGACCACGCCGGCAAAAGGCGCCCGGATCACCGTGTAGTCGATCAGCGCCTTGACGTAGTCGGCGCGCGCCCGGGTCGCCCTCTCCGAGGCGACGGCCGCATCGAGGACGGACTTTGGCGAGAGTCCCTGCTGATAGAGGGACTGCTGGCGCTCGAGCTCCGCCTTCGCATTGACCCAGTTGGCGCTCGCCTCCGCGAGCTGGGCGTTCAAGTCCGTATCGTCCAGCCGGGCGATGATCTCGCCCTTCTTGACGCGCGAGCCCTCGGTCACGTTCAGCTCGATGATCCGAGAGGTGATCTTGGGCGAGAGGTCCGCCTTGCGCTCCGCCTCGACGTAGCCGGTCGCCGTCAGCAGCGTCGTGGCCTGCCCCTCCGTCACGATCGAGGCCGTGACCGTCTCGACGAGTCTCGGCCGAAGCGACCGGCCCGAGAGCAAATAGGCCGCGGCTCCGGCCGCCACGACGAGAGCCGCCAACAGGAAGAGCCAGCCGCGCGGGCCGGACGACCGAGGCTCGCGGTCGATCCGAAGGGCCGCGAGGTCCGCCGGACCCTTGCGCTCCTGACTCATCGCATGCAACTCCGAGGGGCGCATTCTATTGCCTCCGGGCCGCTCCCAAGGCGGCTCCAAACCTCTTATGCCGCGAGACTTTCAACCCTCGGCAGCCCTGTCCCGATTCCCGCTCGCAACGAGCCCCGGGGCCGAAAAAGGGGGGATAATCGAGACCGAGGGGGATCAGGTCATGCTCCACCTTTCACTGCTTTTCGTCGTGGCGGTGGCGGCGACGAGCGCTCAAGCCCCCGCACCGGCCGCCAGCGCTCCGCAACTCTATCGGGTGGATCTCGCGGGCGGCCAGTCGTCCTGGGCGATGGGCAAACCACAGCCCAACGGAGCCCTGCTCCTCTTTCGCCACTATCCGGACGGCGCCTTGATGAGCGTCCGCGCCAAGGACGTCAAGCAAGTGGTGGCCGGAAGGCCGCCCGAGCCAGGAAAGCGGCTGCAGCCCGGCCAGGCGGTGGAGATCGGCGCAACCGGCGGCAGCGTCGCGTCGAGCGGGGGCGCGTCCGGCAAGACGCTGACCGTCGTCCCTGCCGGCGCGCGTCCCGACGGTTCTGCTCTCTTCAACCCGAACCGCTCCTACAACCCGACCTGGGATTCCAAGCTCGTGCCGGGCTCGACGATGGGGTTGCCCAACTCACCCAACGACTACGTCGAGGGCAAGACGATTGCCCGCCCACCTGCGCCGGCAGTCCAGGCCGTGCCGGGCGACGTCCCGCGGGCACCGGAGCAGTAGCAGACCAGGGACGGAGCATCGGTCGCTCCGCGATTCGCCTCGGCCCCGCCCGAGGCCGTGGTCATCACCCGCCGAAACGTGTCTCGGGTCCTCCCTCACTTTGCCGCGCTTCGCGGCCGGCCAGCCCGCTCTTGACCGTGCGATGCGGGCTCTTGTCCGATCTCGCTTAAAATGTATCGAGCCTGAACAACTCGATGATTGAAAGTCGCATGCGCGCAGCCTGCGCCCGGACTGGCCTCGTCCTCGCCCTGCTTTCCGCGCCGCTTCTGGCGCAGAACCCTCCGGTCCAGATCGCCGTGGACGCCGCGCTCGACCGCCATCCGATCCATCCTGAGATCTACGGTGTCGCCTTCGGGTCCACGGCCCTGCTCGCCGACTTGAACTGTCCCGTCAATCGTTCGGGTGGCAACGCCGCGAGCCTCTACAACTGGCAGGCAAACGCGAGCAACCGCGGAAACGACTGGTACTTCGAGAGCATCGCCGAGGCATCGGCCACGCCGGGAGAGAACGGCGACACGTTCATCTCCCAGAGCCGCGCCGGCGGCAGCCAACCCATGCTGACGATCCCGACCGTCGGCTGGGTCGCCAAGCTCGGCGCCGGTCGAAACAAGCTCGCGAGCTTCTCCATCGCCAAGTACGGCGCTCAGAGCGGCAACGACTGGCAATGGTTTCCGGATGCGGGCAACGGGGTCCACTCCAACGGAACGTTCGTGGCCGGAAACGACCCGAACGACGCCAACCTGCCGGCCGATTCCGTCTTTCAGCAAGGCTGGATGCAGCATCTCGCCTCCACCTGGGGCCCCGCCTCCGGGACCGGCCTGCGGTACTACATCCTGGACAACGAGCCCAGCATCTGGCACTCCACGCACCGTGACGTTCACCCGACCGGGGCCACCATGCAGGAGATCCGCGACAAGATGGTGGACTACGCCAACCGCATCAAGTCGATCGACCCGTCGGCGGCGGTCGTGGGTCCCGAGGAGTGGGGCTGGAGCGGCTACTTCTACAGCGGCTATGACCAACAGTACGGGAGTCTGCACGGGTGGGGAACGCTCCCGGACCGCAACAGTCACGGCGGAGCCGACTATCTTCCGTGGGTCCTCGGACAGCTCTCGACGGCGTCCGCTGGGGCGGGCCGCTCACTCTTGGACGTCTTCAGCGTGCACTACTATCCTCAAGGCGGCGAGTTCAGCGACGACGTCTCGACGTCGATGCAATTGCGCCGGAACCGGTCGACGCGCTCGCTCTGGGACCCGAACTACGTCGACGAAAGCTGGATCGCCGACACCGTGCGCTTGGTGCCGCGGCTGCGTCAGTGGGCGGCGGCCTATGGACCGAACCTCAAGACGGCCATCACGGAGTACAACTGGGGCGCAGAAGGGCACATCAACGGCGCGACGGCGCAGGCCGACATCCTCGGAATCTTCGGCCGCGAGGGGCTCGACCTGGCGGCGCGGTGGATCGCTCCCGCGGCCTCGACGCCCACCTACAACGCGATGCGCCTCTACCGAAACTATGACGGTAACAAGTCGGCCTTCGGCGACATCGGCGTGCGCGCCACGGTTCCGGACCCCGACACCGTTTCTGCTTTCGCCGCGGTCCGCGCCGCCGACGGGGCGCTGACCGTGATGGTCGTCTCGAAGAACCTCTCTGGCTCGACACCCGCCACGATCGTCTTTTCCCACTTCTCGGCGCGCGGCGCGGCCCAGGTCTGGCAGCTCACCTCCACAAACGCGATTACTCGTCTGGGCGACGTGGCGGTTTCCGGCGGCGCCGTCGCGACGACGCTCCCGCCCCAGAGTGTGACCCTCTTCGTGCTGGCCGGAGCAGGCGCTTCCTTCTACACCGTCCCGCCCTGCCGGATCGTGGACACCCGGTTGTCGCCCGGGCCCGAAGGAGGACCCGCGCTGCCCGCGGGCTCCACTCGCACCTTCTCCCTGGCCGGCCAATGCGGCATTCCGGCGACGGCAATCTCCGTGGCAGCCAACGTCACCATCACGGCTCCGGGAGCCGACGGCCACCTGACCGCCTTCCCGGACGGGACGGCGATGCCCGGCACGAGCCTGCTCAATTTCCGCGCCGGCCAGACCCGCGCCAACAACGCGATTCTCACCCTCGGCGCCTCCGGCGGCGTCACGGTGCTCGCGGCGCTACCCTCCGGCACCGTGCACCTGCTCCTCGACGTCAGCGGCTACTTCCGATAGTTCGGGCCGCGCATCGACGGGGCTCCTCACCTCGCCGGACTGCCTTGAAAACTCTCTTCCGGCGCTGGGCGGTCAGCTGGTGACAGCGCGTTACCGGAACTTGCCCAGCGCCGCTAAATATGTATCGAGTGGCCCCCGACCGCCTCCGCCGCCTCATGGATCGCCTCGGACAGCGTTGGGTGGGCGTGGACCGCGCGGACGAGGTCCTCGGAGGTGGCCTCGAGCGCCATCGCGGCGCTCGCCTCGGCGATCAGCTCGGTCGCCCGCGGCCCGATGATGTGGACGCCCAGCACCTCGTCGTACTTCTTCTCCGCGACGATCTTCACGAAACCGGCCGTCTCGTTCAGGATCCGGGCCTTCCCGATCGCCGAGAAGGGAAACTTCCCGACCGCCACGTCGTACCCGCGCTCCCGCGCCTTCGCCTCCGTCAGCCCGATCGACGCGACCTCGGGTGAGCAATACGTGCAGCCCGGGATCTGATCGTAGTTGACCGGGCGCGTCGGCACACCCGCCATGTGCTCGACCGCGACGACACCCTCCGCCGACGCCACGTGAGCGAGCCAGGGCGTCGGAACGACGTCCCCGATCGCATAGATCCCGGGCACGTTGGTGCGCATGTAGCCGTCGACACGGATGTAGCCGCGCTCCGTGGCCACGCCGACTCCCTCGAGTCCGATTCCCTCCGAAAGAGGCTTGCGGCCCACCGCCAACAGGACTTTCTCGGCGCGCATCGTCTCGGTCTTCTCGGCGGAAGTTCGGGCCAGGACCTCGACACCGGCGTCGGTTCGCGTCACGCGCTCGACCCGCGCGTCCACGTAGACGGTCATCCCCTGACGCTTGAAGGAAGCCGCCAGTTCCCGCGAGATGTCCTCGTCCTCGAGCGGCACGATCCGGGGCAACAGCTCCAGGATCGTTGCCTTGCAGCCGAACCGCGAGTACATCGAAGCGAACTCGACACCCACCGCTCCGGAACCGATCACCAGAAGCGACTTCGGCACTTCCGCGAGCTCCAGAACGGAATCCGAGGAGAGGATCGTTTGGTGGTCGATCTCGATTCCCGGAAGCGAGCGAGGCGCCGAGCCCGTCGCCACGAGGATGTTCTTGGCTTCGTACACCGTCTCGGAGCCGTCGGCGCCGGTGACCGAGACGCGCCCGACGCCGGCGATCCGGCCAAACCCGTTGACGACGTCCACGCGATTCTTCTTCATCAAGTAGGCGATGCCGTTGGAGCTCTGGCGGACGACCTTCTCCTTGTGCTTCATCGCCGCCGCAAGATCCAAGCGCACGTCCTTGGAGGCCACGCCCACGTCGCCGCCGTGGCGCGTCTCCTCGAGGAGGTCCGCCGTGTGCAGCAGGGCCTTGGTGGGGATGCATCCCCGGAGCGTGCAAACGCCGCCCAGCCGGGAATCCCGCTCGATCAAGAGGACGGATAACCCGACCTGCGCCGCTCGGATGGCGGCCACGTAGCCGCCGGGGCCCGAGCCGATGATCGCGAGAGCGTAGGACTTGCTTTCGACCATTTGTTCTCCAGCGAAGCGGCGTAGCGTATCAGGCCGGGCGCGCTCCCACAAAGGAGGAGCGCGAGCCCCGGGGCGGCGCCCCGACACACGAAGCGGCTTTCTGCGTAGAATCCCCGCCGTGCCGCGCACCGTCTCCGTTGCGGGGGTTCTCCTCGCTCTGTTCGGACTGTCGAGATGCTCGGAGGAGAAGGGACCCGCGGCGCAGGGAATTCCGATCGGCCTCTACGGAGCCCTGACCGGGCCGCAGGCCACCTTTGCCCTCTCCGGCCGGGACGGCGCGCGCCTGGCCATCGCCGAGATCAACCGCGCCGGAGGCGTCCTCGGCGAGCGCCTCGACCTGCACGTGGAGGACGATCGCAACGAGCCGGCCGAGGCGGCCTCGGCCGTTTCGAAGCTGATCACGCGGGATCATGTCGTCGCGTTGATCGGCGAAAACGCCTCTTCGCGATCACTCGCGGCGGCGCCCATCGCGCAGAGTTACCGAGTGCCGATGGTCTCCCCCTCCTCGACCAACGTCGACGTCACGAAGAAGGGGGACTACATCTTTCGCGTCTGCTTCACCGACGCCGCGCAGGGTCGGGCGCTCGCGGCCTTTGCTCGCAAGAACCTCCGCGCCGAGACCGCGGCGATGCTCGTCGACGCGCGAAGCGACTACAGCGTCGGCCTGGCGGAAGCGTTCCGGCACGATTTCACCGCCGCCGGCGGGCGCATCGCCGCGGAGCTCAAGTACTCCGAGGGCGACAGCGACTTCTCGGCGCAGCTGACGGCGATCGAACCCCTTCGCCCCGACGTGCTCTTCCTTCCCGGCTACTACACCGACGTGGGTCTGATCGCCCGGCAGGCGCGGGCGCTCGGCGTGTCGGCGACACTGTTGGGAGCCGACGGATGGGATTCGCCGAAGCTCGTCGAGATCGGAGGCGCGGCCATGGAGGGCGCGTATCTCTCCAATCACTACTCGGTCGACGAGCCCTCGCCCGCCGTTGCCGCCTTCGTGGCCTCCTACCGGCGGGCCTACGGAAGCGAACCCGATTCGATCGCCGCCCTGTCCTACGACGCCGCCCGGCTCATCGCGGATGCAATCCAGAGGGCCGGCTCGACGGAGGGCAAACGCGTTCGCGACGCGCTCGCCGAAACCGCCGGCTTCCGCGGGGTGACCGGCACGATCACGTTCGACCCGGAGCGCAACCCGGTCAAGCCGGCAGTGATCTTGAGAATCGAAAAGGGACGATTCCGCTACGCGGCCTCCGTGGCGCCGGGCTGAGGTCACGGCGCTCTTGCGCCCGGCCGGACGCGACGGCCGCCCTGGGACCGCGGCGAGCCTCTCTACGGCGTCACGACCACGAGCTCGTCGAAGGAGGCGAAGCCCGGGCCCTCGGTCGCCAGCCCCACGCGACCCGTGGCTGGCTTCGGGTCCAGTCCCTGGAGCAGTTCCTTTTCATTCCAAGAAGCGGACACCGTCGGTCCGGAGAGGTCGACCCTCAGGATTCCCCAGTCCAGATCGATTGCGGCCTTCCCTCGCGCGAGCTCGGTCGGCACGCCGTGGCGATAGGACGTCAGCCGTGCCTCCCCCGAGGAACAGTCCAGGAGAAGCAAGAGAAAGTCCTTCGGTCCGGCCATCCGCAAGACGAGGCCGGCCGAGGCCGCCAGTTTCTTGAGCCCAACCGACAGCTTGCCGTCCCGCAACGCGACGTTGCGCCGCAGGGCCACGGCGATGGAACCCGGCGGGCGATTGCGCAGGATCTGGGTCACCTGATTCGGCGCCGAGGGCGGATTGCGGTCGGCCACCACCATCCAGTTCGCCGGCCCGGGTACCAGGAGCGTCTCGAAATCCAGGAAGGCGGGAGGCCGGCCGGCGGCGTCGGAATCGAAATCCATCCGCCACGTCTCCGCCAGAGCAACCGGGGAGGAGTGCCACAGTCCCCAAACGAGCAGACCCAGCAGCAAGCGCGAGTTTTTCATCGAAGGCGAAAAAACGCCCGGCGCTGGATAAAATTCCCTCCATGACGACGGGGAGGACGGGGAGTGGGGCCGCCTACACGATCGAACGCTCGGGCTACGTCTTCCGGCTGCCCCACGCCGAGGTCGCTCGCTTGAAGGGCCTTCCCGACTTCGAACTGAAGGAGGAGCCGGCCCTGGCCGACGAGTTCCTGCGCTTCCGCGCCGAGCGCTGGGCCGAGAACCTCGCGGACGCGCGGACGGCTCCCGGCCCCGTGGAGATCCGGGTCGACTCGCATCAGCGAAAAACGCACTTCTATCGAGGAGACACGCTCCTCTTCAGCGCGGACCTCTGATCGCCTGGCAGGCTGCGGAAGCCTGCTAGAAACTCAGGATCGAACGGATCGTCCGTTCAATCGCGAGGAAGGCCTGCCGGGAGTACGGATCCACGACCACCCGCACCTCGGCGGGCGGCGTGACGTCTTCCGCGAGGGACTGAACGAAACGTTCGGCTTGTTTCTCGAAGAACTCTTCGCCGAGTTCCTGGTCCGTGCGTCCCTTGGCGCCGGGCAGCTCCCGAAGCCTGGCTAGATCCGCAGGTTCCAGGCGCAGGCGAAACCCTCCCGCCTCTCGATAAAGGGGCTCCTGGCTTTCGGACAGCGCCGGGCGCGGCCGTGCCGGAGACGGCGGTGCCGGAGCGCGGGCGGCAGGCGTCGAATCGGGAGGCGTCGGACCGCCGCGCGACTCTTCGGGCGGCTCCTCCGTCCGGGCCGGAGCCGCGGAAGAAACCCCGACGGGTTCCGAAGCCTCGGTGCCCGCGGCTTCGGAGGTCCCGGTCTCCTCGATCGCTTCCGGGCGCTCGGCGTCGTCGTTCATCGTCCGGCGATCAAGTTCTTGGAGATGACGATCCGCTGGATCTCGCTCGTGCCCTCGTAGATCGTCGTCACGCGCGCGTCCCGATAGTAGCGCTCGACGGCGTACTCCCGCGAGTAGCCGTAGCCGCCGAAGATCTGCACCGCCTGCGCCGCGATCGCGTTGGCCGCCTCGGTCGCGTAGACCTTCGCCATGGAGCTTTCCTTCGAGTGCCGCAGCTCGGGCCGCTCCGAGTGGAGAGCCGCGCGGTAGGTCAGCCATCGCGCCGCTTCGATCCGGAGTTTCATGTCGGCGATCTGGAATGCGATGGCCTCGTGCTCCGCGAGCTTTCGGCCGAAGGTCTCGCGGGTCGCCGCGTAGTCGACCGACGCCTCATAGCACGCGCGAGCGATCCCGATGCCCTGAGCCGCGATGCCGATTCGCGAATGGTCGAGCGTCGCCATGGCGATCGAAAAGCCCTGGCCCTCCTCACCGAGGCGCCGCGCCACCGGTATCCGCACGCCTTCCAGATAGAGCGCCGCGGTCTTCGAGGCCCGCAGGCCCATCTTGTCTTCCGGCGCGCCCACGCGAAGGCCGCGGTCCTCGGCCGAAACGAGAAACGCCGTGATCCCTCGGGTGCCGAGAGCAGGCTCCGTCATGGCCATCACGACGTACCATTTCGCCTCTCCGGCATTGGTGATCCAGGCCTTGGCGCCGTCAAGGACGTAATCGCCGCCGTCCCGCACGGCGCGCGTCTTCTGATTCGCCGCGTCGGAGCCCGACTGGGGCTCGGTCAGCGCGTAGGCGCCGAGCGCGCGCCCCGAAGCGAGCTCCGTCAAGATCGTCCGCTGTTGTTGCTCTGAGCCGAACTTCCAGATCGGGTAGCAGACCACGGAGTTGTTGACCGAGACGATGACGGCGGTCGACGCACAAACACGGGCCAGCTCTTCGACGGCAAGGATGTAGGAGAGCGCATCGGCGCCGGCCCCCCCGTACTCTTCCGGAACCATCATTCCCAAGATCCCCATTTCGCCGAGCCGGCGCAGAATCTCCTTCGGAAACTCTCCGCGGCTCTCCCGCTGGGCGACACCCGGAGCGATCTCGGTCTCGGCGAACTGGCGGACCGCATCTCGGATGCGGGCCTGATCTTCGGTCGGCTCGAAGTTCATGAGGGACGCGGCGCTCCGGAGGGAGGGGTCCCGCCCCCGCGGCCGCGGCGGCGGCGCCGGAAGCGACGTCGCGGCCCGGCAGGGCGCGGCGCTCCCGCCACCGCCGGTGCACCGGCGGGTCTCTGGCCCGCCGGCGCCGGGCCGGGCCGGGCCGATCCGGCCGGCGGGCGCACCGGCGGGGCTTCGGCGGCGCGCGGCGCTCCCGGGCGGCCCGGAGTTGCCTTCTCCGGCGAGGGCGTCTGCCCTCCGCCGCGACCCCCGCCCCGCTTGCGGCGGCGCCGCGAGACACGCGGCTCGGGCGTGTCCGTCCACCCCGTCTCGAGATGGCGGAAGGTCACGACGATCTCCGGGCGGCTCCCGCGGTCGCGCAGGAACCCGACCAGCTTCGCGCGCAGTGGACCGTCGGGCTCCGCGGCCAGGGCAGGAAGCCGTTCCGCATCGAACAGCATCATCCGCGTCCATCCGATAGACCGGCGACGGCCATCGCCGGCCTCGAGCGTGACGACGAAGAGATCCCTTTCATGGTCGAGAGCATGCTCGGAGTACCGGAAATCCGGAAACGCCTCGCGGCAAATCGCCTTGAGCAGCTCCAGATGCTTTTCTCCGCCCTCCAGGGTCTGTTCCATCGAGACCACGCGGTCCCGGAACATGCGTGTCTGGGCCATGGCGTGTCTCTGCCCGCTCCTCAGCCGATCGAGAGCCCGGCGTCCTTGAAGATCTCCCGAGCGATGATCAACCGGTGGATCTCGCTCGTGCCCTCGTAGATCTCCGTGATCCGGGCGTCGCGAAAGTTGCGCTCGACCGGGTACTCCTTGGTGTAGCCATACCCTCCGTGAATCTGCAGCGCGCGCGTGGTCACGCGCTGGGCCATCTCCGCCGCGAACAGCTTGGCGATGGCGGCCTCGAGGCCGTACCGCCCGCCGCCGCGCTTGGCCGCGTCCTTGGCAGCGGCGGCCCGCCTCGCCAGCAACCGCGCGGCGTCGAGCTCGGTCGCCATGTCGGCCAGGTAGAAGCGAATCACCTGAAACTCGGAGATTGCCTTTCCGAACGCCCTGCGCGCCTTCGCGTAGGACAGAGCCGCCTCGTACGCCTCGGTCGCGATCCCGATGGCCTGCGCGGCGATCCCGATGCGCCCGCCGTCGAGAGTCGCCATGGCGATCCTGAAACCTTCTCCCTCTGAGCCGAGGCGGTTCTCGACGGGCACCTCCACGTCGGTCAAGAAGATCTCGACCGTGCCCGACGCGTTGACGCCGAGCTTGACCTGATGCCGGGACCGGTCGAAGCCCGGCGTTTCCGCGTCCACGAGGAAGGCCGAGATGCCGCGGGCCTTCCTCTCCGGGTCGGTCATCGCAAAGAGAAGGCAGACGTCGGCCTTTTCTCCACACGTGATGAAGACCTTCTGCCCCGAGATGCGGTACTGATTGCCGTCGCGAATCGCGCGAGTCTGCTGATTGGCGGCGTCCGAGCCCGCGTTGGGCTCGGTCAAGGCGAAGCAGCCGAGCTTCTCCCCGCGCGCCAGCGGATCGAGGAAGCGCCGCTTCTGGTCCTCGTTCCCAAACCGCTCGAGGGGATCGCAGACCAGCGAATTGTTCACCGAAAGGATCACGCCCAGGTTGGCGCAGGCGCGGGAGATCTCCTCGATCACGATCGCATAGGACACGGTGTCCATTTCGGCGCCGCCGAACTCTCCGGGCACGCAGACACCAGCCAGCCCGAGTTGCCCCGCCTCCGCGAACAACTCGCGGGGGAACCGCCCGTTCTGGTCGATCGCGGCGGCCTGAGGCCGCACACGCTCCTCGGCGAACTGCCGAACGGAAGACTGAAGAAGCGCCTGCTCCTCGGTGAGATCCAGATTCATAGGGGAGCCGCAGTATAACTGCAGGTCCGCTCTCAGCCGTTCGCGTCGACCGATGCGATGAGAGAGCGGAGCGCCGCCGCGTAGCTCGGCCACGAGGTTCGGCGCGCCGCCTCGTCCAGACCCGGGGCATACGCTTCGACGCCCCGCGAAAGAATCGTCGCGACGGCGAGGGCGAGGCCCTCGGCGTCGCCCGGCTCGAAGAGCTCTCCCGTGACGCCCCGGACGACGGTCTCGGCGAGCGAACCAACACGCGAGGCCGCCATCGGACGACGGGCCGCCAGGGCCCGGGCCGCCATCGCGCTGCCGGAGATCTTCCGGTATGGCAGCACGAGGACATCGCACGCCGCGAGCCAGTCGGCCATCTCTTCCTCGGCGACGTACGCATCGCGGCGCAGAATTTGGTCGCGCACGGGGCTGTCGCGCCACTGACGCTCGAGGTCCTCGGCGTCGGGGAAGCTCTCCCCCACGATCGCGAGGAGCGCCCCCGTTTCCCGCACGATTCGCGGCGCTGCGGAGAGCAGCACCTCCACTCCCTTGTAACGCCGCACGAGGCCGAGGAAGAGCACCAAGGGACGGTCGATGCCCAGACGTCTCCGCGCGGCTTGCCGCTCGGGAAGCTCGATCTCGGTCGAGGGCAGGGGGTGGACGGCCACCGGGTGCCGGGGCAGGAGCCGCGCGAGGCTCTGCCGAGCCGACTCGGAGTGAACGAAGAAGGCATCTGCCGCCTGAAATGCGCCGAGCGAAAGGAAGCGATGCAGGGCGGTCGCCTCGTGATCTTCGATGTTGTGGCAGATCAGAACGCGCCGGACCGATGGGTCGATCCGCCCGACCCGCCGCAAGACCGTCCGCACCGGCACTCCCCAGAACGCCGTCCACCAGGGAACGAGCAACGCGGCGGGTCCCTGGCTCGCAATGTCCGCAGCGGTCCTTCGCCAGGAGACCGGCGACCGCCAATCGAGCACCGGCACGGCGGGGGAAGCATCCGAGGTCCGAAACTCGGCAAACCGTCTCGGATCGAGCCAGCGCGGGTAGCCCCGAGAAAAGGTGAAGTAAGAGACCGGTCCGCGCCGCGACAGCTCGTCGGCAAGCAGCGCCGTCTCCCGCGCGATTCCGCCGCGGTCGGGAGGCGCGGGACCGAGGATCGCGAGCCGGTCTCTGGCCGTCACCGTGGAGGCAGCGAGCGTGACTGCCGGCTCTCGCCGTCCCGGCAATCCGCCGCGATTGGGATACTCCCGCGCCGATGGGTCAACACGAGAGAGTCCTCAGCCGGCCGCCATGAGCCATAGACCCTTCAAGTATTCCCCCTCCGGGCAGTCGAGTGAGACGGGATGATCTGGACCGGCGCCTTGCCGGGCGGCAATCGCGAACGAGCGGCCCGCCTCGACCGAAGCCGAAAAGACGATTTTTTGGAAGAGATCGGCGGAGACCAGGCCCGAGCACGAGCAGGTCAGAAGCCAACCGCCCGTCGCGACGAGCTTCATCGCCAGCCGATTGATGTCCTTGTAGCCGCGCGCCGCCCGGTTGATGTCCGCTCGCTTCTTGGCGAAGGCCGGAGGGTCGCAGACGACGATGTCCCACGACTCCTGCGCCGCCACGCGGCGACGAAGATCGGCGAAGACGTCCTCCTGCACGAAGTCTTCAGGAGGCGCCGGGAGCCGGTTCTCGCGGCGGTGCTCGCGAGCGAGCGCCAGCGCGGGGGGAGAAGAATCCACGTCCACCGCCTGTCGGGCGCCGCCGGCAAGCGCCGCAACCGAGAACCCGCCGGAATAGGAGAAGAGATTCAAGACGGTTCTCCCCTCGGCCAGCGCGCGCAGGCGGACACGGTTCTCGCGCTGGTCGAGGTAGAAGCCGGTCTTCTGTCCGGTGGACACATCCGCAAAGAAGCGCAAACCGTTCTCGAGAAACGGCGCCAGAGTCGCCTCGATCTGCGCCCCTCCTTCCCGCGGCAGAGGGGCTCCGCCCCGATCCCGCCCCGTCCCGCTTTGCCGAACCAGCAGGCGCTTTCCGGCAAAGACCTCGCGCACCGCCTCTTCGAGCCCGGAGCGCCACTTCTCCGTTCCCTCCGTCAGGAGTTCCAGGATCGCCGTGTCCCCGAAGATGTCGAGTACGACGCCGGGGCAAAGGTCGCCCTCGGAATTCACCGCGCGGTATCCGGTCGTGCCGGTGGGGATCACCTTCTCTCGAAGACTCCGCGCCGCCGCCAACCGTTCGCGAAGAAGCGCGCCGTCGATCGGCCGGCCATCGAAGGTCCAGAGGCGCGCGAGGATCTGCGAGTCCGGCGAATAGGCACCTCGAGCCACTGGCCGTTCGTCCGCGGCAATGACCTCGGCCAACCCGTCCGAACCGTCTCCGTCGCGGGAGGCCACGGCTCCCGAGAAGAGCCAGGGATGGCGGCGGCGGACGGACTCCTCTCGCCCGGGTTTTAGGCGAAGCCGGATCAAAACCCCTCGAGGACGTAGATGTCGCCGGTCTTTCGCGAGGCGGAAAAGTAGATGCGCTTGCCGTCCCGCGACCAGCTGGGGTAGTCGAGGACGTAGCTGCCTTCGGAGTAACCGGGGAGAAACCTCACCTTCCCGGTCGAG
>Ga0335085_10003714_pt1 | contig 26050 bp, 26 predicted proteins | sample Lox_Sample_45_FD_206712 | JGI IMG/M metagenome (GOLD analysis project Ga0335085, IMG submission 206712) | Soil microbial communities from Loxahatchee National Wildlife Refuge, Florida, United States - Lox_Sample_4.5 | ecosystem: Environmental > Terrestrial > Soil > Wetlands | place: USA...
CGGCAATGAGCGACGCCGCCGGGCGCATCACGCCGGCCACTATCCGCTGCCTCATCGTCCTACAGATCGCGGCCTAATTCGAGACGGCGCGAGGTCTGACCGCCCTCCCCTCTGCTCCTGGCTGCATGTCGAGGCGGCCGCGCTCGATGACTCGAAATGAGCGGCAAAATAGGCGGCGAAATAGGCGCACACGAGAGAGACGAACGCCGCTTCCGCCGGCAGAAAGTATGAAAAATGCAGGTGCGGAGCGCTCGTGCGCGCGAGGCCGCGAGCAAGAAACCCCAACGGGCCGCCCATCAGCAATGCCGCCAGATAGCTCGCGCCGGCAAGGTTCAGCACTCGCCGCGGCGGCCGCTTTTCATACCGGGCCGCCGCGATTCCCACATAGAGCGGCACCAGGCAAACGAGGAACTGCGGCCACGCGACCGGCGAGAGCATCGTGATCACGACCAGCCAGAGCGCGAAGCCGCAGCCGTAGCGGTCGTCGCCGGGCGCGGCGGCCGCAACGAAGGCGGCCGCGGCCAACTCGATCGCGAGCGCCGCGGCGGACGCCCATCCGCGATCGCCCGCCACAAGGTGCACGAACGCGCCTAGGTTGAGATTCGCCGGATGCTTCAGCAGGCCGGCGGGCACCCCGCTTGAGTGCGTCAGCAATGCGCCCGCCGCGACGCGCACGAAGCTTGCCGCCGGCGCGAACCCCGCAGACGCAACCACCGCCGCACAACCGAGTATCGACGTGCCGATGAAGTAGCCGCAGGCGCGCCAGGCGCGCCGCGCGACCAGGTAACCGAACATCCCGAGCGGATAGGCGCGGAGCAACGCCGCGGCGGCGAGAATCGCGCCGGCAACGCCATGATGCTGGCGGCGGACTGCCGCCAGCGCCAGCACGAAGATCAGCAGCAGCACGATTTCGCTCTGCGCGAACCAGAAATTGATTGCGATCGGCGGGTAGAGCAGCATCGCCGCCGCGACCGTCCATCCAGGCGCGCCGGACGGTCCGAGCTCGCGGATTAGAATCAGGAGCGCAGCCCCAAGACATAGCAGGTTGAACGCGGCCCACGCGCGATAGGCATCCGGGGGCTCAAGAAACGTGAACGGCTCGAAGAGCAGCAGCCAGGCGGGAGTATCAAGTTGCGGTTCGGCGCGCTCCCATGCCGACAGCTTGCCCATCGGATCGCCCAACTTCGCGAAGACCGCCGCGAAATCTCCGCCGTAGGGATCGACACCGCGCCGCAACGCCAGCGCTCCGCCATGGTAGGGTTTGAAGTCCTGGTAGCCGGCCACCTCGGCGGGCAGAGACTCGTAAACCACGAACGCTGCCGCGCCAACGATCATCCATAACGCCAGCGCAAGCGCGATTTGCGTTCGATCGGCCATCTTCGACGGGCGCGGGCTTTTCGCGCCGCTTTGAGCGGGAGCGGGCGCCCGCCAGCTAGATGCACGATGTTACCCGTGCGAAGCGAGCCTCGGTCAACAGCGCGGTTGCGGCCTCATCATTTACACACAGCGGTGGATGTCGTGTCCGCTAATAAGAACGGAGAGCAGCCGGTGCGCGGTGGAAAACGAGGTCTTATTGGGATTTCCGCGGGATCGAAGAGGCATCGATCATTGCGCATGAGGCGAGCGGCGAGATCAGCGAGCGCACGAGCCGGTCCGTGGTAAAGAGAAATGAATTCGCTGGTCCAGTTGTCTCAAAAGAGGTTATAACCTATTTGAGATAAAAGAAAAGATTATTTATCTTAGAAAATACTATTTGATAATAATTAGCTGGCAATTACGGTCTTTGAAGAGTAATGGCCGCCTCCTCGTAACTCATATGTCCGCTAATACGCACCTTTGCTCTTTCTCTAGTTGGACCTAGGATATAAGTTGATGAAGTATGGAGTACTTTCAGTACTTCCGCTTGAAGAGTCCGCCCTTTCAACCCGCATCGCCTGACGGAGCGGTTTACTTCAGCCCGACCCATATCGCGGGACTGGCGACGTTGGAGTCGGGGCTGTCGGGCGAGCTTACCGGCTTGACCATGCTCACGGGTGAAGCCGGAACGGGAAAAACCACGCTCATCTATTCCCTGCTCCAGCGCGACTTCAAGCGCGTCCGAGTCGCGCTCATCGAGGACCCCAAGCTCTCGTTCCTGGAAATCATGCGGGTCGTGATGAGCCAGATGAATCTGTACTCCACGGGAACGACCAAGCTCGACTACCTCGACGCGCTGCAAAAGCTGGTCAAGATGCGCGGCAAAGAGGAGCGGATCGCGATCGTCGTCGATGAAGCGCAACTGCTGAGCGACGACGTGCTGGAGGAGCTACGGTTGCTCTCTAATCGCGCCGACCGGACCCTGCAACTCGTCCTGGTGGGCCATCCGGAACTCGCCGAGCGGATGAAGAGGCCGGAACTGCGCCAGCTCAATCAGCGGATTTCCTCGCGCGGCGCTCTGACTCCGCTCACGCCGGCACAGGCGGTCAAATACGTTGAGTGCAAGCTGAGCGCGCAGGGGAGCAACTGCGCGCAGCTCTTCGAACGCGGCGCCTTAAGGCGTCTGCTCCGGCGCAGCGACGGCATCCCGCGCAAGATCAACATGCTCTGCCATACCGCGATGGAGGCCGCGTACAACGCCGGCGAGAGAAAGGTCTCTTACAAGATCGCGCGCAAGGTTGCGGACGAATACCAGGATGCAGTCAGGGTCAGGCGGCGAAGAAATCCCTTCATGCTTCCCGCGGCCGGGCTCGCGTTTGCCGCGCTGTTGCTGGTGACTTTCGTTTACCCAAACCCCTTCTCGGCCCGCGTGCGCAATCTATTCGGCGGCGGCCACAAAGGACAGCCGGCTCAGCCGATCAAGCAGGTCAAACAGGCCAGGACGGCCGAGCCTGCCGAACAGGCAAACTCAGCGCCGCTCGCCAAACCGGTCGAGCCCTCCAAGCCGGCTGAACAGGCTCAATCAGCTCAGCAGGCGAAGCCGGCTGAGCAGCCCAAACCGGCTGAGCCGGTCAAAACCGCCGGAAACTCGGCCGTTGAGCAGCATCCTGACGCAAGCGGCAAACCTGACCATATCGTCCGGCCCGTGCCTGCGCCGGCCGGAGTTCGGCCCGACCTGCTGGAGAGGCTTCCCGCCGCTCACGCGGTTGCAGATTCGGGAACTGCGCGTCCTCCCAGCGCGGTGACCGCTCCGTCATCGTCGTTTCTGAGCCCTGCTCCAGCCGCGGCCGCGGTTAGCGCGGCGCCGGCGGTAGCACCAGCGCCTGCGGAGCGACGAAATCAGATTACCGTCAGAGCGGGTGACACACTGGAAAGAATTGCCGTTCGCTATCTCGGATCGACCTCCGGGATCAACGCCTTCATCGCCGCCAATCCGCAGCTCGGCAACATCAATCAATTGATTGTCGGACAGGTCATCTACCTGCCTCGCGGCGTCAGTCCGAAAGCCGCGCACGAGGAGGCCGCGACCGAACCCGCGGCGGAATCGGAGGCCGAGCCCGCGGCGGAACCGGCGGCAGAGCCTGCGACTGAACCATCGGACTCGAACGCGGACGATTCTCCGCAGTAATAACAGCGCGGCCGCAGAGACTTCGCCCTTCCCTGCGTTGATTCGTGCGGACGACGCCGCCTTGGCTGGCGGCGTCTGAATACGCGCGCGGCGCGCAGCTTCCCCGCAAGGGTGGGGCGTGCTGATGAAGCCGTTATCGTGCGCGCGGCGGGCGCATCAAAGCTCGCATAATCCGACCGCAAATTGAGGAACGGGCGGTCCTATTTGGATTTTCCGCGCCCCGATTTTCCACGGCTGGGGCGCGGCGGATTATAGAGGTGAAAGAACGAAAACGCCGCGATCACCAGCGCATGCGTGATCTCCTCGGTTGCGATCAGCCGTTTGACGTCGCCAAGCGGCACGATCACGACCTCGGTCTCTTCGGCGCCGCCCAGGCGCGGCCGTGCGACGCGGCGCACATTGCGGGCCACGAACGAGTAGCAATAGTTGGGCTGGATCGCGGGATTGGGATGCACGCGTCCCAGCGCGATCACGTCCTCGGAGTCGTAGCCGCACTCTTCGCGCATCTCGCGCCGCGCGGCCGCAAGCGGGCTCGGATCCTCGGGATCGACCATCCCGCCCGGGATCTCCAGCGTGAATTCGCCGACCCCGTGGCGGAACTGCCGCACCATCACGACTTCATTGGCCGGCGTGATCGGGATGATGTTGATCCAGGCCGGCGCCTCAAGCACGAAGAACTCGTGCTCGCCGCGATGCGGATGGGATCGCTCATGGCGATGGAGGTCGAAGATCGGCGTCGCATAAACGCGCTCGCTCTTGACCGTCTCCCAACGGCGGGCCCTGGTCCGCGCCATCGCTAACCGCGCCGGCGCCGCGCGCGCCGCCTAGAAGAGCCGTCCATATTCGATCGCCGGGCACCGGTCCATCACAACCGTCATCCCGGCCGCCTGCGCCAGCGCCGCCGCCTCGACGTCGACCACGCCCAGCTGGCACCAGAGCACGCGCGCGCCCTTGGCGATCGCCGCCGCGGCGATTTCCGCCACGTGCTCCGAGCGCCTGAAGACGTCGACCATCTCGACCGTGCCGGGAATCGAGCCCAGGTCCGGATAGCATCGTTCGCCGAGCGCTGTCATGAGCGCGTCGGGCGCAAGCTTCGGATTGACCGGGATCACGCGAAAGCCTTTGCGCTTGAGCAGCATCGCGATCCGCAAGCTGTCGCGCGCCGGATTGTGCGAGCATCCGAGCACCGCGACGGTCGCCGGATGCGCCAGGATCTCGCGGATCGCGGCGTCGGGCGGGTTGCTGAATTCGGTCAATTCGATCCCTTTAAGATTTCCCGCACGGCGCGGCTCACTCACCGCCGAGCAGGCGATCGGCGACCCGCAGGACCAGCCGGCCGATTTCGTCGCGGCAGAGATCGAAGACCTCGTGACCCTGCTCGAACGGATCCTCGATATCGCCCGCCTCGCCGGCGAACGCGCGCAGAGTGAAAACCGCGCGCGCGGCGGAAGCGGGAAAGCGCTCGCGCAGGTCGCGCTCCTGCGCCACGGTCATCGCAAGCACCAGGTCCGCCTCGTCGAGCATCTCCGGATGACGCTTCAAGTCGGTCGAGGTCGCTTCTTCGCCAATATCGATTCCGACCGATTTGAGCGTCATCCGGGTGTCGAGCGACACCAGCGCGCCGTCGCGGGCGTAGGGGGCGATCCCGGCCGAGCGTATTTCAATCACCTCGGCCGCGCCACGCGTGTGCAATTCGCGCCGCAACAGATGCTCGGCGATGATGCTGCGGGCGGTGTTGGCCGCGCAGATGAAGAGCACGCGGCGCGAGCGCGCCTTGCGTGAGGCCGCGCCCGCGTGCGCATCCGGTTTGCCGTGAGCCATCGATTTTCTAGCGTTCCGCGGAAGTGCTTCTAGCGTCCCGCGGACATGACCTCGGCCATGCTTTCCTTCTTGGTCGGGCCTTTGGCGAGTTCTTCCTTAAGCCGCGCGCCGAGCGCCGCCGGCTCGAAAAAGGTTCCGGGCGCGGCCGCGACCTGCGCCACCGAATGCCATCCGCGCATCAACCATACGCGTCCCATCCCGACGCGAAACACTTCGCCGTGGACGTCCTTGGCGTCGTCGCTTCCAAGCCATGCGACGAGTGGCGCGACGTGGGCCGGGCTGAAGAGGTCGAACTGACCTTGCTTGACCGCGGGCATGGTGGCGGCGGTCTGCGGCGTGGCGTCGATGGTCAGGCGGGTGCGCGCGACGGGCGCGATTGCGTTGGCGGTGCATCCGTAGCGCGACATCTCGCGGTCCACGATGATCGCGAACGCGGCCACCGCGGCCTTGGCGGTGCCGTAGTTGCCCTGACCGGCGTTGCCGAGCAGGCCCGAATCCGAGCTGGTGTTGATCAGGCGGCCGTTCAGCAGGTTGCCGTTCTTGTGCTGCTCGCGCCAGTAGGCGGCGGCGTGGCGCGCCATGTTGAAAGTGCCCTTGAGATGGACGTTGACGACGGCGTCGAAGTCTTCCTCGCTCATGTTGAAGATCATGCGGTCGCGCAGGATGCCGGCGTTGTTGACGACGATGTTGAGCTTGCCGAAATTGTCCAGCGCGCACTCCACGATCCGCTTGGAGGATTTGAAGTCGCTGACGCTCTCGAAGTTGGCGACCGCTTCGCCGCCGAAGCCGCGGATCTCCTTGATTACCTCTTCGGCTGGAGAGCGCGATTGCCCGGTGCCGTCGAAGTGGCCGCCGAGATCGTTGACCACGACCTTGGCTCCCTGTTTGGCCAGCAGCAGAGCCTCTTCGCGGCCGATACCGCGTCCGGCGCCCGTAACGATCGCGACTTTCCCATCGAGTAATGCCATTTCGTCTCAATCCTCTCTTTGTCGGTAATCCGAGATTGTGCGGGGAGTCCGGGGCGGAGTTCTCCCGCCTTCGGCAGATTTATCCCGTAGCGCCGCCCTGCCGCAAGGGCCGGGAACCGCATACGCCGCCCCGGAGTTGACTCGCGGCAGGTATCGGGGGTCGCGCAAAAATGCGACCGGCCGAAACTCCGGGGCCCGCGCGAAGCTCTCGTAACCGCGTCGAGGTTTGCGTGCGCCTGCCCGGATGGGTAATTATGGTTGGATCGGGTACGATTAGCCGCGGCGCAGCGGGGGATGCGCAGCGGTCACGCTGGTCCGCCCAAAATTTTCGGCTGCGGAAGGTTTTAAGCGATGCAGAACCAGTTCGGCATTATTCAGATGATCCAGCAGGGCTACTATGCCACGTACCCGCTGATCCTCATCTCCATCGTCTGCCTGGCGGTCATTTTCGAGCGCCTGTGGGCGCTGCGCGGAATCGGCAGCCGCGCCACCAAGACGGCGGACGCGCTGGTTGGCCCGCTGCGCCAGGGCAAATTCAACGAGGCTCTGCAGCGCACCGAGACCGGCCACACCGCGGCCGACCGCGTCTTCCATACGCTCATTTCGGGTGCCAAGGATCTCGACCGGGCGCGGCTGGAGGAACTCGACGAAGAGCGGCGCTTCGCCGAACTGGTCGAACTCAAGCGCTACGTCTGGGTGCTCGCGACCTCGGGCGCCTCGGCCCCGTTTATCGGGCTGTTCGGCACCGTCGTCGGCATCCTGGTCGCATTCCAATCGATGGCAGTGATGGGCACCGGCGGCTTTTCGGTCGTCGCGGCCGGCATTTCGGAGGCGCTGATCTCGACCGCGCTCGGTTTGGCGGTCGCGATCATCGCGGTCATTTTCTACAACTACTTCTCGGTCAAGATCGATAACATCAACGCCGCCATCCACATCAACGCCGCCCGCCTGATCGACGCCGCGCTGCAGGGGAGGCAAGCCGTTGGCGGTTAGCGGACCCAAAAGCAGCGGCGAGATGTTCTGGCAGATAAACATCACGCCGCTCACCGACATCTTTCTGGTCCTGCTCATCATCTTCATGGTCACCACCTCGGTCACCATCGAGGCCGCCTCCCATGTGGACCTGCCGCTGGCCGAGAACACCGCGCCCGAAAACAAGGGTGTGATTGTAACTTACACCGCCCAGCACGAGCTGTTCGTCAACTCCAAGGACGTGACCGAGCGCGACCTCGAATCCGCGCTGAGCGACGCACTGGCCCGGGTCGATTCCAAGATCGTGATTTTCCAGGGCGACGAAAAAGTGCTGCTCGGCGACATGATCCGGATCCTGCAAATCGCCAAGCTTGCCGGGGCCGACCAGATCGCGATCGCGGCCAAGCGCGTCACCCCAGGACAAAACCTGCGCCTGCAGACCGGCGCTAACGCGGCGGGCGGGGCGCCGCTCGGGGGATGACGCGGCCGGCGTGGACGCAATGCGAGGCTGAATCACTTCATGGCGATTAGCTCCAATCAGAACGGCGGCGTCTTCGCCGATATCAACATCACGCCGCTGACCGATATCTTCCTGGTCCTGCTGATCATTTTCATGGTCGCAACCGCGATTACGATCGAGTCCGCCGCCCACGTCGACCTGCCCAAGGTTCAATCCCAGGCGACCAGCGACAAGCCCCGGGGCGTCGCCGTGATGTACACCGCCGACCATCGCATCTTCGTCAACCAGGGCGAGGTCACGGAAAAGAATCTGCCGGCGGCGCTCAAGGATGCGATCGCCAAAGATCCAGACAAGCTGGTGGTGTTCCAGGGCGATCCCTCGGTGATCCTGGCCGACATGGTGCACATACTCGACATCGCCAAGAGCGCCGGCGCTCAGCAGATAGCGCTGGCTGTCGCCCGGATGCAAGGCGGCGGTGGCGGCGCCGCAGCGACGGGCGAGCCGGGCGTACCCAGCGGACCAGTGGTGCCGCCGGAACCATCCTCCGAAGGACCCTGACCTTCAGTTGCGCGGTCAGCGGGAGCACAATATTAAACAGCGCCCTGTGGCGCATAACTCGAGCACTGGCGCCGACTCTCGGGGGAGCGGGGCGGTGACCGCAGTTGCAAAGGACATCGCGTGACCGTCGCCGAAGAAATTGGCCTGCTTGGGGTCTCAGTAGTCGTCGTGGCGATGGTCCTGTTCTGGATCGCGACCCGCGCGCATCTGGACGAAGAGGACCCGGAAAAGGAAAAGCCCGGATTCAAGCACGCCCTGCGCCAGGGACTGCGCTTCCTGCTCGGACCCTTTCCGCTTTCAATCGGGCTGCACGTCGTCGTGCTGCTGTTCCTGCTCTTCGCCGTACACATGCAAGCTGCCCAGAACTTCATCCCGATAAGCCTGCAGGCAGGCGGAGGCGGTGGGCAGACCAAACCCGGCGAAGACACCAACATGCCCGAGATGCAGATGCCGGAGTTGCAGGCGCTGCCGCTTGAGCAGCCCAAGCAGGTTGACGCCTACGCGCGCGAGGCCGTGGTCAGCGCGAACAATTACGTGCGTTCGACCAGCAGCGGAATCGGAATCGGACGCGGCGGCGGGATGGGCTCGGGCTACGGCCAGGGTATCGGCAAGGGCTTCGGCGGCTTCATCAGCGGACTCCGCCGCACGGGCCTCGACGTCGTGGTCGTCATCGACGGCACGGGTTCGATGCGCCTGGTGATCGACGACGTCAAGAGCAAGATGCGTCAGTTGATGTTGGCGATTCATCGCCTCGTGCCGACCGCGCGGATGGGAGTCATCGTTTTCGGCGGACGCGGAGAGCAGATGCAGATGCAGCCGCTCACGACCTCGACCGGCGCGCTGATCCAGTTTCTCGGCAGCATCCAGGCGCGCAACGGCGGCGAATGGCAGGAAGACACGCTCGGCGCCGTGCGCATGGCGGTCGACAATATGGGATGGCGCTCGTACGCCAAGAAAGTGATCGTGCTGGTCGGTGACACGCCGCCGTTCAAGGAAGACTTCGATCCAGTCCTTCAGACCATCCGCCAATTCCACGCGGAAAACGGCACTTTCAACACCGTCGATCTGACCGTCGAGGAACACGAGCGTTTCGTTGGGCAGTGGAAGAGTTACAGCGGGCCGGTGCCGGTCACCGCGTCGTCGCTGCCGGAGTTCTACCTGGAGACGCAGGCGGCGTATCAGGCGATGGCGCGCGCAGGCGGCGGGTCATGGCGTAGTCTGACCAAAGACGACCATATCAATCAGCAGGTGCTTATCCTGGCTTTTGGCGAGGAATGGCATTCCGAAGTCGCCGCCTTCGGCCGCGGCATGAAGTCGTCCAATGCCGACCCGTAACCTTCGCTTGTTCCCTCATCTGTGGTAAAAAAGACCCTTCCCGCATTTTCCAACGTCAGCCGACCACTCGTCCGTGAAAGAGGGAGGAACTCATGCGCAAAGTGTCAGTCGTATCACTCATACTCGCAGCGTCCTTGTTCGTGACGCTGTCGGCGTCGCCAAATGCCTTCGCGCAGGGCGCGCCAACCAAAAACGTTACCAAGATCGGCTATCTGAGTTGTCACGTGGCTTCCGGATGGGGATTCATCTTCGGGTCCTCACGTAAACTGCAGTGCACGTACACGCCGGCGGAAAAGGGCAAAAAGATCGAGAACTACGGCGGTTCGATCACCAAGTTTGGCGCTGACATCGGCTATCTGCAGTCCGGCGTTATCCTCTGGACGGTGCTCTCGCCGGGCGTGAAGATCACGCAGAACCCCGGTCTGCTCTCCGGCCACTACGGCGGAGCGACGGCGAGCGCGACGGTCGGACTCGGCGTCGGCGGCAACGTGCTGGTCGGCGGGATGGACGGATCGATCTCGCTGCAGCCGCTCAGCATCGAGGGCAACACCGGCCTCAACGTAGCCGCGGGCGTCGCGATGATGGATCTCAAGTTCGAATCGGTGGCCGGCATCAACAAGTAGCACGCGTCACGGAACAAAAAGAGGGTCGGGAGGCGAAAGCTCCCCGGCCCTCTTTTATTTTCGCCGGCCCGGCTCAGTCCGCGGCGGCATTGGCCGCGGCCATAGCTTCGACGTGGCTATGGAAGCGGCTGTAGCCGAAATAGATCGCGAGCCCGATCGCCATCCAGACGAAAAACCTGATCCAGGTCACCACCGGCAGACTCGCCATCAGGTACAGGCACGACAGCGCGCCCACGATCGGCACCAGCGGCACCAGCGGCGTGCGGAAGGGCCGATGCTGGTCCGGATCGATATGACGCAGAATCCATACGCCCATGCACACCAGCACGAACGCGAACAGCGTGCCGATATTGGTCAGCTCGGCGATGTCCTGGATCGGCAGCAACGCCGCCGTGAGACCCACCGCCGCGCCGGTCAGCACGGTCGGGATATAGGGCGTCTGGAAGCGCGGATGCACCCGGCTGAAAGCGGGCGGCAGCAAACCGTCGCGCGAGATGGCAAAAAAGATTCGCGACTGGCCGAGCAGCAGCACCAGCAGCACCGAGGTCAATCCCGCCACCGCGCCCACCGAAACAACGCCACCGACGAAATTGAGCCCGCGCGTCACGAAGGCGGAAGCCAGCGGCGCATTCTTGTCGATCTGCGCGAACGGCACCATGCCGGTCAGCACCGCCGCCACCGCGATATAGAGCGCCGTGCAGATGAAGAGCGACCACAGGATGCCTCGGGGCAGGTCGCGCGCTGGATCGACCGCTTCTTCGGCCGCGGTCGAGACCGCGTCGAACCCGATGTAAGCGAAAAAGATATAGGCCGCGCCCTTGGAAATTCCGCTTAGTCCGAACGGCGCAAAGGGGCTCCAGTTGCCTGGCCGCACGAAAAACATCCCGACCAGGATCACCACCGCTACCGCGCCGAGCTTGATCGCGACGATCGCCGAGTTGATCCGCGCGCTCTCCCGGATGCCGACGTAGAGGATTGCCGAAACCAGGACAACGATCAGCGCCGCGGGCAGATTGACGATCGCGCCGGGCTCCGTCCCCGGCGCAAAGCTGATCGCATGCGGCAGATGGATCCCGACGCCCTCGAGAATCACGCGAAAGTACCCCGACCATCCGACCGCCACGGCGCCGGCGGCGACCGCGTACTCCAGCACCAGATCCCATCCGATGATCCATCCGACGAGCTCGCCCATCGTGGCGTACGAATAGGAATAGGCGGACCCTGCTACCGGAATCATCGCCGCGAACTCCGCATAGCAAAGCGCCGCCATCGCGCACGCGACGCCGGCCATCACGAATGAAATGATCAAACCCGGTCCGGCCTGACGCGCGCCGACCCCGGTCATCACGAAGATGCCGGCGCCAATGATCGCGCCGATGCCGAGCGCCGTAAGATCGAGCGCGCCGAGCGCGCGGCGCAATCCGCCGCGATGCGAGCCGGCGTCCGCCATCAGGACCGCGACCGGCTTGCGACGCATCAGTTGCGCTTTGAGAGCCTCCCCCCCCGCCATCAGCGCGCCCTCCCGCTTCTGCGCGACGGCTTCACCAGGCCTGGTAGCCGCCGTCCACGGACAGCATCGATCCGGTCACGTAGGTTGACGCCTCGCTGGCGAGAAAAATGACCGCTCCGCGAATCTCCTCCGGCCGTCCAAGCCGGCCGAGCGGCGTCGCCTTTTCCATTCGCTCGCGGTTGCCGCCCTTGGCCATTCCGCCCTCGGTGGCCTCGGTCGGAATCCATCCGGGCGCGATCGCGTTGACCAGGATTCCATGACTCGCCCACTCGACCGCAAGCTGGCGCGTGAGATTCATCAGCCCGGCCTTGGCCGCGGTGTACGCGGAGAGGCGATAGATCGAACTTGCGACCGTCGCGTAGATCGAAACGATGTTGATGATGCGGCCAGGCCGCCCGGCCTCGATAAGGCCGCGGGCGACGCGCTGCGCGAGCATCATCGGCGCGGTGAGATTGGTGGCGATCCCCGCGTCCCAGGTCGCGCGCGGCAGGGTCTCGGCGCGGCCCGTGGGCGAGATGCCCGCGTTGTTGACCAGGATGTCGATCAGGCCGAGTTCGCGCTGCGCCTGCGCGAGCGCGGCGTCGATCTGCGCATCGGAGGTCACGTCGAGCTGGATCGCCGCCGTGCGGACGCCGTAGCGGCCGGCGAGATCGGCAGCGAGCCTATCGAGGCGGTCGGCGCGGCGCGCGGCCAGCGCGACGTCGGCGCCCGCCATCGCGAGCGCCGTCGCGCAATCGACACCGAGGCCCGACGAGGCACCGGTGACGAAGCCGATGCGCCCCTTGAGCGAGAAGAGCGATTGCAGCGAGTCCGTCGGATTCATCGCGGATTCATCGCGGAGTTCATCGCGCGGAGCTAACGCCCCGCATGCGCCGACGGCGCGGGCGCGGCGGCCGCGTGCGCGGATGCGGCGGCGGCCTCGGCTGCCGCGGCGACCGCGCGCCGGATGTCCGCCGCGGTCACGCCGTAGTGCGTGACCGCGCGGAACTCGACGGGGCTCCGCGGCCCGACGAGCACGCCGCGCTCCTTGAAGGCGGCGGCGAAGCCCGCCGCGCGTTCGGCGCCGCCGGCGACCTCGAAAAACACCATGTTGGTGCGACGGCGCGCCGGATGCACCCGCAAACCCGCGACGCGCGCGAGGCCTTCGGCCAGCATCCGCGCGTTCTCGTGATCTTCGGCCAGCCGATCGACCATCGCGGTCAGCGCGACGCTCCCGGCCGCCGCGATTATCCCCGCCTGGCGCATCCCGCCGCCCAGCGCCTTGCGCATGCGCCGCGCCCGTTCCATGAACGGGCGCGGCCCGCAGAGCATCGTCCCCACCGGACAGGCGAGACCCTTGGAGAGGCAGAACGACACCGTATCGGCATGCCCCGCGATACGCTTGACGTCGGTCTCCAGCGCGAGCGCGGCATTGAAGATGCGCGCGCCGTCGAGATGGACGGCGAGTCCGTGGCCGTGTGCCAGCGCGGCCACCGCAGCCATGTGCCCGAGTCCGACGGCCTCGCCACCGCATCGGTTATGCGTGTTCTCCAGCGCAACCAGCGCGTGCGGCGCGAAATGCGGATCGGACGGCGTCTCGAGTTCGGCCTTGAGCTCGTCGAGCGCGAATTCACCCTCGTCCGTGTTGCGAATCGGCGTCAGCACGACGCCGCCCAGAGCGGCGGCGCCGCCGGCCTCGTACAGATAGGTGTGGGCGCGCGCGCCGAGCACCGCCTTGGTGCCGCGCGCGCAATGCACCAGCATCGCGATCAGATTGCCCATCGTGCCGCTTGCGACCAGCAGCGCGGCTTCCTTGCCCATCGCGTCCGCCGCCATTGCCTCGAGCCGGTTGACGGTGGGGTCTTCGCCGTAAACGTCATCGCCGAGCTCGGCCCGCGCGATCGCCTCGCGCATCTCGGGCGTCGGCAGGGTTACGGTGTCACTGCGGAGATCGATCACTTGAGCCCGCCGGTTACTCCGGAAAGATAGCCTTGACCACTTCGTCGATCGCGCGCTTGCTGTCGGGTTCGTCGGTCAGCGACCAGGTCACGGCGACGGTCGCCGCGCGGCGCGGTGCGATTCCCTGGCGGATAAGATCGCCCGCGTAGATCAGGAGCCGGGTCGAGACGCCCTCCTCCAGCCCCGAGGCCTTGAGGTTGCGCACCTTCTCGCCCAGAACCGCGAGCTGCATCGCCATGTCGCGATCGACGCCCGCCTCGTGCGCGATGATCTCGACCTCCTTGTCGGCCGGCGGGTAGTTGAACTCGATCGTGACGAAGCGCTGGCGGGTCGAGTGCTTGAGATTTTTCTGGATACTCTGGTAGCCGGGGTTGTACGAGATCACGAGCAAAAAGCCGACATGCGCCTCCAGCGTCTCGCCGCGTTTCTCGACCGGCAGGATGCGCCGATGGTCGGAGAGCGGATGGATGAGCACGGTGGTGTCCTTGCGCGCCTCCACGATCTCGTCGAGGTAACAGATCGCGCCGCGCCTGACCGCCTGGGTCAGCGGCCCGTCGATCCACACCGTTTCGTCGGCCTGGATCAGGTAGCGGCCGACCAGGTCGCTCCCAGTCAGATCCTCGTGGCAGGCGACCGTGATCAGTTCCGTGGGGCCGTCGGCAAGGCCCGCCAGGCGATGTGCCATGTGCTCGACGAAGCGGGTTTTACCGCATCCGGTGGGCCCCTTGAGGAGCACGGGCAGACGGGCCTTGTAGGCGGCTTCGAAAATCTCGACCTCGTCGCCGATCGGCAGATAGTAGGGAGCGGCGTGCGGGTCGAGATGACGGACTTCAGGCCCTTCGGCCTGCATCCTGGTGTCGAACTTCTTCAGCTCAATCGACATTGCTTACCCTTGTGTGCGGCGCTGCGAACTCTAAGAGAGCACGGCCTCTGTACTCAAGCAACGCTTCTGCGCGGCATAATCGTGGAGCCGCCGCGATGGTCCTTCACCTCGTAGCCTTTCGCCTCCAGCTGCTTACGCAGATCGTCGGCGCGTTTGAAGTCTTTGGCCGCCCGGGCGGCATCGCGCTCGCGCTGCATCGCCGCTATCTCCGCCGAAAGTCCGCCCTGCGTGTCCTTGCGCGCCTCTTCAAGGCCAAGCCCGAGCACCGCGTCGAATTTCCTGAGCGTATTCCAGATTCGCTTGTCGCCGCTGCGATAGGCCTCGGCCACCAGCTCGAGCGCGGCGGCGAGCGCCTGCGGCGTGTTGAGGTCGTTGTTGAGCGCCTCGACGAAGCGATCGTCGAAATCGTTCGTCCACGGCGAGTCGGGGTTCGCCGCCGCGTCCTCGTCGGAGAGGTTGCGCGCGAATTCGGCGAAGTAGTCCAGGTTGCTCGCCGCGGCGCGCACCGCATCGAGCGAAAACGCCAACTCCGATCGATATTTCGCGCCGAGGCAGAGCAGCCGGAACGCGAGCGGATTGATACCCGCTGCGACCAGGTCCTCGAGCACCGGAAAGCGCCCCGCGCTCTTGCTGATCTTCGCCCCTTCCATCCCGACCAGGAATGCGTTGTGGACGAAGTAGCGGACGAAAGGCTTGCCGGTCGCGCCCTCGGATTGCGCAATCTCGTTCTCGTGATGCACCGCAATATGGTCGAGGCCCCCCGAATGAATATCGATTGTCTCGCCCAGGTAGCGCATCGACATCGCCGAACACTCGATATGCCATCCCGGATAGCCGCGCCCCCACGGACTCTCCCACTGCATCAGATGATGCGGCTGATTGAGCACCCAGAGCGCGAAATCGTGCGGGCTCTTCTTGTCGGGCGAATGCTCCAGGCGCTGGCCCGCGTGCTGCTCGTCGAGGCTCTGGCGCGAAAGCCGTCCGACGCGGCTTTGGCCGCGCCATTTCTCGACGTCGAAATAAACCCCCGATGCAGCGACGTAAGCGTAACCGCGCTCGAGGATCCGGCCGATGAGCGCGATCATGTCGGCGACGTGGTCGGTTGCGCGGCAGAGCGCCGGCGGCGCGGGCAGCCGGATATTGAGCCGCCCGCAGTCGCGCGTGAACTGCGCGATATAGAAGTCGGCGACCTCGCGGGGGGTCTTGCCCTCGGCGCGCGCGGTTTTTTCCACCTTGTCCTCGCCGGCATCCGCGTCGGAGGTCATGTGGCCGACGTCGGTGATGTTCATCACGTGGCGGACTTCATAGCCGTTGAGTTCGAGCGCGCGGCGCAGCGTATCGACGAAGACGTAGGCGCGCATGTTGCCGAGATGCTGCGGCAGATAGACGGTCGGGCCGCACGAGTAGAACGTCACCAGCGGCGGATTGAGCGGCTTGAATTCCTCGACCCGGCGGTCGAGTGTGTTGAAGATGTAAAACGGCTTCACTTTGATTGCGCCTGCGGCGCGCCTCGGACGCCGCGCGCCGGCGGCGCCGTGCTCAAGGCTGACGCGCCGACGCGGCGGCGACCGGCGCGCCCGCGTCGCGCTTGCGATTGCCGGCGATCGCTTTGTACTGGAGGTCGGCGATCCACGCGTAGCCCGGAACATACCATAGATACGCGAGCATGCTGCGGAACCCCGCCTGGCGACGCAGGATTTCGTTGACCGCGCGCGCTCCGCGATAGACCCGCCCGTGATCGTCGATCACGTGCAATTCGTAGAGCAGGTCGTCGAGCTTGAGCCCGGGAAAGTGGCCGCGCGCCGCCGGATCGTTGGCGTCGAACAGTTCCAGCGACTCGGTATTGTCGTAGCGCAGGATTCCGGCCGCCACGTTGCGGCACATCTCGCAACCGCCGTCGTAAAGCACCGCGAGCTTGCCCGCCGAGGCCTGGGCAGCGATTCGCTCCGGATCGCCGAAAAGCCGTCCCATCGTGCGCGCGCGAACCTAACGCCGCGACAGCCGCGGATTGGCCGCCGTGCGCCGCGTCCGGTTGCGTTCGTGATCGATTCGCCACTCGTAACCGTCAACCAGCGATTGCCATCCGGCCTCCGCCGTGTTGGCCGACTTGGCGAGCGTGGTCCAGACGTTCTGACCGTCGGAGAATTTCTTGATCGACATCACCTCGGCTTCGGTCGATTCGCCGCTCGCGTGCATGTAGGTTTCGATGACGCGGACCGGCTCGAGAAAGGGAAAGTACTTGAGCAGCGCCTTGCGCAGCGCCAGATCGAGGGCATGCACGACGCCGACGCCGCGCGCGGCCTCGGTCTCCTCGACGTCGCCGATGCGGATCACCACGGTGGCGTCGATGGTCATCTTGCCTTCGTAAAAATCGTCGATTACGCGCCGGCGTACGACTACGAAGGGCGGTTCGTAGTTGCCCAAACGGCGCAGTTCATCAAGCTCGCGCGAGGCCTGTGGAATCTCGGCCTCGTGAAAGATCGATTTGGATTCCTGTTGCATCGTTGCCGCCTCGGCCAATCTCAGGGTTAATTATCTTTCCCGCCAGCCGCCCTTTCAAGGCAATCCGCCCCTCGCCGTCATCCCCGACGGTGCATGAACGTTACGCGCGGGGTGCTGTAATTGTTGACAAGCGCTTGCAATCATTGATCGATGGGCCGGCTCGTAAGATTGCTCATTGCGCTCCTGGCGGTTTCCGCGGCGCTCTCCGCCCCGATTGCGCTTTCCGGCGTAGCCGCCGCCGATCCCGCGGCACAAATAACCGTACCCCTCACGATCGATTACCTTACGCTTGGCGCGGCGCTGAAGCATCAGATCTACGACGCGCCCGGGGGCCGCGCGATCCTATGGAAAGGAATCAACGACTGTGAGTTTCTCTCCGCCTACAATCCGCGCTTCGTCCCGGGCGCAGCCCCGAAGGTCGGGCTCGAGACCGACGGCGAGCTCGGGCTGGGCGTGCCGGTGGGCGATAAGTGCATAAGCCCGATCTCGTGGAAGGGAATCATCGCGATCGACGCGACGCCCTACCTGACATCCAACCTCGCCCTGATGTTCCGCGTGAGCGATATCAATCTCTACGACCCGCAGCATCGCAAGACCCTCATCGCCGGGCGCGGCTTCGATCTCGTCAAGGACAACTTTATCCCGCGCTTCGAGACTTTCAGGTTCGACCTCCGCGCGCCGATCGAGGAGTTCCGCGCGCTGGCCGAGGAAACCGCGCCCGACGGACAGGCCGATAGTTTCAAGCACGTGCTCGCGACGGTCCACAGCGTCGGCCCGGCAGTCGCCGGGAGCGACGGCATAGGGATCACGCTCGCGCTGAGCGCGCCGATCCAACCGGCCGCGCAGCCGAGAGCGGCCGCCGGACCGCTGACGCCGGTCGAGCAGGGGGCGTGGGACGAGCAACTCGACCGATGGGACGCCTTCATTGTGTTTGCGATAAAGCAGATCGGCCCGACGATAGCTGACAAGGCACTCCGGGCCCAGCTGCTGAATCTGCTGCTCGACGGACGCTACCGCCTTGCCGAAGCGATCGGCCAGCCGCCGGCGCCGGGCGGTCCTGACCCGGTGCGCGCGCTTTTTCTTGATCAGTGGCGGCGCCTCGGCAGCCTCGTGCGTACGGCGGCGGCGCGCGGCCAGCTTGGCGACCGCGCGCTGGAATTCCTGTCCTTCATCTCCGCCGGTGACGCGCTGATGGCCTTCGACGAGGCTGCACCGGCGCTCGGCGCGCGCATCTCGGCGGCCGACCTGCGCCGCCTCGCGCGCATCATGGCTCCGCAATCGACCGCCGATCCACTCCAGTTCAACTACGATCCGGATCCCGAGCTGCAGCATATTTTCGGCTTTACGCCGCCGCCGCTCACGCCCGGCTCGGTCGAGCCTAACGATTCGGACGCGCCGGAGCCGACCGCGAGCGCGACGCCTGCGCCGGGGGCCTCAGGTGCGACGCCCACGCCTGCGCAGCCGGCTTTAACGCCCGGGCCACAGTCTCCCACGCCGACGGCGGACCATTCCTCGGCCGGGAGCGTGATGCGTTTCGCGTCGCGATTCGTCGCGCCGGCCGAGGCCTTCGCCGACGCGCCGCCCGAACCGCCGCAGTTGCGGCAGCTCGGAGTGATGCTCAGGCGGTCGGTAGTGAACGAAAATAACGTCGACCGCTACACGCGCGAGCTTGGCGCGCTACTCGACGCCGCAGCCGGGAGCGAGATTGCCGACGAACAACCCGACCGCGCCCTGCAGCCGACCTATCGCGTGGTGGTCAGGGCGGCGGCGTGGCAGGAGAGCTGCTGGCGGCAGTTTGTGCTGGTGCGCGGCCGCGTACGCTACCTCGAATCATCGACTCATGACATCGGCCTGATGCAGGTCAATCGCTACGTCTGGCGCGGCTTTTACGACTTGAGACATATCGAATGGGATATCGCGTACAACGCGGGCGCGGGCAGCCAGATTCTCGCGCGCCTGATGATCCGCGCGGCGGGCAAAGCGCCGCGCGCGGACCGGGGCGACGCGCTCGCGCGCTCGACCTATGCGGCGTACAACGGCGGTCCAGATAAATTCGATCGATGGCGCCGCGACGATGAACCGCCCGACAAGCGGCTCATCGATACGGCGTTCTGGCAGAAGTATCGCGCGCTCAAGGACGGTCAATCGCTGAACATTTTGAAATGCGAAGCCCAATGGGGCCACGTGCCCGGACCCTAGCGCGCGAGCGTTACATCGCAAGCCCGCCGTCAATTTGAATTACCGCGCCGGTGATATACGCCGCCGCGTCCGAGAGCAAAAAGGCGACCGTCGGCGCAACGTCCTCGACCGAGCCGAAGCGCCCGAGCGGAATCATCGCGAGCGCCCTGTCCCGATTCTCTTTCGACAGCACGGCCGTCATGTCGGTTTCGATAAACCCGAGCGCGACCGCGTTCACTCGCACGCCGAGCGGTCCCAGCTCCTTGGCCATCGCCTTGGTCATCCCGACCAGGCCCGCCTTGGAAGCCGAGTAATTCACCTGCCCTGCCATCCCGACCAGGCCGGAGATCGACGTGATATTGATGATCGCGCCGCGCTTGGCTTTCATCATGATGAATGCGCTTGCGCGCGCGACGTTGAAGGCGCCAGTCAGATTGGTCTGGATGACCGCGGACCAGTCCTCTTCGGTCATCATTACCAGCAGCTTGTCGCGCGTAAGGCCTGCGTTGTTGACCACCGCGTCGAGCCGGCCGAACTCGGCCTTGGCCGCGTTGACCATCGCACGCACCTCCTTGAGGTCGGCGACGTCGGTTTTGAACGCGAGCGCCTTGACGCCGAGCGCGGCGATCTCGCTCTTCAGCCCCTCCGCCTGCTGCTCGCTCTTTAGATAGTTGAACGCTACATTGGCGCCGCGGCGGGCGACCTCGAGCGCGATGGCGCGGCCGATCCCGCGCGTCGCCCCGGTGACGATTATTCCCTTGCCGTCGAGGTCTTTCATTTTCAGTCTTGTTTTTTTCAGTCTCGGCTTTTCAGTGTTGGCACAAAAAAGACCGCCCGCACAGACGTACGGGCGGCCAATTTATGGATCGAACTGGTTCGGAACCGCGGTCAGGCGCTGAACGACGACCCGCAGCCGCAGGTGCGGCTCGCGCGCGGATTGTCGAAACGGAAACCGCCAGCGTGCAGGCTCTCCACGTAGTCCAGCGTGACGCCTGCGATGTAGGGCAGCGAAACCTCGTCGACGAAGACCTTCATCCCATCGATTTCCACCGCCGTATCGCCTTCCTTGCGCACGTCGAAGCCGAGCGAGTACTGAAAGCCCGAGCATCCGCCGCCAACCACCGAGATTCTGAGCCCCTGTTCGGCGCTGAGGCCCTCTTTCGCATGCATCTGCTTGACCATCTCGATCGCCTTGGGCGTGAGATTGACGCTCGACCCGCCTTCGCGAGGCGACTCCGCGCGATGCTCGTGCTGGACTTCTTCGGACATCCTCGCAATCCTCCAGACTGTATCTGCTGATAGGCGGCGATGCCGCGCTAACCAACTGGTCAATTCTAACCCAGCCGGCCCGCGCGGAGCAAATCCCCCGGCGCCGGGCGGATTTATCGGATACGGGTGATGTGTCCGATAACGGCTACGCAGCGCTCGCGCCTGGACGATAATGTTTGATGGCAGAGGCTCCGACGGCCTTTGTGGCGCGCATTCGATGGCTCGACTCGAAGAGATAATCACTGCGGCGGCATATCAGCAGGGCTTCGTGCTCGTCGGCTTCGCGCCGCTTCGCCGTCTCGATAATCGCGACCAGTTCTTCAACCAATGGCTTGCGGCGGGACGCGCGGGCGAGATGGGCTGGCTCGGGCGCGACCCCGAGCGGCGGCTGGACCCGCGACGGATCGATCCGCGCCTGCGCTCGGTCGTGAGCCTCGGCTATCCGTACGCCGCTCCGGCGATCCCCGACCTGGATTGGCGCGCCGCGATGCGCGGGCGGATCGCCGCCTACGCGCTTGGGCCGGACTACCATGACACGGTGCTCGCGCGCGCTCGCGCGGTGGCGGCGCAGCTTAGGAGCGAACGCCCCGACGCGGCGGTCACGCGCGCGTACGTCGATACCGGCGCGGTGTTCGAGCGCGAGTGGGCGGCGGAGGCGCGCCTTGGATGGTTCGGCAGAAACACCAACCTGCTCAACCGCTACCGCGGTTCGTATTTCTTTCTCGCCGAGATTTTCACCGACGCCGAATTCGAGCCGAGCGGCGAGCCCTATCGCGATCACTGCGGCACCTGCCGCCAGTGTCTCGATCTCTGCCCGACCGGGGCGCTGGCCGAGGGCTACGTTATGGAACCGCGGGTGTGCATCTCGTACCTGACGATCGAGCATCACGGGCCGATTCCAACCGAGCTCCGCCCGAAGCTCGGCAACTGGATCTTCGGATGCGACGTCTGCCAGGAAGTGTGCCCGTGGAACGTGAGCCCGGGCGCCGCAGCCGACGACGCGCTGATGCCGTTCCTGCCCGAGTTGATGGCGCTCGACGAGGACGGCTTCCGCGGCCGCTTCGGCAAGAGCGCGGTCGCGCGAACGAAGCGGCGCGGCTTGCTGCGCAACGCCGCGGTGGTGCTTGGCAACAGCGGAAACCGCGACGCGGTGGCGGTGCTGGCGCGCTCGCTCGCGGACGAAATCGAACCCCTGGTACGCGCACACGCGGCTTGGGCGCTTGGCCAACTCGGCGGGGCCGGCGCGTGCACGGCGCTGGAGCGCCGCCGAAAAAGCGAGACCGACGCCGCCGTGGGTCTGGAGATCGATGCGGCACTGGCGGCAGCCAGCGGGGGATGACTCGCGCGCGCTGGCTCAAGCGGAGCGCGGCGTTATATAACACAGCCATGAATGCCGCGCGCACCGAATTCGCCCGTATCGCCGCACGCGAGCCGATTCCGCTTGCCCACGGCGCGCTGCTGATCGCCAAGGAGGAATATCCCGACCTCGACGTCCCGCACTACCTGGAACGTCTGGCGGATCTGGGACGCGCGGCGCAAAGCGTGCTGCGCGAGGCCGAAAACACGGTCGAACGCGTGCAGACGCTCTCCGACTTCCTGTTCGTGCGCACCGGCTTCGCCGGCAATCGCGACAACTACGCCGACCCGCGCAATTCCTTTCTCAACGACGTGCTCGAGCGCCGCCTGGGCATCCCGATCACACTCTCGGTGATCTACCTCGAGGTCGGACGGCGCGCCGGGCTGAACCTCTTCGGCGTCTCCTTTCCTTCGCACTTTCTGGTCAAGGCGGTCGACGAGCGCGGCGAATTGATCATCGATCCTTTCAACGGCGGCGCGATCCTCGACCTCGACGACATCCGCGACCGGCTGAAGCAGATCTACGGCCAGCCGGTGGAATTGCAGCCGGCGATGCTCAAGGCCGTCGGCGGACGGCACATCCTGGCGCGCATGCTGCGCAATTTGAAAAATATCTACGCGAGCGGCGCCGATTGGCCGCGTTCGCTCGCCGCGCTCGACCGGATCCTGATTTTGGAGCCGCGCGCGGCCGACGAAATCCTGGAGCGCGCCGCGCTCTACGAACGGCTGGAATGCTTCGGCGCCGCGCTCGACGATTTCCAGCGTTTTCTCACGCAGTACGCCGACCATCCCGCGGCCGACGCGGCGCGCGAGGCCATAGTGCGCCTCACCCGCCAGGTCGCGCGGATCAACTGACGCGGGGCGCCGTCAATGCCGCACGAAAGCGCGCCACAAGATTTCTTTGCCGCGGCCGAGGCCGCGGTCGCCGACACGCAGTTGCGGCGCAAGCTCGAGAACGCGACCGGACGCCATCTCGACCACGTCGCCGCTACGCGCGCCGAGTTCCCCGCCTACGAGGCCGAGCGCGACGCCTCGCGCCGGATAAAAGAGGAATCGATCGCGCGGCTCGACGAGCTGCTGGTCCGGCTCAAGGAGCGGCTCGAGGCCAACGGATGCAACGTGTTCGTTGCCGCCGACGCGGCCGAGGCGCGAAAGTATATCGTCGGCCTCGCCCGCGAGCGCGGCGCGCGCCGCGTGGTCAAAGGCAAGTCGATGGCGACCGAGGAGATCGCGCTCAACCCGGCGCTGGCGGAAGCCGGATGCGAGGTGGTCGAAACCGACCTCGGCGAATACATCGTGCAACTGCGCGGCGAGCGCCCCTCGCACATCATCACGCCCGCGATCCATCTCTCCAAGGAAGACATCGGGCTGCTCTTCAACGATAAGCTGCATATCCCCTACACCTCTGAGCCGACCGCGTTGACGGCGGTCGCGCGCGAGCGCCTGCGCGAGGTCTTCCTCGCCGCCGAGATGGGCGTGACCGGCGCCAATTTCGCGATCGCCGAAACCGGCACCCTGGTGCTGGTCGAAAACGAGGGCAACGGGCGGATGTCGAGCACGCTGCCCGAAATTTTCGTCGCCGTGATGGGCATCGAGAAGGTCATCCCCGCGATGGCCGACTTGAGCCACTTCCTCGAGGTGCTCGCGCGTACGGCGACCGGGCAGAAGCTGACCACCTATACGAATTTCATCAGCGGGCCGCGGCGCGCCGGCGAGGCCGACGGTCCGCGCGAAGTGCACGTGGTGATGCTCGACAACGGCCGCAGCGCGATGCTCGCCGATCCGGTGCTGCGCGAAGCGCTTTACTGTCTGCGTTGCGGCGCATGCCTCAACGTCTGCCCGATCTACCGGCGCGTCGGCGGCCACGCCTACGGCTCGACTTATCCGGGACCGATCGGCTCGATCCTGAGCCCGAGCCTGTTCGGTGGCGCGACCGCCGCGCTGCCGTTCGCCTCGACGCTCTGCGGAGCATGCCGCGAGATATGTCCGGTGAAGATCGACATCCCGCGCATCCTGCTCCATCTGCGATGGAAGGAAACAGCCACGGACAAGGGCGGAGACGGCGCGCTGCCGGCGCCCGAGTGGCCGCGCGCGGCGGAGCGCGCGCGCGACGGGGTGAGGACGTTTTCCCGGATGGCCAGGCATCCGTTCAGGACGCGCGTACTCGGGCGGATGGCGGCGCTTTTGATGTGGCCGTTTGCGCGGAGCGGTTACGTGCGATGGATGCCGCCGCCGTTCAGCAACTGGACCCACGTGCGCGATTTCCCGGCGCCGCGTTTCCGCCGTCGGCGTAAGGCCCGCGCGAAGATCGAGGCCGCGAACGACGCGGCAAAGGCGTAGCGTGGCCGAGTTCCACAAACTCATCGCGAACGTGCGCGAGGCGCTGGAGCACCAGGTAGCAGCGCCGACGCACAACGGCGAGGCAGCCTCGGCCGAGGCCGTACCGACGGCTCAGGCGGCGCGCCGGGTCGAGCTCGCCTCGCAGTTCGCGCGCGAACTGCAGGCGGTGGGCGGCCATTTTCTCGGCACGCCCACGCCCAAGGAGACGATCGCGTGCGTGCTCGAAGTCGCGACGGCGCTCAACGCGCGTAGCGTGGCCGTCGGCGCCGGCATTTTCATCGACCCCGCGCCGATAGTCGCCGCGCTCGAGCGCGCCGGAATTGAGGTTTTTCGCACCGCTCCCGTGGCCGACGACGCGGCGCGCGCGGTGTTGCGGCAAACGCTCGCGCAATGCGATTTCGCGCTGGTCGAGGCCGATTACGCGATCGCCGCGACCGGCACGCTCGCGATGCTCGCGACGCCCGAGCGCCCCTCCTCGCTCACCCTGGTGCCGCCGGTCAACGTGATCCTTGTCAGTATCGAGCGAATCTTGACCGACCTCGCCGCCGCGATCGCCGCAATCGGCGCCGAAGCCATCGCGAGCCATCGCCTGGCCCTGGTCACCGGTCCAAGCCGCACCGCCGATATCGAAAAGCGCATCGTGCTCGGCGTGCACGGACCGCGCGAGCTTCACGTCGCAGCCGTATGGCAGGGCAATGACTGAGGTACGGCTGTTCGGCACCTGTCTCGCCGAAGAATTCTACCCGTCGGCGGTCGGCGCGGCGGCGCGCGTCCTGGGCGAACTCAAGCTCAAGGTGCGCCCGATCCGCCGCGCCTTCTGCTGCGGACAGGCCGCGTTCAACGAGGGGATGCGCGAGCAGGCCGCCGAGCTTGGACGCCGCTTCCTCGGCGCATGCGACCCGGGAGTGCCGGTCGTCGTTCCGTCGGGGTCGTGCGCCGCGATGGTCAAAATATTTTACGCCGACCTCTTCGCCGGCGATCCGAAACTTGCCGCCAAAGCGGCGGCGCTCCGGCCTTGGGTGTACGAGTTTTCGCAGTTCCTGGTTGGCGTGATGAAGGTGCGCTATCTGGGAGCGCGTTTCGAGCACGCCGTCGCATACCATCCGGGATGCCATCTGGTGCGCGAGATGGGCGTCCGCGACGAGCCGCGCCTTTTGCTGAGCGCGGTCGGCGGAATCCGCCTGTGCGAATTGCGCAACTCCCATGAGTGCTGCGGCTTCGGCGGGATGTTCTCGGTCAAGTTCCCGCACATTTCGGGCGGGATGCTCGCCGACAAGGTCGCGAGCGTGCGCGAGAGCGGCGCCGAAGTGGTGGTCGCGAACGATTGCGGATGCCTGATGCAGATCGGCGGCGGGATGAGCCGCGCGGGGCTGAGCGTCGAAACGCGCCATCTGGCCGAAGTGCTGGCGTCGAGGTAGCGAGGCCGCACAGCGCCGCCGCGATGCAGCCGATCTTTTTCTACTTGCTCGCCGAGCTAGTCTAGTGTGGTGTCCTGGAAATAAGTCTCATCCCAAAATCTCGAGGCTGTCATTCCGAGCGCAGCGAGGAATCCCGGCTTCCACGAAAAACGAATAAAGATCCGGGATTCCTCGGTCGCCGACTCCCTCGGAATGACACCTTGACGCTTTTCTGAATATGCAAGTTATTTGCGCGACATCACACTAGTCTAGGCGCTCACAGACGAAATCCCGCCCGCCGTCTCCATCACGTATTTTCCGGGAGCGGAATCAAGCGGCGGATATCGCACGCTGCCGAGACTGGCCGGCGCTTCGCGTTTCTCCCCCGAATGCTTA
>Ga0335085_10003715_pt1 | contig 26046 bp, 29 predicted proteins | sample Lox_Sample_45_FD_206712 | JGI IMG/M metagenome (GOLD analysis project Ga0335085, IMG submission 206712) | Soil microbial communities from Loxahatchee National Wildlife Refuge, Florida, United States - Lox_Sample_4.5 | ecosystem: Environmental > Terrestrial > Soil > Wetlands | place: USA...
CCACACGCTCTTTGCCAAGCCGGCCTGCGGTGCGGGACACGTGCCAAAACGTGAGCTTCGATCTTCAACGACTTCTGCCCTAGCCGAACCTCCGCATCCCAGTGGTTGCCAGCAATGACGCTGCGGAGTGAAGTGCCCGACCTGCCCTTATGGCCGTGTTGTCCGTGCCGTGAGCGGGCTACTTGATGTCCGAGGTGCAGTACGCGCAGCGCGTGGCCTTGATCGCAATCGTCGAGAGGCAGCGCGGACATTCCTTGGTCGTGGGCGCCGCCGGGGCTGCGGGCGCATGCTCCAGTCTGCGCTTCATTGTATTCATGGCTTTGACGAGCAGGAAGATGCAGAACGCGACTATGACGAAGTCAATCACCACGTTGATGAACGAGCCGTACGCGATGACCGCCGCGCCTGCCGCCTTGGCGTCGGCCAGCGATTTGTATTCGCCGCTGCTGAGGTTGATAAACTTGTCGGCGAAGTTGACGCCGCCCAGCACCTTGCCGATCGGCGGCATGAGCACGTCGTTGACCATCGACGAGACGATCTTGCCGAACGCGCCGCCGATAATGATGCCGACGGCCATGTCGATGACGTTGCCGCGCATCGCGAACTCTTTGAACTCTTTGACCATTCCCATGACGAGTCTCCTTTCAATTCGGGTTGGACTGCCCGCAGAAGCAGAGTGCCTCTTTGTATCAACGTTTCTTTCGTTGCACAAGCACCTTGAAGGCACGCCCCATGAGTTCGGGGTGGATGAGCTGATGAATTGCCTGGCGCTCGTGACTGAGTTCACCCGCCGTGCGTTGGGCAATCTCAGCGATTTCGGACTCTCCGATCCCCAACAGGTAATGCGCCTGATCTGTAAACCGCACCGGCTCCAGACCGAGTTTCGTTGCGTGGTCCATCAACGATGTGAACTCGATGTGCGCGGTGATGTCCTGCTCGCCAACGTACTCGTACGGATTCGCGCTTTTCGCGTGGCGATGGTAGCAGAGCAGCGTCCCGTCGCGGTGATGTGGCGCAAAGTACTCGGGCCGCTCGTAGCCGTAGTCGATCGTCATCACGAACCCGCGGTTGAGCCGCGATGCGACAGTTTCGAGCCAGTCGCGCGCGCGCAGGTTCACCTCGGTGCAGTAGCCTTCCATGTGTTGGACGGGCAGATCGCACAGAAACTCCCCTAGCCGCGGCGTGGAGAGCGGGCCGAGAACTTCTGAGAAGTCCTTCGAAACGTGGATCTCCTTCCATGATCCGTCACCCACCCGCACACGATGGACCGGCAGCGCATCGAGGAATTCGTTCGAGAACACGCAGCCAACGATGGAATCAGGTAACGGATCGCCGACCTCAACAATCCGGTAGCGCAGATCGGGTGCGGCGGCCAGTACGTCAGTCCGCAATCGGCCTCGGTGCCCGCCGAATTCAACAACCTCAAACACTGGTGGATTGCCCAGTTCGTCACGCCATTTCAGAAATTGTTTCGCGAGCAGCCTGCCGAACAGCGGACCAACGCTGACGCTGGTAAAGTAATCAGCCGATTTGCCGATGTGTTTGCGATCGCTCGTGTAGTAACCGTGCTGCGGGTGATAGAGGGCCATTTCCATGAACCGCTCGAAAGTGATGCGGCCACCATGGCGAGTGATGTCCTCGCGGATCGCCCGGATGAGAGCAGGATTGCCGGTCACGGACGCACGATAATGCCCGGCCACATCCCGCGGAAGCCAAATAACACTTGCAAGCGTGCGGGAACCTCGCTAGTTTCCTTGTGAAATTTGTCACAAAGTTTCCGCTCGTCAGGCGTGAACGAGTGGACCCAGGGCGCGTCGACTATGGAACAACTGCAACAATACGTCCCGGTCGGACTGCTGGTGTTGACCGCGGTGGCCTTTGCGGCGGGCGCTATCCTCGTGCCGCCGTTGCTGGGCAAGAAACGCACGCACAGCGCTGTCAAGGATTCGCCTTACGAATGTGGCATGCCGCCGATGACCGAAGCACACACGCGCTTCAGTGTGAAATTCTACCTGATCGCGATGCTGTTCATCGTGTTCGATATCGAAGTGGTTTTCTTTCTCGGTTGGGCGGCGGTGTTCCGTGACCTGGTCAAGCCGGTTGCGGATGGCGGAATCGGTCTGGAGATGTTGGTTGGGGCGCTGGTGTTTCTGGCGATTCTGGAGGTCGGTCACATCTACGCTTGGAAAAAGGGCGCGCTCGATTGGGCGCCGAAACGCGCGAGAAAAAAATGAACGAGAGAGTCGAAACCGCAGTGGATCCCAAACTGGAAGGCCGGGACGTGATGGTGACGCGATTCGACGCGGCGGTCGACTGGGTGCGCAAAAATTCGTGCTGGCCCATGCCGCTGGGCTTGGCGTGTTGCGGAATCGAGTTGATGGCCGTGGGCGCCAGTCGCTTCGACATCGCGCGGTTTGGCGCGGAAGTGATGCGGTTCTCACCGCGTCAGTCCGACCTGATGATCGTAGCGGGCACATGCGTGTACAAGATGGCGGGCGCGGTCAAACGCTTGTGGGATCAGATGGCGCATCCGAAGTGGTGCATCGCGATGGGCGCGTGCGCCAGCACGGGCGGGATGTATCGCAGTTATGCGGTTGTGCAGGGGGTCGATCATTTTCTGCCGGTGGACGTGTACATCTCCGGCTGCCCGCCGCGGCCGGAAGCGGTGCTGGAGGGATTGATGGCAATTCAGAGGAAGATCGAGCAGGAGCGCGCGCTCGCGGGAATGAAGAAGGACGCATCCCAAGCCGGTCACTGGAAACCCATGCAAGGCCCGATCATCATTCGCGGAGAGTACGCGCCGCAATTCAAAGGGAAGTGGATTCGATGACGCCGGCGGACGCACTTGAGAAATTGACAGCCCGCTTCGGTAACGCGATTCAATCTCCGGTGAGATTTCGCGGAGAATTCGCGGCCGTCGTTGCGCGAGAGAAACTCGTCGAGGTCTGCCGGTTTCTGAAATCCGAATGTACGTTCGATATGCTTACCGACCTGTCGGGTGTGGACAACTACGGAGACGATCCACGCTACGAAGTTGATTATCTGGTGTATTCGCTCGTACATCTGATTCACTTGCGACTGAAAGTGAAGGTGTCCGAGGACGAATTGATTGTGGATTCTGTCACCAGCGTTTGGCGCACGGCCGACTGGCACGAGCGCGAGGCATTCGACATGTACGGCATCCGATTCCGCGGTCACCCGAATCTCAAACGCATCCTCATGTGGGAAGGTTATCGGTATTTTCCGCTGCGCAAAGATTTTCCCCTAGCCGGCCTGCCCGCGGAGTTGCCCGAGACGGCAGTGGATGCGGACAGCGTACGTTCCGCGCCCATGTTGGGTGGCCCGTTCGTCGGCGGCGCCGGAACTCGCAGCGCCATCCGACGCGAGCCTCGTCAGCACGACACGATCGCTGAGCAGCAGGAGAGCTTGAAGAGTCCGACAAAGAAAAAGCCCGTGTAATCATGGCCACCCAGCACGAGATGGAACTGATCGACTCGGCAACGCGCGCGCAGCAGGCGATGGAAGGAGAACTGCGCGGCGAGAAGATGATCATCAACATGGGACCGCAGCACCCGAGCACGCACGGCGTGTTGCGGTTGGTGGTTGAGCTCGACGGCGAAGAGATCACGAACGTCTGGCCCGACATTGGTTACCTGCATCGCGGCGACGAAAAGATCGCTGAGAACATGACATACACGCAGTTCATCCCGTACACCGACCGGCTCGACTACCTCGCCCCACTGGCCAATAATGTCACGTACGCCTACGCCGTCGAAAAACTCTGCGGCATCGATGTGCCGCCGCGCTGCAAGTACATCCGCGCCATCTGCGCGGAGCTGGCGCGCATCAGTTCGCACCTGCTCGGCATTGGTGCGATGGCGTTGGACATCGGCGCGATGACCGTCTTCCTGTACGCGTTCCGCGAGCGCGAGAAGCTTTACGATTTGTGTGAGCTCATTTGCGGCGCGCGTTTCACCACGAGCTACACCCGCATCGGCGGACTGGCGAATGACATGCCGGCGGATTTCCTGCCGATGCTGCGGAAGTTTCTCGAGGACTTCCCGGCGACTGTTGACGAGATCGACAAGCTGTTGACGCGTAACAAGATCTTTATTGAGCGCAATCGCGACATTGGCGTTCTGTCACGCGAGGATGCGATCGATTTCGCTGCGACCGGGCCGAACCTGCGCGGGTCGGGCGTCGAATGGGACATCCGCAAGGCGCACCCGTACAGCAGCTACGAGGATTTCGAGTTCGACATACCGGTGGGTACGATCGGCGATTGCTTCGACCGCTATCTCGTGCGCATGGAGGAAATGCGCCAAAGCGTCCGCATTTTGCAGCAAGCCGCCGACAACATGCCGGGTGGCTTGTGGAATTCCCCTGACGCGAAGATTCTTCTGCCCGAGAAAAAGGCGACGCTGACGAAGATGGAGGAGTTGATTCATCACTTCATCAACGTGACCGAAGGCATCAACGCGCCTCCCGGCGAGGTGTATTTCTCCGCAGAGAACCCGAAGGGCGAACTCGGCTTCTACATCGTCAGCAAAGGCGGTGGCACGCCGCATCGGTTGAAGATCCGTTCGCCGTCGTTTGTGAACCTGCAGCTCGTGCCGATGATTGCCAAAGGCCACATGATGAGTGACCTGGTTGCGATCCTTGGCAGCCTCGACTTTGTGATGGGAGAATGCGACCGATGAGCCGCGTCGTCCCGCAAGAACTCGAGCGTCACATCGACGAGATCATCACGCATTACCCGCCGCAGCACAAGCGGGCGGCGGTGCTGTGGCTGTTGCATCTGTTGCAGGAACACTACGGTCATCTCGGCAAGGAACAGGTCGAGTGGGCGGCGGCCAAGCTCGGTCTGCAACGGATCAACGTGTGGGAACTCATCAGCTTCTATCCGATGTTCACCGCGAAACCGCGCGGCAAGTTTCACATCAAAGCGTGCCGGACACTTTCATGCGAGCTCTGCGGCTGCGGCGGAATCTTGGAACGGTTGCAGAAGAAACTCGGCGTTGGCCTCGACGAAAACACTTCCGATGGTCTATTCACTGTTTCCACGGTTGAATGTCTTGCGCTATGCGGCACGGGCCCGGTGATGATGATTAACGACGAGACGTTCGAGAATCTCACACCCGACAAAGCCGAGGCGATTGTCGATCGCATCAAGACGACCGGAAAGCTCGACGCCCAACCGTTGCCGCCGGTCTTGCCGGCGCATCCCCTGGAGAAACGCGTGTTGCTCGCCAACATGAGCAAGCCCGGCTATTCGGGTTCGATCGGCGATTACATCCGCGAAGGCGGATACCGCGCGCTGCCGAAGGCGCTCGCGATGAAGCCCGACGACATCGTCGCCGAAGTCAAGAACAGCGAGATTCGCGGGCGCGGCGGCGCCGGTTTTCCGTGCGGCATGAAATGGAGCTTCCTCGCGAAGGGCACCGGCAAGCCGACGTACCTCATCTGCAACGCCGACGAGAGCGAGCCCGGCACGTTCAAGGACCGGCAGCTCATTCACTACGACCCGCACCAACTCATCGAAGGCATTCTCATCTCCTGTTACGCGACCGGCGCGAAGGTCGCGTACATCTACATTCGCGGCGAAATGCCGCTGGGCGCGAAGATCCTGTTGAAGGCCATCGAAGAAGCCCGCGCAAAAGGTTTTCTTCGCGATTGTGAGATTTACGTTCATCGCGGTGCGGGCGCGTACATCTGCGGCGAGGAAACCGGGCTGATCGAGTCGTTGGAAGGCAAGCGCGCCTACCCGCGCATCAAACCGCCGTTCCCGGCCGTGGTCGGATTGTTCGGTTGCCCGACCGTCGTCAACAACGTCGAAACACTCTCCAACATTCCCCACATTGTGAACAATGGCGCGGCTTGGTACAAGGCCATGGGCGTGGCCGGCTCGACCGGTACGCGCCTGGTCTGCGTCAGTGGCCCGGTGAAGCGTCCCGGCTACTACGAGTTCGAGATGGGCAAGCTGACAATGCGGCAACTCATCTTCGATGTGTGCGGCGGACTCAAGGACGGACGGCAACTCAAAGGCGCAATTCCCGGCGGCAGTTCGATGCCGGTACTTAAGGCAGACAACATTGACGTGCCGCTCGATTTCGAATCACTCCGCAAAGCCGGGACGATGGCCGGAAGCGGCGGCATCATCGTGCTCGACGATTCGGTCGACATCGTCGAGGCGACGCTCAACGTCGCGCAGTTTTACGCGCACGAGAGTTGCGGCCAATGCACTCCCTGCCGCGAGGGCACGCTCTGGATGGAGAAAATGCTGCATCGGATGCACGCTGGTCACGGGCGCGCCGAAGATGTGGACTTGCTCTGGGATGTCGCGGACAACATCGACGGCAAAACGATTTGCCCGCTCGGCGAGGCCGCTGCGTGGCCGGTGAAAGCGTTCGTCACGAAATATCGCAGCGAGTTTGAGGCGGCGTGCAACAACGGCAATGGATCGAAGCATGGCTGAGGCACCTGTCAATCTCACCATCGACGGCGAGGCGGTGGAAGTGCCGCGTGGCACGAACATCATTGAAGCGGCGAAGAGCGTCGGCATCGAAGTGCCGCATTATTGCTATCACCCGAAACTACAGGTAGTCGGGAATTGTCGCATGTGTCTCGTGGATGTCGGGATGCCGAAGCTCGGGACGGATAAGAAACCTGAGATCGGCCCGGACGGCAAGCCGGTCATCACATTCGCCCCGAAGCTTTCCATCGGCTGCAACACGCCGGTGGCCGAAGGCATGGTGGTGCATACGCGGTCGCCGAAGGTCATCAAAGCGCGCGAAGGCGTGATGGAGTTCCTGCTCATCAATCATCCGCTCGATTGTCCAATCTGCGACCAGGCCGGCGAATGTCGTTTGCAGGAGTTCAGTGTCGACTATGGCAAAGGCCAGAGCCGGTTCGTCGAAGAGAAAGTCCATAAGCCGAAACGCACGCCGCTCGGCCCGAAGATTGTGCTCGACGACGAGCGTTGCATCCTTTGCTCGCGTTGCATTCGCTTCATGCGCGACGTGGCGGGGCAGGATTGCCTTGGGTTCGTCGAGCGCGGCAGTCATTCGACGCTGACGTGTTATCCCGGCAACGAGCCGAATACGAACTACGACCTCAACATCGTAGACATTTGTCCCGTCGGCGCGCTCACACAGACTGATTTCCGGTTCAAGCAGCGCGTGTGGTTTTTGAAGGAGACGAAGAGCATCTGCCCGAACTGCGCGACCGGCTGCAACACGGTGCTGTGGTCGCGCGAAGGCGTCGTGTTTCGACAGACGCCACGCGACAACGATGCGGTCAACCAATGTTGGATGTGCGATTACGGTCGGCTGCACTATCAGTTCATCAATGATCCGCAACGCATCACATCGCCCAGCGTAAAGTCGGCGGCGATGGGTCAGCGGTTCAATCTCACTTGGGTTGAAGCGACGCGGCACGTCGCGGAAAAGCTGAAGACCGTGAAGCCAATCGCCGCCATCGGCTCGGCGCGTGCGACGACCGAGGAGTTATTCCTCTTCAACAAACTCGTGCGCGAAGTTCTCGGCGCGAAATTGGTGGATGTTGTTCCGCATACCGGCGAAGGTGACCAGTTCCTGCTAAACGCCGACCGAAGTCCCAACACTGTTGGCGCGAAGCTTACTGGCGTCACCGGCGCCCCGGTCGGCGCGCGCATCCCGGTCATGGCGGAGGATATCAAAGCCGGCAAGATCAAAGCGCTCGTCGTTCTCGGCGAGAACGTGGCGAAGCACGGCATCAGTGAGGACGTGCTGGCGAAACTTGATTTGCTCGTGGCAATCGACACGGCGCCGAACAAGACAACCGAAATCGCGCATTACGTATTGCCGGGTGCGACGTTTGCCGAGAAACGCGGCACGTTTGTCAACGCGAAGGGTCGGCTGCAACGGCTCAATGCGGCGATTCCGTCGCCGGGCATCGCACGGCCCGAGTGGCAGACGTTGGCGGCGTTGCTGAACGAATTCGGCGCGGACGGAAGTTATCTCACGATTGAAGACGTGTTTGCCGACATGGCGCGCAAGATTCCTGCGTTGACGGGACTGAATCTGTCGAGAATTGGGGATCCGGGAGTGCAATTGGATGTGGGCCGCGTGCCCTCACCCGGCGAAACGGCGGACGCCGCGTCGGGGGACGCGGCCTACAGCAAGGCGGAAAAGCGATGATCACCGAGGTTCTCATCGACCTCATCAAGATCGTTGCCGTGCTTGGTGTAATGCTCACGATCGTGGCCTACACGGTGTTGCTGGAGCGCTGGGTGTGCGCCTGGATGCAGGATCGCATCGGGCCGAATCGCGTCGGGCCGTTCGGACTGCTCCAGCCGCTGGCCGATTTTGGGAAGCTGGTGTTGAAGGAGGATGTGTTGCCGGGGCATGTGAACAAGATTTATTACACGCTGGCGCCGGCCGTCACGATGATGCCGGCGTTGATTGTGATCGCGGTCGTGCCGTGGGGCAGTCGGTTGCCGATTGCGGGCCGCGTGATTGATTGCGTGATTGCGAATCTCGATGTCGGCATTCTGTTTATCTTTGCCATCGCGTCGCTGGGTGTGTACGGCATTGTGCTGGCGGGATGGTCGAGCAATTCCAAATATCCGTTCCTCGGCGGTGTGCGGTCGAGCGCGCAGATGATTTCCTACGAAGTGTGTCTTGGTTTGAGCGTCGTGCCGGTTTTCATGCAGGTCGGTGCGCTCAATCTGATGAAGGCCGTCGAGTATCAAGGGCAGCACGGATGGTTGATTCTCTACCAGCCGTTGTCGTTTCTGATTTTCATGGTGAGCGCGTTTGCGGAGACGAATCGGTTGCCGTTCGATTTCCCCGAGGCGGAACAGGAGTTGGTGGCGGGCTACAACACCGAATACAGCTCGATGAAATTCGGCATGTTTTTCATGGGCGAATACGCGGCGATGTTCGTGCAATCGGCGTTGATGGCGACGCTGTTTCTTGGCGGCTGGTCGCTGCCGTTCGCGCCGTTCAACGTGCCGGCGCAGACACTGGGAGTCGGCCTTGCGCAGATCGGTGTGTTTCTGGCGAAGACGATTTTCTTTTTGTTCGTGTACATCTGGGTGCGCTGGACGATTCCGCGATTTCGGTACGACCAATTGATGGGGCTTGGGTGGAAAATCTTCATTCCGCTGACGCTGTTGAACATAGTGATCACGGGCGCGGTGTTGACGGCGCTCGCGAAGTGACGATGCAAGTCAAACGACCAAAGCTGAGATTCTGGGAGCTGACGTATCTGCCGCAAATCCTCCTGGGAATGTGGCTGACGTTCAAGCACATTTTCAAGAAGAAGTTCACGCGTCAGTATCCGGAGGAGAGACCGCCGCTGTACGGCGATTACCGCGGCGCGCCGGTGTTGGTGAAAGACCCGGAGGGCCGCGTCAAATGCGTCGCATGCCAGCTCTGCGAATTCGTGTGTCCGCCCAAAGCGATTCGGATCACGCCGGGCTTTCGGCCCGAGCAACGGTTCGACGCGAACGTCGAGAAGGAGCCCGAGGATTTCGTCATCGACATGTTACGTTGCATTTACTGCGGCTACTGCGAGGAGGTTTGTCCCGAAGAGGCCATCTTCCTGCAAAGGGATTTCGCGATTACCGGCTACGAACGCGACGAACTGCAATTTCACAAGGACAAGCTGCTGGAACTCGGCGGCGTGCGCGAGGATTCGATTTGGAAGTGGAAGTACAAGGGGGCGCCGCCGCCTGATGCACCCGCCGCACCAAAGCGGCTCGAGAGCGCGGCGAAATCGTAGGGCGATTTCGCGCGTCGGTTGGAGGAGGATGAACGTTCACGACACATTGTTTTGGTTTTTCAGCACCGCGATGCTGCTGTGTGGCGCCGGCGTGATTGCCAGTCGCAATCCCGTCAACAGCGCGATGTTTCTGGTCGTGCTGTTTTTCTTCATGGCGGGTCTGTTCGTATTACTCGAGGCGTTCTTCCTTGCGGCGATCCAGGTGCTTGTGTACGCGGGCGCGGTGATGGTGCTGTTTCTGTTCGTGATCATGTTGCTCGACATCAAGGCGTCGGAGAAACGGAAGTTTCGTTTGCTGGCGGTGCTCGGTGGGTTTGGTGTGGCAGGCGGGTTCGCGTGGGAACTGCGGATCATCCTCGCCAGACCCGTCGAATCGTTGGCGATTGGCGGCGAGTTCCACGGCGGACTGAAAGACGTGGTCGGCCCGTTGTTCGCGAATTACATGCTGCCATTCGAAGTGACGGCGCTGTTGCTGTTGGTGGCGATGGTCGGCGTCGTTTTGCTTTCAAAAAGGGAAGTGAGATGACGAGCGCGCTGACACTCAATCACTATCTCTGGGTCAGCGGACTGATGTTCGCGCTGGGCATCGCCGGCGTGGTATTGCGCCGCAACGCGCTGGTCATTCTCATGGCGCTGGAGATGAACCTCAACGCCGCCAACCTCGCGCTCGTGGCGTTCTCGAGATTCAACAAGATCGTGGACGGTCAGGTGTTCGTGTTTTTCGTCATCGCCATCGCGGCGGCGGAGGTGGCGGTTGGACTGGCGATCATCGTGGCGTTGTTCCGCCGCAAACAGACCGTGAGCGTGGATGAGCTGAATTCAATGCGACTATGAATCTGTTGGCGGCGATCACAACCGAACTCGGAGCTTGGGGCGAGAGGCCGATTTGCTCGGTCTGGCTGACCTTGTTCGCGCCCCTGGTCGCCGCCGGGCTGATTACATTGTTCACCCAGCGATGGAAAGGCGTGAGCGCCGCGCTGTCCATTGGCGCAATTGGGCTCGGGTTCGTCCTCTCGTTGCGGCTGTTCATCGCGCTGGCGTTTTACGGTCAGCACCACAACCCCCACATGTTCCAATGGCTTGTCGTGGGCAATGCTGTGCGCATCGAGTTTGGAATGACGACCGATCCGCTGGCGATTCTGATGTTGCTGGTCGTGACCGGCGTTGGGTCGGCGATTCACATCTATTCGCTCGGGTACATGAAGGGCGATCCGGGCTTTTCGCGCTACTTCGCCTGCATGTCGCTGTTCACGTTTTCGATGCTCGGCATCGTGATCGCGAACAACTTCATCCAGATCTTCATCTTCTGGGAACTGGTCGGCGTGTCGAGCTATCTGCTCATTGGCTACTGGTTCGAGAAGCCGAGCGCTGCCGAAGCCGGTAAGAAGGCGTTTCTCGTCAACCGCATCGGCGACTTCGGGATGATGCTCGGGATTCTCTTGCTCTGGTCGTACGCCAGGACGTTCAGCTTTTGGGAATTGCAGCATAGGTTGCCGACGCTCGGACTGTCGGCGGGAACGCTGGCGCTGATTGGCGGATTGATCTTCTGCGGCGCGGTGGGCAAGAGCGCGCAAGTTCCATTGCACGTGTGGTTGCCCGACGCAATGGAAGGTCCGACGCCGGTCTCGGCGCTCATCCACGCCGCGACGATGGTGGCGGCGGGCGTGTATATGCTCTGTCGCGTGTCGTGGCTGATTCTGCCGAGCCCGGACGCTCTTAAGCTAATCGCGTGGATCGGCGGCATCACGGCGATCATGGCGGCGACGATTGCCATCGCGCAGAACGATATCAAACGTATCCTTGCGTACTCAACGTTGTCGCAACTCGGTTACATGGTGATGGCGGTCGGACTGGGCGGACCGACGGCGGCGATGTTTCATTTGACGACGCATGCGTTCTTCAAGGCTTTGTTGTTCCTCGGCGCGGGCAGTGTGATCGTCGCGCTGCATCACGAGCAGGACATCTGGAAGATGGGTGGGCTGAGGAAGAAGATGCCGATCACGTTCTGGACGTTTCTCATCGGCACGCTGGCGCTGGCCGGCGTGTGGCCGCTGGCGGGCTTTTACAGCAAGGATGAGATCCTGTTGTTGGCGTCACATAAGAGCACGCCACTGTTCGTCATCGGTACGGCGGCGGCATTTCTCACCGCGTACTACATGGGTCGGGAATGTTTTGTGGTGTTCTTCGGCAAGCCGCGGGACCAGCATGCGTATGACCACGCGCATGAATCGCCGTGGGTGATGACGCTGCCGCTGGTGTTCCTCGCAATTCTCTCGGTCATCGCCGGTTGGCACAACGCCGTGCCGCACTTCCTCGACCCGCACGGCGAAATCGAGCACAGCAAGCTCGGCTACGCGCTGGCGCTTGTGCCATCCGCAGGATTTGTCGTGGCTTGGCTTGTTTACTGGAGACCCCAGCCCAGCGACGCACCCGTGAGAGCCGCCCTCGGCCCGCTCTGGACGCTGGTCGAAAATAAGTTTTACTTCGACGAAGTTTATCTGTGGATCGTGAAGTACGTGCAAGGCACGATAGCCAGCGCGTGTGAACTGTTCGACCGCTGGATTCTCCAAAGACTCGGCATTGGCGGCCTGTCGGTCGGCACTGGTCTACTCGGTCGAACTGTCCGCCTGCTCCAAACCGGCAGCATTTCCGGCTACGCCTTCCTCTTCGGCCTCGGCGTGACGGTGATCATTTATTACGTGGTGGTGAGGTGATGAGCACTGCGCTGGCGAGAGTCGAACGAATCGAACGGGCGATCTTGATGCTGCGCGGTCAGAAGGTAATGCTCGATAGCGATCTCGCCGAGCTTTACGGCGTCAGCGTGGGCCGGCTGAACGAAGCGGTCAAACGGAACAAAAGCAGGTTTCCTGCAGATTTCACGTTTCAGCTAACAGCAGATGAGTTTGAAGATCTGAGGCGCCAGACTGGCACCTCAAACTTGAAATCGCAAATTGCGATATCAAGTTCGCGCTGGGGCGGGCGGCGTCACCCGCCATACGCGTTCACCGAGCAGGGGGTGGCGATGTTGTCGAGCGTACTCCGCAGTCACCGGGCCGTACAGGTGAATGTGGAAATCATGCGTACCTTCGTGCGCTTGCGACGCTGGCTTGTGACACACGAAGATCTGGCGCGAAGGCTGGATGAGCTGGAGAAGAAGTACGACACACAATTCCGCGGGGTGTTCGAGGCGATCCGCCAACTGATGATCCCACCTGAGCCGCCGCGGAAACGAATTGGATTCCATGGGGACTGAGGCTGTGACGACAAGCATAACCCAAGTAACGATACACCTGCGGCAAACCGGCGACGTCTCCGTCTACGCCTTACTGTTCGGCCTTGGCGTGACCGTGATCATTTACTACGTGGTGGTGAAGTGAAGACGAGGCATTGCATCGGAAGTTCGTTGCTGGTTTTGCTCTCACTTCTTGCGGGTTGTCACCCGCTCGTAGAACTCGAATTCGTGAACAATACCCCCTTTGAGATAAAGGTGCGTTGTATCGAACGAGAGGGGGCAGGAATCGCGATTCCCGCTGGTAAATCTAAGCGATTGAAGCTCTTTTCTGATAAGCCCAGAGAGTACTGGGTTCTGTGGATTACGACGAGCAAGGAACGTTGGTTTTATGAGTTCAAAGATGTTTCCACAGGTGAGCGTGTGACCATTCCCCGAGGATACTGGAAACAGGGGGCTTTCTCACACGAGATAGCGAAGATGGACGTGGAGAGCGACGGTAAGCTTTATTTGATCCGTCCTAACGCTAATATTTCCGACAAGTCCAATCAACCAATGCACTTCCCAGTGCACCCCATCGCATCGAATTGAAATGGAATACCTCCTCGCAATCGCAGTCCTTCTCCCGCTTGCAGCGGCATTCCTTACGTTTTTACTGCCGGCGAGGAAGCCGGGGGCGATTCGGGCGCTGGCGATTTTTGCGACCGGAATTTCACTGGCGCTGACGTTGTTCATCTTTTCGAAGTTCGACCGTTCACAGAGCGGATATCAGTTTGTACATGGAATCGAGTGGCTGCCGTCGCTCGGCATCAATTTGAAGTTCGGCGTGGACGGGATTTCGATGACGTTGCTGTTGCTGGTCGGACTTGTGTCGTTTTGCGGGACGCTGATCTCCAGTGAAATCCATGAGAGGCAGAAGGAATACTACATCTTGTTTCTCGCCCTAACGACGGGAATCAGCGGGACGTTCGCCACGATGGATTTGTTCTTCTTCTACTTCTTCTATGAACTGGCGGTGATCCCGATGTATCTGCTCATCGGCGTGTGGGGGTCGCTGCCGCCGGGCAAGCACGGGCGCACGAAGGAATACGCGACGATGAAGTTGACGCTGTACCTGACGGCGGGCGCGGTGTTGGCGTTGATCGGACTGCTGGCGATTTACTTCGCGGGCGGAACGATGGACATCGAGAAGCTGCAGCATAACGTGTGGGTCGGAGCGAACATGCAGAAGTGGGCGTTCCCATGTCTGATGTTCGGGTTCGGTTTTCTCGCGTCGATGTGGCCGTTTCACACGTGGTCGCCGCTCGGTTACGCGGCGGCGCCGACGGCGGCGTCGATGATGCATGCCGGGGTGCTGAAGAAACTCGGCGCGTACGGCATTATTCGGCTGGCGTTGCCACTGTTGCCGGAAGGCGCGCGGCATTGGGCGAACTTGATAGCGATTCTGGCGTGCTTCAACATCCTGTACGCGGGTTTGTCGGCGCTGACGCAGAAGGACTGGAAATTCGTCATCGGCTACAGCTCGGTCAGCCACATGGGTTACGTGCTGCTGGGAATCGCGACGCTGAATGTCATTGGCGTCAGCGGCGCAGTGCTGTTGATGTTTGCGCACGGCGTGATGGCGGCGCTGACGTTCTCGTTGATCGGATTCTTCTACCATCAGACGCATAATCGGTTCGTACCGGACTTAAGTGGGCTGGCGCGCAAGATTCCGTTCATCGGCGTGTGCATGGTGATGGCGGTGATGGCGTCGAGCGGGTTGCCGGGATTCGCGAATTTCGTGAGCGAAGTGATGGTATTCATCGGCGCGTGGCGGCAAGGTTCGGTTGTGTTCCGCGTGGCGACGATTTGCGCGGTGTGGGGCATCGTCGTGACGGCGACGTACTTGTTGTGGGCGGTGCGGACAAGTTTCTTCGGGCCGTTCGATGAGAAGTGGAATATGTTGAAGGATGCGACGACGCCTTGGAGAAAGTTCCCGTATGCGCTGCTCATCGCGGTGTTACTGGTCGTCGGGTTCTGTCCGCGGTTGCTGACGGACATCATCCAGAAGAGTGTGGCGGGGACCATTGTAAACCACGTGCCCTCACAGGGCGGGGAACAACGCGCCGCGTCGGGCGGCGCGGCCTACGACAGCGGAGCAATGCCATGATGGGGCTTTACGCGACTCAGTTGGAGTGCATGGTGGCGCTTTGGGGAATCGTCATACTCCTGGTGGACGCGTTCAGCCCGGTCAAGAACAAGCGAATGATCGGCTACATGGCGACGGGATTCGTAGTGGTGGCGCTGTTGTACAGCTTCGCGCTGCAACCGGTCGATGAGACATTCTTTCACGGAATGTATCGGTTCGACGCGTTTGCGCTGTTCTTCAAACGGCTGTTCCTGGCGGCGCTGGCGTTGGTGCTGGTGATGAGTGTGGAGTTCTCCGGGCGAATCGAAGCCGGCATGGCCGAGTTTTATGCGCTGCTGATGTTCTGTGCGACGGGAATGCTGGTTATCGCGTCGGTGAACGATTTTGTCCTGCTGTTCGTGTCGCTGGAGCTTGTGACAATCACGTTTTACATCCTCGCGAGTTATCTGCGGCGGCAGGTGCCATCGTTGGAGGCGGGCACGAAGTATTTGATTCTGGGCGCGCTGTCGAGTGGGTTCACCGTGTACGGCATCGCGTTCCTATTCGGCACAACTGGGACGACGAACTTCGATAAGCTCAGCGTTCAGATCTCGGGGGTTAACTTTCAGCCGACAGCGGCTTTCACGCTCGGCGTGTTGCTTGTGCTGACCGGGATCGGATTCAAGATAGCGAGCGTACCGTTTCAGATTTGGGTGCCGGATGTTTATCAGGGCGCGCCAACGCCAGTCACGGCGTTCCTTGCCGTCGGCAGCAAAGCGGCAGGCTTCGCGCTGCTGCTGCGTGTCTTGTACGCGGGATTGCTGCCGGTGCATGGCGTGTGGATGACGTTGTTGTTGGTGTTGTCGGCATCGACGTTGCTGTACGGCAATCTCGGGGCGATTCCGCAACGCAACATCAAGCGGCTGCTCGGCTACTCGTCGATCGGTCACGCGGGGTACATGTTGATGGGTGTGGCGGCGGTGAACGCGCTCGGCGTGGGCGCGGTGCTGTTTTATCTCGGCCAGTACGCGTTCACGAACCTCTGCGCGTTCCTCGCCATCGTTGCCGTGACCAACGTCACGGGCAGCGACGAGATCCCGAGTTTCTCAGGGCTCGGCAAGCGCTCGCCAATTCTCGGTCTCGCGTTGTTCCTGGCGATGATGTCGCTGGCGGGCGTGCCGCCGCTGAGCGGGTTCTTCGGGAAGTTTCAGTTGTTCGCGGCGGTGATCGCGCGCGCGCGTTACGACTGGCATTACTACGTGCTCGCGGGCATCGGCGCCGCGGCGGTCGTCATCTCGCTGTATTTCTATCTCGGCGTGGGCCGCGCCATCTATTTGGAGGAGGCGGAAGAGGCCACGCCGATTTCGGTGCGCGTGCCGATGCGGGTGGCGTTGTGGGTGTGCATGGCGGCGATGATTGGCCTGGGTCTGTTCCAGCGGCCGCTGGTCGAAGCGGCGATTAAAGCTGCAAAAGTGTTTGCGGTCCGCTAGAATTTGTTAGGTTTCGCTGTTGCAGGCCGCTTCTGCGAAGCGGCGAAGAGCACCGACTCACAGAGTCGGCCTACAGAAGAATAAGCCATGAAGACACGAACTGAGAAGGATTCCCTCGGCCCGCTGGAAGTTCCCGCCGACGCCTACTACGGCGTGCAAACGCAGCGGGCGGTCACCAATTTCCCCATCAGCGGCTGGCCGTTGCCACCGCGACTGATTCGCGCAATGGCCCGTATCAAACGCGCCGCCGCCAGGACGAACCTCGAGCTTGGCTTGATCGATAAGAAGATCTCCGACGCCATCGTGCAAGCCGCCACGGAAGTCGTCGAAGGTAAACTCGACGCGCAATTTCCCGTCGACGTCTTCCAGACCGGCTCCGGCACTTCGACCAACATGAACACCAACGAGGTGATTGCCAGCCGTGCCAACGAAATTCTCGGCGGCAAACGCGGCGACAAATCGCCCGTTCATCCCAACGATCACGTCAATCTCTGCCAGTCCAGCAACGACGTGTTCCCAACCGCCATCCACATCAGCGTCATCGGCGCGATTCACGAGGAACTCGTGCCCGCGCTGGAGCACCTGCACAAGATACTGGCGGAGAAGGCGCACGACTTTGATGATGTGATGAAAATCGGTCGCACCCACCTGCAGGACGCCACGCCGATCCGGCTCGGCCAGGAATTCTCCGGCTACGCGGGGCAGATGACATACGCGCAGGGTCGCGCCGAGTTGGCCATCGAGACGCTCGACGCGCTGCCACTTGGCGGCACAGCGGTCGGCACGGGTTTGAACGCGCATCCTGAGTTCGCCGAGCGAACCATTGTCAAACTCTCCAAGGAACTGGGCGTTCCGCTGCACGAGGAGAAAAACCACTTCGAAGCTGCGGCGGCGCGGGATGCTTGTGTCGAAGCCAGCGGCCAGTTAAAGACGATCGCGGTCAGCCTTGCCAAGATTGCCAACGACATCCGATTGCTCGGCAGCGGTCCGCGCTGCGGTATCGGCGAACTGAGAATCACCGCCGTCCAGCCCGGCAGTTCGATCATGCCGGGCAAAGTGAACCCTGTCATTGCCGAGAGCACGATTCAGGTTTGCCTGTGGGTGATCGCCGCGGACTTGGCAGTGACACTTGGCGGACTGCAAAGCTTCTTCGAGCTGAACGTCGGCATGCCGCTTATCGGCGCGCAAATGTTGGAGAGCGTTCACGTGCTCGCGGCAGCCGCCCGCAATTTCGCCGACAAGTGTGTCAAAGGCATCGAAGCCGACCGCGAACGCTGCGAGTCACTCGTCGAACAAAGTCTCGCGATGTGCACACCGCTCGCGCCCGTCATTGGTTACGACAAGGCCGCTGAGATCGCCAAGACCGCCTACAAGGAAGGCAAGACCGTCCGCGAAGTCGCGCGCAAACTGTCGGGCCTGAGCGAGAAACAGCTCGACGAAATCCTCAACCTACACGCATTGACCGAGCCGGGAATCCGTGGCAAAGGTGGGGAGTAGCCTTTGGGATCGTTCGATGGTGTGTGGTAATCATTTACGGTATGCAAGGTGCAGACAGACGGCGTTTTGAAGACTTGGATTCCCTTCTTAGGTTTTTCGATGAGTTGGGGCTTGTTCAGTTCTGGAGGGATGCCACCAACCAGCCGACAGGAAGCAGTATGCAGCGGTGACCAATACCATCGTCGCCAGTATATTCGGGCGCTCTTCGCGATGGTTGAGGGCAAGTGCTTTGGTCTGAAACAGTTAGCACTGCTGACAGAAAAAGTTAAATTCTCTCAGGCAGAGCGAACCTTTCTCAGTGAGGAGGGCTGTATGCTAACCGATGCGGGAGGTGTTGCGACCAAAGCTGCACATCTGAAGACAGAACAGAACGTCAAGTTCGCATTTGCAATGTATGCGAAATCTAGCGGACTAAAGTATGCAATGCCCGTCCACGAAAAAGGTTGGTCTTGCCTTAAAAAGTCCCTACGTGTCCGCGGTCGCTTGATGCACCCAAAGTCAAAGGATGACTTCTTTGTATCAGATGAAGACTTCGCGAATGCGAAGGTCGCTGATGAATGGCTTAACGTTACTTTACGTGAACTTCAGGAACGCCTTATTGACAAGCAAATGTACGATGACGGTTTTTCTGCGGAAGACATACGCAAATTTCGAGCATGTAGACGTCACATCGGCGATCGCTAGGGCGTCAATTAAGTTGCCCCTTCTCGTCAGTCCGCAAACTACCGCCGAGACGGGCCTCTCCCTTGTGGCTGGTGGCGCAAGCGTCCCTGCTTGCGCCACCACACCCGACATGCTTTGACCATCGGCTCTAATCGCCCACCGGCGCTGGTTACGGCTTGTCGTTTGCCGCTTCTGTTTGTAGTTTGCTCCCATCATGGTGACACGGCGGCAAATCCAAGCGTACGCCAAGGAGATCGGGCGGCAGTTTCGTCCGCAGCGGATTATCTTGTTCGGCTCCTACGCCTACGGAAAACCCACACGCGATTCCGACGTGGATTTGCTGGTGATCATGCCGCACAAAGGGCGCGGGGTGGAGAAAGCCATCGAGATTCGGCTGAAGTTGCCGGCGCCTTTCCCATGCGACTTGCTGGTGCGTTCGCCCCAGAAAATCCGTCAACGGCTGGCGTGGGGCGACTTTTTCATCGAAGACGTTTTGGGCAAGGGAAAAGTCCTTTATGAAACCCATCACCGCTGAATGGGTGGAAAAGGCGGAAGGCGATTTTCGCTCGGCGCAACGCGAACAGCGCGTCCGTGCCCATCCCAATCCTGATTTGGTTTGTTTCCTTTGTCAGCAGTGCGCCGAGAAATATCTCAAGGCGCTTCTGGTGGAAGCGGACACTCGCTTCTCGAAAATTCACGACCTTCTGGCTTTGCTGAAACTGGTTTTGCCCGTCGCACCGTTTCTCGCTTCGCTTCGCGACAAGCTTGAACCGCTGAACGATTACGCCGTGGAGTTTCGTTATCCGAGCGAGACAGCCACAAGAGAAGAAGCGAGGCTCGCTCTTGCCAACTGTCGGGCCGTGCGGAAAGAAATTCGGAAGTGCCTGAGTTTGGATGGGCCCCCGTCCGCCCAGCTTCATTTGCGTGTGACAGAGAAACGAGAACGGTATAGAACAAGACCCCGCAAGAAGTAGCCGCGAATCCACACAAATGATTCGCGTGAATTCGCGTCCATTCGCGGTTAAGATACCGGCGTGACGACGTCCACACCTACACAAGCAAGCCCGCGCATCGGCTCGGAGAAGCTGATCAAGCTGACCGAATCGGCGGGGCGGAAGATGCGTCAGCTCATGCAGCGTGACGGGATCACGGATGGCGCGCTACGCGTGAAAGTCGTCGGCGGCGGATGCGCGGGGTTGGAGTACAAGATGGATTTCGAGAAGAATCCGCCGACGGCGAGAGACATTCTTATCGAGACGGCGGGAACACGGGTGTTGGTGGACGTGAAGAGCGCGTTGTACGTGAGCGGGTCGGAGATCGATTTCAAGGATGCGATGATCGGTGGCGGGTTCAAGATTCACAATCCGAACGCGACGGCGACGTGCTCGTGCGGGGAGAGTTTCTCGGTATGATTTCGCAAAGCGCCGACTCGCAGAGTCGGCCTACAGAAAATCGTCGTCGTGCGATTCCTCTCTTGCCGTGCGGTTGCGACAGGCGTTGGTGGCGCCGACGAGAAAGATGCCGTAGATGACGATGTAGACCAGCCACAGATCGAGTCCTTGCAGGCGCATCGCGAAATAGGCGGTGAACACGATGGCGGCGGGCGTGACGGCGTGGATGGCGATGTTGAGCAGTTGCGGCAATTGCAGGCCCGAAGGCGTTCCCCGTTCGATCAGCGACGCGAAGAGCGAGAACAGGTACGCCTGCAGCAGCGTGCTCAGCAGCCCGATCAGCACGAGAACCAGCAGCGTGAGCGGCAGTCCCACCCAGAGGAATGAGCGGAACAACCCGCGGAAGTAGTCGCCGTTAACCGCGCCATCGGGAAACCCGCGCAGAGGGTAGCGTTGCGCACGGAGAGTGGCGTCGGCAGTGTTGGTCGTTTTCATCCAGACAATGAAACTGTCGGCCATGAACAGAACCCCTTGCAACGATTTCGCGTCAGGCTGTGTAATCTTGCCCGTCGTATCGAGTATGAACAGGAAATCAGCGTCACCGACCGTGTACGGTTGCTTGACATCGCCGGCGACGATCTTGCCGTCCTGGATGGAGAAGGGTGGGAAGTGCGTGTCGACCCACGACGCGAACTGATTGCCGAGCTTCAGCGCCCACGGGACGAGGCTCACCATGAGCAGCACCGCCAGCAATGTCAGTAGTTTCAGCAAATACTTCACGGAGGTTGTTACAGGCAGATCGCGCACGAGCCGGTAGTTTCGGAAGCTGGCGCAGAGAGCGAACGTGGTGCGGAAGAAATTCACAACTTGGCGAGGGCACGCCGCGGCTTCGCCGGTTTGTCCAAGGTGGCGAGGGTCTCCCGTTGCATCTTTTTGAGCTGGCCCGCGAAACTGGCGCGCGTAGCCGCATCCATGCGGTCGATGAACAGGATGCCGTTGAGGTGGTCAACTTCGTGTTGCGCGGCGCGGGCCAGCAAACCCGTGCAATCGAATTTGATGGTGTCTCCGTCGAGCGTCTGCGCGCGTACATGAATCCCGGCCGCGCGGCGGATGTCGGCATTGATTTCGGGGATGCTCAGGCAGCCCTCCGAGCCGATCTGCTCGCCTTCGGGATGACTTAGCTGCGGATTGAGCAGCACAAGTGGCATGCGGGATTTGATGTCCTGTGGCCGGCTGTCGATAAGCAGTTGCGATGGCAGTTCGCTCCTCGATACATCGATGACCGTAAGCATGAGCGGCCGGCCGACTTGTTGCGCGGCGAGTCCGACGCCATCAGCGGCGCGCATCGTTTCGATCATGTCGGCCGCGAGTTGGCGGACTTCGGATGTGACGCGATCGATGGATTTGCCTTTTTCGCGCAGGGCCGGATGACCAAATTTGACGATTTGCAGAATCACCAAATCATTATAGCACGAACGTAAACTGCGGGAAGGGGAAAGCTTGCCCGCGCCGAGGAGATTTGCTAGAGATGGTGACACAAGGAGGACGTCAGCCGTGCCCGCGGAAGCATATCTGGTGAAGTTCGTTCATCTGCTGGTGATGCCATTCGACCATCTGGGAACGGCGTGGCCGATTCTGCCCGTCTACACGACCTTGATCCTTGGCGAATTGTACAAAAGCAAAGTGTCTTTCGGCCACTCGGTCTGCAACGGATTCGTCCTGCTCTGGGCGGGCTTGAACTGGGCGCGCCATCTGGCGAGTGCGAGCAAGTTGTCGTACCTGTTCTCGTCGAAAGCACTGGCGTGGGTCGTCGCGGGCGCAGCGGTGGCACTGGGAGTGTTCGCCATCATCGTTGGGATTCGCAAGAAGGACAAGGCGTTGGCCGAGGTGCTCGGCCATACGCGGTTCTCGTGCTATTTCCTGATCACGTTTTACCCGATGCAAGCCGCGCTCGTCCCATGGACTTGGTCGAACATGGCGGCGATCCTGATCTTCGCGTTGCCGTGCTGGTTTCTGGTTTACTTGATGGGCCGCCTCGCGTCGCGCTGGGTCGGCTGAATCAATGCAACTTCCCTACACGAAAGATTGCTTCGTTTGCGGCGCGCACAATCCGCACGGGTTACATCTCCGTTTCCGGCATGAGGGCAAGGAGGTTTTCGCCGACTTCGTCGCGCAACCGCATCATGCTGGCTTTCGCGACATCGTCCACGGCGGCATCATCTCGACGGCGCTCGATGAAGCCATGTTTTGGGCTGCCGCATCGGCGACAAAGCGGTTCTGTCTCGCCGCCGAACTCAACGTCCGATTCCTGCGCAAGGTTTCGGTCGGCCAGAAATGCGTGATCGTTGCAAGACTCAATGCGGACCGCGGGCGCCTGTGGGAATCGAGCGCGGAGTTGCGCGACGCCGCCAGCAAAGTTTGCGCCCGCGCCACGTGCAAGCAAGTGCCGATGGACCCCGCCGAAATGAAGTTTGCGGCTGGAGATTTTCTGCCTGATCCATCAACTGTAGCCGCAACGTTACTCTTTCCTGAACTCGCCTCCTGAGCTATACTGCGGCCGTGGACGCTGCGAAGCTCAACGAGCAAGAGCGGCGGAAGCTGCTGCGCTGGGCGCGGCAGACTGTCGAAGCCGCCGTGCGCGGCGACACGCAGATCGCCATTCCCGAGTCCGAACTCACGGAGGCGTTGCGCGCGCCCCACGGAGCATTCGTGACGCTGAAGGAACAGGATGAATTGCGTGGGTGCATCGGGCGCATGGATTTCGAGCGACCACTTTGGGAGAACGTGATGGCAGCGGCGGTGTCGTCGGCGCTCGAAGATCCCCGATTTACGCCGGTCCAGACGGAGGAGCTGTCTGCGCTCCAGCTGGAGATCTCAGTTCTAAATCCACCTGAAGTGATTCCGAGCGCGAGGCTGTTTGATGCACAACGGCACGGCATCATCGTCGAGAAGGGCTGGAACCACGCGTTGCTGTTGCCGAAGGTGGCGCAGGAATTCGGTTGGGACGCTGAGAAAACGCTGGAGACGGTGTGCCTGAAAGCCGGACTACCGCCCGACGCATGGCGCGATCCCGAGACGCGGCTGCACGTATTCACCGCGATTGACTTCGGCGAGGAGCGGGCTGGCGAGACCGGTGAGCCGGGCTGACGAACGAGCCCGTTGTCACGGGATCACACCAGCGCCGCAAATCGTTTCGCATCTGTCGCCATCGCCACGTTGTTGAACAGACAGTAGGTCCGTGTCTTTCCCGTGCAGTACTGCTTGACCCGCTGCAACTCCGCGTCGCTGAAGCGATGGCGCGTGCCCGAGATGCCGTGCAGACGGAAGTACTGAAATTCGCCCCGCGCGGCCGGGGTCGACTTGAATGGGTCAACGACGTGAATTAAGTCCAGCTCCTTGCACAGATCGGCGATGACCGCCGGGTCCCATTCGCCGCGCGGTTCCCAGCCCATGAGGAATTTGCCGCGCTTGGCGTGTCCGAAAAACTGCTTCAACCGCGCGATATTCGCGTCGGTCTGTCGAAAACTGGCGGGACACTGGAACAGCACCAGCGCCGCGCGTAACGCCTTGGCCACGACGTACGTCTGGTCCCACGCCCAGCGCACGGTCGGATTGAATCCGAAATTGCCGCAGTATTCACGGTCGCGCGGGTCGAGCCGCGTGCGTTTGTAGGTCGGGCAGGAGGCGGGATGCGTGATGAGCTGCCAGGCTTTCATCGTGAACTGGAACTCGCCCGGGGCCGTGTTACGCCAGCGGGTGGCGGTCTCGACCTTGGGCAGTTGATAGAAGCTGGCGTCGATCTCGACGCACGAGAACGTGGCGAAGTATTTCTCCTGGGCCATCGCGAAACCGCAGCAGCCGGCGGTGATATGCGGGCGCTTCTCCAAAGCGACGCGATGCTAACAGAGTTGTTCGGACTTGCAAAGGACGGAAACCAACGGCATGATGCGGAGTAGACAGAACCCGGGAACCCATGTCAGCCAAGAAAGACGCCGACCCAAAAGGTGAATCGGCCGTTACGATCACCACGCGCGACATCATGTTTGAATGCCCGTCCTGCGGCAAGAGCCTAGTGGTTGATGAGGCAGCGGCCGGCTTGATTGTTGATTGCCCGCAGTGTCGCATCAATGTCATCGTGCCTCCCAAATCCGTGCCCGCCACCCCGACTCAAGCACAGGCTCCGGCGACGGTTCCCCATTCAAAGCCGGCGTTTCCTCCGGGGGACGCGAAGTCCGGTGGGCCGGATACGGGCAATTGGAAGGAGCGGTTGGCAGCGCTCGGCAATCAACTGAAGGAACTCCAGACCCAGCGCACGGAAATCAACAACCGCATCGCCGCGCGCTTGAACGAGTTGAATCGCGATCTCTTGCTGTTGGCCCGCGTGGAAACGTCGCAGCAACAAATCCTCAGTGAGTGGCAGCAACTCATCAGTCAGATGAGCGCTGCGCTACCCAGCGGGCAGACGCCGGTGGTTCTCGGCTCGAGTATCAGTGGACGAACGCGCGTCCAGTTCGAACACTAGGTTGTCGGACCGGCGGTCGCGGTCAGCACCGGCTCGCGCAGTGGGCCGACCGAAGTCGGTGCGAGCAAGCTCTTCCTCAGGATTTTCGAATTGCGGCCGCTCTGTTCGAATTTCTCGCGGCGCGAAAGTGGCAGATCCTCCACGGTTCCCTCGATGTAGCCGAGCTTGTGCTGGAAGAAAGTGAACGCTTGGGTCGAGAGACAGAACATGTTTTCGATGCCCTGCTCACGAGCAACATTCTCGACGAACAACGCCAGCTTGCTGCCAATGCCGCGGTGCTCGTGCGCGGAACTGACTTGTAGGCTCGCGAGTTCCGCCTTCTTCTGATCGAGGTCGAGATGCAGCGCCACAAGCCCGACGATGTTGTTGTCGATCTCGAACACATAATAGTCGTTGATGCTTTTCTCGATGCTGCTGCGGGTGCGTCTGGCCAGTTGTTCGCCTTGAATGGACGGGCGAATCAACGTCATGATGTGACGGATGTCTTTGCGTTTGGCCTTGCGAATCGCCTGATATTCATCGGCGTAAATGAGGGTGCCAATGCCTTCGTTGGAGAAGACCTCGGCGAGCAAACCCTCGTCGACCTGGCCATTGATGATGTGAACGCGCGGCACGCCCCCCTGACTGGCGCGCAACGCATGCTGCGCCTTGGAACTCATGGTGGGCGGGAGCTTGTCGGTGGCGGTCTTCAGCGCCGTTTCGAGTTCCTTGACGGAGATCTGATTGATCAGGTTGGCGTCGATCTCCAACCCGTTGGTCGTGCCAATGAACATGAGTTTCACCGCGCCGAGTGCGCGGGCGACCTCCACTGCGACGGAATCGGAATTGAGGCGATAGGTGTGGCCGTTGCCGTCGAACCCGAGCGGAGGGATGATGGGCACGATGTCCTTGTCGAGCAACATGCGCAGCATCTCGACGTCAACCTGATGGACCTTGCCTGTGTTGCGGTAATCGACGCCCTTCAGGATGCCGACCGGCACGGCTTCGATGCCGTTGGTTTGAGCGGCGCGAATATCGTTGAGTTTGAGCCCTTCGAGGATCTCGTGCGTGACGTTTGTTGCGGCCGTGATGGCGATGCTCAAGGTCGCGTCGTCGGTGACGCCCGTGCCGTCATGGTTGGAAATCCGTTCATGCAAGCGCTCGGCCAGCCGCTTGACCTGGTGACCCGCGCCGTGCACGAGCACGATGCGGATGCTCAGGCTCCGCAAGACCGCGATGTCCAGCAAGATGTTGCCGAAATTATCGTCAGCCACGATCGCTCCGTCGATCGCGAGGATGAACACTTTGTCGCGGAACTGCGGGATGTACTGCAGAATGCCGCGCAGATCGGTCGGTTTCATGATAGCCCCGCACTTATACGCCACGCCACGGTGCGATTTCAA
>Ga0335085_10003716_pt1 | contig 26038 bp, 25 predicted proteins | sample Lox_Sample_45_FD_206712 | JGI IMG/M metagenome (GOLD analysis project Ga0335085, IMG submission 206712) | Soil microbial communities from Loxahatchee National Wildlife Refuge, Florida, United States - Lox_Sample_4.5 | ecosystem: Environmental > Terrestrial > Soil > Wetlands | place: USA...
CGCTGCTCGTCGCCTATCACGTCTGGTGCGGCAAGCTGATGCTCGATTTCCGCGCCGGGCGCAACCGCCGCAGCCACGTCTGGTTCCGCTGGTTCAACGAGGCGCCGACGGTGCTGCTCTTCGCGATCGTGCTGCTGGTTGTCGTCAAGCCCTTCTGAGCGGTTCTTCGCCACCGCCCCGCGCGGGCTGGAGGCGCTGCTCGCGGGCGAGCTGGCGGCGCTCGGCGCGCGCGAGCCGCGCGCGGTACCGGGCGGCGTCGCCTTCGGCGGCGACTGGGCGGCGTGCTACCGCGCCAACCTCGGCTCGCGCATCGCCTCGCGCATCCTCTGGCGCGTGTCGGATTTTCCCTGCCGGACCGAGGAGGATCTGTACGCTGCGGCGCGCTCGGTGGACTGGCCTGAATACTTTTCCGTGAGCAACAAGATCAGGGTCAACGTCAGCGCCCAGAATAGCCCGCTCAAGAGCCTCGACTTCGCCACCCTGCGCATCAAGGACGCGGTGTGCGATCGCTTCCGCGACGCGGTCGGACGCCGGCCCGACGTCGAGCGCGCGGCGCCGGACGTGCGCATCCACGCCTTCCTCGAGGAAGCGCGGGGAGCGCTGTACCTGGATACCTCGGGGGAGCCGCTCTTCAAGCGCGGCTGGCGTCGCGGCCGCATCGAGGCGCCGCTGCGCGAGAACCTCGCCGCCGGCATCGTCATGCTCTCGGGCTGGAAGCCGGAGGAGCCGCTGCTCGATCCGATGTGCGGCGGCGGCACGCTGCTGGCGGAGGCGGCGGCGATGGCGCGCGGCAGGGCGCCGGGAATGAACCGGTCTTTCGGGTTCGAAAAACTGAAGGTTTTTGACTCTTCCGGATGGGAGAGAATCAAAAAGGACTCCAGGAACTCGCAGAATTCAGAATCCCCCCGACTCTTCGGCAGCGACAGCGATCCGAGGGCCCTGAACGAGGCGCGGCGCAATCTCGCGGAGGCGGGCGTGGAGCGCTGGGTGAAGCTCGAGCGCGCCGACGTGCTGCAGCGGACGGCGCCCGCGGCCACGGGCGTGCTGATCGCCAATCCGCCGTACGGCGAGCGCATCGGCGCGAGCGACGAGCTCGCCGCCTTCTACCCGAAGCTCGGCGACGCGCTGAAGAGGAGCTTCGCCGGCTGGCGGGCGTACTTCTTCACCGCCGACCGGCGCCTGGAGAAGCTGATCCGGCTGCAGGCCTCAAGGCGCACGCCGCTCTACAACGGCGCGCTCGAGTGCCGCCTCTACGAGTTCAGGATCGTTGCGGGGTCTCACCGCCGCGCTTGAAGCTGTTCGAGCGCACCGCCTTGCAGATGTGGATGCTGTATTCCGAGTAGAAGCTGGCGCGCCCCAGCTTCTGCGCCTCCCGGTGCTCCGGATGCTCGGCCCAGGCGCGGTGCGTCTCCTCGCCGGCGAACTCGACGATGGTATGCGGTGACGATCACGGCCCGAGCTACACGATATCGAGGTGCTCGATGCCCTTGGTGATGTCCTTGTCCTTGGACTCCTTGCCGTGCAGCTTGATGTTGAGCCGCACCTCGTTGGTGGAGTCGGCGAAGCGCAGCGCGTCCTCGTAGCTGATGCGCCCGGCCTCGTAGAGGTCGAACAGCGCCTGGTCGAAGGTCTGCATCCCCAGCTCCCTCGACTTCTTCATGATCTCCTTGATGCCGTGGATCTCGCCCTTGAAGATGAGGTCGGAGATCAGCGGCGAGTTGAGCAGCACCTCGACCGCCGCGGCGCGGCCCTTGCCTTCCTTCACCGGGATGAGGCGCTGCGACACCACCGCCTTGAGGTTGAGCGACAGGTCCATCAGCAGCTGGTGGCGGCGCTGCTCGGGGAAGAAGTTGATGATCCGGTCCATCGCCTGGTTCGAGTTGTTGGCGTGCAGGGTGCCGAGCGCCAGGTGGCCGGTTTCGGCGAAGGCGACGGCGTGCTCCATCACCTCCATGTCGCGGATCTCGCCGATCAGGATCACGTCGGGCGCCTGGCGCAGGGTGTTCTTCAGGGCCGCCTCCCACGAGTCGGTATCGACGCCGACCTCGCGCTGCGTGATCAGGCAGTTCTTGTGCGGGTGCACGTACTCGACCGGATCCTCGATGGTGATGATGTGGCCGTACGAGTTCTCGTTGCGGTAGCCGATCATCGCCGCCAGCGAGGTCGACTTGCCCGAGCCCGTGCCGCCGACGAACAGCACCAGCCCGCGCTTGGTGAGCGCCACGTCCTTCAGCACCGGCGGCAGCTTCAGGTCGTCGAAGCCGGGGATGGTGGTGGTGATGACGCGCAGCACCATGCCGACCTGACCCTGCTGCACGAAGCAGTTGACGCGGAAGCGGCCGATGCCGGCCGGGTTGATGGCGAAGTTGCACTCCTTGGACGCCTCGAACTCCGCCGCCTGCTTGTCGTTCATGATCGAGCGGGCGAGCATCGCGGTGTGCTGCCCGGTGAGCGCCTGCTGCGAGACGGGCGTCATCTTGCTGTCGATCTTCATCGCCGGCGGGAAGCCCGAGGTGATGAAGAGGTCCGAGCCCTTCTTTGCGAGCAGCGCCCGCAGAAGGTCGTACATGAACTTGGTTGCCTGTTCGCGTTCCATGCGGGACTCCGCAGAAGTGAAGTGGGGGCCTAGCCGGGGAACAAGTCCTTGTTCGCCGCCTTGCCGCGCGCCTCCGCCGGGGAGACGATGTTGCGCTTGACCAGGTCCTGCAGGTTCTGGTCGAGCGTCTGCATGCCGAGCTGCGCGCCGGTCTGGATCGCCGAGTACATCTGGGCGATCTTGTTCTCGCGGATCAGGTTCCGGATCGCCGGCGTGCCGATCATGATCTCGTGCGCGGCGACGCGCCCGGAGCCGTCCTTGGTCTTGAGCAGCGTTTGCGAGATCACCGCGCGCAGCGACTCCGACAGCATCGCGCGCACCATCTCCTTCTCGGCCGCCGGAAAGACGTCGACGATGCGGTCGATGGTCTTGGCGGCGGACGAGGTGTGCAGCGTGCCGAACACCAGGTGCCCGGTCTCCGCGCCCGAGAGCGCGAGGCGGATGGTCTCGAGGTCGCGCATCTCGCCCACCAGAATCGAGTCCGGGTCCTCGCGCAGTGCGCTGCGCAGCGCGTTGGAGAACGACAGCGTGTGCGGCCCGACCTCGCGCTGGTTGATCAGGCACTTCTTCGACTCATGCACGAACTCGATCGGGTCCTCGATGGTGAGGATGTGGCCATGGTCGTTCTCGTTGATGTGGTTGACCATGCCGGCGAGCGTGGTGCTCTTGCCCGAGCCCGTCGGCCCCGTGACCAGCACGATGCCGCGCGGATACTCCGAGATATCCTTGAAGATCTTCGGGCACTTGAGGTCCTCCAGCGACAGGATCTTCGAGGGGATCGTCCGCATCACCGCCGCGGCGCCGCGGTTCTGCACGAACGCGTTGACGCGAAAGCGCGCCAGGTTGGGCACGGCGAAGGAGAAGTCGCACTCGAGGTTCTCCTCGTAGAACTTCCTCTGCCCGTCGTTCATGATGTCGTAGATCATCGAGTGCACGTCCTTGTGCTCCAGCGGCGGCACGTTGATGCGCCGCACGTCGCCGTGCACGCGGATCATCGGCGGGAGGCCCGAGGACAGGTGCAGGTCGGACGCCTTGTTCTTGACGACAAAGGCAAGCAATTCAGTGAGATCCATTACAATCTCCCGCGGACTAGAGTGGCGGAAGTATGGCGTCAATCCACGACAACTTGCAAGCCGTACGCGAGCGCATCGAGCGCGCGGCGCGCGCGGCCGGGCGCGATCCGCGCAGTGTGACGCTTTTGGCGGTGTCGAAGACGCATCCGGCGGCGCTGATCGAACAGGCGGTGGCCGCCGGGCAGCGCGCTTTCGGCGAGAACTACGTCCAGGAGGCGCTCGAGAAGATGGACGCGCTGCGCGAGCGCGGCGTGCAGTGGCACCTGATCGGCCCCCTGCAGAGCAACAAGACCCGGCTCGCCGCCGCGCGCTTCGATTGGGTGCAGACGGTCGCCGCCGAGCGCATTGCGCGGCGGCTCTCGGAGCGGCGTCCCGAGGGGCTCGCGCCGCTCAACGTGCTCGTGCAGGTGAACATCTCGGGCGAGGCGAGCAAGAGCGGCGTCCCGCCGGGCCGCGTCGCCGCCGTGGCGAAGGCGATCGGCATGCTGCCGCGGCTCAGGCTGCGCGGCCTGATGGCAGTTCCCGAGGCGGGCGCGGCCGCGGCGCGCTACCGGGAATTGAAGGCGCTGTTCGACGGCCTGAAGGACGAATTCCGCCTCGACACGCTGTCGATGGGAATGTCCGACGACCTGGAGCTCGCGATCGCCGAGGGCGCGACGCTGGTGCGCGTCGGCACCGCGATTTTCGGCGCCCGTCAGAAAGTCCGGTCGGCGGCATGAACGTCGCCACCACGGTGGTGTTCATCGGCGGCGGCAACATGGCCGACGCGCTGATCGGCGGCCTGCGGGCGAGCGGCTTCGCCGCGGCGCAGCTGCGCGCCGTCGAGATCGACGGCGCGGCGCGTCGCAGGCTGCACGACAAGCACGGCATCGCCTGCTTCGACGCACCGCAGAAGGCCTACCGGGCCGGGGACGTGGTGCTGTTCGCAGTCAAGCCGCAGCAGATGCGGGAAGCGGCCCGCTTCTCCGGCCTGCGCCGCAACGGCAACCTGGTCATCAGCATCGCGGCCGGCACCACCATCGCGGCGCTGTCGCGCTGGCTCGGCGGCCATACCCGGATCGTGCGCGCCATGCCGAACACCCCCGCCCTGATCGGGGCCGGCGCGACCGGCCTGTGCGCTGCCGCAGGCGTGAGCGAGGCGGAGAAGAAGCAGGCCGAGCAGATCCTCGGCGCGGTCGGCACGACCGCCTGGATCGACGACGAAGCGCTGATGGACGCGGTGACCGCGGTCTCCGGCAGCGGGCCCGCCTACGTCTTCTGGTTCGTCGAGCAGCTCGCCGCCGCCGGCGCCGCGCTCGGGCTGCCCGCGGAGACCTCGCGCGCGCTCGCGATCCAGACCGTCCTCGGGGCGGCGAAGCTCGCGGCGCAGAGCCCGGACTCGCCCGCGCGCCTGCGCGAGCGGGTCACCTCGAAAGGCGGCACGACCGAGGCGGCGCTGCGGGTTTTCGACGAAGAGCGGCTCGCGGAGCGCTTGTTCCGCGCGCTCGAGGCGGCGCGCGACCGCGGCGCGCAGCTCGGCCGCGAGCTCGACCGGGACTGAGGCCGATGTTCGCCAACATCTTCTCGTTCCTGGTCAGCGTGGCGACGTCGTTCTTCGTCTACCTGCTGCTCGCGCGCTTCCACTTCCAGTGGCTGCGCGTGTCGTTCCGCAACCCGATCGGCGACTTCGTCATCGCCACCACCGGCTGGATGGTGGTGCCGGCGCGCCGCCTGATCCCGCCCGCCGGCGGCCTCGACCTGGCGAGCCTGCTGCTCGCCTGGGCGATCCAGCTGCTCGCCGAATTCGCCCTGTTTTCGATTCAGGGGCACGAGCTTGGCTCCGCGCCGGGCGCGGCCGTCGCCCTGTTCGCCGTGCTCGCGCTGATGGAGCTGGTGCGCTTCAGCCTCCACATCCTCGTCTTCGCCGTGGTGGTGCAGGCGGTGCTCTCCTGGGTCAACCCGCACACGCCGATCGGCCCGGTGCTCGACCAGGTGACGCGACGGTTCCTGCGCCCGATCCAGCGCGTGCTGCCCCTGCTGGGCAACGTCGACCTCTCGCCGCTCGTGCTGCTGGTGCTGCTGCAGGTGCTGCTGCTGGTGCTGGACGCCGCCGAGGGGCGGGTCGCAGTCCTGTTCTGAGAGGCTCGCGCCCGCGACCCGCCCGAGCGCAGCATGTTCCCGATCAGCGCCCTTCTCGAAGCGCCGCCCCGGCTCAAGATCGTCGACGTGGGGGCGCTGTCGCTCGGCGAGGGCAAGGATCCCTATGCCAGGCTGGTCGCATCGGTTCCGTGCGAGCTGATCGGCTTCGAGCCGGTGCTCGCGGAGTGCGAGCGCCTGAATCGCGAGGCGAAGCCGAATTGCCGCTACCTGCCGCACGCCGTGGGCGACGGGACGGCGCAGACCTTCCACGAGTGCAACTACCCGATGACCTCGTCGCTGCTCGCCCCGGACGCGGAACTGCTCGGGATGTTCCATCAGCTCGGCGAGGTGACCCAGGTCGTGGCGCGGCGCCCGGTGCAGACGGTGCGGCTGGACGACCTCGCGGAAGTCCACGGCGCCGACTACCTGAAGCTCGACATCCAGGGCGGCGAGCTGATGGCGCTCGAGGGGGCGACTGCCCTGCTGCGCGACCTCGCGGTGCTGCACACCGAGGTCGAGTTCCTGCCGATGTATCGGGGCCAGCCGCTGTTCGCCGAGATCGACGCCTTTCTGCGCGCCCAGGGCTTCGTCGTGCACCGGCTGTCCTCGCTGCGCTCGGCGAGCTTCAGGCTTCCCGGCATCGAGGTCGAGCTCACCGACGCGGTGAGCCAGGCGATGTGGGGCGAGGCCGTCTACGTGCCCGATTTCCGCCGCTTCGAGGACCTGCGCGCGGAGCGGCTGCTCAAGCTCGCGGTCATCCTGCACGAGAACTACGGCTCGACCGACCTGGCGGCAAGGGCGCTCTCCGCCTACGACGCGAAGACGGGCTCCGGGCTGGCCGACGCCTACATCGGGCTGCTGTTCGCGCAGCCGTAGCGGCGCGCGCCTAGCGCCTGAAGCGCACGCTCTCGGGGTAGGGGAACACGTCCTCCTCGACGCCGTCGCGCACGCGCGCCTGCTTCGCGGCCCAGAACTCCGGCTGCATCAGATCGGCGTGGCGCTCGAGGAAGACGCCGCGCGCCGCCGGGTCGCTCACCAGGAACTTGGCGAACTGCTCGGGGAAGACGTCGTTGGCGCCGATCGAGTAGTAGGGCTCGGCCGACATCTCGTCCTCGATCGAGCGCGGCGGCGGGATGCGCCGGAAGTTGCAGTCGATCATGTGCGCGATCTCGTCGTAGTCGTAGAACACCACCCGGTTGTGGCGCGTGACGCCGAAGTTCTTGAGCAGCATGTCGCCGGGGAAAATGCCGGCCCCCGCCAGCTCCTTGATGGCGTAGCCGTACTCCCAGAGCGCGTGGCGCAGCCGCTCGGCGTCGCCGTCGGCGGCCACCTCTTCGAGGTAGAGGTTGAGCGGCTGCATGCGGCGCTCGATGTAGACGTGCTTGATGACGACCTTGTCGTCCTCGAACTCGATGTTGGACTCGGCCGTTTGCCTCAGCTCCTCGAGCAGCGCGGGCTCGAAGCGCTCCCGCGGCAGCGCGACCAGCGAGTACTCCAGGGTATCCGCGAGCCGGCCGACGCGGTCGTGGTACTTCACCAGCAGGTACTTTTCCTTGACGGTCTGGGGGTCCATCTCCTTGGGCGGCGCGAAGCGGTCCCGGATCACCTTGAAGACGTAGGGGAAGGAGGGCAGCGTGAAGACCAGCATCACCATTCCCCTGATGCCCGGCGCGACGGTGAAATTATCCGAGGAGTGCTTCAGGTGGTAGAAGAGGTCGCGGTAGAAGAGCGTCTTGCCCTGCTTGGCGAGGCCCACCGACATGTAGAGCTCGGCGCGCGGCTTCTTCGGCATCAGCAGCCTGAGGAACGACACGCAGGCCGCCGGCACCTCCATGTCGACGAAGAAGTAGGCGCGCGCGAACGAGAACAGGATGATCAGCTGGTCGGCGTCGAGCAGCAGCGCGTCGAGGTAGAGCTCGCGGCGCGCGTTCTGCAGGATCGGCACCGCGAACGGCACCTCCAGGCTGCCGTTGATGATCTTGCCGACCGCGTAGGCGGCCTTGTTGCGGAAGAAGAGCGACCCCAGCACCTGGATCTGCAGGCTCGGCCGCGCCCGCGCCGGCCGGGGGAAGCGCGCGCGCAGCGCCCGCACCACAGAGCGCAGGTCGCGCGGCAGGTCCTCCCAGGCATTGGCGAGGCCGAAATCCGCGAGCATGCGCGAGAGCGTCGCGCGCAACCCGTCCTTCAGCGGGTAGTAGGAGCGGTACGCCGGCTCGTCGCCCTCGAGGTGCTCTGTGGCGACCGCGGGGCGCCAGAAGATGAACTCGTTGCGGTAGTAGCGCCGGTGCAGGACGTTGCAGGCCACCGAGTTGTAGAAGGTCTCGGCGCATTCCGGCTGCCGGTGCTCGTGCAGCAGCGGGATGTAGGCGAGCTTGATCGCCGGCCAGAGCGTCTCGTCCACTTCCGCCTCCGGGAAGCGGTCGAGCACGCCGCGCACGGTTTCCTCGACGCGGCGGTCGTACATCTCGATGCGCTCGCGCGACAGCCGGCGCAGGCCGGCCCCGTCGGCGCCCTCGAAGGGGCGGCGCGCCCGGCGCGCCGCGTCCCGGAACAGCGAGTAGTGCCGGTCGAAGCCCGCGAGGATGGAGCGGGCGATCTCCGCCGGGAGATCGCCCTGCCCCGGACTGGCCCTCTCGAGCTTCCGGACCGACCCCACGCTACGCCGCGAGCTTGGCCTTCTTCTTCGACTGCGAGAGCGCGTCCTCGCCGAAGAACTGCTCGTCCTCGGTGGAGCCGTGCAGCGCCGTAGTCGACGCCTTGCCGCCGGTCACGGTCTGCGTCACCTGGTCGAAGTAGCCGGTGCCGACCTCGCGCTGGTGCTTGACCGCGGTGAAGCCCTTCTCCGCCGCGGCGAACTCCTTCTCCTGCAGCTCGACGAAGGCGCTCATGTTGTTGCGTGCATAGCCGTAGGCCAGCTCGAACATGCCGTAGTTGAGCGCGTGGAAGCCGGCGAGCGTGATGAACTGGAACTTGTAGCCCATGGCGCCGAGCTCGCGCTGGAACTTCGCGATCGTGGCGTCGTCCAGGTTCCTCTTCCAGTTGAACGAGGGCGAGCAGTTGTAGGCGAGCATCTTGTCCGGGAACTTCCTGCGGATGCCCTCGGCGAATTTCCTGGCGAAGGCGAGGTCGGGCGTGCCCGTCTCGCACCACACCATGTCGGCGTACTCGGCGTAGGCCAGCCCGCGCGACAGCGCCTGGTCGAACCCCTTGCGCGTCTTGAAGAAGCCCTCCGAGGTGCGCTCGCCGGTGATGAACGGCTTGTCGTTCGCGTCGACGTCCGAGGTCACCAGGTCCGCGGCCTCGGCGTCGGTGCGCGCCAGCAGCACCGTCGGCACGCCCATGACGTCGGCCGCGAGGCGCGCGGCGACCAGCTTCTGCACCGCCTCCTGCGTCGGCACCAGCACCTTGCCGCCCATGTGGCCGCACTTCTTGACCGACGCCAGCTGGTCCTCGAAGTGCACGCCCGCGGCGCCCGCCTCGATCATCGCCTTCATCAGCTCGAAGGCGTTCAGCACGCCGCCGAAGCCCGACTCGGCGTCGGCCACGACCGGCGCGAACCAGTCGATGTCGCCGCTGCCCTCCATGGTCTGGATCTGGTCGGCGCGCATCAGCGCGTTGTTGATGCGGCGCACGACATTCGGCACCGACGACACGGCGTACAGCGACTGGTCCGGGTACATGGCGAACGAGTCGTTGGCATCGGCCGCGACCTGCCAGCCCGAGAGGTAGATCGCGGGCACCCCGGCGCGCACCTGCTGCATCGCCTGGTTGCCGGTGAGGGCGCCGAGCGAGTTGACGAACGGCAGCTCGGTGCATCTCTTCCAAAGCTTCTCGGCGCCGAGCCGCGCCAGCGTGTGCTCGATCTTCAGGCTGCCGCGCAGCTTGACGACGTCAACCGCGTCGTAGCCGCGCTTGACGCCTTTCCAGCGGGGGTTCTCTTTCCAGTCTTTCTGCAGCTGCGCGATCGCCTGCTCTCGAGGACTCATCATGTCTCCAGTAAGGAAGTACGAATGGAAAAAAGCCGTGCTTTCCGAACCTTACCGAGACGGATGGCGCGCAGCAACACGACCATCCTATATTTCGAAATGGCAACAAAACAAAGCGTTACATGGACTTACCGCTTTCTTCTTTCACGATGCGGGTTGCAGTTTCAGGAATTTGCTGCTTTGCGTACCCAACTAAATAAGTAGGGAATACCGCGAGGCAGTATGAACATGGCGTCCGCGAATATATGATAACTAACTTAATAAAATCATAACGTTATATTTGTAGTTGAATGCTAAATAGAGATATTGTAACAAATGCTTTGAGGTATAAGGCATTTATGGTAAAATTCATACCGCCCGGGGGCGCACAAGCACCAAAAGCGCTTGCGATGAAACTTTTAACTTCTATCCGATGTACTACAAGAGAATCGGTGACGAATACTTTTACGTCACACAAGGGATGTTGGTCGATGAATCGAACGGCAACGTTTCTGAAGGGAACTTTGCATTGCGAGCAGTCGATCTTGCTGAGTATCGGCTACGTGGTCAAGGAACAAAGTTTGTGCAGCTCCAACGAATCGTTTTGCCAGGGCTAATAAACGCGGTACACATTTTTAAAGGGCTACGTCGCGATCTCTACAACGATGGCAACGAACATGCGGACGAGAAGTTGCTCGTCTATACATGGAAGCCAGGCATTGACGTCGAATGGGATTCAAAGTTGGCAGCAGGGTATGGAGGGGCGGTGGACCTTCCGGCACCAATAGGAGCAGTGTTCGCCGTAACTGTGGCCTTGAACGAGAGGCATAAAGCCAAATATCCAGAGGTAGATGGCTTTATAGATGCGTGGAATTGGATAGAAGGCGAAGACGCGGTATTGGCCGGGGCACCGATTGAATGGGTCGATAGGTACGATCGTAAGTTATGGACAAGGGGCGGACCATGAGCAAGAAAGAGGAGAAGGCTGCGCTCCAGCCAGAAGTCGAGATCAGCAAATTTAAACCGTTTGCTTATTTCGATAAGCATCTGGACTGTATTCGAGTGCAGCTTCATGATTGCAGTATTGTTGAGCAGCGGCAGAACAGAATCTTTACTGTGCTGAAAGCCGCGCACGGCACTCGATCTATTGTCGGCGTCAACATTAAGGGCGTCCGACATATGGTTCGCCAAATGGGGCTTGATCTCCGGGCGTGCTATACGCTCGCCCAAATCATAAGCATTGTCGTCAAGGCCTACCCGGAGAAATATGTTCAAGAGATCGCGGAACAGCTTGCTCCGCTGCTAAAGCAAGAATCTTTGGACACCACAGAAATTCGCTTGGATGCTGTAGCAGCGTAAAAACGTGGCGGGTGGTGTAGGCCGGTGGCCTACCGTATACAACCTACACCACCCGTTTCCACGTACTGCGCAGTTCTATCCGCTCGCTTTTCTCACGTTGATTTCTAGCTCAACCGGGCTATCGTCCGGATCGTAAACTTGGCTGACGTTCATAGCGAACGTCCGGAACCAACGAAGGCGATTTTCGGCAGGCCAATCCATTCCACTCTTGGGGATTTTGCGCAAAAGCGCCATCAAGAGCGGATCTAGCTCTAGGCCACCATCGTTGCCGTTTCCTCCACCATGTTTTGGCTTTTCCTCTGTATGAAGAGGCTTAACCACGACAGCCGGCATGACAAGGCGGTTCGGCGCAGCCTCACGGAATCCAGTTTGCTGTGCCGAGCTCTCGAACACTTGCCGAGCTCGAGCCTTCTGCTTTTCGGCTACACCAAGAGCGACGATTTCCCTCTCTAGTGCGGCGCTCGGCGGAGTAACGCCATCTTTGTACTTTTCGTGGAGAGCCTTGAAGAGCGGGACGTTGATGAACGCCTCAGCCTTCGCCGCGCGAGCTTGAACAGGGTCAACAGCCCTACGCCCTAGTTCGGTAAGGCGCAAGCTATCTGCATCGTCGCTATCAATAAGACCAAAGAGGCGTGCAGCGGCGATCTGCGTGCGGAATCCGCTGCTTTTTGCACTTTGGTTCGTCCAGGCGGCAAGTTGGCCGGAAGAGCATTCGCCATGACCTACGTTGCCGTGGATCGCCGCCGCAAGAGCCATGGCGTTCTCATAGTCCGTGTATGGGAAGCCAATCTTGGATCGTTGGCGCTTTCCTTCCTCGCCTGATTCTTCGTCGTTGGCTTCGATAGGTTCGACGTTTTCGCCCATCTGGTTGCTCCTTTTCGCCTTACTGGTTAGGAGGCATTCTTATAGTAATGCCGATTTAGGATTGCGTCAACCATTTTCCGTTGACATTTGAATAAACTTAGGATAGCATGCAGACATTGGCATAAGGAATCGCCCATGAGCGCAAAAGAATCAATACTTTCAGCACCTTATTTTCACGACGAGCAAGCCGCCTACGAATTTGTGGAAGCGCGGCTCTGGCCCAATGGCCCTATCTGCCCAAAATGCGGCGTCATAAATGGCCACTACAAGTTGAAGGGCAAGAGCACCAGGATCGGCGTTTACAAGTGCAAGGCGTGCCGCAAGCCGTTCCGCGTTACCGTCAACACCGTTTTCGAGTCGAGCCATATCCCGCTTCGCGTGTGGCTCCAGGCGCTGTTCATGATCGCGAGCAGCAAGAAGGGAATAAGCAGCAACCAGCTTTCCCGCGCTCTTCGGATCACAGTTAACTCGGCGTGGTTCATGTCGCACCGCATCCGAGAAGCCATGCGCGAAGGCAACCTTGCGCCCTTTGGCGTCAACGGCGGTGCGGTAGAAGTGGACGAAACCTACATCGGGACCGATCCCGCATTCCAGAAGATTTACGACATGCGCCGCTACGGGAACCGCCAGAAGTACAAGGTACTCGGCCTTGTTGACCGGGAAACCAAACAGGCGCGCAGCTTCGTTGTGGACGACATGAGGGCGGCCACCGTGCATCCCATCGTGCGCGAGAATATCGCCAGGGAAGCTCGGCTCATGACCGACGAAAGCCCGCTTTATAAGCGGCTAGGGCGGCAATTCGCACAACATGGCGTCGTGAACCATCGCCGCATGGAATACGTGAAAGCAGGAAACCCGGACATTCACAGCAATACCGTGGAGGGGCTTTTCAGCGTATTCAAACGCGGGATGCACGGCACCTACCAGCATTGCGCGCACAATCACTTGCACCGTTATCTTGCCGAATTCGATTTCCGGTACAACAACCGCACCGCTAACGGCGTGAACGATACTGAGCGCGCCGATAAAATCCTGAAAGGTGTGTACGGCAAGCGCTTAACCTACGAAACGACTACTGTCTGAGTATGGCCACAGGAAAACCGAAGCGAAAAAGGCGAAGGATCAAGCGAACCGACCCCAAGCAATCCGCGAGCTTTATCAAGGCAGCGCGCGAAATGGGCTTGGACGAATCAGGAGAGGCATTCGAGCGCGCTATGGACTTGCTCGCGCCGAAGAAACCGAAGATCCGATCCAGCTAGAGCTATTCGGCTCGAAAATACGGAACGGTGTATAGTCCAGCCAGCTTTGGTTGGATCGCCCTCCGAGCAAAGCGCGAAAAACAAAGGCCTCAAGCGAACTTGAGGCCTTTGCGGCGGGGGCGGAAGGTATCGGGTCGGCGCCTCATCAACGACTGGCCCCTGGGTTCAAATCCCAGCGCCTCCACCCAAAATGATGCTACCGCTACTCGATCGGCTTTTCTTCTCCTATTTCGTTGTCCTTAAGCATTTGTTTTAACCGCTCGTCGGCAAGTCTTAGTAGTACGTCGGCCCTCGAATTTCCGTATAAACCTTTGCCTTTCAAGCGGTCCAAGTAGGCCATTTGGACCAAGTTGGGCCAGGTCTTAAGCAGCTTTGTTTCGTTCGTATCCCTTGCCGCCACTCGCGCACCGTAGACCCCTATATAGGCCCCAATTAGGCCCTAAATAGGGGTATGGCGCAAGTGGGTACGCCAACCGACACATGCTGGCAGTTTCAAAACCATGCTGCCCCGCAATATCGCTACCGTACGCTAGGTCTGCACCAGGCGCCGGTGGCGCTGCACGCTCATCAGGATGCCGACGCCGACGAAGAGCGTGAGCAGCGAGGTGCCGCCGTAGGAGATGAAGGGCAGCGGCACGCCGACCACGGGGAGGATGCCCGAAACCATCCCCATGTTGACGAAGGCGTAGGTGAAGAACATCAGCGCCACCGAGCCCGCAAGCAGCCGCGAGAAGAAGGTCGCGGCGCCGGCCGCGATCATCAGGCCGCGCGCGACGAGCAGCGTGTAGAGCGCGAGCAGCAGCACGTTGCCGAGCAGGCCGAATTCCTCCGAGTACACGGCGAAGATGAAGTCGGTGTGCCGCTCCGGGATGAACTCCAGGTGCGCCTGCGTGCCGTGCAGCCAGCCCTTGCCGGCGATGCCGCCCGAGCCGACCGCGATGGTCGACTGGATGGTGTGGTAGCCGGCGCCGAGCGGGTCCTGCGAAGGGTCGATGAGCGTGAGGATGCGCTTGCGCTGGTAGTCGTGCAGCATTCCCCAGAGGGGCGGCAGGCTGGCGAGCCCGAGCGCGAGCAGCGCCGCCATCACCTTCCAGCGCAGGCCGGCGAAGAAGATGACGAAGAACCCGGCCGCGGCGACCAGCACCGCGGTGCCGAGGTCGGGCTGGCGCGCGATCAGCGCCACCGGCAGCGCGAGCAGCAGCGCGGCGATGGCGAATTCGCGCAGCCGCAGCGCCGCCTCGTAGCGCTGGAAGTACCACGCCAGCATCATCGGCAGGGCCAGCTTCATCATCTCGGCGGGCTGGAAGCGCGTGACGCCGACGTGCAGCCAGCGGCGCGCGCCGTTCACCACGTCGCCGCCGAGCGCGACGGCGACCAGCAGCGCCAGCCCGAGCAGGTACGCGGGCGGGGCGAGGCGCATCAGCGTCTGCGGCGGCACCTGCGCCGTCACCCACATCGCCGCCAGCGCGATGAGGAGGTTGACAAGCTGCGCCGCGACCCGCTGCGGCTGGTCGTAGCTGGCCGAATACAGGGTCGCGAGCCCGAGCGCCGACAGGATCAGGCAGATCGCGAGCAGCGGGCCATCGATGCCCTCGCCGAGCCGCGCCAGCAGCCGGCGCAGCGCGAGCGCGCTCGCGTCCAGCGCCATCAGTCGTTGCCCGGCTGCGAGGCGCCTTCCGGCGCGTCGTCGCCGGGGGCGTCCGGCGCGAGGTCGCCTTCCGGCAGCTTGCCGAGCAGGTAGAAGTCGAGCACGGCGCGCGCGATCGGCGCGGCGGCGCGCGCGCCAAAGCCGCCGTTCTCGACCACCACGGCGAGCGCGATGCGCGGGCTCTCGACGGGCGCGAAGGCGATGAACAGCGAATGATCGCGCAGCCGCTCGGCGACGCTCTTCTCGTTGTACTTCTCGCCCTGCTTCAGGCCGAACACCTGGGCGGTGCCCGTCTTGCCGCCGCTCGTGTACTGCGCGCCGGCGAAGGCGCGTGCCCCGGTGCCCTCGGTGTTGACCGCGGCCATGGCGCGCTTCACGAACTCCAGGTTGGCGGGCTTGAGCGCGACGTGCCGCAGCAGCTCCGGCTCGATGCGGCGCCGCTCGTCGGTGCGCAGGTTGTCGATGTGCGACACGAGGTGCGGCCGGTACATGTCGCCGTTGGCGGCGAGCGTCGCCACCGCGACCGCGAGCTGCAGCGGCGTATAGGCGTTGTAGCCCTGGCCGATGCCGATCGAGATGGTCTCGCCGGCATACCACTTCCGCTGCTCCGGCCGCCGGAACCGCTTCGCCTTCCATTCGGGCGACGGCAGCACGCCGGCGGCCTCGCCCTCGAGGTCGATGCCGCTCTTCGAGCCGAAGCCGAAGCGCACCATGAAGGCCGCGATGGCGTCGATGCCGAGGTCGTTCGCGACCTGGTAGTAGTAAGTGTCGGAGGACACCACGATCGACTTGAACAGGTCGACGTAGCCGTTGCCGCCCTTCTTCGAGTCGTGGAAGCGCCGGCCGCCGAACTCGAAGTACCCCGGGTCGTGGATCGCGCTCTTGAAGGTGCGCTTGCCGAGCTCGAGCGCGGCCAGCGCCATGTACGGCTTGAACGTCGAGCCCGGCGGATACAGGCCCGCGATGGCGCGGTCGGTGAGCGGGCGATCGGGCGAGTTGTTGAGCCGGTCCCAGCTCGCCGGGTCGATGCCGTCGACGAACAGGTTCGGGTCGAAGCCCGGGCGCGAGACCAGCGCCAGCACCGCGCCGGTCGAGGGCTCGATCGCCACCAGCGCGCCGCGGCGCTCGCCGAACGCCGCCTCGGCGACCTCCTGCAGGCGGGCGTCGAGCGTCAGGGTGACGTTGTCGCCCGGCTGCGCCGGCGTGCGCGAGAGCGTGCGGATGCCGCGGCCCGCGGCGTCGATCTCCACCTGCTCGAAGCCGGTGGTGCCGTGCAGCTCCTGCTGGTAGCTCGCCTCCACCCCGGCCTTGCCGATGAAGTCGGTGCCGCGGTAATTGGCCTCCACCCCGAGGGCCTCGAGCCGCTGCTCGTCGCGCTCGTTGATGCGGCCGATGTATCCGATGACGTGCGAGGCGAGCTCGCCGAACGGGTACTGCCGGAACAGCCGCGCCTTGATCTCGACGCCGGGGAAGCGGTAGCGGTTGGCGGCGAAGCGTGCGACCTCCTCGTCCGTGAGCCGGGTGCGGATCGGGATGCTCTCGACGTTGCGCATCTCGGCGAGCAGCTTCTTGAAGCGGGTGCGGTCGCGCGGCTGGATCTCGACCACCTCGCCGAGGGCGCGGACGGTGTCGTCGAGGTCGGGCACCTTGTCGGGGAAGATCTCGAGGGTGTAGGCCGAGTAGTTGCGCGCCAGCACCACCCCGTTGCGGTCGAGGATCTGGCCGCGGTTGGGCGCGATCGGCACGATCGAGATGCGGTTGTCCTCGGCCTTGGCGGCGTAGATGTCGTGCTGCAGCACCTGGAGGTAGACGAAGCGCGCGAGCAGCAGCGCGAACCCGGCCAGCACCACGAATCCGGCCACCGCGATGCGCAGGTGGAAGTAATGCAGCTCGCGCTGGTGGTTCTTCAGCTCGGCCAGCTTCATATCGCCCTGGTCTGGTCGACCTCGACGGGCCGGCGCTGCGGCAGCAGCAGGATCGCGCTCGCCAGCGGCCACAGCGCGGCGCCGACCAGCGGGCCGACCGCGATCGACCAGCCCGGGAACTCCGCCCCGGCGGCGAGGCGCACCAGCGCCGAGACGCCCTGCGCCGCGAGCAGCAGCGGGGCGACGTGGAGCGCCTGGCCCCAGGCGCCGAACCAGAGGATGCGGCGCGAAAGAGTGATGGCGGCGAACGCGAGCAGCGAGTACGCGAGCGCGTGCTGGCCCAGCAGCACGCCGTTGCCGACGTCGGTGAGCAGGCCGAGGATCCAGGCGATGCCGAGGCCGACCAGGCGAGGCTGCTGCACGCACCAGAAGGCGAGCACCAGCGCGGCGAAGTCGGGTGCCAGGGCGACGTGGCGCCAAGGCAGGAAATCGGCGAGCACCGCCAGGCCGAGCGAGGCGACGATGGTGCCGGCGCGCACCGGCAGCAGGATCGGCTGTGCGCCGCCGTCGCTACTGAAGGCCATCGGCACCCTTGCGGCGCGCCCTGCGCGCGCGACCGGCGCCCTCGCGCTTCGCCCCGGCCGGGCGCTCCTCGGCCGCCGGCGCCGCCGCCGGCTCGCGCGCGAGCACCAGCACGTACCGGCCGCGCTCGACGCCGGCCGCGGGGCGGCAGACGATGCGCGCGAACGCGTAGGCCGCGTCGCGCTCGACGCGCTCGACGGTCGCCACCGCGAGCCCGGGAGGGTAGGTGCCGTCGATGCCCGAGGTGACCAGGCGGTCGCCGCTCCGGATCTCGGCGTTCGCAGCCATGTATCGCAACTCGAGCATCCCGGTCGACCCGGCGCCGAAGGCGATCGCGCGCAGGCCGCTGCGCAGCACCTGCACCGGGATGGCCTGGTCCTTGTCGGTGATCAGCGTCACCTCGGCTGTGAACGGGTAGGCGCGGGTCACCTGGCCGACGACGCCCGAAGCGTCGACCACCGGCGCGCCGGCCTTCACGCCGCGCTCGGTGCCGTGGTCGATCACCACCTTGCGCGAGTAGGGATCGCGGCCGTTGTAGAGGATCTCCGCGGCGATGGACTTCACCGGAAGCCGCTTCGAGGCGCCGAGCAGCTCGCGCAGCCGCTCGAGCTCGGCCTGGGCGGCCTCGAAGCGCTGCGCCTGCTGCGAGGATTGCAGCAGCTTGCCCCGCAGCTCGGCGTTCTCGCCGCGCAGCCGGCTCTGGCTCGCAAAGTAGCCCGCTACGCGCTCGGAAAGCTCGAACGGCAGGGTCGCGGCGCGCTGCAGCGGATAGACCGCCAGCGCGAGCACGCTGCGCAGGCCGTCGGTGTAGTGGAATCGCGCGTCGAGGACGAGCAGCGCGAGGGACAGGGAAGCGAAGAACGCTAGGCGAACGAGCGGCGCGGGGCCGCGGTTGAAGAACGGCGGGGGTGTGTGCTCCATGCCGCCTGCTGCTCGCGGGGCCTCGCCCGCTCCTGCTAATTATTCATTCGTGAAGATCGGCCCGAAGTGCTCCATCTTCTCGAGCGCCTTGCCGGAGCCGCGCACCACGCAGGTCAGCGGGTCCTCGGCCACGATCACCGGCAGGCCTGTCTCCTCCATCAGGAGCCGGTCGAGGTCGCGCAGCAGCGCGCCGCCGCCGGTGATCACCATGCCCTTCTCCGCGATGTCGGCGCCCAGCTCGGGCGGGGTCTGCTCCAGCGCGCTCTTCACCGCCGACACGATCTGGTTGAGCGGCTCGGTGAGCGCCTCCAGGATCTCGTTCGAGCTGATGGTGAAGCTGCGCGGGATGCCCTCGGCGAGGTTGCGGCCCTTCACTTCCATCTCGCGCACTTCCGAGCCGGGGAAGGCCGAGCCGATCTGCTTCTTCACCTGCTCGGCGGTGGTCTCGCCGATCAGCATGCCGTAGTTGCGGCGGATGTAGTTGATGATCGCCTCGTCGAACTTGTCGCCGCCCACCCGCACCGAGCCCTTGTGCACCGCGCCGCCGAGCGAGATGACGCCGACTTCCGTCGTGCCGCCGCCGACGTCGACCACCATCGAGCCAGTCGCCTCCGCCACCGGCAGGTCGGCGCCGATTGCCGCGGCCATCGGTTCCTCGATCAGGTACACCTGGCCCGCGCCGGCGCCGATCGCGCTCTCGCGGATCGCTCGGCGCTCGACCTGCGTCGAGCCGCAGGGCACGCAGATGATGATGCGCGGCGAGGGCGAGAACAGCTTGTTGTCGTGCACCTTCTTGATGAAGTACTTCAGCATCTGCTCGGTGACGGTGAAGTTGGCGATGACGCCGTCCTTCATCGGCCGGATGGCGACGATGTTGCCCGGCGTTTTGCCGAGCATCTGCTTGGCTTCCTTGCCGACCGCCTGGATCGACTTCTTCGCGTTCGGGCCGCTGTCCTCGCGGATCGCGACCACCGACGGCTCGTCGAGCACGATGCCCTTGCCGCGCACGTAGATCAGCGTGTTCGCGGTGCCGAGGTCGATCGCGAGGTCGTTGGAAAAGTAGCTGCGCAAAAAACCGAACATGTTGGTGGCCGACCCTTTTTCGTGCCGCTGCCGCGGCGTGCGGGGCTTGCCCGCTTTCGCCGCAAATCGGCCTTAACTTTCGGCGCTAAGGCCCGGTCGCGGCAACGTTTATTCCCCGGGCGCCTATGATACGCTTACCACGGCACCCGGCAAGCGCGGCGCAGGGAGAAATCGGGCCGCGGCTGCCAACTTCTTCGCATATCTTCCCGACCGAGACCGCATGTCCCTCACCCTCGATCAAGTCCGGCGCGTCGCCGAGCTCGCCCGCATCGCGGTGAGCACGGACGAGGCGCGCGCGGTGGCCGAGCAGCTGAACCGCGTGCTCGGCCTGATCGACCAGATGCAGGCGCTCGATACCCGGGGCATCGAGCCGATGGCGCACCCGCTGGACGCGCACCTCGCGCTGCCGCAGCGCCTGCGCCCGGACGCGGTCGCGGAGGACGATCGCCGGGGCGAGCTCCAGGCCGTGGCCCCGGCGGTGGATGGGGGGCTTTACCTGGTGCCGAAAGTGATCGAGTAGTGCTCAACGCTTCCCTCAAGGAGCTCTCGGGCGCGCTCGCGGCGAAGCGCATTTCCGCGGTGGAGCTGACCGGGCTGTGCCTTGACCGGGTGCGCGCGCTGAACGGCCGCCTGAACGCCTTCATCACCGTGGACGAGGAGCGGGCGCTGCAGGACGCGCGCGCGGCCGACGCCCGCCGCGCCGGCGGGGTAGGCGCGCGCGCAGCCGGCCCGCTCGCCGGCATCCCGGTCGCGCACAAGGACATCTTCTGCACGCGCGGGCTGCGGACCACCTGCGGCTCGCGCATGCTGGCCGACTTCATCAGCCCCTACGATGCGCACGTGGTCGAGCGCCTCGCCGCCGCCGGCATGGTGCTGCTCGGCAAGACCAACATGGACGAGTTCGCGATGGGGTCGTCCAACGAGACCTCGCACTTCGGGCCGGTGCGCAACCCCTGGGACGCGGCGCGCGTCCCCGGCGGGTCCTCGGGCGGGTCCGCCGCGGCGGTCGCCGCGCGCATGGTGCCGGCGGCCACCGGCACCGACACCGGCGGCTCGATCCGCCAGCCGGCGGCGCTTACCGGCGTCTCGGGGCTCAAACCCACCTATGGCGCCGTTTCGCGCTACGGCATGGTCGCCTTCGCCTCTTCCCTCGACCAGGGCGGGCCGCTCGCCAAGAGCGCCGAGGACCTGGCGCTGCTCATGAACGCGATGGCCGGCTTCGACGCGCGCGACTCGACCAGCGTCGAGCGCCCGGCCGAGGACTACACGCGAGAGCTCGGCCTGGACCTGGCGGGGCTGCGCATCGGCCTGCCGAGGGAATATTTCGCCGAGGGCGTCGAGCCGGAAGTGCTGGCGCGGGTGCGCGAGGCGGCGGCCTGGTTCGAATCGCGGGGCGCGCGCACCGTCGAGCTCGCGCTGCCCAACACCGCGCTCGCGGTGCCGGTCTACTACGTGCTGGCGCCGGCCGAGGCGTCGTCGAACCTGTCGCGCTTCGACGGCGTGCGCTACGGCCATCGCGCCAGGGAGTATGCCGACCTGAACGACATGTACCGGCGCACTCGCGCGGAGGGCTTCGGCGCCGAGGTGAAGCGCCGCATCCTGATCGGCACCTACGTCCTCTCCCACGGCTACTACGATGCCTACTACCTGCAGGCGCAGAAGGTGCGGCGCCTGATCGCGCGGGACTTCGCCGAGGCGTTCGCGCGCTGCGACCTGATCATGGGGCCCACCGCGCCCTCGACCGCTTTCGCGCTCGGGGCGAAGACCGACGACCCGGTGCAGATGTACCTGAACGACATCTTCACGATCCCCGCGCCGCTCGCCGGCCTGCCCGGGCTGTCGATCCCGTGCGGCTTCGACCGCGCCGGCCTGCCGGTCGGGCTGCAGATCATGGGCACCTACTTCGCCGAGGCGAAGATGCTCGGCGCTGCGCACCGCTATCAGCAGGCGACCGACTGGCATCTGCGCGCGCCGAGGGAGACGCCGCTGTGAGGTGGCTGCTCGCGCTCCTGCTGCTTTGCTCCTGCAGCGTCCTTGCCCAGGAGAAGAGCGAGACGCAGGAGCTGATCGGCCGCGTGGGCGGGCGCACGGCGCTGCTGCGCCTCTATGTCACGACGCGGGCCGACGGCTCGGCGCGCCTCACCGGCGACTACCTGCTGCTGCCGAGCATGCAGTTGCACTACGTCGAGGGCGATCGCTCGAAGCAGCTGGGGGTGACGTACCTCAAGGAGGGCGACTCGCCGATCCTCTACGGCCGGCCGCCTACCGCGACGCTGCAGGGGCGCTGGGCCGACGGCGTCTACAAGGGCGGGCGCTTCGGCCCAAGCGGGCAGCCGCGCGAGCAGTTCGAGTTCAGGGAGTCGTTTCCCGCCATGGACGGCTACAGCGCGCGCGTCAACTGCGAGCCGCGCCAGGGGCGCTACGAATCGTCGCTCGCCTACGACATCGAGGCGGGGAAGCTGAAGGGCCTGGAGTGGCGCTCGAAGCTCGCCCCGGGCGGACATACCTGCGCGGTCGGCGGCCTCGCGCAGCAGCCGTTCGAGGGCGGCCTGCGCTTCGCCGCCGGCAAGTGCGTCGTGACGCTGCGCGACCTGGGCGAGTTCGTGCGCGTCGCGGCCGAGGACTGCAGCGCGTACTGCGGCTCGGATGCCTACCTCGAGCCGGTGTTCGTCGACCGCGACGGCGGCTGCGAGCTGTTGCCGAGGTAGCCGTGGCTTGGGAAATCGTCGTCGGCATCGAGACCCATGCGCAGCTGCTCACCCGGAGCAAGATGTTCTCGGGCGCGTCCACCGCGTTCGGCGCCGCGCCCAATACGCAGGCCTGCGCGATCGACATCGCGCTGCCCGGCGTGCTGCCGGTGGCCAACAAGGCCGCCGTCGAGCTCGCCGTCCGGTTCGGGCTCGCGGTCGGCGGGCGCATCAACCCGCGCTCGATCTTCGCGCGCAAGAACTACTTCTACCCGGATCTGCCGAAGGGCTACCAGATCAGTCAGTACGAGATCCCGGTGGTGCAGGGGGGGGCGCTGAAGATCGTGCTGCCCGAGGGCGAGAAGACCATCCGCCTCGTGCGCGCCCACCTGGAGGAGGACGCCGGCAAGTCGCTGCACGAGGACTTCCACGGCATGACCGGCATCGACCTCAACCGCGCCGGCACGCCGCTGCTCGAGATCGTCTCCGAGCCGGACCTGCGCGGGGCGAAGGAGGCGATCGCCTATGCGCGCGTGCTGCACGCGCTGGTGCGCTGGATCGGCATCTGCGACGGCAACATGCAGGAGGGAAGCTTCCGCTGCGACGCCAACGTCTCGGTGCGCCGCGAGGGCGACGCGAAGCTCGGCACGCGCTGCGAGATCAAGAACCTCAACTCGTTCCGCTTCATGGAAAAGGCGATCGAGTTCGAGGCCCGCCGCCAGATCGACCTGATCGAGGACGGCAAGGCAGTCGAGCAGGAAACCCGCCTCTACGATCCCGACAAGGACGAGACGCGCTCGATGCGAAGCAAGGAGGACGCGCAGGACTACCGCTACTTCCCGGATCCAGACCTGCTGCCGCTCGTGATTTTGGATGTCGAGATTTCGAGGATCGCCTTAGAGCTACCGGAACTGCCAGGGAAGATGCGCGAGCGATTTGTGCGGGAGTTCAACATCACGGAATATGAGGCCGGAATTCTCACCAGTAGCAAGGAGACGGCAGCATATTTTGAGAAATCGACCAGGCATCTCATCGAGGTAAATCCGGCCAATTGGCAAGGCCCCAATAAGGCACGTAACGCTGAGTGGATGTACGGGGGTGCAATCGCTAAGGGAGTTACCGGTTTGCTGATGGCGCAGCTGAATCGTGACTCAATCGACATCGAGCATTCGAGAGTTACCCCGAGTCAATTCGCGTTGCTTCATGCAAGGCTCATCGACGGCACGTTGAACGCGAAGGCCGCCCGAGAGGTCTTCCAATCCCTTTGGGAGTCGAATGATCGTTCTGATGATTCTGTTGACGGAATCATCGATGCAAAGGGCCTCAAGCAACTCTCGGACGCCGGCGCGATCGAGAAGGTCGTGGACGAGGTGCTGGCGGCGAACGCGAAGCAGGTCGAGGACTACAGGGCCGGCAAGGAGAAGGCGTTCAACTCGCTGGTGGGGCAGGTGATGAAGCGCACTGCCGGCAAGGCCAACCCGGCGCAGGTCAACGAGATCCTGCGCCGGCGGCTGAAGGGCTGACTACTTCTTGCCGCCCTGCGTCAGCTCGAGGTAGCGCTTCTTGTCCTCGTCGTAGCGCGCGTTGATCGCCTCGACTTCCTTCTGCTTCGCGGCGAGCGCGTCGTGCTGGGTCTTGAGGTCGAACTCGACCGTTTTCAGGTCGGACTGGATCTGCGCCGGGGGAGTCTTGCTGTCCTTGGCGGCCGCCTCCTTCTCCAGCTCGGCCTGATGCTTCTTCAGCGAGGCGATGCGATTCTGGATGTCCTTTACCGCGGCGTCGTTCTCCTTGAGGGCGCGGCCGCGCGCACCCTCGATGTCCTGCGCGCTGGTGTAGGTGGCGAGCAGGGCGCGGTTGCGGCGGCCTTCTTCCTTGGCGATCGCTTCGCGCTTTTTGCGCTCCGCTTCTTCCTTCTCCTGGGCGGCGCGCTCCGTCTCGCTCGCTTGAGGGTCGATCTTCTTGATGACGCGGCCCTCGGCGTTGAGGATTTCGGCGGGCTGGCCGATGCAGGCCCGCGGCAGGCTCTGTCCGTAGTACTTCTTGCCGTCCTTGCCGACGCAGCGATAGGTCTGCGCGCCGGCCGCGAGCGGCACGGCGGCGAACAGCACGAGAATCAAGGCACGCAGGATCATGTCCGGCTCCCGGATGCAGTTGTTGCGGCATTCTAACGCGGCACCGGGCGCGGCGTTGACCGGAGCCGACCTGCTAGAATGCGCGCGCCATGCACTCCGCGGATCGCGCCTTCATCGCCGAGACCACCGCGAAGATGCTGCTGGAAGTGAAGGCGGTGCTGTTCTCGGAAGAGAAGCCCTTCATCTTCACCTCCGGCTGGGCGAGCCCGGTATACATCGACTGCAGGAAGCTCATCTTCTATCCGCGCATCCGGGCGCAGCTGATCGAGTTCGCCACCGCGACGCTGGCGCGCGACGCCGGCTTCGAGCAGTTCGACGTCGTCGCGGGCGGCGAGACGGCGGGAATCCCGTACGCGGCGTGGATCGCCGACCGGCTCGGCCTGCCGATGCAGTACATCCGCAAGAAGCCGAAGGGCTTCGGCCGCAACGCCCAGATCGAGGGCGACGTGCGCGAGGGCGCAAGGACGCTGCTGGTCGAGGACCTCACCACCGACGGCCGCTCCAAGATCAACTTCTGCAAGGCGCTGCGCGAGGCCGGCGCGGTGGTCGAGCACGTGTTCGTCAATTTCTACTACGACATCTTCCCCGAGTCGAAGCAGGTGATGGCGGATCTCGGCGTGCGGCTGCACCACCTCGTCACGTGGTGGGACGTGCTCGACGTGGTGAAGCGGGGCAGGTACCTGCCTGCAACCCAGGTAGGGGAGGTCGAGAGGTTCCTGAAGGGACCGGCCGCGTGGTCAGCGGCGCACGGCGGGGTTTCGAGCTTCCCCTCCTCTTGAAGGTCGTCACCCTAAACGTCAACGGCATCCGCTCGGCGGCGAAGAAGGGGCTCTATCCCTGGCTCGCCGCGCACAAGGCGGACGTGGTCTGCCTGCAGGAGATCAAGGCGCAGGCCGAGGATCTCGATGCAGCGCTGCATTCGCTGAAGGGGATGCACGCGTTCTACGCGCACGCCGCGAAGAAGGGCTACGCCGGGGTCGCACTCTACTGCCGCGAGAGGCCGGACTCGGTGCGCGAGGGTTTCGGGGTCGCCGAGTTCGACGCGGAGGGCCGCTACCTCGAGGCCCGCTTCGGCCGCCTGTCCGTGGCCTCGGTCTACCTGCCTTCGGGCTCGGCGGGGCCGCACCGGCAGGCCTCGAAGTTCCGCTTCCTCGCGAGATTCCTGCCCCACCTCAAAAAGCTGAAGGCAGGCGGGCGCGAGGTGCTGCTGTGCGGCGATTGGAACATCGCGCACCGGGAAATCGACCTCAAGAACTGGCGCTCGAACCAGAAGAACTCCGGCTTCCTCCCCGAGGAGCGGACCTGGCTGACGCGGGTGTTCGAGAACCTGGGCTATGTCGACGTCTTCCGGCGCCTCGACCCGAGGCCGGAGCAATACACGTGGTGGTCGAACCGCGGCCAGGCGTGGGTGAAGAACGTCGGCTGGAGAATCGACTACCAGATCGCCACCCCCGGGCTCGCGGCGCGCGCGCGCCGCGCGTCGATCTTCAAGCGGCGGCGCTTCAGCGACCACGCGCCGCTCACGATCGAGTACGACCGGGCGCTAGCCTGACTTGATCGTGACCGCCACCGCGCGCCGCGCGCGGCGCCGGTCGAGCCACCACGCCAGCACCGGCAGCACGGCGAAGCCTCCCGGCATCACGATCACCACGAGGTAAGGGGAAAGGCTCGTCAGGCGCCGCAGCTGCGCGCGGATCGCCGCGAGCTCCTCGCGCGTCCATTTCTGCTTGTTGCGGCGCCTCATCAGCATCGGCATCAAGCCCTTCACCTGGGTCAGCTCGCCAAGCAGGAACTTGCGCTCCCGCTCGGCGAGCAGGAGCACGCGCTGCAGGGCGGCGGGAGGGCGCATGGCCATGGCGCGCGGCGCGGGTGCCTTCAGCGTCCGG
>Ga0335085_10003717_pt1 | contig 26027 bp, 18 predicted proteins | sample Lox_Sample_45_FD_206712 | JGI IMG/M metagenome (GOLD analysis project Ga0335085, IMG submission 206712) | Soil microbial communities from Loxahatchee National Wildlife Refuge, Florida, United States - Lox_Sample_4.5 | ecosystem: Environmental > Terrestrial > Soil > Wetlands | place: USA...
CGCCTTCCTTCAGCACGTCCCCGGGGGACTGCCGCCCCCGCCCGAGGGCGGGAGCCAGGCCGAAGAGCACGCCGCTCGCGGTGGTGATGCCCAGGATGAAGAGCAGGAGCCGCCAGTCCACGGAAACACCGGCGACGCGGACCAGGCCGGCGGGCTCGAGCGCCGCGAGGGCCCGGGTGCCCGCCCACCCCAGCGCGCATCCGGCGAGCCCGCCGCAGGCCGACAGCAGCAGACTCTCGGTGAGGGCCTGGCGCACGAGCCGCCCGCGCCCCGCCCCCAGCGTGAGCCGGAGCGCGCGCTCCCGTTCCCGCCCCAGCGCCTGCACCAGCAGGAGGTTTCCGACGTTCGCGCACGCGATCAGCAGGAGGAGCGCGACGGCGCCCAGAAGAACGAGGAGCGGCGTGCGCACGTCGAGCGTGAGAAAGTCCTGCAGGGGGAGCAGGTCCGCGCCCATCACCCGGTTGGTGCCGGGGTACTCGAGCTGCAGCTGCCGGACCACGCCCTGGAATTCGGCGTCGGCCGTCCGGACGGTCACGCCCGGCGCGAGGCGGGCCACGACCTCGAGCCAATGCGCCCGCCGGAACCAGGTCTGGGACCGGTCCGTGGGCTTCCATTCCATCGGCATCCAGACGTCGATCTTCGGGCTCGGCAGCCCGTCCCGCGACGGCACGACGCCCACGATCTGCGTGGGGACTTCGTCGAAGCGGACCGTGCGCCCCAGGATGCCCGAGTCCGCGTGGAACCGCGTTCGCCACAGCCGGTCGCTGATCACGGCGACGTGCGTCCCGTTCGCCCAGGTCTCGTCGTCCCGGAAGGTGCGGCCCAGCCGGGGCGGGATGCCGAGGACCGAGAAGAAGTTGCCGGTGACGTTGGCGTTGTAGAACATCGCGGCGTCGCCGTCCCCGGAAAGGGTCGTGTGCCCGCCCGGCGTGTACGCCATGACGCCGGCGAACGACTTGACCCGCTCCGCCCAGTCGAGGTAGTTGGCGGGGGCCGCGATGTTGTGGACCCAGTGCTTTTCCGGGTTGTCTTCCGAGAGCTTCACCAGACGATCGGAGGCGGGGAATGGGAGGGGGCGCAGGATCACGGCGTTGACGACCGAGAAGATCGCCGCGTTGGCGCCGATCCCGAGGGCGAGCGTCAGGATCGCGGTGGCGGCGAGCACGGGATTGCGCGTCAGGGACCGCAGCCCGTAGCGCGTGTCGGCGACCACGTCCTCGAGCCAGCGCGTGCCCCGGGCGTCGCGATGCTCCTCCCGGACGGCCTCGCCGGCGCCGAACGCGATGCGGGCCTGCCGCCGGGCTTCGTCGGGGGACATCCCGGCCCGGAGATTCTTCTCGGTCTCGCGCTCCAGATGGAAGGCCAGCTCCCGTTCCATCGACTGCTCGGTGGCCGAGCGACCGAAGAGGGCCCGGAGGCGCACGCGGAGGCCGGCAAACGCGGACATCAGGCCGTTCCCAGGATGGCTTCGACGGCCCCGACGTACCGGCGCCAGCTCGCGGTCTCGGCGCCCAGCGCCTTTCGGCCCGCCGCGGTGAGCCGGTAGTACTTCGCCTGCCGGTTGTTCTCCGTGGTCCGCCACTCGCTCGCGATCCAGCCCTTCAGCTCGAGCCGTTGGAGGGCGGGGTAGAGGGAGCCCTGATTCACGTCCAGGATGCCGGAGGAGTACTGCTGGATCCGCTGGCTGATCCCCCAGCCGTGCATCGGCTCGAGGGTCAGGGTCTTGAGGATCAGGAGATCGAGGGTACCGCGCAGGACGTCGTTCTGAGGGGCCAGGACGCACTCATGTAGGATTTCTACAGAAGCTCGCCACGGTCCTGTCGGAAGTCAAGAGGAGCTACTTCGGGAACCGGGCCAGGTACTTCCCGTACCCCTCCGCTTCGAGCCGCGACACCGGAATGAACCGCAGCGACGCCGAGTTCATGCAGTAGCGCATCCCCGTCGGGCCGGGGCCGTCGGGAAAGAGGTGCCCCAGGTGCGAATCCGCCTGGGTCGAGCGGACCTCGGTCCGTTCCATCCCGTGGGTCCGGTCGGTCTTCGTGGTCACGTTCTGCGGATCGAGCGGCGCCGTGAAGCTGGGCCACCCGGTGCCCGAGTCGAACTTGTCGAGCGAGCTGAACAGCGGCTCCCCCGAGACCACGTCCACGTAGATCCCGGGCTCGTGGTTGTCCCAGTACCTGTTCTGGAACGGCCGCTCAGTGGCGTCCCGCTGGGTCACGGCGTACTGCTCGGCGTCCAGGCGCCGCTTCAGCTCGGCGTCGTCCGGCTTGGTGTAGGGCATCGCAGGCTCCTATGGTCCCTTCGCCGTCCAGGTGTTGTTCGACCGGTCGACGTCGGGATAGACCCCCCGCGGATCGATTTCGACCTTCACCGGCCGCGCCGCCGGAGGATTCACGAGCATCCACACCGCCTGCGGTCCGGTCAGCCAGGTTTCGACCGGGAGCTTGGTGGTCTCGACCGACCCGTCGGCCCGGGTCACGCGGATTTCCACCGGCGCCACCATCTCGCGGCGGCTCGACAGGAAGACGCGGGACAGCACGTGTCCCGCCGTGTCCGTCTGGACCACGGAATCCACCGCCTGGTCCAGGTGGTCGGTGCGGTAGAACCAGGAGCGCCAGAACCAGGAAAGGTCCTCCCCCAGGACGTCGTCCATCGTCCGGAAAAAATCCTCGGGCTGGGGGTGCCGGTAGATCCAGCGGCGCACGTACTCCCGGAACGCCGCGTCGAAGGCGTTCGAGTCCACCACCTGCTCGCGCAGGAAGTGGAGCGCCACCGCGGGCTTGCCGTACGCGTTCCAGCCGCTCATCAGGCCGTTCGGGGAGCGGTCCTGCGTCTCCATGATGGGCGTTTCGGGCCCCGTGTACTGCGACAGGAACTCGAGGTACGCGGGAAGCGAGCCGAACTCGAGGGTCCGGAGGCGCACCGTGTCGGTCGGATAGCGGTCGCGGAACGAGAACCAGTCGATGAACGTGTTGAATCCTTCGTCCATCCACGGGTAGAGCCGCTCGTCACTCCCCACCATCATCGGGAACCACTCGTGGCCCTGCTCGTGGGCCATCGTGTAATACAGCTCCTTCGGGGTTTCGGCGTTGTCGAAGGTGATCATCGGATATTCCATCCCGCCCACCGGGCCCTCGACGCTGATGGCGGTGGGCCAGGGATAGTGCAGCCAGCGCGAGTGGATCATCACCGCGTGCCGGTTCATGTCGGCCGCCGTCTTCCAGACGTCGGTGACGTCGGGCGGGTAGAGGGCCTGCATCAGGATGCCGTCCCAGCTGGTGGCATCCCAGATGAAGTTGGGTGCCGCGCCCCAGGCGAAGTCCCGGACCCTGGGGGCGGTGAAGTGCCAGGTGCGCGTGGCGCCCGCGCCCGGCGGCAGGAGGGCGGCGCCGCCCAGCTCACCCGCCGTGATGATGTGAACGATCGTGTCCGCGTGCGCCGCGGCCGCGAGGCGCCGCCGGATGGTCGCCGGCAGGACCTGCGCCGCGTTCTCGAGGACGCCGGTCCCGGCCACCGTGTACTGGGCCGGCAGGGTGAGCGTGACGTCGAAGTCGCCGTATTCGAGGTAGAACTCGCTCGGTCCCTGGTACTGATCGGTGTTCCAGCCGCGCACGTCGTCGTACACGGCCATCCGCGGGTACCACTGGGCGATCTGATAGAGCCACCCCTGCGGGTACGCCTGCCGGCCCGTCCGTCCCGTGGCCATCGGAACCTGATAGTGCCAGTCGATGGCCAACGTGACCGATCCCTTCGGGGGCAGGGGACGATCGAGGTCCACGCGCATCATCGTGCTGTTCAGCCACCACGCGAGCGTCGGCGCCGCCGTCTTCCCGCGCGCCGCGGGGCGCAGGGCCGCGACCCGCTCGATGGTCGCGCCGATGTGAAAGGCCGAGTCTTCGGGGAAGAAGAAATGATCGAGCGGCGTGAACCGCGTCTTCCGCGAGCCCAGGTTCATGTCGAGCTGGATCCAGACGAACCGCAGGGTGTCGGGCGAGTTGTTCGCGTACCGGATGGTCTCCGAGCCCGTGATGGTCTGCGTCGCCGGCTCGAGCGAGGCCTTGATGACGTAGTCCGCGCGCTGCTGCCAGTAGAGGGGGCCGGGCATCCCGGACGCCGTCCGGTAGCCGTTGGGCGCGGCGGCGATGAGGGGCCGGAACACCGACGTATCGGGCACGCCCCGCCGGTTCTCGGCCAGCGAACCCTGGGCGACTACGGGGGCGGCGGGGGCGGCGAGGACGGCGAGGACGGCGGGGACGGCGAGCACCCTGAGGGCGACGGGGAGTTTGTTCATGAAGGGAAGAATGCGCGGGGCGGGGGACGGTGGCAACCGGCGCCGGGCGAGTTGTGCCTGCCCGCCCGCGGCGGCAGATTGCTCGCGGGTTATCTCGTTCGGGACACTCACCGGGAGTCGCTATGCGTCGGACCATCGCCGGCTGCGCGCTCATCGCGGCCATCGGAGCCGCCCGCCTGGCCGGGCAGGATCCGTTCACGACGGCCGTGGACTCGATCGCCCGGGACGTGCTCCACCAGACCGGCGTGCCGAGCGCCAGCCTGGCGGTGGTGCGCGACGGGAAGGTGGTCTACACCCAGGCCTACGGGGAGGCCCGGATCGAGGGGCACGTGCCGGCCACGCCCGCGATGCGCTACAGCATCGGCTCGATCTCCAAGCAGTTCTGCGCCGGCGCGATCCTGCTCCTGCAGCAGGACGGCAGACTCTCGCTGGACGATCCGGTCGCGAAGTACCTCCCCGACCTGACCCGGGCGAACGACGTGACGATCCGCGAAATCCTCTCGCATACCTCGGGCTACCAGGACTACTGGCCGCAGGATTACGTGATGCCGATGATGCTCGACTCGGTGCACGCGCAGGACATCGTCGACCGGTGGGCCAAGAAACCCCTCGATTTCGACCCCGGGACCCGCTGGCAGTACAGCAACACCAACTACGTGATCGCCGGCCTGATCGTGCAGAAAGTGAGCGGGATGCCCTTCTTCGAGTTCCTGCGCACGCGCATCCTCACCCCCCTCGGCATCACCAGCGTGAAGAACATCGATCTGGGTCGCCTGCCGGACTCCGATCCCCAGGGCTACCTGCGCTACGCGCTCGGCCCCTCTCGCCCGGCCCCGAAGGAGGGGAAGGGGTGGCTCTTCGCCGCGGGCGAGCTGGCCATGACACCGGCCGATCTCGCCAAGTGGGACATCGCGATGATCGACCAGAGCCTCCTGGCGCCCGCGTCGTACGCCGCGATGGAGATGGACACGCGGCTGAAGGACGGCGTCGGCACCGGGTACGGCCTGGGCGTCGAGGTCAGCGAGCAGGGAGGGCACCGGCTGATTTCCCACAGCGGCGAGGTGTCCGGGTTCACGGCGGAGAATCTGGTGTTTCCGGACGACCGGGCCGCCGTCGTGGTGCTGACGAACGAGGACGCGGCGGCGGCGGCGAGCCTGATCGCCCGCCACGTGGCCGGCCGGCTCTTCACCACCGAGGACGCCGCGACCCGCGCCCACGTGGCTCAGGCGCGGCAGATCTTCGAGGGACTCCAGAAGGGGACCCTCGACCGGACCCTGTTCACCGACGACGCCAACGCCTACTTCACGACCCAGGCGCTCGCGGACTTCGCGAGCAGCCTGGCGCCCCTCGGCGCGCCGACGGGCTTCGCGCAGGTGGCCCAGGAGCTGCGCGGCGGGATGACGATGCGGGCGTATCAGGTGCGGTTCGCCAATGGGAGCTCGGTGCGGGCCTGGACCTTCGAGATGCCGGACGGAAAGCTGGAGCAGTATCAGGTGGCGGGGAATTGAGTGACCCGGCAGGCCGGCGACCAAGCGACCAGGTGACCGAGGGGCATTGTGGCTAAGTCCGCGCGTGGTGCCGCCCGCCCACGGGCCCGGCGCCCGGCGCGCGTGTCCCACGTCGCCCGGCGCCAGGCGGCGCTGCTCCGGCTGTCCACCGGCATCGCAGGCGCGCACGACGAGCCCGCGATTTTCGAAGCCGTCGTGAACGGCCTCCACGACGAGGCGCTCGGCTACAACTTCCTCGCGCTCTTCCTGCTGGACCCCGCCACGGGCGAGCGCGTGATGCGCTCGTCGGTGGGCTGGCCGGGCGTCCATCGCGGCATGCGGGTGGCGCCCTCCGCCGGCCTCTCGGCGCGCGCCATCGCCGACGGCCGGCTCCACTATACGCCGAACGTCACCCGCGAAAAGAACTACGTCGCCTCCCTGGCCTCGGGCTCCGAGGTGGACGTCCCGCTCAAGGTGGACGGAGCGACCGTGGGCGTGCTGGTGGTCGAGAGCAGCGAGCCCAACGCGTTCGACGAGCAGGACTTCGAGATCCTCACCGCGGCGATGGACCAGGCCGGGATCGCGCTCGCCCGCATCCGGCTCCTGGCCGAAGAGCGCCGGCGCGCCGACGAGCACGGCGCGCTGCTCGACTCGATGGCGGCGCTCTCGGGCGACCTCGAGCTGAACCGCGTGCTCCAGGTGGTGCTGGACCGGGCCGTGGCGCTGCTCTCGGGCACGGGCGGAGAGGTCGCGATCCTCGACGAGGCATCCGGCGACCTGGTCGTGCTGGCCAGCGCCAACATCGGGAAGGACTCGACCGGCACCCGCCTCCGGATCGGCGAAGGCGCGATGGGCCACGTGGCCCGGACCCTCGAGCCCATCATCATCCCGTCCTACCACGAGTGGATGGGGCAGTCCCCGAAGTACGCCGACTGGGTGGTGCATTCGGTGATGGCGGCACCCCTGCTCATCGGGCGCCGCCTGGTGGGGGCGATCGCCGTCGTGCACTCGGACCAGGCCCGCGTGTTCGGTCCGGAAGACCTCCGGCTCCTCAACCTGTTCGCGCCCCAGGTGGGGATCGCGATCGAAAACGCCCGGCTCTTCACCGACGCCCAGCGCCAGAAGCAGTACTTCTCCGAGCTGGTGCGCAACAGCCCGGTGGCCATCGTCACGCTCGACGCGCACAAGACGGTCCGGAGCTGCAATCCGGCCTTCGAGCACCTCTTCGGCTATTCCCAGGAGGAGGCGGTGGGGCAGGTGCTGGACAACCTGATCACCACCGAAGCGACCCGGCACGAGGCGGAGGAGTACACGCGGGAGGCGCTCGACCGGCCGATCGCGGGTGTGGGCCAGCGGCGCCGGAAGGACGGGACGTTCGTGGACGTGGAAGTCCTGGGCGTGCCGGTGATCGTGGATGGGGAACACGTCGGCCCGATGGCCCTCTACCACGACATCACCGAGCTCCTGCGCGCCCGCCAGGACGCCGAGGCGGCCAACCGGGCCAAGAGCCAGTTCCTGGCGAACATGAGCCACGAGCTGCGCACCCCCCTCAACGCCATCCTGGGATACGCCGAGCTGGTCCGCGAAGAAGCCGAGGAGCGGGGGGTGCCCGAGTTCACGCCCGACCTGGAGCGGATCGGCACCGCGGGACGTCACCTCCTGACGCTGATCAACGACGTGCTCGACCTGTCCAAAATCGAAGCCGGGAAGATCGAGCTGGTGTGCGCGCCGTTCCCGGTGCGCCGCGTGGTGGACGACGTGCGGGCCACGGTGGAGCCCCTCGTGGCCCGGAAGTCCAACACGCTCACGGTCAACTGCCCCGAGTCCGTGGGCACGATGCACTCGGACGCGACCCGCATCCGTCAGGTGCTCTTCAACCTCCTGTCCAACGCCTCGAAGTTCACGGAACGGGGGCGGATCACCCTGGACGTCGCGCGGGGGGGCGACACGATGGTCTTCGCCGTCTCGGACACGGGGATCGGGATGACGCCGGAACAGCAGGATCGGCTCTTCGAGGCGTTCGTACAGGCCGACGCGACGATCGCGAGCAAGTACGGCGGCACCGGCCTGGGCCTCGCCATCTCTCGCCGCCTCTGCCGGCTGATGGGCGGGGAGGTCGAGGTGTCGAGCCAGCCGGGCCGGGGCTCGACTTTCACCGTTCGCCTGCCCGTCACGGCACCCGAGTCCGCGTGAAGAAGCGGCCCCGGGCTCCCACCCGCGCCCGCCGCGTCGCCGCCTCGGCCCCCCCGGTCGCCCGCCAGGACGCGCTCCTCCGGCTCTCCACCGAGATCGCGTCCGCCGAAGCCGAGCGCGATGTGTGCCAGGCCGTGGTCAGCGGGCTGTTCGACCAGGCGCTCGGGTACGACTTCGTGGCCGTGCTGTTGGTGGATCAGGCCTCCGGGGACCGGGTCCTCGTGGCCAGCGAGGGATGGCAGGACGCTCCGGCGGACTTGCGGATCCGTCCCGGCCAGGGGCTCTCCGAGCGCCCGCTGCTCGACGGCCGGCTGCACTACGCCCCGCGCGTCACCCGGGAGACCCGCTACCTCCCGACCCGCAACGAAGGATCCGAGGTGGACGTGCCGATCCTCGCCAACCGCGAGCTGGTCGGCGTGCTGGTGGTGGAGAGCGATCAACCCGACGCGTTCGAGCCCGACGATCTCCAGATCCTGACGGCCGCCGCGCATCAGGCCGGCATCGCCGTCGGGCGCGTGCGTCTGCTCGCGGCCCTCCAGGTGCGCGCGTCGGAGCAGCAGGCGCTCATCGACACGATGTCCGACCTGTCCCGGCAGCTGGAGCTGGCCACGCTCCTCCAGGCCGTCCTCGACCGCGCGGTCCGGCTCCTCGGCGTCAGCCACGGCGAGCTGGCCATTTATCAGCCCGACACGGGCGATCTGGAGATCGTGGCCAGCCACAACGTCGGGCGCCGCGACACGACCGGAACCCGGATGCGGCTCGGCGAAGGCGCGATGGGGCACGTGGCCCGCGCGAGGGAGCCGGTGCTCATTCCCGATTACCGGGAGTGGCCCGGCCGGTCGGCGCAGTATGCCGCCGTGGAATTCCACGCGGTGATGGCGGCGCCGCTCCTGATGGGCGACCATCTGGTGGGCGCGATGGCGTTCATGGACCGGGACCCGCGGCGCCAGTTCGGCCCCGACGATCTGCGCCTCCTCAACCTGTTCGCGCCCCAGGCCGCCGTCGCCATCGAGAACGCGCGCCTGTACACCGCGGCCCAGCGTCAGACCCGCTACTTCCAGGAGCTGGTGGAGAACAACCCCGTGGCCATCGTCACGCTCGACGAGCGCCACAACGTCGTGTCCTGCAACCCCGCCTTCGAAGTGCTCTACGGCTACGCGCAGAACGAGGTGCTGGGCCGGAACCTGGACGATCTGATCACCACGGAGGAGACCCGCTCACAGGCCGTGGCGTACACCGAGCAGGCCTTGAACCAGCGGCCGGTGAAGGTTATCTCGCAGCGGCGGCGGAAGGACGGCACCTTCGTGGACGTCGAGGTGCTCGGCGTTCCGGTGGTGATCGGGGGTCGCCGGGTGGGGCTGATGGCGCTCTACCACGACATCACCGCCCTGCTGGCGGCCCGGCGCGAAGCCGAGGAGGCGAGTCAGGCCAAGAGCCGCTTCCTGGCCAGCGTGAGCCACGAGCTGCGCACGCCGTTGAACGCGATCATCGGGTACAGCGAGCTCCTGCAGGAAGAGGTGGCGGACTTGGGCGTGGGGCAGCTGTCGGGGGACCTGGGACGGGTCAAGGCGTCGGGGCAGCTCCTGCTCGCGCTGATCAACGACATCCTCGACCTCTCCAAAATCGAAGCCGGCAAGATGGAGCTGCACCTCGAGCCGTTCGAGGTGCGCGAGGTGGTGGAGGCGGTGACCGCGACGGTCCAGCCCCTGCTCGAGAAGAACGCCAACCGTCTGGTGGTGGAGGGGCTCGCCGGGGCGGGCGCGATGCGGTCCGACCGCACCAAGCTGACCCAGATGCTCCTGAACCTCCTCTCCAACGCCTCGAAGTTCACGAAATCGGGGACGATTTCCCTGGCGGTGACCCGCGCCGGCCGGGACGGGGACGAGCGCGTGGCCTTCGCGGTCCGGGACACGGGGATCGGAATGACCCCGGAGCAGATCGAGCGGCTGTTCCAGGCGTTTTCGCAGGCCGACGCGTCGATCGCGGGGAAGTACGGCGGCACCGGCCTGGGCCTCGCCATCACCAAGCGATTCACGGAGCTGATGGGGGGCGAGGTCCGGGTCGAGAGCACACCGGGAGTGGGCTCGACGTTCATCGTCACCCTGCCCGCGCGGGCACGGGACGCCGCGACTGGGAGACCATAGATGCCGAAGATCCTGCTCGTCGAAGACAACGAGATGAACCGCGACATGCTCTCCCGGAGGCTGATCCGGAAGGGCTTCACGGTGGACATGGCGTTCGACGGCAAAGCCGGCGTCGAGCAGGCCCGTGCCGGGGGCTACGACCTCATCCTGATGGACATGAGTCTCCCGGAAATCGACGGGTGGGAGGCGACCCGGCAGATCCGGGCCGCCTCCGAAACCCGCACGGTGCCGATCATCGCGCTGACCGCCCACGCGATGGCGGGGGACCGGGAAAAGGCCCTGGAGGCGGGCTGCAACGACTACGACACCAAACCCATCGAGCTCGACCGCCTGCTCGGCAAAATGGCGGCCCTCCTGCCCGCACCCGGCGCGTGAGTCACAGCGCTCCCGGCTCGAACCCCGTCGCCGCCCTGCGGCACGATCTCCGCACGCCGGTCAACCACATCGTCGGCTACGCGGAGATGCTCCTCGAGGATCTCGAGGGCGACCGCGACGCCGACCGGCGGAAGGCCCTCGAGGCCGCGCTGGCGGCGGCCCGGGACGCGCTCAAGCTCATCTCGCTCGTCCTCGCGCCGACCCGCGACGCGGTGGAGCCCGCCGAAGTCTCGGGTCTCTACCGCAAGCTCGAGGATCCCCAGCGCCGCATCCTGGACGCCGTGCACGCGCTCCTGGCCGCGGCGGGGGAAGTTCCGAGCCCGACGTTCGCCGAGGATCTCCGCAAGATCGAGGCGGCCGCCGCGCGTCTGGTGCCCGCGGAGCCCGGCCCGGCGGCTCCCGCGGCGGCCTCGGGCGTCGCCGCCGCCCGGGGCAAGGCGCGGGTCCTGGTGGTGGACGACGAAGCCGGAAACCGCGACCTGCTCGCCCGGCGGCTCCAGCGGGAAGGGTACTCGGTGGTGTCCGCCGCCGGCGGCCGCGAGGCGCTCGAGGTGGTGGCCCGCGAGCCCGTGGACGTCGTGCTGCTCGACGTGATGATGCCCGACCTGGACGGGCTGGCCGTGCTGCAGCGGCTCAAGGCCGAGCCCGCCTCGCGCGACCTCCCGGTGATCATGATCTCCGCGCTCGACGACCTCTCGGCCATCGCGAGCTGCATCGAGGCCGGCGCCCTCGATTACCTCCCCAAGCCGTTCGAGCCCGTGATCCTCCGGGCCCGCCTGGCCGCGTCGCTCGCCGAGAAGCGCCTCCGTGATCAGGAGCGCGACCTGGTCCGCGCCCTCGGCGTCGTCACCGCGGCCGCCACCGCCGTGGAAGCGGCCGCGTATCAGGGCGGCCAGCTCGCCGACCTGGCCCAGCGGCCCGACGCCGTCGGGCGGCTGGCGCGGGTCATGGACCGGATGGCGACCGAGGTCGGCGCGCGCGAGGCGAGTCTCCGCAACCGGCTCGACCGCCTCCGCACCGAGATCGGCGTGGCGCGCCAGACCCGCGAGGTCGTGGTCCAATCCGACGAGGACGGTCTGGGCGCCGGAGAAACGTTCGCGGGGCGCTATCGGATCGAGGCGGTGCTGGGGCGGGGCGGGATGGGCACGGTCTACCGGGCCCGCGACACCGAGCTGGACGAGACCGTGGCGATCAAGACCCTCCGTCCCGAGCTCGTGGTGGACGACGAGTCGCGGGAGCGCTTCAAGGACGAGATCCGCCTCACCCGCCGGATCACGCACCGCAACGTCGTGCGCACCCACGATTTCGGCGAAGCGAAGGGGATCTGGTACATCACGATGGAGTTCGTCGAGGGCCTGACCGTGCGCCAGCTCCTCGATGCCCGCGGCACCCTCGGCGTCGAGTCGGCGCTCGCGATCGGCTCCCAGCTGGCCGAATCGCTGGGCGTGGCGCACGCCACCGGCGTCATTCACCGCGACATCAAGCCCCAGAACCTTCTGCTCGACCCCGAGGGGGTCCTGAAGGTGATGGACTTCGGGGTGGCGCGGCTGGCGACCGGGACCGCCGCCCGGCACACCCAGGCGGGGCTGATCGTGGGGACCCCGGCCTATATGAGCCCCGAGCAGCTCACCGGCGAGGAGGTGGACGCCCGGAGCGATCTCTACTCGGTGGGGGTGGTGCTCTTCGAGCTGCTCACCGGGCGGCTGCCGCTCGAAGGCGCCACGGTGATGGCGCTCTTCGCCAAGGTGCTGTCCGAGGATCCGCCCCGGCCCGGGAGCGTGGTGACCGGGGTGCCGCCCGCCCTGGACGACCTGGTGGCCCAGCTGCTCGCCAAGCGGCCCGAGGACCGGGTGGGAAGCGCCACGATTCTGCTGGAGCGTCTTCAGGCCCTCGCCTAGGAGGCAACCCCGGACCGGGTTCCGCTGTCCAACCGGGGACTCCTTCGCCGGACTTACATGACCCTTCGCCAGACCCTTCGCTCGCTCAAGAACCGCCCCGGCTTTTCGGGTCTCGTGATCCTCACCCTGGGCCTGGGCATCGGCGCGGCCACCGCGATCTTCACCGTGGTGAACGCCGTGCTGTTGAAGCCCCTGCCGTACCGCTCTCCCGACCGCCTGGCGATGATCTGGAGCAAGTGGAGCAACTTCGACAAGACCTGGGTGTCACTGGCCGAGTACCTGGATTACCAGCGGCAGACCCAGGTCTTCCAGGATGTGGCGCTCTGGACCGACGGCGGCGAGGTGACGCTCACCGGTCCGGAAGGGCACGCCGAGAGCGTCTCGGGCGCGCAGGCCACGGCGAACGTGCTCGACGTCCTGGGTGTGGTGCCGCGAGCCGGCCGGATGTACACGGCCGCGGAGGACGTACCGAACGGCCCGGCGGTGGTGATGGTGGGATACGATCTGTGGCAACGGCGGTGGGGCGGGGATCCGGCGCTCGTGGGCCGGACGATCCAGATCGACGACCAGCCCTATCGCGTCTCCGGCATTCTCCCGCGCGGCTTCCGCCTGCCCCTCGAGTTCCAAGCCCGCAATGCCGTGCAGCTCATCGGACCGGTCCAGATCGATCGCGCGGCCCCGTCCCGGGGGAGCCATTGCTGCTACGCCATTGGAAGGCTGCAGCCGGGGGCGACTGCCGCGCTGGCGAGCAACGTGATTCACGCGCTGGCGACCCAGTGGATCCAGGCGGGCCTCTACCCGGTCGACATGCGCTTCGCGCCCTTCGCGGTCTCCCTGGAGGATCAGGTCACCGGCCCGGTGCGGCCGGCCCTCATCCTGCTGATCGCCGCGGTGACGCTGCTCCTGGTGCTCACCTGCGCCAACGTGGCGAACCTCGTCCTCACCCGTGCCGCCGACCGGGGGCGGGAGATGGCGGTCCGGGCGGCATTGGGCGCGGGTCTGGGGGACATGCTTCGCCTGGCGCTCGGTGAGAGCCTGGTGCTGGGGCTCGCGGGCGGGGTGACGGGGCTGGGGCTGGCGTGGGCGGGCGTGAAGGTGCTGGTGGCGCGCGCACCGACGACGGTTCCCCGGTTGAGCGAGCTCGGCATCGACGGCCGGGTGGCGGGGTTCGCCCTGCTGCTCGCCGTGGGGACGGGCCTGGTGTTCGCGCTGGTCCCCTTCGCCCGCGTGCGGCGCCTCGACCTGGCCGATTCACTCCGCGCCGGGCGGGGGCAGAGCGCCGGCGTGGACCGCCGCCGGGCCCGCAGCGCCCTCGTGGCCGGCGAGATGGCGTTCGCCGTGCTCCTGCTGGTCGGCGCCGGCCTGACCATCCGGACCTTCGTCAATCTGATGCGCATCGATCCCGGCTTCGACGCGCGGAACGTGCTCACGTTCCAGCTCTCCCTGCCGGCGGCGAAGTACCAGACGGTGGAAAGCGCCAACGGGTTCTACCGGACGCTGGGTGACGAGATCCGGAAGCTCCCCGGGGTCCGGGCCGCGGGGTTCGCGCGGCTCCTGCCGCTCGCGACGGAAATGGGGGACGCGGGGCTTCGGATTCAGACCAAGCCCCTCCCGCCCAACGCCCCGGGGCGGCAGGCGGACTGGCAGGCGGTGAGCCCCGGGTACTTCGAGGCGATGAAGATCCCCCTCGTGAGCGGCCGGTACTTCGACGCGCACGACGATCTCAACGGCGAGCAGGTCATCATTCTCAACCGGGAGCTGGTGAAGGAGTACTTCCCGGGGGAAGATCCGCTCAATCAGATGATCGAGGTGGGGCGGGACAGCGTATGGCGGCGGGTGGTCGGCGTCGTGGGCGACGTGCACCACAACGGCCTGCTGGGCAGCTTCAAGCGGGGCTGGTACATCCCGCAGGACCAGTGGTCGCGCGCCTGGGGGAATCCGCGCCGCTCGGCGTTCGCCGTGATCCGCACCACGGGGGATCCCCTGACGCTCGCGCCGTCCGTCCTCGCCCTGGTACGGGGTCTCGACGCCGACCTTCCCGCCACCGACGTGCAGCCCCTGTCCGTCGTCCTGGCCTCGGCCACCCAGGAGCAACGGTTCACGATGGGCCTGATGGCCACGTTCGCCCTGCTTGCGCTCACGCTGGCGGCGGTGGGGATCTACGGAGTCATTTCGTACACGGTGACCCAGCGGACCCGGGAGATCGGCATCCGCCTGGCCCTGGGCTCCGACGTGCGGGGCGTGCGGGGCCTCGTGCTCCGGCAGGGGATGCGCCCCGCCTACTTCGGCGTGGCGGTCGGCATCGGCGCGGCCGCGCTCCTGACCCGGTTCCTGCGGGCCGTGCTCTACCACGTGGGGCCGCTCGACTGGGTCACCTTCCTGCTGGTGCCGCTCGCACTGCTCGCCGTGGCGGGCGCGGCGGTCCTGATCCCCGCGGTGCGGGCGTCCCGCATCACGCCGGTCGAGGCCCTGCGGATGGAGTAGGGCGGGCTACCGGCCTCCGAGCGGGATGGCGAGCCCGGCGGACAGCACGAAATCTTCCTGGAACTTGGAGGTCGTGGTGCCGCTGAACCCTGATTGGCCGAAGGAGGCGGAATAGAGGAACGCCTCACCTTCCACCCGGAGCGCCATCGACGAATTCAGGGGCACGCGGTAGCCGAGACCGACCTCCCCCGAAATGTTGGAAGTGCCGGTGACTCCACTCCAGCCGTCCCCGCCCCGGGACACGAGTCCGAGGCCCGCCGTGAAGTAGAGCGCCGGGAGGCACTTGGTGGGCGCGCCGCCGACGAATTCGAAGCACCCCGACGTGCCCTTCGACAGTCCGTAGAGTCCGCGGATGGACGCCAGGAAGACGTGCCCGGTCGTGTCGGCGGTGCTGCCGTTGTCGTTGACCGTGATTCCACTCCCGGAGTAGCCCACGCTCAGCTCGACTCCCGCCCTCGCGTTGACCCAGACCGCCGCCCGCGCACCCACCACGTAGCTGGTCTTGTTCTTCAGCGTGACGCCGTTCTCGTCGACCGCGTTGGACAGGGGCAGGTAGACGCCGACCGCGGGGGTGAAGTCGAACCGCGTCTGGGCGGCGGCGACGTGGGGAGCCACGATCGCGGCGCCAAGAAGCGCCGCCACGAGGGCCTGCCGAGGAGAGGGTGTCATACGTTCCCGAGTGATTGGGGTGGCGGAACCTGGCGTTCCGAGGGAGCGGCGGCAAGACGGGGCCGGAATCCTCGGACGTTTCAATATGCTACATACGGCCGTGGAGGTCCCCCCACGCGCGGCTGAGGCGATCTTCATCCTCCTCTCAAGGCCTCCTTCGATCGCCGAAGCGAACCTTCGCGCAACCCGTGCAGGGAGCGCGCATGTCCGACGTCGCCGGCCGGCCTCCGATGGTCGTGACCCACCTGGGTGGGGTGCGGTTCGCCGTGGGGATCAGGCAGCAGCGGACCGCCGGCCGTTATCCGGGGAGGTTCGCCGGATTCAGTGCTCCCGTTCGGCGCAGAAGCGGCCGTGCGGGGGCGGAAAAGGCGTTCCCCGCGCGTCCCTCCGACCGGTGTGATGGAATTTCGTGAACCACGTGCCCCAGAATCCTTCGCGGTTCATCCGCTCGATCCTGAGTTTGGTCCACTCCCCGTCCACCGGCTTCCACCCCATCCGGGGCGCGAAGATCAGCACGTCGCCGTCGAGCAAGAGCCCGGGGCTTCGCGGGTCCCGCGACGTCAGGTCTTCCCGGGCCGGCGCCCCCAGCGCGCCGAGGGGGAGGGTGGTGGCCCCTTGCAGGAGCTGAGGGTGCGCCGTGCGACGCCACGTCTCGCGCATCCGTTCCGCCCCGGGCGGTCCGCTTTCCCCGGCGCTGTCGTCGGCTCCGACGTAGGCCAGCTCGTAGTACTCGGTCAGCGTGTCGGGGACCCACAGCAGCAGGCGTCCGGAGGCACTGGGCGGCCGGGGGCCGGGTGCCTCCGACTGCATCACCAGGTGGTAGGTGCCCGCCAGGGCCCGGGCGTCCAGCGTGTCGAAGCGGGCGGCGCCGGCGGGCGCGTGGGAAGGGCACTGCGCCGCCGCTCCCGCGGCGAACGTGATGCCGAACAGCAGAGGCGTGAGCCGCATATTCCCGGCAATCTACAGTGGATCGAACTCGGCCGGGGCGGGGGCTCGGCCGAGTTGCCGCGGCGTCGTGCCGGCGGCACATTGACCGTCGCGGCCGCGTCGGCCGGAGGGCTCAGCCCATGAATCCCGTCTTCTGGCATCGCTTCCAGTTCGCGTTCACCGCCACCTACCACTACCTGTTCCCCCAGCTCACGATGGGGCTCGCGCTCCTCATCTTCGTGATGAAGACGCTGGGCCGTCGGCCGGGAGGCGAAGCCTGGAACGACGCCGCGCGGTTCTGGATCCGCATCTTCGGCATCAACTTCGCGCTGGGCGTGGTCACCGGGATCCCGATGGAGTTCCAGTTCGGGACCAACTGGGCGGCCTTCTCGCGATACGCCGGCAGCGTGATCGGCAACACACTGGGGATGGAAGGGCTCTTCGCGTTCTTTCTCGAGTCGAGCTTCCTGGCCGTGCTGGTTTGGGGGGAGCGGCGCGTGGGGCCGCGCGGTCATTGGCTCGCTTCGCTGGCGCTCTTCGTGGGGAGCTGGCTCTCCGGGTATTTCATCGTCACCACCAACGCGTTTCTCCAGCACCCGACCGGGTACGCCCTGGCGCCCGACGGCACCCTGGCGCTGGCGGACTTCTGGGCCTTTCTCTTCAATCCCTGGGCCATCGCCGAATACGCTCACACCATGATCGCGAGCGTGGTGACGGCCGCCTTCGTGGTCGCCGCGGTGGGGGCGTACTACCTGCTCCGCGGGGCGCACGCCGAGGCGGCGCGCCGGTTTCTCCGGATCGGCGTGGTCGCCGGCCTCCTGGCGAGCGTCGTCGTCGCGTTTCCCACCGGCGACCGCCAGGCCAAGCTGGTCGCGCGCTGGCGCCCCGTGGCGCTCGCGGCGATGGAGGGGCGGTTCGAAAGCGGACCCTACGCCGCGATCACGCTCATCGGCCAGCCCGACGTCGCGGAGCAGCGGATGGACAATCCGGTCCGGGTGCGCGGGATCCTGAGCTTCCTGGCGTTCGGCACCTTCCACAGCGACGTCCCCGGGCTGTCGGCGTTTCCGGCGGACCAGTGGCCCGACAACATCGAGCTCCTGTACTACGCCTTCCACATCATGGCGGGACTGGGGACCCTGCTGATCCTGCTGAGCGGGCTCGCGGCGGTCCAGCTCGCCCGGGGGCGCCTGGAGCGGAGCCGTCCCTTGCTGTGGGCGCTGATGCTGGCGTTCCCGTTCCCCTACATCGCCACCACGGCGGGGTGGCTCACCGCCGAGCTGGGACGCCAGCCCTGGCTGGTGGCCGGGCTGTACCGCACGCAGGAGGGCGTCAGCCCGCTGGTGCACTCGGGGACCGCCCTGTTCACGACGATCGGGTTCGCGGGCCTGTACGTCGTCCTCGGCATTCTGTTCGTGTTCCTGATCGGCCGGGAAATCGCGCACGGTCCGGCGGCGGGCCGGGAGGCGTCCCATGCGTGAGCTCTGGTTCGCCATCGTGGCGGTGATGTTCACGGCGTACGTCGTGCTCGACGGGTACGATCTCGGGGCCGGAGCCCTGCATCTGTTCGTGGCCCGGACCGGGGACGAACGGCGGCACGTCCTCGCCGCCGTGGGTCCCTTCTGGGATGCCAACGAAGTCTGGCTTCTGGCGGCGGGCGGCGCGCTGTTCGTCGCCTTTCCGCGGGTCCTCGCCGCGGGCCTCTCGGGGTTCTATCTCGCCATCTTCCTCGTGATCTGGTGCCTGGTCCTGCGCGCCGTCGCGATCGAGTTCCGGAGCCACGTGGCCGACGACCTCTGGCGCCACTTCTGGGACGTCGTCTTCGCGGTGGCGAGCGCGCTCCTGGCCATCCTCTTCGGCGCCGCCATCGGGAACGTGATTCGCGGCCTCCCGCTCGACCGAGACGGGTGGTTCGCCCTGACCCTGTTCACGTCCTTCGGGACCGCGCCGCCGGTGGGGATCCTCGACTGGTACACGGTGCTCACCGGCGTCTTCGCTCTGGTGGCCCTGGTGGGGCACGGCGCGGTGTTCCTCGTCTGGCGGACCGGCGGGGCCGTGGCCGAGCGGGCCCGGCGGGTGGCGGGCGTCGCCTTCGCCGTGCTCGCGGTCCTGTGGGTGGTTGTCACGGCGGCCACCGCCGCCGTCAACCCCGAGCTCTTCGGCGCCCTGGGGCACCGGCCGCTGGCGTGGCTGGGCCTGCTGCTCGCGGTGGGCGGGCTGGCCACGGTGATCACCGGGATCCGGGGGAACCGGCCCCTCGCAAGCTTCCTCGGCTCCTCGGCCTGGATCGCGGGGATGCTCATCGCCACGGCCGCCTGTCTCTTCCCGGTGCTGCTCCGGGCCATCCCCGACCCGGGACTGTCGATCACGGTGGCGAACGGCGGCAATACCGCGGAGGGCCTGCGTCCCGCCCTGGGATGGTGGGCCGTGGGATTCCCGATCGCCCTGGTCTACTTCGTGGTGCTGTTCCGGATCCACCGGGGGAAGGCGGTGGCGGCGCGGGAAGGCGAGGGGTACTGACGTAGCCCGTCGGGCCCTGACCAAAGGAGGATCGCTCCTCCACTACTCGTAGTAGGCGGGGGCCTTTCGCAGGGCCGCGTTGCCTACGAAGTCGTGCTGGATCCACAGCTGAGCCTTCATCTTCCTCACGTACGCCTCGATGACCGCCCGCGACGCCCGGGTCTGGGCGGTATCGAAATCGAATCCGGGCACGGTGCCCAGCACCCGCTGCGCCGGGAAGTGATACAGGTCTCCCGCGAGCACGATCCCGCCGCTGTGCGCCAGGCGGACGTAGAGGACCTGATGACCGGGGGTATGGCCAGGCGCGGACTTGAGGACGACCGTGCCGTCGCCGAACACGTCGTACTCATCGGATGAAATGATGACCGTCTTGGCGGTCCGGAGCGCGGCGTAGTCCGCGGGACGCGTGAAAGGTGGGCGAACGGACGAGAACATGGCGTCCCGCTCGGCCCGGCGCACCAGCCAGGTGGCCCCGGCGAACGCGTAGGCGTTGGCCGTGTGGTCGTAGTGGTCGTGGGAAAGCGCGAGGTAGGTGATGTCCGCCGGCGAGTAGCCGAGGGCGGCGAGCTGGGGCAGGAACGGCACCCGCAGGGTGACGTCCCGCTGTACGCCGCCGGGCAAAACCAGGTGATGGAACTGAGGCTGGCCGGTGGGAGTCCAGGCCGTATCGGGGAGGACGCCCGTGTCCCAGACGAGGGTGCCCTTGGGGTGCACGACCAGGAAGCAGGCCACGGACATCCGCGTGACGACGGCTTGCTCCTTGGTCAAGCCGAACCGGGTGGGATCGACGTTTTCGATCGTGCCGCAATCGAAGACGTACAGACGGACCGACGAGGGCGGGGCCGGACGGGTGGGCGCCTGGCCCAGCGCCGGGACCGCGAGGGCCGCGGCGAGGAAGGCGCTCTTCAGTGGTCCCATAGACGGAATCCTCCTTGAAACGCGTTGGCGTTCTTTCCGCGTCTGGTGCCGGAAGGGAGCCGCTTCAACCGCATCGCGTTGCCGCCACCCAGGACGATCGAGTCAGGCTGGAGCGCCTGCCGGAAGGCTTCGACGATCTCCACGACCTTGGCGCGCCAGGCACGGTGTCCCAGGCGTTTCCGTCCCGCTTCGCCCACGAAGTGTTCGTAGTCGTGGTGGCCGGTGCAGTGCAGATGGCCCAGCTCGAGCGGCAGGACGGTGCCGTCCACGATGAGCGCCGATCCCAGGCCGGTCCCGAGTCCCAGGAACAGCATCTTGCCGCCGCGATAGTCTCCCAGCGCCTGCATGGCCGCATCGTTGATGACTCGCACCGGGTGTCCGAGCGCCCGCTTGAAGTCGAAGCCCACCCAGCCGGGCCCCAGATTGTGGGGCTCCTGGACGGGCCGCCCGCCCCGGACCACTCCGGGATATCCGATCGAGATCCGGTCGAACCGCCATCCCTTCGTGATTTCGAGCACGCCTTTCGCCATCTCGGCGGGGGTCAGTTGCGGACCGGAACTGAAGCGGGCGTGCCCCCGGCGGTTCGAAACGGCACATTTGACGTGCGAGCCGCCGATGTCGATTGCGAGTACTCTCATCCCTTATGGTAACACGTCTGCGAGTATCTTCCGACATGTCGAGTCGGAACCGGCCGGGAGCCTCCGGAAGTCTGCATGGATGAGCGCGCCGCGCCGGGCTGGCCGGGGTCGCCGGGACGCTGGACGTCGGCGAACAAGAGCGGCGTGGGCACGTCCCTCGGCGGCAGCCCCGTCTGGTTCACGCTCTCGCACGGCATCCTCAACGAAATCTACGCGTCGCGGATGGATCAGGCCGCGACCCGCGACCTCGGCCTCGTGGTCACCGCGTCCGGGGGCTTCTTCTCCGAAGAGAAACGTCACGCCATTCACGAGGGCGGCGCGCCCGTGGCCGGCGTGCCGCTCTACCGCCTCACCAGCACGTGTGTCCAGGGCCGATACCGCATCGAGAAGGAAGTCATCACCGATCCCGGCCGGCCCGTGGTGCTCCAGCGGATCCGCTTCACGCCGCTCCGCGGTGCGCCCGACGACTACCGCCTCTTCTTGCTCCTGGCCCCGCATCTCAACAATCACGGCGGCGGCAACACCGGCTGGGTCGGAGACTACAAGGGCGTTCCGGGGCTGTTCGCATCGCGGGATGGCCACGCCCTGAGCCTGCTGTCGAGCACCGGGTTCCGGGCCCGATCGGTGGGTTTCGTCGGGGTGTCCGACGGCTGGCAGGATCTGGTGCGGCACGGCGAGCTCCAGTGGCAATACAGCTTGGCCGAGAACGGCAACGTGGCGCTCGCGGGCGAGCTGGAGGCCGTCAGTGGCGAGCTGGTCCTGGCGCTCGGATTCGGCGCCAGTCCGGAGGAGGCGGCGCACCACGCGCGAGCCTCGCTGGCCGAGGGATTCGAGCCGTTGCTCGGCTCCTACCTCACCGGGTGGGAGCGCTGGCAGGAGGGGCTCCGGCGCGTCCCGGACCGGCCGCTCTTCGCCACGAGCACGATGGTGGTGAAGACGCATCAATCGAAACTCGTGCGGGGCGCCATTCTGGCCAGCCTGGCGGTGCCCTGGGGCTTCTCCAAGGGCGACGGCGATCTGGGTGGATATCATCTGGTGTGGCCCCGCGACATGGTCGAGGCCGCGGGCGGGTTGCTCGCCGCGGGGGCCAAGACCGACGCCCGTGAAGCGCTGGTCTACCTCGAAGCCACTCAGGAGGCGGACGGCCATTGGCCCCAGAACATGTGGAGCGAGGGGCGGTCCTACTGGAGCGGCGTGCAGATGGACGAGACCGCGCTGCCCATCCTGCTGGTCGACCTGGCCCGCCGGGCCGGAGCCCTCGAGGACCGCGACCTCACCGCGGCCGGATTCTGGCCCATGGTCAAGCGGGCGGCCTCCTTCCTGATCCAGAACGGCCCCGTCACACAGGAGGACCGGTGGGAGGAGGACGGCGGCTACACGCCCTTCACGCTGGCGGCCGAGATCGCGGCACTCCTCGCCGCCGCGGACTTCGCCGAGCTGGCCGGGGAGCCGTCCCTGGCCCCCTACCTGCGGGAAACGGCCGATCTCTGGAACGCCTGCATCGACCACTGGCTCTTCGTCCGGGACACGGAAATTGCCCGGGAGGTGGGCGTGGGCGGGTACTACGTCCGCATCAGACCCGCCGGCGTCGAGGACGGAGACGACGTCGTCGCCATCAAGAACCGGGGGGCCGACGGGGCGGAGGCGCGCTCCGATGCGATCGTGAGCACCGACGCGCTCGCCCTGGTGCGGTTCGGGCTCCGGGCCCCCGATGACCCCCGGATCCGCGACACCGTGCGCGTCATCGACTCCCGGCTCCGCGTGGAGACGCCGGCGGGCCCGTGCTGGCATCGGTACAATGGAGACGGCTACGGTGAGCACGAGGACGGCAGCCCCTTCGACGGCACGGGCATCGGCCGGGTCTGGCCCCTGCTGACGGGGGAGCGTGCACACTTCGCGCTGGCCCGGGGCGACCTGGCGGACGCCGAACGGTTGCTCGGCACCCTGGAGCGACTCGCGGGCGACGGGGGCCTCCTCCCGGAGCAGACCTGGGACGCGCCCGATATTCCGGAGCGGGAGCTGTTCTTCGGCCGGCCCGCGGGGTCGGCCATGCCCCTGGTCTGGGCCCACGCCGAGTACTTGAAGCTGGTGCGCGGACTCGCCGACGGCCGGGTGTTCGACCTGCCCCCGCAACCCGTGGAGCGATACCTGAAGCGGAACACCGGTACGCCGCTCGCCGCGTGGCGCTTCAACCAGAAGATCCGCGCGCTGCCCCGGGGCCGGACGCTGCGCGTCGAGACCCTGGCGCCGGCGACCGTGCACTGGAGCGGGGACGGCTGGCGGACGGCGCGCGACACGGCGACGCGGGATTCCGGGCTCGGCGTGCATTTCGCCGACCTTCCCACGGTGGAGCTGCCGGCGGGCGCGGCGGTCGCCTTCACGTTCTACTGGCGGGACGCGGGACGCTGGGAGGGCACCGACTTTTCGGTGCGGGTGCAATGATTCACGCGGTGCGCCGAGGAGGCCACACATGCAGATCGGGATGATCGGGCTGGGGCGCATGGGCGCCAACATGGTGCGCCGCCTGGCGGGCGGCGGTCATACCTGCGTCGTCTACGACCGGGCGGCCGCGGCCGTGCAGGCCCTGAGGAAAGAGGGCGCGACCGGGGCGGCGGATGTCGACGACTTCGTCGCGCGGCTGGCCACTCCCCGCGTGATCTGGCTGATGGTCCCGGCGGGGGTCGTGGACGCCACACTCGACGCGCTCGTGCCCAAGTTGACCGCGGGGGACGTCGTGGTGGATGGAGGCAACTCCTACTATCGCGACGATCTCCGGCGGGCCCGCCGGCTGGCGGATCGGGGCCTACATTACGTGGATTGCGGAACCAGTGGCGGGGTGTTCGGGCTGGAGCGCGGGTATTGCCTGATGATCGGCGGCGAGCCGGACGTGGTCCGCCGCCTCGATCCGCTCTTCGCCGTGCTGGCGCCGGGCCGGGGGACGGCTCCCGAGACCCCCGGCCGTGAGGGCCGCGGCGGGACCGCCGAGCGCGGGTATCTGCACTGCGGCCCCAGTGGGGCGGGTCACTTCGTGAAGATGGTGCACAACGGCATCGAGTACGGGATGATGGCGGCGTATGCCGAGGGATTGAACATCCTCAAGCACGCGGGGGTGGGCAAGGCGGTCTCCGCGCCGGCGGCCGCGAACGCCGAGACCACGCCGCTGCGCGATCCCGCGGCATACCAGTACGATCTCGCCCTCCCCGACATCGCGGAGGTCTGGCGCCGGGGCAGTGTGATCGCCTCCTGGCTCCTCGACCTGACCGCGGCGGCGCTCGCCGCCGATCCGGCGCTCGATCACTTCCAGGGCCGGGTGTCCGATTCCGGCGAAGGGCGTTGGACCCTCGAGGCGGCGATCGACGAGGGGGTGCCGGCCACCGTCCTGTCGGCGGCCCTGTTCGGACGATTCGCGTCGCGGGGCCAGGCCGATTTTCAGGATCGCGTCTTGTCGGCGATGCGCGCGCAATTCGGCGGCCACCAGGAGCAGCGCGCCCGCCCGTGACCGCCGACCGGCCGGTGGAGGTCGTGCCCGATGCCGACGCGCTGGCGGAAGCGGCGGCCCGCCGGTTCGCCGCCGCGGCGGAGTCGGCGATTCGGGCGCGGGGGCGATTCGTCGTCGCCCTGTCGGGCGGGAACACGCCGCGCGGCGCGTATCAGCGGCTCGCGCAGGGCCGGTCCGGGTTGACGGTGGCCTGGCCGCAGGTTCAGGTGTGCTGGGGGGACGAGCGGTGCGTCCCGCCGGACCACGCCGAGAGCGACTACCGGATGGCGCGCGAAACCCTGCTCGATCACGTGGGCATCCCGCCCGCGAACGTGCATCGGATCCGCGGCGAAGACGATCCGGCCGCCGCGGCCCGCGCCTACGAAGCCGTGCTCCGGGCGCTCTGCGAGACTCCGGCGGGGCCGCCGCGGGCGGTCCCGGGCGCCTCGTTCGATCTGGTGCTCCTGGGACTCGGGCCCGAGGGGCACACCGCCTCGCTCTTTCCCGCGAGCGGCGCCCTGACCGAGGGCTCCCGCTGGGTGATGGCGGAGTATGGGGGGACGGACCCCAGAGTCTGGCGGATCACGCTGACCCCGCCCGTGATCAACGCGGCCGGGGAGGTCCTGTTCCTGGTTTCGGGCCGCGCCAAGGCGGCGATTCTCCGGCGGGTGCTCGAGGGCCCCAGGCTTCCCCGCGAGCTGCCGGCCCAGGCCATCGCGCCGTCCCGCGGGCGCCTCCGGTGGCTCGTCGATCAGGCGGCCGCGGCGGAGCTCGGCGTGGGGGCCTCATGAAGACATCCGACGCACTGGCGGTGTTCTCTCGCAAAGGACCGGTCATGCGCTACGCAGCCTTGCTCCTCGTCGCCTCCTCCCTCCGCGCTCAGGCGCCCCATCCGTTCGGGTTCGCCGACTGGGCGGCCAGCCGCTCGGCCGCGCCCGTCGCCGTCGCCCCCGATGGCCGCACGATTCTCTACCGGGTGGTGTGGGGCGGGACGTCGGGACCCACCAATCACGAGTGGCGCCTGATGGACCGGACCGGGAGCGGTTCCCGCGTCCTCGACCTGCCCAAGGGATTCTCACCGGACGGCTTCGGCGCGGACGCCGCCACCCTGTACGGGACGTTCGAGGTCAAGGACCTCCCGCAGCTGGCGATGGCCCCGGTGGCGGGCGGCGAGCCCAGGGTTCTGACGACGCTCCCCCGCGGCGTGAGCTCGGCGGCCCTGTCTCCGGATGGAGCCCGCTTCGCCGTCCTCGCGGACCCCCGTCCGCCCGACTCGCTCGAGGCGGTCCGCACCGTGGTCGCGAATCCGGAGACCGGACTCTACGTGCTGAACGCCGACGGTTCGGATGGGGCCTGGTGGTGCGCCGCGCTGCGCGACATCGACCAGGTCGCCTGGGCGCCGGACGGGCGGTCGGTCGCGGTGCTCTCCAGCACGCGGAAGATCGGCCATCACGACGTCACGAGCGCCCTGGACGTGTGCACGGCGGACCGGGTTCAGCACCTGGCCGACATCCCGACGGCGGCGAGCGGACTCGCCTGGAGCGACCACGGTCGGACCCTCGTGTTCCTGTCCACCACCACCAGCGTCCTGACTCCCGATCACGTCTGGACGGTTCCGGCGGCGGGGGGCTCGCCCGCGGACGTGACGCCGGACCTCGTGGGATCGGCCTCCGGCCTCCGGGGAGACGCGCGCGGGAGCGTCTGGGTCCTGGTGACACACGGGGTGCGCCTCGAGATCGACTCCCTCGGCCTCGCGGCGGGGCGCCCCGCGTTGGTCCCGACCTTCTCGTGGAGCGGCGGGATCGTAGGGTCTCCGGTCACTCCCGAGCTGGCCCGGGCGCCGGCGACGCTGGTCGCGGGCGTGAGCGACCCGACGCACGCCGGGAATGTGGCTGTCGCCGACGGTGGACGGCTCCGGAAACTGACCACCGAAGGGGACGATGTCCTGGCCCACGTCGCGTTCGGCGAGGTGCGGGTGGTGGATTGGACCTCGAAGGACGGTGTCCCC
>Ga0335085_10003718_pt1 | contig 26024 bp, 25 predicted proteins | sample Lox_Sample_45_FD_206712 | JGI IMG/M metagenome (GOLD analysis project Ga0335085, IMG submission 206712) | Soil microbial communities from Loxahatchee National Wildlife Refuge, Florida, United States - Lox_Sample_4.5 | ecosystem: Environmental > Terrestrial > Soil > Wetlands | place: USA...
CCTCAAACGAAACACCGTGCTTGCGTAAGTTGGACCGTGCTTTCTTGGGATGCCAGCGAAAAACGGGTTCCATGTCCGTCGTGCCGCCCTCCCGTCTGGCAAAGATGAAGCAGTATAAGGTACCATTTCCCTCCCCCAAAGATGAATGTTAAGAGCCGGGGGAGTCGAATCTAGCGAGGCGCGCGTTTCGGACGGTCCTGCCGGGCGAGCGGCGGGCGGACCCGGCCAGCTTCCGCTGTCTCGTTCACCCTCCGTCGCGGCCTGAGCCGGTACATCAGTTCGCGCAGGTAGGCGTTGATGCGCGTCTGGTAGCCCTCGCCCGAGACTTTGAGCCACGCCACCACATCGGCATCGAGGCGCATGGTGACGGTGGTCTTCTTCGGGCGATAGAATCGCCCGACCACCGCGTCGGAAGGAAGCTCGCGGATCTCGGGAATGTCGGACGTGTCAATCTTGCTGCCCGGCATGGCCGCCAGCGCCTCCAATTCCTTGCGTGCTTCAGTCGATAGCTTGGGCATAGATTTCGATACCATGCTTTGTCTTATTGCTCTCACTCTTTGCCGGGTCCCATTCGATGCGCATATGTATTTACAGTAATGCCCATATCAGCATGTAAAGTCAACGTACTCCAGCGTTCGATCGGGCACATTTGAGTATAGGACTCGCGCGGCACCGCGCCTTTTGGACATGGTAGAATCACCTGTATTCAGTTGTGTTAGGAGTGCATCATGGCGACCACCCCGGTAGTGACGGTACGCTTGGAACCCGAGCTGCGGGAGCGGCTGGACTGTTTGGCGAAGGAGCAGCGCCGCAGCCGCTCGTTTGTGGCGACGGAAGCGATCCGCGAATACGTGAAGGTCAACGAGGGGCAGATCGAGGAAACCCGCAAGGCGCTGGCGGAAGCTGACCGGGGAGAGTTTGCCTCTTCGTCCGAGGTTCGCCGCGTGGTGAAGAAGTGGACCAGCCCCAGGCGGAGCGCAGGTGCCCGATAATCGGCTTGAGATCCGCTGGCTGAAACAAGCGCTGGCCAACCTCGATGACGAAGCCGCCTTCATCGCCCGCGATCATCCCGCCGGCGCTGCCCGCGTGGTGGAAGGCATTGCCAATAAGGACGGCAATCCGTTGAACGAGGTCCGTTGGACAGCTTAAGCCGATTGCACCCGCCAAAGCGTCATCTCGGGATGGTCCTCACGATGAACGGCGCAGTGCAGAGGTTTCCGCTGACAAGCACTCTGAGGCCCCTCCTTTGCCCTTAGCGTGCAATATTTGACCAATGGAGGATCGGCCCCTACTGCTTCCAAAACTAGCCGACTCCATGCCCCGTTTTTCGGCGCCACCTATTTCTCGGAGAAATAGCCCGGCGACTCTTTACGCAGCCTTACCGAAAGGACACTGCAATGGTTCGCGGGCAATGGCCAGCCCGAACCGGCGCCCGCTGGGGGGCGGGAAGAGCCGCGGACAAAACAGGTCCGCGCCACCCTTGCTATGAAAGGGACGTGTTGCAGGGACTGAAGAGGTGACAAGCGGGCAGCCGCGGAGCGGTTCTGCGTCGAGTCCGTGGCGCTCCCCAGTCCAGCGACTTCACCGAGGCTTCGCCTACCTGCCAGCTCGTTGAAGAGAAGAGATTATCTGCCCAAGGGCGTCAGTCGCGGCCCCCTTTTTGTCCGGCTCTCCGGTAGTCGTGAAGTTATAAATCCTCGACGCCTTGGCATCCACCACCAAGTCCGACCTCGACCACAGAACTGCCGGACCTGCTTGATAGGTCACATCCCATGAAAATACATGGAAGTCTCCGGCCGGCTTTTGTTCGCTATTTCCCAATTCGACATTCTTGAACCCCTTCTTTTTGAAATTACTGACGAAATTTGCGCACATGATTTTAAGCATCGCTGCCGGGTTCTTCACTAGCGCATCGGCGGTGTCCTGATGAAAAGAAGTAAGATCAATCGATAAACCGGATTGAGGGTCCTTATACTCAAGGCTTTCACCAGGCTGATTCTTGGTCACCTCCCAGCCCTTCGGTTGAGCGAAGCTGATATCCAGGAAAGCCACGTTTCCGGAGGGGATGGAGGGCGCCGCAGCGGGCGCCAAAGTACTGGTCGGTCTTGGGCTGACGGCGGCCGCCGGAGGGGGAGGCAGCGCCGGCATGCTTCCCACCATGTCGATGCGCGCGAAAATAAACTGGCCGTTTTGGTCAAAGGTGCCGGGGATTCTACCCTGTTCCGGGGTTTGGCGCGAACCTGAAGCATTGGCCACGATTGGCGCTACATCCGTGTAGAGTTGCGCGGCCGTAAAATATGGCCGGGGCGGACTCTTTAAATAGCTGGTTAAGGAATAAGCAAACAGGGACATTCCCTCTCTGCCTCCGTCGGCTACCGGCTCCAACCCCCCGGAAGTGAAAGCCTGGTACGAGTCTTTCTTGGCGACTTCCGCCATGAAACGGTCATGAGTAGGCAGAGCCAGTGTTGCGCGAGTCAGGGTTCCTGAAAAGCAACTGTCGGAAATGAGCAGTGTGTGCTTGGCTTTTATGTTTTTGACGATCCGCCGGATCTCTGAAACAGGCACCCAGGTGGATTCGTCCGTCGTCGCATCGGAGGGGATCCAAAATCCATCCTCCGTGCCGGGATGCTGAAAACCATGGCCCGCAAAGTAGACCAACAGATTGTCGGAGCTACCAAGAGGCGCATCCCGATAGAAGGTCAAAGCGTCAAGAATTCCCGTCCGCGTAGCCTGACTATCGAGCAGCAGCTTCACGTTTTCGTTGTTGAAACCATAACGCCGCATTAATAGATCGCGCATGTTGTATATGTCATTCAAGGGGGTACTTAGGTTGGGAGCAAACTCGGGATGTTGATACTGGTTAATACCGATTAATAAGGCATGATAGACACCCAAATTGATCGTCTCTCCCGCCAGTGCTCCAGAAACGGAACCATCGTTATTTTTGCTGGAAACAAGCTGGAGGTCCCGATCTTGTTGTGCCAGCAAACCCTCAGCAACAAAAATACTCAGAAGCATTCCCCTGCACCATGGTTTTGCCATTGTTTTCATCCTTTCAGCTAAGACGTGCGAACGGCCCTCACCACTGAAATCGGCTATACGGACCCCGCCCGCTCCTACTCCTCGCCAGCGGGTAGTGGTGCAGTCTGATTCTTGTAGCGGCGGTCTCTGACCGCCGGTCGGCGCTCGGAGAGCGCCGCTACTGCAAACTGCACCACTACCCGCCAACGTAAACTCGCTGGTCGAAAAAGCAGATCCTGCCTCTTCAAGATTTCCCATCTTACTTCTCGTGTTTCAGGAGCACGGTGAATTTCACGAGTCCCAGAAATTCCCTTTCCGATGCTACCCCGAATGCCGCGTTGTTACTGATTTCCAGGTGAATATCACGGGCTTGTTGCCGCGCACGCTTATTCAGTGCCACCAACGACCTTTGCCCATCCTCATCCGAGGAACTGTCGGAAGCAGATTCCGGCCCTTGGCTGTCCGACGCCCCGGCAACCAGTTGTTCGACTTCCGCGATGGGATCTTTGGACATCAGAAAGGTTACCTCTTCGATGCCTGGGGTTTCGTCGAATGCGAACCAGGCCTCTTTGCCGGGTACGACGATTTCGCCCGATGCCTGCACTTGATAGGGAGCACCGATATACGGGTAGAGGCGGTTGATTCTCCCCGACGTTCCCTGATTCAAGACGGCCAGGTAGCCGTTGAAATTCAGGTAAAGGTGGAACCGCACTTTATCGCCGCTGCGAAAAACCGTGTCGGGAGACACCATCTGGATCGTACCCGAACGGTTCAAGGACACCACGATCTTGGCTCCGGGCTGTCCCGCCGATGAGGTTCCTGACCTATAGCTGAAATAGAGGTCACGTGAGCGTTGGTTCTGGCCGAGCGCAGGAAGCGCAAAGATCGCAATCAGGAACAAAATACAGGATAACCGCTTCATAATCATTCCTCCTCGTGTGATGGCAGAACTGTAAAGTAGGAGTGTGCGACCTCCTGGGCAGGTGTGAAATCCTTGGATGGATTTGGACAGGTATGGGGAAGAGGATTCTGGAGTGATAGAGGAGTGGATTGTCGACGAAGCTTATTGCACCCCCACGAGCGGCGCCGACGTACCCCGGCTGCGCCCTTCCACCTATCGCCCCGGGTGCGGTAAGATGGCCAAACTCCGTCTTCTCGGCCTCAAACACTGCACCCTCACGCCGGCGGCTGGCGCGTTGCAAGGTCCAGTAACGAGGAGCAGGATGACTGACCATGGGGAAAAAATCCCCCCCTCGGCGCAAATCCTAGGCCGCACCGAGTGGAAAGTCAAGCGGCGCGCGCGGAATATTGCACGGCATGACAATTCTATGAGGCATTTCCTGGTAGGGGAGCGCAGTACCCGCGAAAAATGACATTTCAGATTTGCGATCTGCCCCGTGGCTTTTCTCCAGAGAGTGGCAGGTATTGTTATGACGGGTTGTCTCGTTTCAAGACTCCACGCCCGTCTGTGGCTACCCGTTCAGCGCAAATTCACTATCTCTGAATCCTCCAGGCATAGAATGTCCTGCATGTACTCGCGGATGGCCATAATGGCGAAAGCGGTCTCTGCTGCCAGGAATACCCCAAGGTAGGAAACCATCAACGGGATCGCAAACCTGATTTCCTCAAACGGAGTCCTGGACAAAGCAAGCTGATCATTCAAGTTCACTCCCTTCAAGCAGAAATCGGAAATGGCGCTGGAAACCGAGACCTGGAGCAGGAGGTGATATGTCGATAAGCACACCAGCGAGGCGCCGATCAGAATTAAAGGCAACCATGCGACGAGTACTTTCGCCTTCCAACTTTGGTTCCTGGCGCCCTGGAAGATCCAGCGGGCAATAGCATGACGACTGTAGAATATGAAACCCAACGCCAGAAAGCAGAAGACGGTAACGTATCCGGCCAGAAACTTGTACTGCGCTTGAAACGTGGGAATGACCTGGAAGTAGCTGAGGGGGGCTGGAAGAACTCCACAACCAACTGACCCCAGGGCAAGGTACTTCTTAAAGTATGCGATGAATTGTTTGAACCTTGCCGGTTCCATGCTACCGACCCGCTTCTTGCCGTGCGGTCTGCGCGGGCCGACAGGCCTCAGGGAATCTGCAGTTGCCATGACCCCTTGTTCTCCAAGCCGACCGGGATGACCATTGCGTTGGATTTCAGTAGAGTTCCAGAAGTATCCTTCTTCTCGATATAGATCTCGTACATGCCCACTGGCAAATCACAGGTTGAGGGACTGCTGGGGGTTGGGAATGACATTTCTAGCGCTTGTACCGGAAGGTTATTCGGAGGCAGCCACCGATAAAATATCTGCCACCCACTCTCTTCAACTCCTGCCTTCACCGTCCTTATTTCGACAGGGACTCGTCTGCCATGTCCAAACTTCCAACAGTCCCGGCTTTTCAGGTCCACGTCTTCCGCAACGCTTTTCATGATTCCGGCTGCTTCGTCGGGATTCGTAAGCGCCCTGTCAAGAAGGTAGTTATCGATGGTCAACTGCAAGCGGTATTCAACCGGGTCATCTTCGCGCATCCGCTGCTTAAGCCAGGAGGCCCCGTAATCGATCGTTTGCGCGTCCTTTCGCAACTCCTTGTGGCCCTTTGCCAAAATCTTGGCGTGCTTGGCCAGATCGCTGAGAACCGCCTGCATCGAACCGGGAGTCTGGGGGAGGGCCTGAGGCATCGCCGCCAGGGGAAAACAAGCAAGCAAAAGGACTAAGGTTGGCCACCTCATTTTGAAACCTCAACTTTAGTTGGAACGATGCCCGGACACTATGTCATTTATGATGGATTACCGGACGATTGTCAACTGTGCTGTTGGGCCGACAAGCACTATTTCCACGCGTCCGCGACCTGCACTCGGTAAAAGGGGCTCGTCTACTCTTCCCTCTGTGCTGGAAACCAGGCAACTCGATCTGCGCTCCTGCTGGCCGCTCGCAGACATCAAAATCGATCAAGGGAGGAACTCATGACTACAACGACACTGATCATCAACAGATTTCGAGCTGATGGAGTATTGGCAGAGTGGCTAGAGCAACGTGGCCCTGGAGCATTCTTTCCTCATGTCACTGACGAAAGGACCTGCATTGACCGAGAAAAGAGCTGCTGCCCTTCAGGCCAAGGGGAGGCCGTCGCAGGGCCTGGCCACTTCCACGGGGCGCGGGGGGAGGAATCTGAGTTTTCGGTCGGAAAGGTGAGCTGGGCAGGAACCTTCGCTGCTCCTCGGCAGATGGATGAATCAATATGTGGACTTTGCAAATCGCAAATTGCCCGATGGCTCAGCGCCCCGTCGAGTTCAGCTTGGCAAGCTCGCGGCGCGCGTCTTGGAACTGGGGATTGATGTGGAGGGCCGCCTGAAATTCTCCCACCGCTTTTTGCTTTTGGTTTTGCGCCGCCAGGAGCAAGCCCAACTGATAATGCGCCTCGGCGGAAAGTGGGTTCGCGGCGAGCGCGGCGCGAAAGTGTACGGCCGCCTCGTTGGACTGGCCCCGGCGCGCCGCGATGAGTCCCAATCCGAAATGCGCCTCATAGTCTTGGGGGGCGAAAGTGAGCAGTTGATGAAACTCCGCGGCGGCACGCCCCAGGTCGCCGAGCGTCAGCCAGATGTCACCGAGCAGTTCTTCCGCCTCGACGTTGTGCGGGTCGAGCGCCAGCGCAGCCTTCAGTTGCTTTGCACCGTCGAGATAGCGATGCAGTCCCACATCCGAGCGGGCCAGGTCGATGTATGCCGGCAGGTTGCGAGGATCGTCGCCAAGGATGGCCTGAAATTCCGCCACCGCCTCTTCTGCGTTGCCGATGCGCGCCAGATGCCCTGCCAAGAGATAACGCTTGTATTCAAACAGCCGGTCTTTGGGATCGATACCGGAATTGTCGAGAGCGGCTTGGGGCGCGGTGATCTCCAGGTACCCGAGCGAACGCAAACTCTCGGCCGTCCCCGGCACAGTGACATTGGCGACAGGAGCGTTCGACGCCGGCGCGGAGCGGTAAGTTGCCACCAGCGTTGCCAAGCGCTGACGATAAGACTCGGCGAAGGCCGTTTGACCGGGCAAGAGATTATGCAGCTCGGCAGGATCGTTCTTCAGGTCGTAAAGTTCGGGGCGGGGAGCGTCAATATATTGATAATCTCCCCGGCGCAGACCACGCAGCGCAGCCCAACCAAACTTGTCCTGCGCGTAAGTGCTTTCGCTGTAGACTTCGCGCGGCGCCGCATCTTCGCCCTTTGCGAGACCCAGCAGGCTGTGACCGCAAAAGTTCGCGGGCGCCGGAAATCCCAGGATGCTCAGCACGCTGGGGGCAACGTCAATGAGCCCGGCAGGAGCTTCCACACGCTCCACATAATCGCTGGGGGACAAAACTGGAAACTGGAAACCCGAAACTCGGACAGATCTCCCAGTTTTGAGTTTCGAATTTCGCGTTTCGCTCGGGTGCGGCCAATGGAAGATCAACGGCACATGCAGCGTGCTACGGTAAATGAAAAACCCATGAGTGTTTTCGCCGTGGTCCCCCAGGCTCTCGCCGTGGTCGGAAAACAGCACCACTAGCGCCCGCCGGTCCAACCCACGCTGCGCAAGGAATTTGAAGAAGCTCCCGAGAGAATCATCCACGTAAGCCAGTTCCTGGTCGTACTCGCTCTCAGGGGCACGGCCGCGGTAGGCGGGGGGTGCGTCGTAGGGCTGATGAAGATCAAATACGTGGATGAAGAGCAGGAAGGGACGGTCGGAATTCTGTTCGAGCCAATGTTCCGCGGCATCCAGCACCTGGGATGCGGGGCGCTTCAGGTCGAGCGCAGCGTTGATGGCGCGCGCGTCAAAAGGGCTGTCGTAGGTTTGGAATCCCTGTGCCATACCATAGCGGCGCGCAAGAAAATATCCCCCAATGAAGGCTGCCGCGTTGTATCCATGCGCGGCGAGGACCGTAGCGAGGGTCACGGCCCCCGGGGGCAAGACCTGGGCATTCTCCCTGATGCCGTTCGCAAAAGGGTAGGTGGAGGTGAAGAGGGAGACGTGCGAGGACAGCGTGATGGGCACTTGACTGCTGATCTCGGCGAAGAGGGTTCCGCCGCGCGCCAGGGAGTCGATATGCGGCGTTCGCAGCCGCGAGTAGCCGTAGCAACTGAGATGGTCGGCGCGCAGCGTGTCGACGGAAATGAGGATGACCGGCGGCGGCTCGGTGCTTCCCCCCGTTACCGGTCGCGCTCCTGCCGAAGTAGCCGGAGCCTCCCATGCCAGCAGTAGCGCCAACGAGAGAATTTGCGGCAATCGAGAGCATCGCGCTAGGCGCATATCCGAATAATACTCGACAAGTGCCGCCCGCGTGAAGGCAAGCAGGAGGTGGATCGTCGACCAATTTGGAACCTGACCCCAGGCGGACCATGGTGCGGATAGCTTCAGGTGTCCTGGCTCATCTTGGCCCAATACTCCTGAGAGGGCAGCACCGGTACGATTGTGAACTCAACCAGGTCAGACCAGCAACGCGTCCACACTTGGAGAGCATCAACATCGTTCGCTTCCATGACCTGGAAACACCGGGCGTTCGCTGTGTCCACCCAACTTGCGTGGTAGACAACACCTTCCGGCAACATCCGGCCATGGCGAAGAAACCGTGCCTGGATGGGCTTAGGGTCCCTCTGCTTGAATTGTTCGATGACCATGAAGACCATGGGCAGGAATATAGCAGAATGCCAAGGTTGCTGTGTAATGGAATACCTACCAATCCTGCCGCCAGCTTAGCGAAGTGCGGTGAGCAGCACGTCGGCAACGCGCACGGCGGGGAGGATCGCTGCGGGGTTGTGGACGCGCACAATGTGTGCGCCGGCCAGGATGGCGGCGACCACGGCGGCGGCGTCACCTGTCAAGAGAAGGGGGGAATTCTGTTTGGGTGAGTCGCGGCGAAAGTCTGATGCGACCCCGTGTGCGCCTGCCTTCGGCCAATATCGAGCCCCGCCGCGTGACGTTGGCGAAAGATCCAGCCCTTCGCCGGCGACAATCGCTTGTACGAAGGATTTGCGCGAGGCGCCAATGAGGAGGGGCAGGTGGAAATGTTGAAGTTTTTCGAGACCGGCAAGAATTTGGTAATTATGCCGGCGCGACTTGCCGAAGCCCAGGCCGGGATCGAGGATGAGCTGCGACCGCTGCACACCGGCGGCGAGGGCGCGGCGGATTGATGTTGCAAAGCCCGTTGCCAGCGAGCGCCAGATGTCCCGCGCGAAGGGCCTCCGCTGCATCGTCTCGGGTCTCCCCCGCAGGTGCATCAGGATGAGGGGCGCCTGGTACCGGCGCGCCACCTCCGCAAGGCGCGGCTCAAAACGCAGGCCACTGACGTCATTCAGAATGTTGGCGCCGGCGCGCATAGCCTGCTCAGCGACCTCCGCCTTGGTGGTGTCAATGGAGATGGGGACCGCACGCAACTTGTGCCGCAACCCGCGGATAACCGGCAGCACACGACGAAGCTCTTCCTCCGCCGGAACAGGTTGCGCGCCCGGCCGCGTGGATTCGCCGCCCACGTCAATCCAGTCAGCCCCCTGCCGGGTCAACTCCACCCCGCGCTCGACGGCACGCACCGCGTCAAAGTACAGCCCGCCATCAGAAAAAGAATCCGGAGTGATGTTGAGCACCCCCATGATGAGGGTGCGAACGCCCAACGCAACCTTGCGGCCACAGATTTTGATTTCGAATTCCGGGCGAAGTTTCCTATACATAATGAGACAATAACACCGGTTGCCCGTGGTCCATGTCAGTTGTCACGGCTCGCAGACGACGGCCTATGGCTTTTTGCCGAGCACCTCATTCTTACTTAACGCCCGAATACACCCACATAGGCAACTGCGCCGAGAAGGCCGCCGATGACGGGTCCAACGACCGGCACCCAGGCATAACTCCAGTCGGAACCACCTTTACTTGCGATGGGCAGCAGCGCGTGGGCAAGGCGCGGAGCAAGGTCGCGCGCGGGATTCATAGCGAATCCGGTGGGCCCACCGAGCGACAGCCCAAGCGCCCAGATGAGAAATCCGATCAGGAGCGGAGTGAGGCCGCTTTGAGATGGAGCAGTGTTGGCCACGATGGCGAGCACGCCAAACATCAGCACAAAGGTTGCGATGATTTCCGTGAGCAGATTCAAGGGCAAACGGCGAATAGCCGGCGCGGTGGAGAAAACCACAAGTTTTTTTCCCTGATCGTCAGTTACACGCCAGTGGGCAAGATAGGCGAGCCACACGACGATCGCACCGAGGAAGGCCCCCAAAAATTGCGCCGCCAGGTACTTGGGCACCTCGCTCCAGGGAAACTTACCGATCACCGCCAAGCCCAAAGTGACGGCAGGATTGATGTGGCCGCCACTGATACGCCCCGCGAGGTACACGCCCATAGCCACCGCCATCGCCCACCCGGTGGTGATCACCATCCAACCGGAGTTCTCAGCTTTGCTTTTGTTCAGAACCACAGCAGCAACAACTCCATCCCCCAACAAGATCAGGAACATGGTACCCACAAGCTCCGCCATAAACGTGTTCATGCGTATCCTCCACAATGTGTTTTTGCCGCCCGTAGATTTCCCAAGAGTATAGTTCGGCGGGGGTAAAATTGCGCGGGAAAAAGTTCAGGAGTCAAAGGGCAGGATCGGAGAGGCGAATGATCATGGCCGGGAGATATCACTCGCAGAAAGGCCGCCGCTCAAAAACCGAAATTCGGGCCGCGCTTCGATTTTCGAATTTCGGTTTTCGTCCATTCCCCTGGTCAGGCTGGCTGGGGGCGCTCGCGGGGCGGCATGCCGGGCGCGGAGGGTTGCGGTTTGAGCACCTGCACGGTCTCAGGAGGAGGAGCCTGGGGTTTGACGCGGACAAATTCCGGCAGGGGCTTGCCTTCGATCAAAAGCTTTACCTCGCTGGCGTCCAAGACTTCGCGTTCGAGCAGGGCCTCCGCGATACTAATCAGCACCTCGCGGTGGGTTGTCAAAATCACTTTGGCCCGTTCATATCCCGCAGTGACGAAGGTTTTTACTTCTTGGTCGATTTTGATCGCCGTGTCTTCACTAAAATCGCGTTGCGTAGCGATGTCGCGCCCCAGGAAAATTTCCTGCTGGTTCTTGCCGAAGGCCAGCGGCCCGAGGTTCGACATGCCAAACTCGCACACCATGTCACGGGCGATTTGGGTGGCGCGCTCAATATCGTTCCCGGCGCCGGTGGTCATATGGTGCAGAAAGAGCTCCTCAGCCACGCGTCCGCCCATCAGTACGGCGAGCTGGGCCTCCAGGTATTCCCGCGTGTAGGTGTGCTTGTCGTCCAGGGGGAGCTGCTGCGTCAGGCCCAGGGCCCAACCGCGCGGAATGATGGTGACCTTGTGCAAGGGGTCGGCCTCGGCGGTGTTGGAGGCCACCAGCGCGTGTCCGGCTTCGTGATAGGCCGTATTTTTCTTTTCGGTCTCAGATAGGATCATCGATTTGCGCTCGGGTCCCATCAGGACTTTGTCTTTGGAAGTTTCAAAATCCATCTGCGTGACGGTCTTGCGATTCTGTCGTGCTGCCAGCAGCGCCCCCTCGTTGACCAGATTCGCCAAGTCAGCGCCGGAAAAGCCCGGTGTACCACGCGCGAGAACGGGGATATCAACGTCCTCGGCCAGCGGGATCTTTTTGGTATGAACCTTGAGGATAGCTTCGCGCCCACCGACGTCAGGCCGCGGGACAACCACGCGACGGTCGAAGCGGCCGGGCCGCAACAGCGCGGGGTCGAGGACATCGGGCCGGTTGGTGGCGGCAATCAGGATGACACCTTCGTTCGACTCAAAGCCGTCCATTTCCACCAGCAACTGGTTCAGCGTCTGCTCACGCTCGTCGTGGCCGCCGCCCAAGCCTGCGCCGCGATGACGGCCCACGGCGTCGATTTCATCGATGAAGACGATGCAGGGAGCGTTCTTCTTGCCCTGCTCGAACAGATCGCGCACGCGCGAAGCGCCCACGCCTACGAACATCTCCACAAAGTCGGAACCGGAGATGGAGAAGAAGGGAACGTTGGCCTCGCCGGCGATGGCCCGCGCCAGCAGGGTCTTACCGGTTCCCGGAGGGCCGACCAGCAACACGCCTTTGGGGATGCGTCCGCCCAGCTTCTGGAATTTTTGCGGCTCGCGGAGGAATTCAATGATCTCACCCAACTCTTCCTTCGCCTCTTCTACACCCGCCACGTCCTTAAAGGTGACTTTCTTCTGCTGGCTGGAGAGCAGGCGCGCCCGGCTCTTGCCGAACGAAAGCGCCTTGTTCCCTCCGGACTGCATCTGCCGCATGATGAAAATCCAGAGCCCCAAAATCAGAAGCATGGGCAAACCGTTGGCAAGCCATGTCATCCAGGAGTTTCCAGAGTTGTCTTTGATCGTGACATTGACGTTCTTGTCTTGGAGAGTCTTGTAAAGATCCGGGTAGTTCGAGGGGATGGTCGCTTTGAAATGTCCGTTGTCTTTTTTGCTGGTACCCGTGACGTCGGTGCCCGTGATGGTCACATCCTTGATTTCGTCCTTGTTGACCGCGGCCATGAACTGGGTGAAGGTCTTGTCCTCAACCTTATCGCCAGTGCTCGACTTGACCACTACCCAAATCAGCAGGGCGGTAACTGCCATCACTACCCAAAAGATGATGTTCTTTACTGCCGAGTTCACAGACCGTCCTCCTAAAGCCCCCCGAGTCGCCTGCCCTTGGGTCTTAACTCCTCTTAAGTTAGATGCACGCCGACAACGTGTGGCTCCGCCCTTCCGCCTTAATTATGTAACCCGGGCGAGGAAGGGCAAGTTGCGATATTGCTCCTGCAAGCCCAATCCATAGCCAACAAGGAATCGTCCGGATGACCTGAAACCCGCGTAATCCACGGGAACCTCAGTTTTTCGCTCATCGGACTTGTCGACCAAAGTAAGCGTGCGCAACGAGGCGGGTTGCTGCGCCAGCAGGGTTCGGCACAGATGGTCGAGCGTTAATCCCGACTGCAGGACTCCCTCTACGAGCAGCAGGTCCTTGCCCGCCGCATCCACTGGAGGGATGTACATAATCTCCCGCATAGCCACCAGGCCGGAATCGCTGTCGCGCACCTGCGAGCGAACAAAGTGGCAGATTACTGGAATAGTCAGGGCGCGGACCAAATCCGCCATGAAAACGAAGCTGTTCTCCAGAATCCCCACAACATGGAGAGTCTTCCCGGCATAATCCCGATTGATCTGCCTGGCCAGTTCATGCACTCGCTTGCGGATGTCCTTTTCGCTGATGACGATCTTTAGGCGCGCATCGGGGACAGCGGCACGAACCTTAGTAGGGCGCTTCTTGAGCTTGGATACGGCGCGTTTTTTCATATGGGCTTTTCTCGGGCGGCCGGGGATAGCCGCATAGGTTCTTCTTCCACGATTAGCACTCGCTGGCTCTGGGCCGTTGCTGCGACGCCCCTGCCCGGCGGGAATCCTCGTACCCACACAATCTGGCCCGCGCAAAGCAAAATTGGCCAGCCCTTACGGCGAGTTTCAGGGATCTTCCGTTCGCGAAAAAGCTCCTTCAGTTTGCGAACTCCTCGGCTTCCAACAGGACAAAAACCATCGCCGGCCCGCCAGTTGCGTAAGACCAATTCTCCCGGCAACTTTTGCGGGTCAAGACCAGCAAGGTTATTTATATTATACGCCTTGCCAGGGTCGTCGCGGTTAAGTATTTTGAAACGGAAGGTGCATCGAAGCTCGCGGACAGCCAGTTCTCCCGGAATGGTGACAGGATAGCAAAACTCCCCGCCGCCCAGCTTGCTGGTCAGCGGAGCCATCACCAGCCAGGAGAACTCCCTGCGAGCCACGGCGCCGCCCGGCAGGGATAGGGTCTTTCCGCTTTGCGCCTCGGCGGCAAATCGGCGCAACGACTCCACGTGCGCGTGCGCCAGCCCCCCGGTGGACGTCCCCCGTACCATTTGCACCATCTGCCGCAAAACCCGCCGCGCCAGCGCCGGAGGAAATTCCATCAGGGCGCGAATGGGGATACGCTCTTCTTTTCCTTCGCGTACGCGCCAAGGATGGGCACGATCTCGCGCCAGGCGCTCCAGGCAGGCTTCATCGTCGCGAGCGCGGTCAGCGAATTGGTTGAGAAGGAGGATAATCTCCGGGTTGTACTCTTTCGCCAGCAACGGCAGGAGCTCCATGCGGACTTTGTTCCGTTGCAGGCGGACGTTGAGGTTCGAGGAATCCAGGCGGTAGGGATGTCCCCGCGCGGCAATCTCCTGCATCACTTCAGCGCGTGTCAGTCCTAAGAATGGTCGAACGATTTTGCCGTCGAGCACGGGATAGATACCCCCCAGGCCCCGCGTCCCCGTGCCGCGCAGCAGCCGCATCAGCACGGTTTCCGCCTGGTCGTTGGCCGTGTGCGCAGTGGCGACGCGGTCCAGCCGACCTTGGTCAACCAGCGAGAAGAAGTAACGGTAGCGCAACTCACGCCCCACGGCTTCCACATTGTGGCGGCGCTCGCGCGCTATGCGCCCCACTTCCCCCTCGGCCCGCAGATATTCAATCTGGAGAGATTTGGCCAGGTCGCGCACTGAGGCCTCATCGGCATCCGACTCCGCCCCACGCAAGCGGTGATTAAAATGGACGGCAGCGAGGGTGAGTCCTCCTTCGCTCGCCAGTATTCTCATAAAGTGCAGAAGTAAAACAGAGTCCGGCCCGCCCGAAACCGCCACCCCCACGCGTTGGCCGGCCTGGAAGAACTCCTTGCGGCGCATTTCAAGTGACCAGCGAGAGTACAAATCAGGCTGACGATGCATGAGTGGGTCCCGTCCGGGATGATTTTAACACCGGGACAGCCAGGCTATGGCGGCGGAATGAAGAGGTCTCGCGACAAAGGCGACGAACGGCCGTCTGCAAGGACACCATGGGTCACAGATGACGCAGGCGCTCTACGGCTGAGGGGTTGGTGGCGTGCCCTGCCCCTTCTGGAAAACACGTGCAACCGTGTCCGCTCCCTGTGGAGTCGCAACGGACCGCTGGACCTTGAGCACTGCGCCGCCTTCGGAGAGCGTCCATCGTTCCCTTATGCTGAGCGCCACGCTGTGTCCCGCCATGCCCGTGTCCCGGACGAAAGACAAGCCCAGTCACATAAAAAGACGGTGAGGTCTTTGCCGAGGTTACATTGGCCGGCGTCTCCAGGAGGACCACCATGCCGTTTCGCCAGGGCCTTTCACGCCGTCCCGGCCAATTCCGGTATACTACTTAGTTCCATTTGATGCACGGGAGCTACACGCGTCCAGGGTTGGGTATCCTCATGACACAAGCAAGTCGCGTGTTGCGCCGTCGGCAATTCTGTGTGCGCTGCGGCCAATTGATGTTTGAGTTTTACCGCTCGCCCGACGGCCATTTCGGCCTGGTGGGTGACGTGGGGGCGGTAACATCGGCGCGCGGACTTGAGGTGCGCTGTCCAACCTGCGGGGCGCGTTACCGGCTACTTGAGAAGGTGGACGCTGCCGGCCAACCGGTGGCACGATTCTAATGTAATCAGCCATCAGTTGTCAGTAATCAGTAAAGCTTCGCTGCGGCGCGGCCGGGCCAGAGTCGATGACCGAAACCTGACAACGGATTACCTTTATGAAGTAGTACTAATTTCATAACCGGCACTAAGAGGGTTACTTGCATGGGACGCGAACGAACTTTGCCATCTCAGAAAACAGGATGCATTGGCATCGGCGGGCTGATCTTGCTGTTCAATTTTTTTTCCACGGCCCGGTGCCAAATGGTGCAGCCTTTACCGCCGCTGCAAACCGTGATAGTACACGGCCACAAGATCGCTTATTACCAAGCGGGGAAGGGAGGCGCCGTGATATTCATTCACGGCCTGGGCGCAGACTCGCGGCACTGGGCCGCTAACATCGACGCCCTTTCCCAAAACTTCCGGGTCATTGCCGTGGACCAGATCGGCTACGGCCAGTCGGACAAGCCGCTGATGCGCTACACCGTGGAGAACTTTTCTGCTTATCTGCAGGGGTTTTTGCAAGCGCTAAAGATCCCCAAGGCTAGCCTCGTGGGGAACTCGCTGGGTGGCTGGGTGGCGCTGGATTTTACTCTTCGCCATCCGCAAATGGTGGAGAAACTGGTGCTGGTGGATGCGGCGGGATTGCGCCCGACCGCCGCTTTGAATTGGCCGGAAGGGGGACGTATGACCCTTTCGCCGATCACCACGAAGTGGTTTTTTGAACTGATGGAGGCGAATAAGCAATGGGCGACCGCCGATCTGGGGCCGAATGCGTTCGAGCGTCACGTGCAGAACGGTGACAGTTACACGGTGGCCAGCAGTGTGGCGGAAATGCTGACGGGCCATGATTTTGAAGACAAGAAACTGGGGAACGTGCGTGTCCCTACCCTGATCATCTGGGGGCGCGATGATCTACTGATCCCCCTGGCCATGGGGGAGCAGTTCCACAAAGGGATTGCGGGTTCCCAGATGATTGTGATGGACGGCACAGGGCACATTCCCATGGTGGGCAAGCCCGCGGAGTTCAACCAGGTGGTGAGCAAATTTCTAATGTAGCAGGCTTTACCCCGGCATGCATCGTTACATGGAAATGACGCCCAAATGGATGGCGCCACTTATGAGTGACGAAGGCTTTCTGCTGAGTGCGCAAAACGCGCTGTGTATCGCGATGCGGAGATCTTTCGAGGCTTGCACGCGAGTACAATGGTAAGTTGAAAGGGGCACCCACACGGTGGGATGGTCGGCTGGCATCGCCAGCACATTATTGGAGAGGCAAGAGAAGTTCATGGTTGCGCAGGTGGCGAGGCAGGCACGTCGAAACCTTGCGGCGGCATTAATCCTCGTGGGATTTACGCTGGTGCCGATCCTTGCTCGGGGAGTCGGAAAGCCTGACTTCAAGCCAGGGTACAACTTTTACTCACCCCAGCAGGATGTGCAATTGGGGAAGGAATCCTCCGCGCAGGTGGACAAGCAATTGCCCTTGCTGGACGATGCCAGGGCACTGAAGTATCTCAATAACCTGGGGAAAAGCCTGGTTGCTTTTGCGCCGAACAATCACCCGGAGTATGCGTGGCAATTCAGGATCGTCAACAGCGGGGAAATCAATGCGTTCGCTCTGCCGGGGGGGTACATTTATGTGAACCGCGACGTGTTTGACGCCGCGGAAAATGAAGCGCAACTCGCCGGGGTAATCGCCCACGAATCTGGCCACGTGGTGATGCGCCACGGTACCCACATTGCTTCGCAAGCCGTCCTGGCGCAGGGAGGCATGGCCATCCTGACCGGCATTTTTGGCCAGAGCGGCAGCATGACAAGTCAATTGGCCCAACTGGGCCTCGGCCTGGGAGTCGATTCGCTCCTGCTGAAGTACTCGCGGGCGGCGGAAACGCAGGCGGATGAGGTGGGCACTTATATTCTTTACCAGGCCGGTTACGATCCTCATGCTATGGTGCAGTTCTTCCAGATTATCGCCAAAAAATACCCGCAGCGCACGCTACAATTCTTCTCAGACCATCCCAACCCCGAAAACCGCATTAAGGACGTGGACGCGGAGATCGCACAATTGGGCGCTCCCCGCGGGACCAAAACGAACGATTCAGAATTCGAAGGGGTCAAGCAGTACTTGGCCACACTTGCTCCGCCGCCCCAGCAGAAAGGCACGCCAAAAATCGACGCCAAAAAGCAGCCGCCGCCCCTACCCTCGGCGAACCTTATTCGTTACGATGGGAAAATATTCACCCTCGACTACCCCGACAACTGGCAATTACAGCGCGGCGAGGATAGCGTGGCGCTGTTTCCTCCCGGGGGGATGGTGACGGGCGCCGAGGGGGAAACTGCGCAGGCTTACGGTGTGACAGTAAGCCTCTACACGCCTCAATCGGGGAATTGGGGGCTTGTGGATGCCACTCAGGAACTCATCGAGTCGATCCGGCAGACCAATCCTCAAATGCACGTTTTGCAGCGAAGCGGCATGAACCTGCACGGTAACCCGGCGGTTAGCATCCTATTGCAAAACGACTCCCCGATTGAGGGGCAGATGGAAACGGACCATTTGGTGACGGTCCGGGGGGGCGACTCTGTATTGACATTTATCTTTATCGCTCCTGCCGGCAGGTTTGAATCCTACGCTCCTACCTTCGACAGAATGTTGCAGAGTATCGAACTCAGACGTTGAAGGAGTGTTCCTGGGGCACCACCCATCCCGGGACGCTTAGCGGGATCCTGAGTGGTTTCCCCCATGATTACTCCGACTTTGTCCTTTGGAAGTTCCGGCCACAAAGCTAACCAACTGAAACCAAGCATGTTGATTGACAATTTCGACATCCCGATTGGCATTTGTCATGCAGGAAACAGGGCGAAATGGCGGAAACTACAGATTTGAAAAAGCAAACGCTCCTACCTGAAACTCCCAGTCAAATCGTGCGCCAGCGTTGGCTGGATCTGCTCGACCTGAGTTACTCCACTCGACGAGTGACCCAGCAAGAAGTTGAACCCGGCCTACATGCCCTAGTGGTCCCGGCAGCATGCCGGACCGAAACGAACAAGGAACTGGTGGATATCGAAATTCGCGTTGCCTCGAGCCAAGTCCCTCGGATGGGGCGCGGGGTGAGGATGTCGCTCGAGCGGCTTGACGAATTCGCCTTGACCCTGCCAGCGGACTATCGCGGGTGGATGGGCAAGTGGGGCAAGGATATTGCGGCGGGTGACACGCTGGCTACCGCCTTTGTCGATCTTGCCTACCTCGAGGCCGCGTTGCTGGCCCGTCTCTGGGACCATGAAGTGCTGGTGGAGTTTGGCTCGCCGCTGGCATTCTTCCGGCGAGGAGCGTTGACCGATTACGCCAACGTTTACGAAACCGTAGCGGTCATGGTGGCGGAAGGCCACTCACTGGCGGACACCGCGGACCAGTTGGCCCCTGAAATCCTGAAGCGTCTGCAACTCTACGCCAACGTTTACCATCAGTTTTCTTCTCTCTATTCTCAAGCAGCTTGGCACATCGATCGCGACAATTTCGTGATCAACGTTCCGGGTTCGCGGTACTCCCTGGCTCTGCAATACTGGGAACTGCGCGGCGACCACTCCTCCGGGATAAAAACCCTGCACGGCTGGCGCGGCCGTGTTGAGAAATTACTGCAACAGGCACTCTCCCATTCGGACGCAGATTTCCCCAAATCGTTCGCGGCTTGAAAGAGTGTCCGTGATCCGCCGGAGCGAACTGGCGCCTGAACGATCTTCGTTTCACCGGCCCAGTGCCCGGAAGGACAGGTCATACGGTAGCCGTCGCCAGGAGTCACGTACCTGACACCCGATTGCGTACTCTCAAACGTCAACACCTGTAGGGTACGGTTCTCCACCAGCAAACTTCCGCGAATGATGTCTTCGTGGGGGAAGACCTTGTAGATCAGGGTCACGAACAGGTCACATTGAATGTCCCGAGGTCTGCCAGAGGTCCAAGCGCTCGGGGAAAGGCTGGCGGTCAATCAGAGCACGATTAATCGTGGCAACACGCCTGCGCTGTGCGCAGGTTACCTCCGGACAATACGGCGCTGGACAGGCACGGAATTATTTCGCAGAATATCAGCGAGGCCTGAGAAGCTCGCGTTACCGTGGGGCCTCCACTTGGATGGTGCAACTTGGGATTGTCCCCGACCGCCCCGAAAGATCTGACTCCTATTGCCGATTACGTCAAAGGGAGTTTCGTTCCCATCTCGCGCCTCATGCATGAGTGGGAATTTCATGCTGCCCTCACCCTGAGTCCGGCGGAAGAGCGCACCATGGTGCGCGAGCCAGTGCAGGCCGTCCCAGTGGCGATGGCACAGCGATTGGGAAAACTGCGGGTGCTGGCGGTGGCTTACATTGCCTGCCTTGAATCTGGCGACGTGGTGAGCCGCTTGAAGCCCAAGGGGGAAGCACACACGGCCGCGTGGGTGGAAACACCGGACCGCATCAACCTGCTGCTAGCCTGTCGCGAACTGGACGCTCACGACACGGGATTTGAACTCCTCGGAAGCGTGGCGGAATTGCTCCGCCCGCGCCTGACACACTCGGAGGTGGTGGCTTATAGCCAGATTTTGGAGGAGGAAATCCGTCACGGAGTGCGCGGCGAAATTGATGAGGACGCCCTGAATGCGAAGCAGACTTACATGTCCGCCCGCACGGGACGCCGATTCCGCGCACAATACGAGATCTACCGCGACGTTTCCTTCGTCAGCACCGCCGCTGAGTATATGCACGGACTGTGGCACGACGTGCAGATCCGCGTCGGCCCCGAGCACCTGCCCGTCGCCCAATTGCGCCGCCGTATGGATTTGATGGCCGAGGTTTTCCCGCCCAACCCCGGCTATCACGTGTTTGATGAGGGCGTCGAAAAAGCGGATTAATTCACCAGGGTGGGGGCCTGCTTCGCCGAGTCCTCTTGCAAGTGAAAGATAGTTCGGACGACGTCAATGAATTCCGAGCGGTCAGGGCGCAGGGCGGCCTGCTTCAATTCGGTGAAGGGTGTGTGGAGGATTTTGTTCACTAACCCCCGCGTCAAGGATTCCAGTGCCTGTTCTTGCTCCAGCGTAAGCTCGCCGAACATGCGTCGCATGCGCTTTATTTCCGCCTGGCGAATTTCCTCGACGCGCCGCCGTAGGGAAACGATGGTGGGCACGACGTTGAGCTGCTCCTGGCGCTCGCGGAAGAACTCAATCTCCTCGTCCAGAATCAGATCCGCCGCTTCCATGGCCTTTTGCCGCTCGCACAGGTTGTGGTGAGTCACTTCTTCCAGCCCATCGATGTTGATGAGCGTGCAGCCCTTGACTTCGCGCACCGCCGGGTCCACATCGCGGGGCACGGCGATATCCATAAGGAGAATCGGCCGGCCGTGGCGCTCCGCCATGAGGCGCTGCATGTCGTCGCGGGTAATGATGAAGTGCGGGCAGCCGGTGGAGCTGATGACAATGTCAGCGGTGCGTATGGCTTGCCAAATTTCGCTGAAGTGGATCGCCAGGCCGCGTAACTCCTGCGCCAGGGCGATCGCTTGGGCATGGGTGCGATTGCTCACCAGTACGGTGGTGACCCCTTTCGAAACCAGGTGACGTGCCGCCAGTTCACCCATCTGCCCGGCGCCGATAATCATCACCGTCTTGTCCTGCAAGCCCCCGAAGGCTTTCTCCGCTAACTCGACAGCGGCGGAACTCACGGAGACCGGAGCCTCCGCCACGCGGGTTTCCGTGCGCACGCGCTTGGCGGTGTTGAACACGCGATGGAAAATGGACTCCAGCGCGTTGCCGCACGTCTCCGCTTCCTTCGCCAGGAAATACGCTTGCTTGACTTGGCCCAGAACCTGGGGCTCGCCCACGATCAACGAATCCAAACCCGCCGCCACGCGGAACAAGTGGCGCACGGCTTCCTCTTCGTGGTGCACATAAAAGCAGTGAGCAAATTCATCAAAGCGCAAGCCATAAAACGATTCGGCAAACCGGCGGAAACCGGCCATCCCATCCTGCTTCTCGAAAGCCACCAGGACGAATTCCACGCGATTGCAGGTGGAGATGATCACCGCTTCATCAATTTCCGGCTCGCTTTGAAGCCGGCGCAGGACTTCCGGGATGATCCGCTCGTTGAGGGCAAAACGCTCGCGAAGCTCCAGGGGGGCTTTTTTGTGACTGATTCCTACTACCAGCAGATTCATGAGGCCATGTCCTTGATAATGGATAAAGGGCTAATAAGGGCTAACATCCATTATTCGCCGCATCCGCCAGTAGAAGAGGGCAACCGCGATGCCATTCTGGGGTCGCGGAAGTGAGTAAGAATTCCACAATCTCTGTAAAGGATTCATCCTTTGTGTTCATGAAGATGAGCCAGTGCGGTGGTTGAGTGACACGACGTCCCATGCCAGCGAAGCCTGGTTGGCTGGGTTATTTTCCGCAAAAGTGCCAGAGATTTCGCGCAAATGGTTTCCTTGCAATGATGTACATCAAGACACCGCCCGTTAAGTTTTGCAATATCCTAATTGTACAAAAATTCTACAGCGACTTCCGGGTGGTATTCAGAATGCTCCCATTACAGTCGGGCGTGTCTGGCGAAAGACATTGTGTCTGTCAAAGCCGCGCACCTCACTTGAGGAGGTTCCAATCCTATGAAGCTATTTCGGACAGTTTTACTGGTAGCCTTTGGCGTCGTCATGGCTCTGCCATTTGCAATGAGCAAGCCTGAATATGCCAAAAAAGAGAATAAGGCTTGCACCTTCTGCCACCCCCCGGGGAAGATGAAGGAACTGACTCCTGCCGGTCAATATTACAAGGATCACGACCATTCCCTGGAAGGCTACAAGGCGCCAGCGGGCAATTAGATCGGAACGATCGGTCGCGAGGGTCGGAGAGAACGGTCTGGATTCCTGCCCTCGCGGCCCGAGGTTCGGATCGGTGGTGAAGGGGATCGCTGTGTGCGTACCCTTGAAAACCCCTTCGTGCCAGGCAGGTCCGCAGTGGTAAGATACGTCCCATCTTCGTGGCGGGTGATGGTAAGGGTAAGAGAGGACTTTGGTTTTGTCGAAACCCAACAGCAATAAGACCCAGGGAATTCCAGGTATGTTGCGCGAAAGCCTTGCGCACCTGATTCGTCCCGCCTTCTTTCTCAGTCAGAATTTGATCAGCCGCACGGGTGTGGTTTTGGCCACGACCTCGGGCATCACCCTGGTCTTCACATTTGCCTCGCTCATTTTTGGATTCCAACCCAATCCTTACGCAGGGATTGTTGTTTTCATGATTTTGCCCGCAGTCTTTGCCCTGGGGTTGCTGTTGATTCCGATTGGGATTTACCGGGACTATCGCCGCAAGGGCCGGACGGGCGACCTTCCGGCGATCTACCCCCAGGTTGATTTGACCCATGGAGGGGTGCGAAGAACCGTCTTATTTGTCGCCATCATGACGGCCATTAACGTCCCCATTTTCGCCATCGCCAGTTACAGCGGCACAGTATTCATGGAGTCCACCCAGTTCTGCGGCCAAACCTGCCATAAGGTGATGGATCCGGAATACACGGCCTACCAGCGCTCTCCCCATGCGCGCGTGGCTTGCGTGGAGTGCCACATTGGGCCGGGGGCGCCCTGGTTCGTGCGCTCCAAACTTTCCGGCAGCTACCAGGTCCTGGCCGTGACGTTTAATCTCTATCCCCGGCCCATTTCCACTCCCATTCACAATTTGCGCCCGGCGCGCGAAACCTGTGAGCAGTGCCACTGGCCTGAGCGGTTCTCCGGCGACAAACTAGTGATTAAAACAAAGTATGCCGACGACGAGAAAAATTCTCCCACCAAAGATGTCCTTTTGGTGCATATCGGCGGACGTAATCCGGATCGCCAGCTGGTGGGAATTCACGGCCGGCACCTTGGGTTGGTGTCTTATCTCGCTGCGGACGCCAAGCGGCAGGAAATTCCCTGGGTGAGCTACCACAACGATGACGGAACCATGACGGAGTACGCTTCCACGGCGACGCCCCCCCAGGGTGAGCAGCGCACGATGGACTGTATGGACTGCCACAACCGGCCCACTCATACCTTCGATATACCGGAAAACGCTGTGAACCGGGAGATGGCGGCCGGCCGGATCAGCCCGAGTCTCCCCTTCATTCACAAGATGGCCATTGATCTTCTGAAGCGGAATTACCGCACGCGGCTGGAGGCTCAGGATGAACTGCCCCAAGCCCTGCGCGAATACTATCGGAAGAATTACTTCGCCATTTATAATTCCCAGCGCGCCCAAATTGAGGAGGCGGCGAAGGGGATCTTGTACATTTACCTGGGAAACGTCTTCCCCGAAATGAACATCACCTGGGGGACTTATTCCAACAATCTGGGACACAACGATTTTCCCGGCTGCTTCCGCTGCCATGATGGCAATCACAAGTCGAAAGGCGGCGGAGAGATTACGCAGGATTGCAACGCCTGCCACTCGCTCCTGGCAATGGACGAGTCCGACCCCAAGATTCTGCATGAACTCGCCGGAGGAAATTAGGGGGGGAGTCCTTTGCACGCCTGTTGTAGCGCTGAGCTTTAGCTCAGCAGGTGCCGACCTGAAGGCCGGCGCTGCGTTCTCGTTGCTGCAAGATAATTGATCTGTTTCCCAAGGAGGAATCCATGAAATTGTTTCAAGTCCTGGTTGCACTCGCCATTCTTAGTGGCTCCGTGATTTCGATTTCCACCGCCAAGCCGGCATACGCCCAGAAGGAAGGCAAGAAATGCGTGTATTGCCATACTGCTGGCGGACCACCGAGTGCGAAGAACCTCAACGACGCTGGCAAATGCTATCAAGCGAACGATCATTCGCTGGCGAAGTGTGCGGCTCCCTCGGGCAGTTAGTGCGCCGCCCCTGGTAATCCTTTACAGCGGCGCCCCTCTTAAGGGTGGCGCCGACGATGTCTTCCCCAATCCGTTGGTAATGGCGGGTGACGGTTGCAGGGACGCATGGCGATGCGTCCCTTGGCCCCACGGCGAGAGGGGGGTTGTGTGTCCAATACAGGGGGCCAAACGTCCGCGTTCCGTCTGATGAACCTTGGCTGCCACTTTTGTGTCGCGCACCCCCCGGAAAAATTCCCGTTTGCTTTGTTCGAGGCGAATTCACTAAAATCATTATAGGGTTCTGAGTCGAGCCATTTCTGAAAGAGGGTAAAGGTCAATTGAACGGAAAATACTATAGACTCTGGTTGCTGGCGGCAATCCTCTTTCTGACGCTGGGCGGAGGAGTTCTCGTGATGCGGGCGGGGGCCGCGCAAGGCGCAACCATCAGCGACGCCACACGCAACAAAATCCTGACGTACATCCGCGAGCGCTTTGGAGTGCCCGATACGGTGAAGCTTTCCGTCGGCGAGTTGCATACCTCTCCCCTGGCCCCCGGCTTCAATGAGGCCATGGTCATTGTGGATGACGGCAAGAAGCCGGCCGCGCAACCCGTGTTGGTTTCCAAGGACTCGCATTACCTGATTGTAATCCCGCCGAACGGCAATATTGAACTCCACCAGACCTCCAACGAGGAGATGGTCCAGCGCATACGGGAGACCTTCAAGACCCCTGCCACGGTGAAGCTCTCCTTGGGGGGGTTCAAGCCCTCACCGGCGCCGGACTTTGAGCAAGGGACGCTTTCCATGGATAACGGGTCCGCCAAGCAGGACCGCGTAGTGCTACTCACCCGGGACGGCAAGCACTTGATCATGGGTGAGTTATACAATTTGACCGTCAATCTCCAGCAGCAGGCGCTGCGCACCATTTCGGTGCACGATGAACCCACACAGGGGCCGTCTACCGCTCCCGTTACCATTGTCGAGTATGCTGACCTCCAGTGCCCGACGTGTGCACGCGTGCACGAGTTCCTGGAGACTCAGGTGTTGCCACGTTACGGCAAAAAGGTGTGCGTCGTCTTCAAGGAGTATCCGCTGCCCATGCATGACTGGTCGTTGACCGCGGCAATCGCCTGCCAGTGCGCTTATGAAATCAATCCCTCCTCCTTCGTGCCCTTGCGAACCGCCATCTTCCGCAACCAGCAGTTCATCAACATTACCAACCTCCGGGAAACGTTGCTGAGCTACGGCGAACAGGCGGGAGTGGACCGCGTGAAACTGGCCGGCTGCCTCGACGCCAAATCCTCGTACCCGCGCATACAACGCGACCTGGCGGAGGGCAAGCGCGTAAACGTGGATCGAACGCCCACATTGTTTATCAACGGGAAAATGTTGATCGGGCTACCCTCCGACGATGCTTTCTTTCAAGCTGTCGACGCGGCCTTGGCCGGCAAGTGAGCGGGTGGCGGGTAGCCACAGTCTCCGCGGTGACACCGCGGATACCTGGTGCCTGTTCCTTCTTGAGCCCCAAGGGGGCTAACTAATCTAGCCCAGGCCACCGGCCTGGGTTCCGGGAGGGGCGAAAGAACCCATCGTTGCGGCGATTTCATATCGCCCCCCTCGATGACTCAGCCCAAGAAAAATGCAATCGCGCCCTTGTCTTTGGCCGTGATTTCTTTCGCCCCTGAAGGGGCTCGGGCGCGGTGGGGGCCGCTTCTCCCACTGCTTGCG
>Ga0335085_10003719_pt1 | contig 26022 bp, 26 predicted proteins | sample Lox_Sample_45_FD_206712 | JGI IMG/M metagenome (GOLD analysis project Ga0335085, IMG submission 206712) | Soil microbial communities from Loxahatchee National Wildlife Refuge, Florida, United States - Lox_Sample_4.5 | ecosystem: Environmental > Terrestrial > Soil > Wetlands | place: USA...
GCAACCGCTGCTTCGAGCAGATGTTCGGCTACGACGCCGGCGAGCTGGCCGGCGCCTCGGCGCGGCAGCTGTACTTCACCGACGAGGACTTCGAGCAGCGGCGCGCGACCTACGGCGAGCTCGACGGCGGGCGCACCCACGCGCGCGAGCAGTGGATGCGGCGCAAGGACGGCTCCGGCTTCTGGTGCCGCCTCTCGGCGCGCGCGGTGGAGCCCGGCAACCCCGCCAAGGGCTACGTCTGGCTGTTCGACGACGCTACCGAGCAGCACGCCGCCGAGGAGCGCGTGCGCAAGGCGCTCGCCGAGCAGAAGCTGATCCTGGACAACGCCACGGTCGGCATCCTGTTCGTGCGCGACCGCGTCATCCAGCGCTGCAACCGCTTCCTGGAGGAGATGTTCGGCTACGGCGCCGGCGAGCTCGCCGGCAAGTCGAGCGCGGCGCTGTTCGACTCGGACGAGGACTGGAAGCGCGCCGGCGAGCTGTCGCGGGCGACCGCGCTGGGCGAGACGCACGACGCCGAGTGGCGCTTCCGGCGCAAGGACGGCACGACGTTCGTGTGCCGCAACCGCGGGCGGCGCATCGATTCGGGCGATGCCGAGCAGGAGTGGATCTGGAGCCTGGAGGACGTGACGCTCGAGCGCGAGGCCGAGGCGCGCGTGCAGCAGGCGCTGCGCGAGCAGGAGCTGATCCTCGCCAACGCCACCGTCGGCATCGCATTCTCGCGCCGGCGCGTGTTCCAGCGCTGCAACCCCAGGCTGGAGGAGATGTTCGGCTACGGCGCGGGCGAGCTCGCCGGGCGCAGCAGCGCCGAGCTGTTCGTGTCGCAGGACGAATACGACTCGAGCGGCGCCGCCATGTTCCCGCAGCTCGCCGGCGGCGCGGCCTGGGTCGACGAGCGCCAGCTCAAGCGCAAGGACGACACGCGCTTCTGGTGCAAGGTGGTGGTGAAGGCGATCGACCCGTTGCAGGCCGAGGAAGGCACGATCGCGATCTTCGAGGACATGAGCGCCGAGCGCGCCGCGCGCGACGCGCTGGAGCGCGCGGTCGCCGAGCGCACTGCCGAGCTGCAGGCCGCCAACCGCAGGCTGCAGGCAGAGATCTCCGAGCGCAAGCAGGCCGAGACGCGCGCCCAGCACCTCGCCGACCACGACCCGCTCACCGCGCTGCCCAACCGCCGGCTGCTGGAAGACCGCCTGACGCAGGCGCTCGCCGCCAGCCAGCGCAACCGCCGCCAGACCGCGGTGATGTTCGTCGACCTCGACCGCTTCAAGGCGATCAACGACTCGGTCGGCCACGCCGCCGGCGACATCCTGCTGAAGGAGGTCGCCGACCGCCTGGTGAAGCAGCTGCGCGTGGTGGACACCACCTGCCGCATCGGCGGCGACGAGTTCGTGGTGGTGCTGCCGGAGATCCGCAGGTCGTCGGACGCGGCCAACGTGGCGCAGAAGATCATCGAGACGGTGTCGCAGCCGGTGGCGGCGGAGGGGCACCAGCTGCAGATCACGCCGTCGATCGGCATCAGCGTGTTCCCGGACGACGGCCGCGACGCCGAGACCCTGATCCGCAACGCCGACGCGGCGATGTACCACGCCAAGGAGACGGGCCGCGCCAACTACCAGTTCTTCACCGCGCAGATGAACCAGACGGCCTCGCGGCGGCTCGCCCTGGAGAACGACCTGCGCCAGGCGGTGCTGAGGGGCGAGATGCGCGTCTGGTACCAGCCGGTGGTCGACGCGAAGACCGGCGCCCGGGTGCTGCACGAGGCGCTGCTGCGCTGGCAGCATCCGACGCGCGGCCTCATCGAGGCGCACGACTTCATCCACCTCGCCGACGACACCGGGCTGATCCTGCGCCTCGGCGAGTGGGCGCTGGGCGAGGCCTGCCGCTGGGGCTGCTTCATCGGCGCCGAGCGCGGCCTGCCGGTGAGCGTCAACCTCTCGCCGCGGCAATTTGCCGACCCGCGGCTCGCCGACGCCGTGGCGCGCGCGCTGAAGGAGTCCGGCCTGCCCCCAGCGCTGCTGCAGCTCGAGGTCGCCGAGTCGGCGGCGATGCAGCACGCCGACGTCGCCCTGGCGACGCTGCGCAAGCTGAAGGAGCTCGGCGTGCGGCTGGCGCTGGACGACTTCGGCGTCGGGCTCTCGGGCGTGGCGCACCTGCGCCGCTTTCCGCTCGACACCCTCAAGATCGACTGCTCCCTGGTGGCCGAAGCGCACCGCGACGCCGACCACAGCGCGGTGGTGGCGGCGATCGTGGCGCTCGGCCACGCGCTCGGCCTCAAGGTGACCGGCAAGGGAGTCGAGACCGAGCAGCAGCGCGCGCTCCTGCTCGCCTGCGGCTGCGACCGCCTGCAGGGGACGCTGGTCGGGCCGCCGGCCGACGCCGACGCCGCGTCGAAGGACTACGTCTAGGCGCGGCGCGAGCGCGGCGCGGAATGCATCGGGGGCGGCGCCTGTTAACGTGACTGGCGGATTCCTCCAAGGGAGAGCGGCATGAGGCAGCTTGCGTGTTACCTGGCGGCAGCGGCGGCGCTGCTGGCGGGCGGCGGAACGGCCCTGGCGGCGGGCGGCGGCGACTCGCCGAACGACCGCACTATCTCGGCCCCGGCGGACCCGGTCATCGAGCAGGCGCAGGAGAAGTTCCGGGCGAAGGACTATGCCGGCGCGGAGGCGCTGCTGGGCGAGGCGCTGCGGCGCAATCCGAACAGCGCCGACTACCACAACCTGTACGCCTACGCGATCCGCAAGGGCCCGAACCCGCGCATGGCGCTGGTGTTCGAGCACTACAACGAGGCGCTGCGGCTCGATCCGAAGCACCGCGGCGCGCACGAGTACCTCGGCGAGGCCTACCTGATGGTCGGCAACCTCGACAAGGCGAAGGAGCACCTCCGGATCCTGGACGACCTGTGCACCTTCGGCTGCCCGGAGTACACCATGCTGAAGGACGCGGTCGCCGCCTACGAGGCGAAGGCGAAGCGCTAGGCGGCGCGCGCGGCGAGGGCGCGCAGGATCTCGGCGCACTCGCGCGCGATCGGCGTCAGCGGCACGTCGGCGCGGCGGAACAGGCTGATCTGCCGCGCCGGCAGCGCGTCGCTCACCGCGAGCTCGACGACGCGCCCGCCCGCGGCCTCGCGGGCCGCCAGCTGCCACGGCACCACCGCCAGCATGTCGCTCTGCGCCACGATCTCGGCGAGGGCGAAGAACGAGCGGCACTCGATGCGGTAGCGCGGCGGCTCGATCCCCGCGGCGCGGAAGGCCGCCGGCAGCATCGAGGTATTGTCGGTGCCTCCCGTGCGCACCCATTCCGCGCCCGCCAGCTCGGCGAGCGAGGTCGCGCCGGCGAGCGGGTGGCCCTTGCGCGCGACGACGCGCGCCGCGTTGCGATACAGCGGCTCGACGAGGCATGCCGGCCCCGGCGCTTCGAGCGGCCCGAGCGGCACGCTGAGCGCGAAGTCGAGCCGCCCCTCGCGCAGCGCCGGCAGGACCTCGGAGGGGGAAACGTCGTGCACCGAGATCACCGCATCGCGCCAGCGCTGCCGCAGGCGCGGCAGCGCCTCGGGCAGCAGGCCGAGCGCCGGCCCCGGCGCGCTGCCGACGGCGAGCCGGCCGGTGCGCCCGCCGCGCAGCTGGTCGACCTCCTCGCGCGCGCGCTGCAGCTCGACGGTGACCGCGCGCGCGCGGGCGAGGAAGGCGCGCCCGATCTCGGTCGGCCGCGCCCCGCGCACGCCGCGCGTCAGCAGCACCGCGCCGAGCTCGGTTTCGAGCTGGCGCAGGCTCTTGGTAAGCGCGGGCTGGGTGAGCGCGAGGCTGCGCGCCGCGGCGCGGATGCTGCCCGTCTCGACCACGGCCATGAAATCGCGGATGTGATTCAGGCGCACCCGATAACTCCCGGTAATCGATATGCCAAATAATACGTCTTTCGGTTTTCGCCGGCGCTACGTATGCTTGCAGCGCCAGGCCTCGGGAGGGGGTCGGGCTCTACCCACTAGAGACCCGAAGGAGGAGACCGTCATGCAGTCCAGGGCAGCCAGCCTTGTCCTCGCCGGCGCGGTGCTTGCCGCCGCCGGCCTCGCGCCGCGCACCGCCGCCGCGCAGACCATCCTGTTCAACTGCTTCTTCCCGCCCCAGCACTACACCTGCCGCGTCATGCTGCACGACTGGTCGCAGGCGATCGCGAAGGCGACCGACGGGCGAGTCAAGTTCAGCATCCCGCCGAAGAGCCTCGCCGCCCCGTCCGACCAGTACGACGGCGTGGTCAACGGCGTCATGGACGGCGCGATCCAGTTCAACCAGTTCATCTCCAACAAGGTGACCGGGATCCAGATCGGCCAGCTGCCGTTCATCGGCACCGAGAGCGCCGAGTCGGGCAGCGTCGCGCTGTGGCGCACCTACCAGAAGTTCTTCGCCGGCAAGAACGAGTACGGCCCGGTGAAGCTGCTGGCCGACTACGCCACCAACGGCGCCGAGTTCTGGTCGATGACCGACCAGCCGATCCGCAGCATCGAGGACCTCAAGGACCGCAAGATGTGGGCGCTGCCGGGGGTGACCGCCAACATCATCAAGGCGACCGGCTCGGCGGTGGTCGCGGGCCCCGCGGTGCAGATGCTGGAGACGATCTCCAAGGGCGTGGTCGACGGCTACGTCGGCGTGCCGTACTCCTCGGTGATCTCCTTCAAGCTGCTCGACTACACCAAGTCGGCGACCATCTTCCCCGACAAGATCTTCACGCCGACGTTCTCGTTCTTCATCGGCCTGAAGAAGTGGAACACCATCTCGGCGGCCGACCGCGCGGCGATCGTCGCGCTGAGCGGCGAGAAGATCTCGCGCCACTTCGGGCAGGTGCAGGACGGCGTGCAGAAGCAGGCCAAGGCCGAGGTCGCGCAGCACGGCATCGAGGCGTACCCCGGCGACCCGGCGATGCTCGCCAAGCTGGAGGCGATCGGCCAGCCGATCACCGACGCCTGGCTGAAGAAGGTGGCGGCGATGGGCGTCGACGGCAAGGCGGCGATCGCGTACTACCGCAAGGTGCTCGCCGAGGAGGATGCCCGGCAGCAGTAGCCCGGCGGACGCGGGGCGGCCATGCTGCGCAAGTTCGAGGCGATCGCGTCGCGCGCGCTCGGCGTCATCGCCGCGGCGGCGCTGTTCGCGATGATGCTGCTCACCTTCGTCGACGTCATCGGGCGCTACGGCTTCCACCACTCGATCTTCGGCGCCGCCGAGATCGTCGAGTGCCTGATGATGGTCTCGGTGTTCGCGGGCCTCGCCTTCATCACCGCGCGCAACGAGCACATCTCGGTGACGCTGCTCGAGCCGCTGGTGATGCGCGTGATGCCCGGCGCGCAGCGCTGGGCCTCGCTCGCGATGTCGGCCGGCTGCACGCTGCTCATCTGCTGGCAGATGTTCAGGCACGCGCAGGACCTGCTGGCAAGCGCCAAGCGCACCGCGGTGCTCGAGCTGCCGCAGTGGCTGCTGCCGATGTCGGCGGCGGTGCTGTCGCTCGCCGGGCTGGCGCTGTTGCTGCTGGCCATCGCGCGCACCCGCGGCCGGCTCGACGCCGCCTCGACGCACTACGACTGACGGCCCGGTGCCATGACGGTCGCGCTCGTCGGCTTCGCCTGCCTGCTCGCGCTGTGCTTCCTCGGCTTCCCGCTCGGCTTCTCGACGCTGCTCACCGGGCTGGCCGGGTTCGCCTACCTGCGCGGCTGGGAGTGGCACGCCGCGGTGACGATGATGTCGCAGCAGATCGTCGACACCGGCGCCAACTACGGCCTCTCGGTGATCCCGCTGTTCCTGCTGATGGGCGTATTCATCCACCGCGCCAACATCTCGGAGGACTTGTTCGAGGCATCGAACGCGCTGCTCGGCCGCTACCCCGGGGGCCTCGCGCAGTCGACGGTGCTCGCCTGCGCCGGCTTCGCCGCGGTGTCGGGCTCCTCGCTCGCCACCGCGGCGACGATGACCAAGGTGGCGATGCCCCACATGCGCCGCTACGGCTACGACGACGCGCTCTCCTCAGGCGTGATCGCGGCGGGCGGCACGCTCGGCATCATGATCCCGCCGTCGGTGCCGCTCGTCATCTACGGCCTCGTCGCCGAGCAGGACATCGGCAAGCTGTTCATCGCCGGCATCTGTCCCGGGATCCTGCTGGTCGCGCTCTACATGGCGGCGGTATTCGTCGTGGTCTGGCGCCATCCCGCGGCGGGCCCGGCGGGCGCGGCGGTGCCGCGCCCCGAGCGCCTGCGCCGCTACCTCAACGTCTGGCCCGTCGTCTCGCTGTTCCTGCTGGTGCTCGGCGGCATCTACTTCGGCATCTTCACGCCGACCGAGGCCTCCGGCATCGGCGCCACCGGCGCGGCGGCATTCGCCTGGTGGCGCGGCCGGCTGCGCACGCTGGGCCAGCTCTACGAAATGCTGCTCGAGGCCTGCCGCACCACCGCGGCGCTGTTCATCGTCATCTTCGGCGCCCAGGTCTTCTCCAACTTCATCGACCTCTCGGGGCTGCCGAACGCGCTCGTCGACATGGTCGTCGGCCTGCGGCTTTCGCCGACCGGCACCGTGTTCGCGATCTGCGTCATCTGCATCCTGCTCGGCATGATCTTCGAGTCGATCGGCATCCTGCTCCTCATCGTGCCGGTGTTCCTGCCGATCCTCGTCTCGGAGGACGTCAACCTGATCTGGTTCGGCATCGTGATGATCGTGGTGGTGGAGCTCGGGCTGGTGACGCCGCCGATCGGGATGAACGTCTTCACGGTGCGCGCGATGATGCCCGACATCCGGCTGTCCCGGATCTTCAGCGGCGTGACGCCGTTCGTGGTTGCCGACCTGGTGGCGCTCGGGCTGCTGTTCGCGTTTCCCGCGATTGCCGTAGGCTTGCTGTCCTTCAAATGGTGAAAGCCCTGCGTCCCAACTTCGTCTTCATCCTGGCCGACGACCTCGGCTATGCCGACCTCGGCTGCTACGGCGGCAGGTCGAAATGCTCGCCGTTCCTCGACCGGATGGCGAGGCAGGGGCTGCGCTTCACGCAGGGCTACGCCAACTCCTCGGTGTGCTCGCCGACGCGCTTCGCGCTGATGACCGGGCGCTGGCAGCACCGCCTGCGCGGCGGCGCCGACGAGCCGATCCGCAGCGGACCGGCGCGCGGCGACCCGCGCCTCGGGCTGCCGCCGGCGCACCCGACGCTGCCCTCGCTGCTGCGCGACGCCGGCTACGCCACGGCGCTGGTCGGCAAGTGGCACCTCGGCTTCCCGCCGCACTTCGGGCCGCTGAAGAGCGGCTACCAGCAGTTCTTCGGCATGCTGTCCGGGGGGATGGACTACTTCAGCCATCGCGACACGGGGGGCTTCCACGACCTCTGGGAGGGCGAGAAGGAAAGCCGCGCCAAGGGCTATCTGACGGACCTGATCTCGGAAAGGGCGGTTGCGTTCATAGAAAAGCGGGATCAGAACCCCTTCCTGCTTTCGGTGCACTACAACGCGCCGCATTGGCCGTGGGAGACGCGCGAGGATGCCGCCGAGTCGCGGCGCATCGCGCCGGACGCGCGCGGCATCTACCACTTCGACGGCGGGTCGCTCCCGACCTACCTCACGATGATCCGCCAGATGGACGAGGGGATCGGCCGGATACTGCAGGCGCTGAAAAGAAGGGGGCTGGAGCAAAATACCCTCGTCGTCTTCACCAGCGACAACGGCGGCGAGCGCTTCTCGGATACCTGGCCGCTGGTCGGCAAGAAGATGGACCTGCTGGAGGGCGGCATCCGCGTGCCCTACATCGTGCGCTGGCCGGCGGTAGTGAAGCCGGGCGGCACCACCGCGCAGCACGCCGTCACCATGGACTGGGTCGCGACCATTCTGGGCATTGCAAAGGTTTCGCCAGACAGGAACTACCCCCTGGACGGCAGGAGCCTGCTTCCGGTCCTGCTGAATCCGAGGAAGACGTTCCGGCGGGAGCTGTACTGGAAGATGCTCTACCGCGACCAGAAGGCGATGCGCGCCGGCGACTGGAAGTACCTCTCGGTCGAGGGCAACGAGTTCCTCTACAACCTCGCCCGGGACGAGCGCGAGCGCGCGAGCTACGCCAGGCGCGCGCCCAAGGTGCTTTCTCTCCTAAGGGAAAAATATTCTGCCTGGGAAGCCCAACTGCCCAAGCACCCCGACGCGGCCTACTCGGTGCCGGCGACGAGGGCCGATCTCGCCACGCCGTCGTCCTGACGACGATGCCGCCGTACCGCGCCGAGCATATCGGCAGCCTGCTGCGCCCGCCCGGGCTGCTCGAAGGCCGCGTCGGCGAGGACGAGGCGATCGAGCAAGTGCTGCGCTGGCAGGAAAGCCTCGGTCTGCGCGTCGTGACCGACGGCGAGTTCCGCCGCGAGTCCTGGCGGCTCGGCTTCATCTCCAGGGTCTCGGGGTTCGCGCTTGCCGAGTCGGTCGGCGAAGTCGACCTGCAGCATGACGACGCCGGCAACACCGCGCGCATCGGGTCCGCGCCGCTGGCGATCGCGCGCGTGCGGCGCACCGGGCCGATCGTCGCCGACGAGGTCGCCTTCTCGCTGCGGCGCACGCACTGCACGGTGAAGGCGACGCTTCCGGCGCCCTCGTACCTGCACTATCCGCGCGGCGCGCGCTGCATCGAGCCTTCGGCCTATGCCTCGCTCGAGGAATTCTTCGCGGACATCGTGCGCATCTACCGCGAGGAGATCGCGGCACTGCATGCCGCCGGCGGCCGCTACCTGCAGATCGACGAGGTGGCGCAGCCGGTGCTGTGCGACCCGCGCCTGCGCGAGGCGGTGCGCGCGCGCGGCGACGACCCGGACCGGCTGGTCGAGCTCTACATCGATCTCATCAACCGGGTCCTCGATGGCCGGCCGCGGGGCATGATCGTGGGCGTGCACATGTGCCGCGGCAACGCGCTCGGCCGCTGGATGGCCTCCGGCGCCTTCGACCCGATCGCCGACAGGGCCTTCAATGGGCTCGAGGTGGACGCGCTGTTCCTGGAGTACGACAGCGAGCGGGCCGGCGGCTTCGAGGCGCTGCGCTTCGTGCCGCCCGGCAGGCACGTGGTGCTCGGCCTGGTCTCGACCAAGACCGCGGCGCTCGAGGACGCCGACGAGCTGAAGCGCCGCATCGACGCGGCGAGCCGCTACGTGCCGCTCGAGCGCCTGTCGATCTCGCCGCAATGCGGCTTCGCCAGCCACCGCAAGGGCACGGGGCTGTCGTTCGCGGACCAGGAGGCGAAGCTGCGCCTCGTGATCGAGGTGGCGCGCGACGTCTGGGGCGAGGGCTGAGCCGGTCAGCGCGCGCTGCGCCGGCGGCGCGCTCACGCGCCCGCCTCCTGCGGGACGACGACCGGCGTGTCGTCGCGGTTGCCCCATTCGGCCCACGCGCCGAGGTAGTTGCGCACTCTCGGGTAGCCGAGCGACTTCAGCGCAATGAACGTATTGGCCGAGCGGTAGCCGCCGTGGCACACGGGAATCACCGTCTTGTCGGGCGTGACGCCGCGCGAGGCGTAGAGCGCGCGGATCTCGTCGGCCGGCCGTAGCCGCCGCCGCCCGGCATCTCGGCGATGAGGCGGTCGCCCGCGGGCACGACGTAGGTTTCCTTGCCCGGCAGCACCTTGCCGCTTGCCAGCGCCACGCGCCCGACGCGGCCGTCGGCGCCGCCGGCGCGGCCGCGCGCCGGGTTGTGCCGCCGGTCGAAGGTGGCGCAGGCGATGCTGAAGGGCTCGCCCTCGGCGCTCTCGATCTCGAGCGCGACGCCCATCCCGCCGCGGCTGCGGCCCCCGCCGCCCGAGCCCTCGGCGAGCTCGCGCCGGCGGAACAGCAGCGGCGACTCCGATTCGGTCACCTCGATCGGGATGGCGCCGACGCCGCTCGGAAACGCGGTAGTCGACAGCCCGTCCTTGCCCGGGCCCGCGCCCATGCCGCCGATGCCGATCGAGATCACGTTGAAGCGCGACGCGGCGGGCGTGGCGCCGGCGAGCTGCGGGCCGCCGGTCATGTTGAGCAGCCAGATGCTGCCCGCGCCCTCGGCCGGAACCCTGCCTTGCAGCGGCTCGGCGAGGCAGCCGAAGACCAGCTCGGGCAGCGTCTGCCCGATCAGGTGGCGCGCGGTGACCGGGCGCGGCCGCAGCGGGTTGACGATCGAGTCCTCCGGCGCCGAGACCGTGACCACCTCGAGCGAGCCGGCGTTGTTCGGAATTCCCGGGGCGACGAGGCACTTGACGCCGAACGAGGTGTAGGCGTCGGTGTAGCACTTGGGCGAGTTGATGCCGAAGCGCGAGGCGGGCGAGGAGCCCGCGTAGTCGACGTGGATGCCTTTCTTCGACACCGCGAGCGCTGCGCACAGTTCCACCGGCGACTCGTAGCCGTCGAGACTCGCCTGCGCGCGCCAGGTGCCGCGCGGCAGCTTCGCGATCGCCGCGAGCATCGAGGCGCGCGAGGTCGAGACGATGTGCTCGCCGAGCGCGTCCAGCTCCTTCAGGCCGAACTCCTCCAGCATCGCGGCGAGGCGCCGCGCCGCGACCTCGTTGCAGGATACCAGGCCCATCAGGTCGCCCTTCAGCTGCTCCGGCTCGCGCGAGTTCGCGGCCAGCATCGCGAAGACGTCCTCGTTCGGCCGGCCGGCCTCTACCAGCTTCAGGTGCGGCACCAGCAATCCTTCCTCGTACACCGAGGTCGCCTCGGCGACGAAGCCGCGCCCGCCGACGTCGATCACGTGGCAGGTGGAGGCGAAGAATCCGATCAGGCGCCGCCCGAGGAACGCCGGCGTCACCGTGACGAAGTCGAACAGATGCCCGGTGCCCATCCAGGGGTCGTTGGTCACCAGCACGTCGCCGGGCCTGAGCGTTTTCGCCGGGTAGCGGCGCAGGAAGTGCTGCACCGCGGTCGCCATGGTGTTGACGTGCCCCGGCGTGCCGGTGACCGCCTGGGCGAGCATGCGGCCCCGGGTATCGTAGACGCCCGCCGAGAGGTCGCCCGCCTCGCGCGTGATCGCGCCGAACGCGGTCTTCAGGAGGACGTTGGCTTGCTCCTCGACCACCGCGATGAGGCGGTTCCAGAGTATCTGCCGGACCAGCTTGCGCTTCTGCGCCTTCATTTCGCGCGCTCCAGAATCAAGTGCCCGGCCGCAGCGACGCGGCAGCGCCAGCCGCGCGGCACCAGCGTCGTGGTCTGCGGCTCGGCGACCAGCGCCGGCCCGGCGAGCCGGGCGCCCGGCGCCAGCGCGCCGCGCGAGTACACGGCAAACGCCTCGACGCTGCCGCGCACCGGGTCGAAGACACGGCGCGTCGCGGCGCGGACCGGCTTCGATTTTACGGTCTTCCCGCCGGGTTGCCGTTCCGCCACGCTCATCGTGCCGACCCTCACGGACCACGTCAGGAATTCCACCGCCACCTCCGCGATGCGCAGGCCGAACTGGGCCTCGTAGCGCCGCTCGAACTCCGCGCGCAGGGCGCGGGCGTCCGGCGAGCGCAGCGCGCGCGCGGGCAGCGGCACGGCGATCTCGTGGCCCTGGCCGCGGTAGCGCATCTCCACCGAGCGATGCGCTTCCAGCCGCGCGCCGAGAGCGCCCGCGGCGACGATCGCCCGCGCATCATTCTGCATCTTTCGAAGCTGCCCGTTTATGCGGGCGATATCCAGGGAGCGCTCATCGAAACGGATGCTCCGGGCCAGTTCAAAGGCGACCGGAGCGGCGAGGAAGCCGAGCGCCGAGCCGACGCTCGCGTCGACCGGCACCAGCACGCGCCTGAGGCCCAGCTTTTCCGCGAGGCGCGCCGCGTGCAGCGGCGCGGCGCCGCCGAAGGCGATCATGGTGCAGCGCTCGATCGCCTTGCCGCGCTCGATGGCGTGCACCCGCGCCGCGCTCGCCATGTTCTCCTCGACAATCTCGCCGACGCCCGCCGCCGCCCAGCGCGCGTCCAGGCCGAGCGGCGTGCCGAGGCCGGCCGCGATCGCTTGCGTCGCCCGGGAAGCGTCGAGCCGCAGGGAGCCGCCGGCGAAGCTCGAGGCATCGATGCGCCCGAGCACCAGGTCGGCGTCGGTGACGGTCGGCGCGGCGCCGCCGCGCGCGTAGCACGCCGGTCCCGGATCGGCGCCGGCGCTTTGCGGCCCGACCTGGATGCGCCGCAGCGCGTCGAGGCGCGCGATCGAGCCGCCGCCGGCGCCGATCTCGACCATCTCTGTGACCGGGATGCGCAGCGGCAGGCCGCTGCCCTTGAGGTTCCTCCAGACGCGCGCCACCTCGAAGCGGCGCGACTGCTCGGGGCGCCCGCCGCCGATGAAGCAGATCTTCGCCGTGGTGCCGCCCATGTCGAAGGAGAGCACCTCGTCGAGGCGGTTCTCGCGCGCGAGGCGCGCCGACAGGATCGCGCCGCCGGCCGGGCCCGACTCGACCAGCCGCACCGGGAAGCGGCGCGCCGCCTCGAGCGTGGTCAGGCCGCCGCCCGAGGTCATGAGATAGAGCGGACAGGCGAAGCCGCGGCACACCAGCTCCGCCTCGAGCCGCGCCAGGTAGCTCTCGATCAGCGGCTGCACGTAGGCGTTGGCGCAGGCGGTGGAGAAGCGCTCGTACTCGCGCATCTCGGGGCACACGGCCGAGGACAGCGTCACCGCAACGCCGGGCAGGGCGCGCGCGAGGATCCCGCCCGCGCGCCGCTCGTGCGCGTCGTTCACGTAGGAATGCAGGAAGCCGACGGCGATTGCCTCGACGCTCTTTTTCCTCATCTCTTCGCAGGTCTTCTTCAGGGAATCTTCATTCAGTGGAACCCTGACTATGCCTCGCGCGGTGACCCTTTCCTCCACCGTAAACCGCAGCTCCCGTGGCACCAGCGGCGCGGGCAGCTCGAGGTCGAGGTCGTAGTGCTCGTAGCGCTTCTCGTGGCCCATCTCGAGGACGTCGCGGAAGCCCGCGGTGGTGAGGAGCGCGGTGCGCGCGCCCTTCCTTTCGATCAGCGCGTTGGTGGCGAGCGTCGTGCCGTGGATCAGGACGCCGACGTCGCGCGGCCGCAGCCGGGCCCCGGCGAGCACGCGCGCGATTCCCTCCAGCATGCCCTCCTCGGGCGCGCGCGGGGTGGTGAGCACCTTGGCGGAATGGCGCCGGCCGCCGTGCTCGAGCACGACATCGGTGAAGGTGCCGCCGATGTCGGCGGCGAGCCGCGCGCGCCGCATCATCGGCGCGCGGCGCCGAGGAACTCGAGCAGCAGGCGCGCGGTCTCCGCGGGCTGCTCCTGCTGCACCCAGTGCCCGGCGCCCGCGACCCTGTGGCAGCCCCGGCCGTCGGCGAAGGCGCGCTCGAGCATGCGCTTGAGCGCGCCGGGAGACTGCTGCGGCCCCCAGTCTGCCGCGCCGGCGATGAAGCACGCCGGCACCTCGATCGCGCGGCCCGAGTGCGCCGCGAGGTCGGCGTCGAACGCGCCGGAGGTGCGGCAGCGGTACCAGTTGAGGCCGCCCTGAAGCCCGCTGCGCGCGAACTCGCCGCTGTACACGGCGAGCTCCGCCTCGGTGAGCCAGCCGCATCCGGCGACCTCGGCCGGCGAGGGCATCGCCGGCGCGACGGTCTCGGGCATGGTCTTCGCAAGTTCCATCACGTAGTAGTCCGGCAGCTTCGCCAGTTCCGGCGCCGACCAGCTCTTCAGCTCGAAGGGGCGGTTTTGCGGCCAGTCGGCGCTCTTCATGTGGTAGTAGGCACGCAGGAACGCGTGCAATCCCTGCGGGCAGCGGAGCATGTCCGCCTCCGCCTCGCGCGTCGAGTAGTACCACTGGTAGTGCTTGCGCGGGCGCGGCAGCGCCGCCAGCTCGGCGTGCACCGGGTCCGGCGGCGGCGGCGCCGCTTTCGGCGGCCCGGGAAACGGCGCGCTCATCAGCGCGACCGCGCCGAAGGCCTCCGGGTGCAGCAGCGCGCACCAGGCGGCGACCGGCGAGCCGAAATCGTGGCCGATCACGGCCGCCGCCCCGCGGCGGCCGAGCGCCGCGAGCAGGGCGCGGGCATCCGCGACGAGGTTCGTCATGTGGAACGAGGCGAGGTCGCCGTCGTAGCGCGGATCCCACCCGGTGGTGCCGCCGTAGCCGCGCTGGTCGGGGGCGACGACCCAGTAGCCGGCTGCCGCAAGCGGCAGCATCACCTTGCGCCAGCTGAAAGCGAGCTCGGGAAAGCCGTGCAGCAGCAGCAGGCACGGCCGCGAGGCCTCGCCCGCCTCGAGCAGGCGCATCTCGAGGCCGTTGACGCCGGCGACCCGCCGCTCGCGGATGCCCGGCGGCAGCGGCAGCGGGCCCACGGCCTCTAGCGCAGGCGCTTGCGCGCCAGCGCGGCGCCCGCGCCGAGCGCCTTCAGCTTGGCCGCCGCGACGGCGCGGTCCATCGGCGCCATGCCGCAGTTGGTGCAGGGGAAGAAGTGCCGCTTCGGCACGAACTTGAGCGCGCGCTTGATGATGCCGAACACCTCCTGCGGCGTCTCGACGCGGTCGCTCGCCACGTCGATCACGCCGACCAGCACGTCCTTGCCCTTCAGCAGCCCGAGCAGCTCGATCGGCACCCTGGAGTGGATGCACTCGAGCGACACCTGGTCGATGCGGCTCTTCGCCAGCGCCGGGAAGATCTCCTCGTACTGGCGCCACTCCGAGCCGAGCGTGCCCTTCCAGTCGATGTTCGCCTTGATGCCGTAGCCGTAGCAGATGTGGACGCAGGTCTTCGCCCTGCGCAGGCCCCGGATGGCGCGGTGCAGGGCCTCGATGCCCCACTTCTTCACGTCGTCCATGTAGACGTTGAACGCGGGCTCGTCGAACTGGATCACGTCGACGCCGTCGCGCTCCAATGCGCGCGCTTCCTCGTTGAGCAGCGCGGCGAACGCCATCGCCAGCTTCACCTTGTCGCCGTAGTGCCGGTCGGCCAGGGTGTCGACGATGGTCATCGGGCCCGGCATCGTGATCTTGATCTTCTTCTTCGAATGCGCGCGCAGCACCCGCGCTTCGGGCTGGTGCACGCGGCCCTTCAGCTTCAGCGGCCCGACCACCACCGGCACCATGGCGTCGTAGCGGTTGTCGCGGATCCCCATCTTCACCTTGTGCTCGAAGTCGATGCCCTCGACGAACTCTAGGAACCCGTGCACGAAGTGCTGGCGCGACTGCTCGCCGTCGGAAACGATGTCGATGCCGGCGTCCTCCTGCTCCTTCAGCCACAGCAGCGTGGCGTCGCGCTTCGCCTGCTCCAGCGCCTCGCCCTCGGCCTTCCACGCCGGCCACAGCTTCTGCTCCTCCGCCAGCCAGCCCGGCTTCGGCAGGCTGCCGGCGATCGTCGCTTCGAACGTCATCCTCTTCATCCTCCTTCGGCACGCTCCGCGGCCCTATTCGCGCAGGACCAAGTGTACGCGTCTCGCCCGGCTTCCCCCGCGCGTGCCATGATAGGCGCCTGAAGGGAAGGCGCGTGGGCGAATACAGGAAGCAGATGGATCGCATCCGGAGGAACCTCATGATGAAGCGGCGGCTCGTCGGTTCAGGCTCGACCTTCGAGCGCGACATCGGCTACTCGCGGGCCGTGGCGCAGGGAGACTGGGTGTTCGTTTCCGGCACCACGGGCTACGACTACTCGACGATGACCCTCGCGGAGGGCGTCGAGGCGCAGGCCGAGCAGTGCTTGAGGAACATCGCCGCGGCCCTGGGGCAGGCGGGCGCGAGCCTCGCGGACGTGGTGCGCGTGACCTACCTGCTCCCGGACGCGGCGGAATTTCCGAAGACCTGGCCGGTGCTGCGCAAGTACTTCGGCGACATCCGGCCGGCGGCGACGATGATCCAGGCTCACCTGCTCGATCCGAAGATGCGCATCGAGATCGAGGTCACGGCGCTGAAGCGGGGCGGATAGGCGAGCGCTGCCATGGAGATCCGCAGCTACCGGGCCGCGGACGAGGCGTCGGTCGTGCGCTTGTGGACGGAGTGCGGGCTGGTGCGGCCATGGAACGACCCGCACAAGGACATCCTGAGGAAGCTCACGGTCCAGCCCGAGCTCTTTCTGGTCGGCGTGCTCGAGCTCGCGCTGGTCGCGACGGTCATGGCGGGGTTCGACGGGCACCGCGGCTGGGCCAATTATCTCGCCGTGGCGCCCGATTGCCGGCGGCGCGGCTTCGGCCGGCAGCTGATGCATCGCGTCGAGGCGCGACTGAAGGACATGGGCTGCCCCAAGCTCAACATCCAGGTGCGGACCGGGAACGAGGCCGTGCTCGCGTTCTACGAGCGGCTCGGCTACGCGCCCGACCGCACGGTCAGCCTCGGCAAGCGGCTCATTCCCGACGAGTAGCGATGGCGATCCATCTGCGCATCAAGGTGAAGCCGAACGCGCGCGCCTCGTCGCTCGAGCAGGCTCCCGACGGCACGTGGCAGGCGAGGCTCAAGTCGCCGCCGGTGGACGGCAAGGCGAACGCGGAGCTCGTCGCGCTGGTGGCGGAGCGCTTCCATTGCCTCAAGTCGGCGGTGACGATCAGGGCCGGCGCTGCTGGGCGCATGAAGCTGGTGAAGGTGGAAGCCTGACGGCGGAGAGCCGGGCTTAGAATGCGGCAACAGCCTCCGCGGATATCTTTGGGAGATGAAGGAGCGCATGCGATGAATCCCGACGAACCGACGCGGTTCCTGACAAGCTCGCGATCCTGATGCTCAACGTCGTGCCGCTCGCCGCGTTCTGGCTCGCCGGCTAGCCATGGCCGCGAAGCGCCCCGCCGCCGCCTCGAAGCGGCTGCAGGAAACCGGCCGCGTGATCGTCACCGAGTGGCGCTTCGCGCCGGGGGCCGAGACCGGCTGGCACCGGCACGCGCACGACTACGTGGTGGTGGTGCTGACCGCCGGCAAGCTGCTGGCGGAGACGGCGCAGGGCGAAGTCGTCACCGAGCTCGCCGCCGGACAGAGCTACGCGCGCGAGAAGGGCGTCGAGCACAACGTGGTGAACCCGAACTCCCACGAGTTCGTCTTTGTCGAGGTGGAGCTGAAGTGAGGGGGCGCCATGCCCGATGAGAAGGCCGTCCGCTACGCCGGGTTCTGGGTGCGGCTGCTCGCCTCGCTCATCGACATCGTGATCCTGCTGGTGCTGCTGACGCCGCTTTCGCTGGCGCTTTCGGGCCCCGCGCTGACCGCGGCGGTCGACCCGGCTGCACTGCAGGACCCGGCGGCGCTGGAGCGCGCGCTCGGCGGCATGAGCGGGCTGGTCTGGAACCTTGTCGTCAATGTCGTGATGCTCGCGCTCGTGGTGTGGTTCTGGCGGGCGAAGCTGGGCACCCCCGGGAAGATGGTGCTCAAGCTGCGGGTGGTCGACGCGGTTACCTTCAAGCCGCTGTCCACCGGGCAGTGCGTCGGCCGCGCGCTCGCCTACCTCGTCTCCACGATCCCGCTCGGGCTTGGCTTCCTCTGGATCGCGTTCGACCCGCGCAAGCAGGGCTGGCACGACAAGCTCGTCGGCAGCGTGGTGATCCACGCGCCGAAGGGCTGAGGCGCGGCGATGTGGCTCGCGATCAAGATCGGCGTGTTCTACGGCGCGCCGGTCGCGGCGGTGGTGCTCGCCGCGCTGTACCTCGCGGTGCTGTGGCTGCGCGTGCGCCGCGGGACGCTGGCGCGCGGCGCGGCCGCGGCGCGCGGCGCCTGGAGCCTGATCCTGCCGCTCGCGGCGGTGGCGGCGATCTGGGCCACCGCCGAGCTGGCGAGCTACTCCGCGGCGGGCGGCGCCTGGGACGGCGCCGCCGCGCTGGCGCTGCTGCGGGGCCTGCTGCCGCTCGCCGGCTACGCCGCCCTCCCGGTGGTGTTGCTTGCCGCGGCGTTCTGGACCATGCTCGCGCGCATGCCGAGACAGGGGAGGAAAGATGGAACAGCGCGCTAAGCGGCTCGAGCCGGTGAAGGACACGAGCCACCTCTACGAAGTCGAGCGCCGCGCCTTCCACGCGCAGCGTCCCGGCTTCCGCATCAACGAGCTGCAGATCTCGCCCGCGCAAACGGTGCCCTGGCACTACCACAGCAACATCCAGGACACCTTCTACGTGCTCGAGGGCGAGCTGCGGCTGTTCCTGCAGGACCCCAAGGAAGAAGTGCGGCTGAAGCCGGGCGAGACCTATGCGGTGCGGCCGCGGCGCCCGCACCTCGTCACCAACCCGGGCGCGGGCTCGGCGACGTTCCTCGTGCTGCAGGGCATCGGCGACTACGACTACGTGCCGCTGGTGTAGCGGCCCCCGCCCGGGGGCTTGCGCGGCCCCCCGCCGGCGGGTTACTTTAGGCTTAATCTATTCAGGTCTGGAGTAGCCGCATGGAGCAGCCCGCGCCGCGCGCCGCGCCGTCCCCCGACCGCGAGACCGCTGCGCGCGACGGCGACCACCATGCGCTGCGCCTGTGGCTGCGGCTGTTCACCTGCACCCAGCTGATCGAGCGGCGCGTGCGGGCGCGGCTGCGCGAGCGCTTCGACACCACGCTGCCGCGCTTCGACCTGATGTCGCAGCTGTTCCGCTATCCCGCGGGACTGCGCATGAAGGAGCTGTCGCGCCACCTGATGGTGACCGGCGGCAACGTCACCGGCATCGTCGACCAGCTGGAGAGGGAGGGCCTGGTCGAGCGCGCCGACGAGCCCGCCGACCGGCGCGCCTGGCGCGTGCGCCTGACGCGCGCCGGGCGGCGCGGTTTCGCCGAGATGGCGCGCGAGCACGAGGTGTGGATCGCAGGGCTGCTCGCCGGCCTGACGCGGCGCGAGCACGCCGAGGCCTACCGGCTGCTCGGGCGCGTGAAGCGGGTCACCCTGGAGGCGGGATCATGATCGAGCCGAAGCACTTCCTGTGGCGGGTCGAAGGCAAGGTGGGGGTGGTGACGCTCAACCGGCCGGAGAAGAAGAATCCCCTGACGTTCGACTCTTACGCGGAATTGAGGGATTTTTTCGGAAATCTCAAATTCGAAAACGAGATCAAGAGCGTCGTGGTCGCCGGCGCGGGCGGCAATTTCTGCTCGGGCGGCGACGTGCACGAGATCATCGGGCCGCTGACGAAGATGGCGATGCCGCAGCTGCTCGAGTTCACGCGCATGACCGGCGACCTGGTGAAGGCGATGCGCCACTGCCCCCAGCCGGTGATCGCCGCGGTCGACGGCGTCTGCGCCGGGGCGGGCGCGCTGATCGCGCTCTTCTCGGACCTGCGCATCGGCGCGCCGGACGCGAAAGTGGCGTTCCTCTTCACGCGCGTGGGGCTCGCCGGCTGCGACATGGGCGCCTGCGCGATGCTGCCGCGCGTCATCGGCCAGGGCCGCGCCGCGGAGCTGCTCTACACCGGGCGCTCGATGTCGGCGGACGAGGGGCTCGCCTGGGGCTTCTTCAACCGCCTCGCCGGCCCCGCGCTGCCCGCCGCGATGGAAGCCGCGCAAGCGCTCGCCTCCGGCCCGACCTTCGCGCACGCCATAACCAAGACCATGCTGCACCAGGAATGGAGCGCCGGCCTCGACGAGGCGATCGAAATGGAGGCCCAGGCGCAGGCGGTATGCATGCAGACCCGGGATTTCCGCCGCGCCTTCGAGGCGTTCGCGGCGAGGCAGAAGCCCGCGTTCGAGGGCGACTGAGCGCGTGGATCGCTTCGCCCACTACCGCTGGCCGTTCTTCGAGGCGCAGCATCGGCAGCTGGCGGAGCAGGCGGAGAACTGGTGCCGGGAGGGGCTTGAACGCTCCGGTGACGCCGACCCCGACGGCTTTTGCAGAAGAGCAGTGAAGGATCTGGGTAAGGCAAACCTGCTTCAGTATTGCGCTTCGCCGCAGCCGGACGTGCGCTCGATCGCGCTGCTGCGCGAGGTGCTCGCGTACCACCACGGGCTCGCGGACTTCGCCTTCGTCATGCAGGGCCTGGGCAGCGGGCCGCTGGCGCTCGCCGGCAGCGCGGCGCAGAAGGAGCGCTGGCTGCCGCGCGTCGCGAGCGGCGAGGCGATCGCCGCCTTCGCGCTGTCCGAGCCGGAGGCCGGGTCCGACGTCGCCGCGCTGTCCTGCGCGGCGACTCGCGAGGGCGGCGGCTGGTCGCTTGCCGGGACCAAGACCTGGATCTCCAACGGCGGCATCGCCGACTTCTATATCGTCTTCGCCCGCTCGGAGGAGGGCGCCGGCACGAAGGGCATCTCCGCCTTCCTCGTCGAGGCGAAGGAGATCGATGCTTCCGAGCGCATCGACATCGTCGCGCCGCACCCCATGGCGACGCTGAAGCTGCGCCGCGCGAAGGCCGAGCTCGTCGGCGAGGCCGGCGGCGGCTTCAAGCTGGCGATGCGCAACCTCGACGTCTTCCGCACCACGGTGGCCGGCGCGGCGCTCGGCTTCGCGCGCCGCGCGCTCGACGAGGCGATGCGCCACGCGCGCCGGCGCAGGATGTTCGGCCGCACGCTCGCCGACTTCCAGCTGACGCAGGCGAAGCTCGCCGACATGGCGACCGGCATCGAGGCGGCCGCGCTGCTCACGTACAAGTCCGCCTGGAAGAGGGACTGCGCGCAGGAGCCGGCGACGCAGGACGCGGCGATGGCGAAGATGCAGGCGACCGAGACGGCGCAGGCCGTGGTGGACGCCGCGGTGCAGCTGCTCGGCGGCCTCGGCGTGAAGAGCGGCCATCCGGTCGAGCGCCTGTACCGGGAGGTGCGCGCGCTGCGCATCTACGAGGGCGCCACCGAGGTGCAGAAGGTGATCATTGCACGGGAGCTGCTGAGATGACGGCGATGAAGGCGCGGAGCGCCCATGTCGACACGTTCGCGCGCGACAACCTGCCGCCGCGCGAGCAATGGCCGGAGCTCCTGTTCGAGCTGCCGGAGCTGCAGTACCCGGCGCGCATGAACTGCGCCGGCGTGCTGCTCGACGACCGCGTCAGGGCGGGCGGCGGCGGGCGCACCGCGATCCTCGCCGCCGACGGCAGCTGCAGCTACGCGCAACTGCGGGCGCAGGCCAACCGCATCGCCAACGTGCTGGTGCGGGACATGGGGCTGGTGCCGGGCAACCGGGTGCTGCTGCGCGGGCCGAACAACCCGATGATGGCGGCGTGCTGGCTCGCGGTGATGAAGGCGGGCGGCGTCTGCGTCGGCACCATGCCGCTGCTGCGCGCCAAGGAGCTCACCGAGATCGTCACCAAGGCCGAGGTCACGCACGCGCTGTGCGACAAGCGCCTCGACGCCGAACTGAAGGCCGCCCTGCCCTCCTGCCCGTCCCTGCGATCCGTCAGGTACTGGTACGACGACGCCCCCGACTCGCTGGACAGCCTGTGCAGGAACGAAAGTCCCGAGTTCGAGAACGTGGATACGGCCGCGGAAGACGTCGCGCTGATCGCGTTTACCTCCGGCACCACCGGCAAGCCCAAGGGCACGATGCACTTCCACCGCGACGTGATCGCGATGTGCGACTGCTTCCCGCGCTCCTGCCTCGGGTCGGCGCCGGGCGACGTCTTCATCGGCACGCCGCCGCTCGCCTTCACCTTCGGCCTCGGGGGGCTGCTGTGCTTCCCGATGCGCGTCGGCGCCGCCACCGCGCTGGTGGAGAAGGCCACGCCCGATTCGCTGCTGGAGGCGATCGGCCGCTTCAAGGCCACCGTCCTGTTCACCGCGCCGACGATGTACCGGGCGCTCGCCGGCGTCTGGAAGAATGCGCCGCCCAAGTCGCTGAGGAAGTGCGTCTCTGCGGGCGAGGCGCTGCCCGACGCCACCCGCCAGCTCTTCAAGCAGGCGACCGGCATCGAGATCATCGACGGCATCGGCTCGACCGAGATGATCCACATCTTCATCTCGCACACGCCCGAGCGCGTGAAGCGCGGCGCCACCGGCTACGCGATCCCCGGCTACCGGGCGGCCGTGCTCGACGACGAGGGCCGGCCGTGCCCGCCGGGCGCGGTCGGTCGCCTCGCGGCGAAGGGCCCGACCGGCTGCCGCTACCTCGCCGACGAGCGGCAGAAGAACTACGTGCCGGGAGGGAACATGCGCGGCTGGAACCTGACGGGCGACGCCTACGTCGTGGACGAGGAGGGCTACTTCTTTTACCAGGCGCGCACCGACGACATGATCATCTCGTCCGGCTACAACATCGCCGGTCCGGAGGTGGAGGGCGTGCTGCTCGCGCATCCCGCGGTCGCGGAGTGCGGCGTGGTCGGCGCGCCGGATGCCGAGCGCGGCATGGTGGTGAAGGCCTTCGTCGTTCTCAAGGGAGGCTTCGAAGGCGGCGAGCAGACCCGAAAAATGCTCCAGGAGCATGTCAAGAGCACCATCGCCCCCTACAAGTACCCGCGCGCGATCGAGTTCGTGGACGCGCTGCCGCGCACCGAGACCGGCAAACTGCAGCGCTTCAAGCTGAGGAGCCTCTGACATGAGCCCCAAGATGCAAATCCTGCAGCCGCCCGGCTGGGCGCGCCCGAAAGGCTTCTCGCACGGGATCGCGGTCAGGGGCGGCACCACCGTCTACATCGCCGGGCAGATCGGCTCGAACGCGCAGGGCGAGCTCGAGGAGAAGACCTTCGCCGGGCAGTTCCGCCAGGCGCTGAAGAACATCCTCGCGGTGCTCGCGGAGGCGGGCGGACGCCCCGAGCACGTGGTGCGCCTCACCTGGTACGTGATCGACCGCGACGAGTACTTCGCGGCGCTGGCGGAGGTCGGCGCGGCGTACCGCGAGCTGATGGGCCGCAACTATCCGGCGATGGCGGTGGTGCAGGTCGGCGGCCTGGTCGAGCGCGATGCGCGGCTCGAGATCGAGGCGACCGCGGCGGTGCCGGAGGGCGCGTGAAGATCTCGATCATCGGCGGCGGCCCGGGAGGGCTCTACTTCGCGCTGCTCGCGCAGAAGGCGTGGCCGCGCTGGGACGTCACGGTGTACGAGCGCAACCGGCCCGACGACACCTTCGGCTTCGGCGTGGTGTTCTCCGACCAGACGCTCGACACCTTCAAGGCCTACGACGTCCCCTCCTACGAGATGATCCGGCGGCGCTTCGCCTACTGGGGCGACGTCGACGTGGTCTACAAGGGCCGCACCCTGCGCTCCGGCGGCAACGGCTTCTGCGGCTGCTCGCGCGTGGCCCTGCTGCACATCCTGCACGACCGCTGCCGCGAGCTGGGGGTGAAGCTGCGGTTCCAGCATGAAGTCGAGGACCTGGCCGAATTCCCCGATTCCGATCTCATTGTCGTGGCGGATGGAATAAATTCAAGAATAAGAGAGCGATACAAGGACCAATTCCAGCCGGCCGTCGACCTGCGGCCGAACAAGTTCACCTGGCTCGGCTCGACGCGGCCGATGGACGCGTTCAAGTACTTCTTCCGCGAGACGCCGGAGGGGATCATCCTGGCGCACTGCTACCAGTACGAGCCTGGCCGCAGCACCTGGGTGATCGAGACCGACGAGACCACCTGGCGCAACTTCGGCTTCGACGCCAAGGACGAGGCGGCGATGCTCGAGACGCTGGAGCGGGTATTCGCCGACGAGCTCGCCGGCCACCGGCTGATCGCCAACCGCTCGATCTGGCGCAACTTCCCGACCATCACCAACCGCACCTGGGTGAAGGACAACGCGGTCCTGATCGGCGATGCCAAGGCCACGGCGCACTTCTCGATCGGGTCGGGAACGAAACTGGCAATGGAAGACGCCATTTCCCTGTTCGATTTCATCAAGGAAGAAAAGACGCTGGACGAGGCCCTGAAGAAATACGACACCGGCCGGCGCGAAGAGGTCGAGAAGACCCAGCACGCGGCCAACGTCTCGCTGGCGTGGTTCGAGCACATGAAGCGCTACTGGGGCATGGACCCGCTGCAGTTCGCGTTCGGCGTCATGTCGCGCTCCAAGCAGATCACCTGGGAGAACCTGGAGCTGCGGGATCCGGAGTTCGTCCGTGAGGTGAGAATCTGGTTCTCGCAAAAGGTAAAGGAGCAAGGGCTCGACGTCGATCCGAAGAACCCGCCGGTGCCGATGTTCACGCCGTTCCGGCTGCGCGGCATGGTGCTGGAGAACCGCGTGGTGGTGTCGCCGATGGACCAGTATTCGGCGGTCGACGGCATGCCGACCGACTGGCACTTCGTGCACCTCGGCTCGCGCGCGATCGGCGGCGCCGGCCTGGTGTTCGTCGAGATGACCTGCGTCTCGCCCGAGGGCCGCATCTCGCCGGGATGCACCGGGCTGTGGAACGAGGCGCAGCGCGACGCCTTCCGCCGCATCGCGGCCTTCTGCCACGCCCACTCGAAGGCGAAGCTGTGCATGCAGATCGGGCACGCGGGGCGCAAGGGCTCGACCCAGCTCGGCTGGGAGAAGATGGATCACCCGCTGGAGGCCGGCAACTGGCCCCTGGTGTCGGCCTCCCCGATCCCCTACGAGGAGGGGATTTCGCAGGTGCCTTCCGAATTGGCACCCGGGGACATGGCGAAGGTCGTCGCAGACTTCGAACGGTCCGCCCGCCTCGCCGACGAGGCCGGGTTCGACATGCTGGAAATCCACATGGCGCACGGCTACCTGCTGGCGAGCTTCATCTCTCCGCTCACCAACCGGCGCTCCGACGAGTACGGCGGCCCGATCGAGAACCGGATGAGATTTCCGCTGGCTGTCTTCAATTCCTGTAGAAGCGCGTTCTCAAGGGAGAAACCGATGTCCGTGCGCATTTCCGCCACCGACTGGGCGCCCGGCGGGCTCTCGGGCGAGGATCTGATGGCGGCGGCGCGGATGCTGAAGGCGGCGGGCTGCGACCTGATCGACTGCTCGACCGGGCAGACCGTGCCGCAGCAGCGGCCGGTCTACGGGCGCATGTACCAGGCGCCGTTCGCCGACTGGGTGAGGAACGAGGTCGGGATCGCGACCCTGACCGTGGGCGCGGTGACCACCGCCGACCAGGTCAACACGCTGCTCGCCTCCGGCAAGGCCGACCTGGTCGCGCTGGCGCGGCCGCACCTCGCCAACCCGTACTTCACGCTGCAGGCCTCCGCCTGGTACCAGCACGGCGCGCAGCACTGGCCGCCGCAGTATCTCCCGGGCAGGGACCAGGCGTTCCGCAATGCCGCGCGCGAGCGCGCCGAGCTGACCGACGTGCGCCTGCGGGCGCGGCCCGCAAGCCACGAAGTGAAGGACGCGCCCTCGCGCGCCGCCTACTTGTCGCCGGTGACCGGCACCCGGTCGTAGCCCTTCCGGCGCATGCACCTGTCCTCGAGCTCGCGCTCCTGCAGGCGCTGCTCGGCGACGCTCGGGCCGCTCGGCGCGCCGAAGCGGGGATCGAGGGTGGCCGGCGGCAGCCCGGTGGCGCCCATGCGCGCCGACTGCTGGGCGGCCAGCGCGCGGCAATCCGCCTGGTCGCGCGCGAGGGTCGCCTCGTCCGCTCCCGGCTTGCCCCAGCGGGTCTCGGTGGCGCACGCCGCGAGGCCGAGCGCGGCGGCGAGCGTCAGCAGGCGGCAAGCTTTGATCATCTCTTGCAGATTGTAGTGGGCAGTCGGCTCCCCTCTTTGGGTTAGCATCCCTGCCGGATGGTTCCCCGCATCGGCAAGTACGAGATCCAGCGGCTGCTCGGCAAGGGCGCGACGGGCTCGGTGTACCTCGCCAACGACCCCTTCGGCCAGCGCGAGGTTGCGATCAAGGTGCTCGACTCGCTGCCGCTCGACCCGGAGGACGCGCGCCGGCACCTCAAGTTCTTCCAGAACGAGGCCTCGCTCGCCGGGAAGCTGCGCCACCCGCACATCGTCAGCATCTACGACGCCGGCGTGGAGAAGACCGCGGAAGGCAAGGACCTGCGCTATCTGGTGATGGAGCGGGTCGACGGCACCTCGCTGGAGCCGCGCTGCAGGCCGTCGGACCTGCTGCCGGTGAACCGCACGGCGCAGATCGCCTACAAGTGCTGCCGCGCGCTCGAGTACGCCAATTCGGTCGGCGTCGTGCATCGCGACATCAAGCCGGCGAACATCATGCTGCGGCAGGACTACGACATCAAGGTCTCGGACTTCGGCGCCGCGCAGCTCGCGCGCTCCGACACTACGCAGGTGGCCGGCGTGGGCTCGCCCGCCTACATGTCGCCGGAGCAGATACGCGGCGGCGAGGAGATCGACTTCCGCTCCGACATGTTCTCGCTCGG
>Ga0335085_10003720_pt1 | contig 26000 bp, 24 predicted proteins | sample Lox_Sample_45_FD_206712 | JGI IMG/M metagenome (GOLD analysis project Ga0335085, IMG submission 206712) | Soil microbial communities from Loxahatchee National Wildlife Refuge, Florida, United States - Lox_Sample_4.5 | ecosystem: Environmental > Terrestrial > Soil > Wetlands | place: USA...
GTGCGTTCGTCCAAATGCGGCCAAACCGAACGGAACTTCCGCTTCAATTCGGATAGGATGCTCATGCCTACGGAGCATAACGCATTGGTTCATAAGATGGTATCTTTATTTATTTACGCAGCCTTACTCCATTCTCTTGGCTGTCAAGTTCTGGCCGCCCTGGTGAACCTCGAAGGCGTTGACCTTGCCCGCCGGGTCCCGCTTGAAGACAATCTCGATATCATCCGACACCATGAAGAATGTGGTGACTGATTCGGGAAACATCTCGGCTTCACTCTGACCCGTGCCCTGTGTAAACAGGCGGCCGTCCCTCGCGGAGACTGTGATCACAAATCCCGGCTGAAGCTGGTATCGGCCCACATAATCCTTGAAGATGGCTGGGTCCACCTTTACCTTGGTCCGCACCTTGGGAGCGTAGTCCGGCCAGCCGTACTCGTGCGCGATAGCGAACATGATTTCGCTGGCGATATCCCCGCCACTATCGGAGTTGGTCATGACGGCTGCTCCTTGGCCCGTCTGAGCGTAAGCTATGAAGTTACATCGAAAACCCTCGTTAGCACCGCCGTGACTGAACCGCAGAGTGGGGCCCGCGCCTTCCACAAATACACCTAGACCATCCTCCGCGATTTGGCGCGTCAGCATCTGCCCGGCCATCTTTTGGGAAATGACTCCGTTCGAGTGCCCGGCGAGTGTCTGCTGAATACCGATCGCGAAGCGCGCCAGGTCGGAAGGCGTCGTCCAGAGGCCAGCCGCCGCAAGTTCAGGATAGGTATGGTATTCGCCTTCCACCATTTTCCCGTCGGGTCGATAAGCCGTGGCCGCGTAAGGCCGCCAGTCCGAGCGAAGCGGCTGCGAGTAGGCGCTGTTTTTCATGCCGAACTTGCTGAGGACGACCCGCTGCATGATTTCAGGGAACGGCTGCCCCGTAACGTCAATTAGCATTTGCTGCATCACGGTGTACCCGCCGCCGGAGTAGCGCCACTTGCTGCCAGGAACCAGATCGACGCGGATGGGGTCCGTGTTCGCAGGCTTTTCACCGTTCAGCACCTGGACGAGAGTGGCCACAGGCGTTCCGGCCTCATAGCCCGGAAACCCGTGAACGGTAAGGCCGGCGCTGTGGCTCAAAATTCGGCGCAGCGTCACCTTTTGTTCCTTCGTGAACTCGTTGTCGGGCACCTTCCAGGATTTCAGGTAATCGTTGACGTTGCGATCGAGGTCGAGTTTCCCCTCTTCCACCAAGTGCAACGCGGCGGTAGCAGCGACAGACTTGCTGATGCTCGCCGCCTGAAAACGGGTCTCGGGCGTTACGGGTCGCTTCTCAGCCACGTCGGCCAGCCCGTAGCCGCGTGCCCATTCGATGCGGCCTTGATTGATCACCGCCACGCTCACCCCCGGCACTTTGTAGAAGGCCATGCGGTCAGCGAGCTTCATGCCGGGCGTCGCCTCGCCCCCGATCACGACGGGAGGCAGCAAACCATTCTCAACTCGCGCGATGCGAGCTTCCACTTCGGCATCGCGAGCACCGTTTGCGCTGACCGCACTTTCGGATGAGGCGGAATGTGAAACCCCGCCGCGCTCCAAGGGCCGCCGGCTTTCGAGTGTCCGGGCGGCTGCCAGAATGAAAATGAGCGTGGTGATGAGCAGTCGTGATTGTTTCATGTTTATCTCTCCTGCTTCCTACGGGCTAACACGCTGCTCGCTGGTTGAAGGTACAGCGTTCTCGATGGACGCCATCTACGGTCTACGGGCTGCTGCCCGCGAGAATGGGTGAAAATCATCGCGTGCCTCCAAGCTGTGCAACGGTTTGGACCGGCTGTCAAGATTTGGTAGTTCCCCCCGGAATTCAGTCACACTATTTATGGCGCCGCGCTACCCTATGAAAATCTGCGAAGATTGTCGATTTTAACTTGACTGTAACAATCCGAGTGATAATATGCGCTCCTGTATCGTTTCTCATCCGGGACCTGATTCGAAGGCAGCGATTATGTTGATGCCTTCCACAGCGCATAAGCGGCAAGTCACAATCTCCGCCTCTCACGCGGGCGCGCCCAGAGCGCTCCGCTCAATTCAGATCTTTATCTCGAGGGGCTCGGCGCGCGGGTTTGCCGCGTCGATGCACCAAGAGAATTTCGCGGAAGTCGTCACAACTTCGGATAAGGAGCCAGCATGACAAAGACATCAGGACGAGTGATTCTTTTTCTATTGTTAAGCTTCTGCTTCTCGATCCTAGTTCTGGCGCAGTCGGATTTCGGCACCATCTCCGGTCTCGTCAGAGACCCTTCGGGCGCCGTGATTCCGAGCGCCAAGGTAACTGTCACCAATCAGAGTGGCATCGCGCGGACGGCAACGACGAACGAATCCGGATTTTATACCGTGACAAATATTCCTCCTGGCTTTTACAAAGTGGCAGCGACGGCTAGCGGCTTCCAGAGTTATCAATCGACGAACAACAAGCTTGACCCCAGTGGGCATCTGGAGGTCGATGTTGCGTTGGCCGTGGGCACGGCCACGCAAACCGTCCAGGTGACGGCCTCCACGGCGACGCTGCAGACGTCGTCCGCGGCGGTGCAGAAGCTGGTGACACGGCAGCAGATTGATTCTCTGGAGTTGAACGGACGCAATCCCGTCCTGCTGGCGCAACTCGCGCCGGGTGCTCAAGGCGGTAATCTTGCCGGCCTGACGTTCAGTTTCAGCCAGGGCCCCTCGCACTTCAACGGCTCCCGGAACTGGAACAACCTGATCACCGTTGACGGCGCGCCTGCCACCCGCACGCGAGCTAACGGCACCAGCCTGGGCGCCGCAGACGAAGACTCCACCGAGGAAGTGCAGGTTCTGGGGGCGGATTACGACGCCGAGTACGGGCGCTCATCAGGCGGGCAGATCCGCATTGTCACCAAAAGCGGTACCAACGTATTCCACGGCGCGGCCTACGAATACGTCCGCAACACGATCTTGAATGCCAACACGTGGCAGCGCAACTCGAATACCACGACGACCGGTTTGGGAGCCACCAACTTCGTAGCGCCCGATCACTACAACAACTTTGGCTTCAACATCGGCGGACCTCTTTACATCCCGGGACACTTCAACACGAATAAGGACAAGGTGTTCTGGTACTTTGGAGACGAGTGGACGCGAAACTACTACACGGACCAAAGCTCTCTCACCGTTCCGAGCATGTTAATGCGGCAGGGCGATTTCAGCGAGCTTCTCGACCCCAATAACATTTACTACCACAAGACCGTACAGCTTGTGGATCCGAAGACAGGCCAGCCCTTCCCGAACAACAACCTTACCAACTCCCCCGAGCTTAGCCCCAACGGCCTCGGATTGCTCAAGGCGTATCCCGCGCCGAATCTCAGCAGCCCGATCAACGGCAACCAGCTCTGGTTTCTTTCGGCCGAGCATCCGCAGACTCAGCAAAAGCAGACCATCGCTGTGGATGTGAACGTGAAGGAAAATCACCGGCTCCGGTACCGGGGTGAGTACTACCACTATTTTGAGTTCCAGCCGTTCGACGGCGGCACAAATGAAACTCCGAAATATTTCAACCGCCCCAACTTTACCAACTCCTTGGACTACACCTGGGTGATCGGCCCCACCAAGGTGAATGAGTTCCTGTTTACCTGGAGCCATGACAGGGTTTTGATTCCCGTGGACGAGGCGGCGTTCCTTGACCGGACGACCGTCGGCATCACCTACCCCTACATCTATCCGGCATCGGAGAAAGAGATTCCTACGCGCATCCCGTCCGTCAATATGAGCGCGTTTAGCGGCTTGAGCGGTGGGCCGTACCCTTCTCACTCCGCGGGCCCCATTCTGGACACCTCCGATAGCTTCACCTGGATCAAGGGAACCCACAGTATGAAGTTCGGAGGCCTGTGGGAGTGGGATGGCGAGAACAACAACGACGAAATCAACGTCTCGGCCTGCAACACTTGCACCAATAACCAAAACGGCCAGTTCCTCTTCAGCGACAACGGCGGCAATTTCGTGCGGCCGGGCAACGCTGTGGCCTCTGCCGGGGCGGCCGTGGCCAACGCTGCGTTAGGAATGTTCGACAGCTACTCGGAAATTGGCCATCGCGCCTACACCATCTTTCGCGGCGACATGTACGAGGGCTTCGCGCAGGACGCATGGTCGGCTACCAGCAAGCTTCACGTTAATTACGGTGTTCGTTACACGGTCATCGTTCCCCTTCACGCCGACTGGGGTAACATGATTGTGTTCGACCCCAACTACTACAACGCCAACAACGCCGTGACAGTCGATCCCCACAGCGGCCTGATCGCGGGTTCGCCAACCATCGATCAGCTTTACAACGGCATGGTGATCCCCGGCAGCGGGTTTCCCTCCTCTGCCATGGGTCGTGTTCCGGAGGCCAGCTCAGGCTTGTACAACAACCTCTTTCACGGCCTTCCCAATCACTACGCCGACATCCAAAAAGATATTCAGCCGCGCCTCGGCCTGGCCTACCGCCTGGGCAATAAAACAGTGCTGCGCGCTGGCGCGGGCCGTTTCGTCACGCGCCTGCCCGACAGCGACTCGATCTTCCTGGGTGGCAACCCGCCTTTCCAGCCGAACGCCAGCGTTTCGTTCGGCTCCGTCGATGACCCAGGTGGAGTGGGGACGAACACCGTTCCCTTGGTGGTGACCACCGTGTCCAGAGATACGAGGGCGCCGGAAGCGTGGACGTGGAACACCACCTTCGAACGCGAAATGCCCTGGCAATCTCTGCTGAGCGTGGCCTACGTCGGCAGCCACGGAGTACACTTGCAGCGTCAGGCAGACATCAACCAGCCGACCCTGGCCACGGTCTTAGCCAACCCCGGCGTAAATATCAACGCCATAAGGCCGTATCTGGGTTTCGGGTCCATTCGGCAATCGAATGGGGTGGCCACCTCCATGTACAATTCCTTGCAGATCGGCTGGAACCGCCACTTCACGCACGGCCTGCTGTTCGGTTTTGCGTACACGCTTTCGAAAACCATGGACAGCGGTTCGAATGTCCGCGACGTCGTGCCGGACACCTACAACACGAGCTTCTTGTGGGGGCCGGCCGAGTTCGACGCCCGCCACAATTTCATTGCCAACTTCCTCTACAATCTTCCTTTCTTCCCAAGCCAGTCCGGCGTGGCGGGCAAGATTTTTGGAGGCTGGCAATTGAGCGGCTTGGTGCAAGCCCAGACCGGTACACCCTGCAGCGTAGCAGCCGCCAATGATTATGCCGGCGTCGGGCTCGACTCGAACTTCGGGTGCGGCGTCAACGGCCAATACTGGGTGGAGAGCGGCACTCCGAAAATCCTTGGCAATTTCGGTGCGGCCAAGTGGTTTTCCACCACCAATTCCGACGGGTCGCCCATCTTCACCGCGCCCCCCAAGGGAACCTTCAACACCCAATACGTTCGTGACATCATTCATCAGCCCGGATTCAACAACGTGGACCTGGGACTCTTTAAGGCGTTCGCCGTCACCGAGCGCGTCAAGTTTCAGTTCCGCGCCGAGGCCTTCAACGCTTTCAATCACCCGAACTGGGGCGGCGCCAGCGGCGGCGGAGTGCAGTTCAACCCCACCAGCTCTACCTTCGGAGAGGTCACTACCAAGGGCAGCGGACCGGGCGGCGGCGGCGAGCGCAACTTTCAGCTCTCGCTACGCGTGGACTTTTAGACCAGCGGGCTGCGGGAAAAAACAGCTTCGGGCCTCGGAAGGTCGGGGCTTCAGCCGGCTTCAGCCCCGCCGTACTGAAGCCCTCAACCTAAGTTATTGAAAATGTTAGTCCGCCGCAGGCAGTTAGGAAACGGTGGCTCCCAGGCTGCTCGCTATTGTTCTCGCTGTCGGGGTCACATCATTTGCGGGTGGCGCTGACATCGAAATCCTCAGCTTCACGCCCAACATCCGCCCCGGCTGGCCCCAGCGCAGAGCGGGGCCAACCATGAAAGTGTGAAAATTCTGCTCACAAGGGGGCAGGCTTGTGTGACCCTACTCGTTACCCACAGGCTAACCTTAAGAAAACACTACCTGAAAATATTTCGTCTCAGATGTTCCACTGGTACCTCCTGTCCCATTTCCACCTGCCACACTGAATGAGAAAGAGGGTCGGGCCACGCTTGCGCGCAGATTTAGCAGGCTGGCCCGCCTTCGGGAAGTGCACCATGTTACTTCGCAGATCGCCGAAACGCACCCGAACTTTACTGGCCGCCAACCGCGCCAACTCCGGCAAGTCAACCAGTCCCGGTGCGCCCCTCGGCCACTGGCACTCCGCCCTGGAATGCTGTCCAGCACCGTTGCCGGACGCAGGGGTCATCCTGGGGCAGCGGTCAAGGACGGTCCCGGCCCTCAACGATCGAAAGCAACGCCAAACCGGACCGGCCCCGGTGCACACCACGGTGTCCGTACAGACCACCAGGCCTTGGAGGTCTGCCGTATGGATCAAAATGGAACGAACGAACCTGGAATGTGACAGAAATCAAGAGGGTTCCGAAAATATGTCGGCTCCGTGCCGCCCTGAAGCCGCCGATGCCAGGGTGCAGGAATGTGAACGGCTCACCGCAAGACCACTACTGGCCACAAGCAAGCGAACGAAGCCGGAATGTAACAGAAAAGAAGGCGCTTACAAAACTATGTCGGGAATTGAGCGGCCTCCCAAGCAAGGCCCCAACGGCAGTGGTCACGCGACGAGGCTCGGAAGGATCTTCGACGCAATGAGAACCGCGTTTACATTGCGAAGGCAACCTCACGAGGTCTGGGCGGTTCGAACGGACCCGGAATGTCGCAGAAAAGAAGCCGGTTATAAAACTATATCGAAATCTCTCGGCTGGCTGGGCGCCGCCGGCCGGTTACTGCCGCATCGGTGCGCCAACAGGCCTGCGGTTCGGGCGATACGAACCTGGAACGTCGATTGAGAAGGCACGGCCCGGTTTGGGCGCCGTCGGCTTTCCGTCAAGCGCGAAAAGCAGAAAGCGGAAGTTTCTACTTTGCCCAGATTAGGAGCTTTCTATTTTGCCCATTTTGCCTGGACACCCAGCCACAGCCAACCTGCACTTGACACAGCAGATGGCAGCGTGTTTAACTATGGCGAGTTTGACAGATGAGGCCCGTTATTTTTGTCGGTCATCCCTGAGAACGTCGCAGCGCAAGGGACTCGGGCGGCAATTTTCCCAGGGCAAACGGTCGACTTCAAAGCAAAGACGTACGATCGAAGCCTAAGACTCCTTTAGAATCAACGCGGTTTTCGGACGTACCCGTCATGTTATTGATTTTAAGCTTATTATCTTATTTATCCCGTCAAATGTATGATAAATATGATACTTGTACGACCTAAGGCATCAGCGCGCGCATGCTCCCCATCAAGATAGCGCCCTCCATCCTGTCGGCTGACTTTACCCGCCTGGGCGAGGACGTTCAGGCCGCGGAAGCCGCCGGAGTGGACCGCGTCCAGGTGGATGTGATGGACGGGCGCTTTGTCCCGAACATCACCTTCGGGCCGCAGGTGGTGCGCGCGTTACGCCCTTTGACCCGGCTAGTCCTCGAAGTTCACCTCATGGTGACCCCGCCAGAGGACTTCATCGAGCATTTTGCCGAAGCCGGGGCGGACACGCTGATTGTCCACCAGGAATCCACACCCCACCTGCACCGCTGCATCCAACGCATTCATGCGCTGGGCAAGCGAGCCGGCGTAGCCATCAACCCTTCGACGCCCGCGGCCATGCTCTCCGAGGTCCTGGGCGACCTCAACATGGTGCTGGTGATGACCGTGAATCCGGGATTCGGCGGTCAGGATTTCATCCCTGAAACGCTGCCCAAAATTCGCGAGGTGCGAAGGGCGATTACTGCCCGCTCGCTCGATTGCGAAGTAGAAGTCGATGGCGGAATTCACGAGCGGACTGCGGCCTTGGTGGTGGAAGCCGGAGCCAACGTTTTGGTGGCGGGTTCGGCCGTCTTCGGCGCAGAGGGGGGCGTCTCGGCGGCTGTGCAGCGCTTGCTGGCCGCCGCCTCCAGGGGCCTTGCCGCGTAAAGTGCCAGGGTGTCTCAGTGTCCCTCGATGCGCCTCATCGTCGAATATATGACCGCTCTTTCCGTGTTAGGCTTGGCGTGTGGAACTGCACCGTCGGGCTGGTGCGCGCCCAGGAGACACTGCCGCGCCCGCCACGCGCGCCCTCGTGGCCCATGTCCGGAACTCGTGCGGCGCTGCGCTGTAGTAAGGAAGAGTTCCTTCCCTGAAGAGGTCTAGTATGGACCTATCACGGCCGGGCGGACCGCGCCGGCAACGGGTCGGTAATGCCGGCCATCCTCTCATCCGCAACTTCCGGCGAAGCCTCGGTACCGGCAGCACGCCCGAGGGGTGGCTGGCCATCGAAGGACCTATCCTTTTTACAGAGGCGCTTCAGGCTGGAGGCTACCTCGGGGATTCGGGCCCGCCGCGTAAGTTCGACGGGCCGAAGATGCGAAGCGTGCTCGCTACCGAGCGCGAGGCAGAGAAATTCGACAAGGCATTTGGGAAGCTACCGCTTGAGTGCGAACTCACGATTATCCCCGAGTGGTTGTTTCGGCGCATCGCGCAGACGGAAAGTCCCCGTGGAATCGCGGCCTTCGTCGAGCTGCCGGGGTATGAGATTGACAAGGCGTTGGGCCGACCGGACGCCCTGGCCCTGGTGGCTTGCGGGCTGCAGGATCCCGGCAATCTCGGAACCATCGTTCGAAGCGCGCAGGCGTTGGGCGCCTCCGCTTTGCTGGCGCTGCGGAACACGGTGAGCCCCTTTAACGTAAAAGCGGTCCGCTCGTCAGCGGGCGCCATCTTCCACTTGCCCGTTTTCACCGATCTCGACCCCGCATCGATTTTCGACCGGTTGCGCCAGTTGGGCCTGAAGATTGTGGCGGCTGACCGGCGAAGTTCGGTTCCTTTGCAGCAACTGGACCTGCGCGGGGCCTTTGCCCTGCTCATTGGGCAGGAGGCCGCCGGGCTTGACGATGACCTGAGCCGCCAGGCTGATGAGCGCGGGGCCATTCCTATCCGGCGCGACATGGACTCACTGAACGCAGCGGCGGCGGCCAGCATCTTCCTTTTCGAAGCTGCACGGCAGCGGGGATTTCACTTCGATGAGCCTGTTTGAAACGCCGCTGCGGCCGGCGGCGGACTCCTCGGTCGGACGTCCGCTTGCGGACCGCATGCGGCCTGAGACTCTCGACGAATTCATCGGCCAAGGGCATCTGGTCGGACCCGGCAAGCCTCTGCGGATGGCGATCGAACGGGACGAAGTCGCCTCGCTGATCTTGTGGGGACCGCCAGGTTCAGGCAAAACCACACTGGCCGCGATTATCGCCCGTCACACACGAAGCCGGTTCGTAAAATTCAGCGCGGTGCTCGCCGGCATTCGCGAGATCAAGGACGTGATGGCCGCCGCGGAGCGAGCCCGCGGATTCGGCCAACGCACCATCCTGTTTATCGATGAGATTCATCGCTTCAACAAAGCCCAGCAGGACGCCTTCCTGCCTTACGTCGAACGCGGCGACGTCACGCTGATTGGCGCTACCACCGAGAACCCGTCCTTTGAAGTGAACTCGGCCCTCCTGTCGCGCGCCAAGGTCTACCTGCTTTCTCCGTTGTCGAGCGAGGAGATTCTGATTCTGCTGGAGCGCGCGCTTCACGACGAGAACCGGGGGCTTGGCCGCGAGCGCGTGGCGATCGCCGAAGACTTGTTGCGCCAGATCGCCGTTTTTTCCAACGGCGACGCGCGCGCTGCCTACAACACGCTGGAGGCCGTAGTTTCAGGAAGCGGACGGGGCTCGCAAGGCAGCGTCACCGTGACTCCGGCCGTGGTGGAAGATGCTCTGCAGCGCAAGGTGCTGCTGTACGACAAGGCTGGCGAAGAGCACTACAACATCATCTCCGCGTTGCACAAGTCTGTTCGCAATTCGGATGCGGACGCCGCGCTTTATTGGCTCGCCCGAATGCTCGAAGCTGGCGAAGACCCGCTCTACGTCGCGCGCCGCCTCATCCGCATGGCGTCAGAGGATATTGGTCTGGCGGACCCGCGCGCGCTTGAGGTCACCATCGCGGCGCAGCAAGCCGTGCACTTTCTCGGCATGCCGGAAGGAAACCTGGCGTTGGCAGAAGCCGCGGTTTATCTGGCCCTGGCTCCGAAGTCGAATGCTTTGTATACCGGTTATGGTGAAGTGCAGAAAGATGTGGCGAAGACCATCGCGGAACCCGTGCCCTTGCACCTTCGCAACGCGGTCACCGGTCTGATGGCTGATTTCGGATACGGCAAAGGCTATGAGTATGCCCATGACGCGCCCGAGCGGCTAACGCGCATGACCTGTCTTCCCGAGAGCCTCAAAGACCGGCGTTACTATCACCCCACCGATGAGGGATTCGAGAAGAAGCTCCGGGAGAAGGTAGAAGCTATCGAGAAATGGAAGCAGCGAGATGGGGACGAGGCTTAAGTCCAATCTTAGCGGTCAGACTTCACACGTCGCGCTAAATCCCTTCGCTCAGAAAGCGCTTGGCGTGCTCTTTGAGGATGCAGCGGTCTTGCACAACTTCGAGTCCCGCGCTGCGGGCTCTCTCCGCGGCCTTCTCATGCGTGATGCCCTCCTGCATCCAGATCACCCGCACCCCTCGAGCGATTGCGCTTTCCACCAAGGCGGGCACGTGTTGAGGCTGGCGGAAGATGACGACCGCATCAAAGGGTTCCGGGATGCCTTCGAGCGAGGGGTAAGAACGTTCGCCGAGCACCGAAGTCTCGTTGGGATTCACTGGGATGATGTGATAACCGTGGCGTTGCATATAGGCCGCGACGCCGCAACTGGGACGCGAGGGTTTTGAGGAAAGGCCGACTACGGCCAGGGTCTTGCACTTCTCGAGGATGCTCGTGATCGGGTCCGTCATCGGACGTCCTCTCTGCTCGAGGCGGCGTTCTCTGCGCCACACCGCTGGCCGGGCTGGTACTGAATGATGCGAATGAGTCGAGGCCATCTTACACCTCCGGATGCAGGAAAAGGGTCCAACAACCAAACTGTACCCACTTCAGCCGGACGCCGGGTCTAACGCCGGCTGCTCGCCACTGGCGCAAGCTCGGCGCTTCCCACGCGTACCAGTGCTTCGAGAAACGTCACGTTGTCTTCGTGAGTCCCCACCGTCACTCGCAAGCGGGTCGGAAAACCGTAGAGCTTCATCGGCCTGACAATCACGCCCTCGTGCAGCAGCCGCCTGAAATCATCATCGCAGTCGCGGCCGGTGTCAATGAGCAAAAAATTTGCTGCCGACGGTGTGTGGTTAACTCCCATCTTCGTGAGCTCGCGCGTGAGGAATTTCATCTCACGCCGGTTGCACTCGATGGAAAGCGCTACGTGTTCCTCATCATCCAGCGCCGCGACTGCTGCCGCCTGAGCGACGCTGGAAGCGTTGAACGGCGAGCGCACGCGATTCAGCACTTCAATCAACTCCGGGCACCCTACCCCGTAACCGATGCGCAAACCCGCCAAGCCGTGCACCTTCGAAAAAGTTCGCAGCACCAACAGGTTTCTTCCAGCCTTAACTTCGCTCACCGAGCGAGAATAGTCGGGCGCATCGACGTAATCGCAATAAGCCTCGTCCAGCACCACCAACACTCGTTCTGGCACAGCGCCGAGAAACCGCTCGAACCGGTCTGCGGTGAAAAATGTCCCGGTGGGATTATTGGGGTTCGCCAGGTAGACAATCTTCGTGCGCGGCGTCACCGCGCGCGCCATTGCCTCGAGGTCACAGGCGAGGTCCCGCATCGGAACCTTCACCAGCGAGCCGCCCACGGAGAGCGTCGCCGTCTCATAGATATAAAAGGAAGACTCGGAAATTACGACTTCGTCGCCGGGTGCCACACAAGTCTTGGCGGTCAACTCAATCAACTCCGTCGAGCCTGCGCCCAGAATCACCTGGCCCATCTCTATTTCGTGGAGTTGCGCAAGCTTCTCGCGCAGATAGTAACCGCCTCCGTCAGGGTAGAAGCTGGCGCGCTCCAGGCACCGCCGAATTGCTTCGAGAGCAAGCGGGGAGGGACCCAGCGGATTTTCATTGGAGGCTAGCTTGATAGCAGCGTGGCCCAGTTCACGCTCAACTTCCTCGATGGGTTTTCCGGGAGGGTAGGGACGGAGATGACGGGACCAAGGCGTGACGAGCTCGTTAATCAGGAGGCGAGACATCCTGCAGCAACCCTATTGCGACGCGTGCGTTTTTGCCGGACGACGGGCGCTCAGCTTCTTCAATCTTTCCACCTCGCGCGAGGCCAGATGCCGGAAGCGGCCCGGCGCCAGACCTTCGTCCGTCAGGAACGCGATGCGCACCCGTTTCAACTTTACCACCGGCCGCCCGATGCGCTCAAACATTCGCCGAACCTGGTGGTAGCGCCCTTCCACAAGGGTAATTTCATACCAGGGCTTGTCGCGCTCGCTCCGCGCTGAGAGCGGCCGGATGCGGGCCGGCGCCGTGCGCTGCCCGTCGAGCACGATTCCTTGCTCGAGCTTGCGCAGGGCCTCGGGATCCGCGCTTTCTTCGAGTTTCACGTGATAAGTTCGCGGCACGGCGGAAGCGCGCGCCATCATAAAGTTCGCCAGGTCGCCGTCGTTGGTCAGCAGGATGATTCCCGAAGAGTGGTAATCGAGACGCCCCACGGGATAGAGACGCGCCTTGACGTTGCGCACCAGCGAGACCACCGTGGGCCGGTGCTGAGGGTCGCTCACCGTGGAGACGTAGCCCACCGGTTTGTTGACCAATACGTAACTCAGGTTTCGGTTGGACCGTAGCGGGCTTCCGTCCACCCGAATCTGGTCGCGGCCGGCGTCAGCTTTAGACCCGAGCTCCGTCACCGTCTGCCCGTTGACGGTGACGCGTCCCTGCTGGATCAACTCCTCGGCTTTACGGCGGGAAGTGACGCCGGCGGAGGCGATGATTTTCTGCAGGCGTTCGAGCATACACAATCTAGGGTTTCACCGGAGCCGAATCCTCTTCCTGCGCATTGCCAGTCTCACGAACCGATGAGCCGTCGCCCTGTGCGACTTCATTCGCGCCGGAGATATTGTCCACAGCGGCTGCCGGTTCAGCAGAGAGGTGGCCGGGTTCGGAAATCTCAGGTTCAGCCACTTCGCCTGGGGGATCGGCAAGCTCGTCCGCAGTGACCTCCGGTGCCGCCGCGACCGGTTCGGCGTTTGATTCCGGCGCTACACTGACTTCGCTCTCCGGGAGGACGTCCGAGCCCAAAGCCTGTCGAGCCATCTCCTCGAACTCGCGGAGGCTGGGCAACTCGCCCAAGTCCCTCAGCCCGAAGTGGACCAGGAAGTCTCGCGACGTTCGATAGAGGATGGGCCTGCCCACGACATTCTTGCGCCCGGCCGTCACCACCAGCTTCTTTTCCATCAGGGTGTGAATTACGCCACCACAATCGACGCCCCGAATATCGTTAATCTCGGGGACGGTTACGGGCTGCCGGTAAGCAATCACAGAGAGAGCTTCGAGCGCGGGCTTCGAGAGGCGCACCGGCGGCTTCAGGCTCTTGACGAAACCGCGCAGCACCTCGTGATGCTCGGTCTTGGACGAGAACTTCCAGCCTCCGGCGACAGGCCGGATCTGAATGCCGTGCTGAGGCCAGGCATAGTCATTCAGTAGGCCGTAGAGGCTGCCCTTGATGCGGTCGCGAGACTCGCCCTCCAGCGCCTTCGCCAGCATGTCAAGCGTCACCGGCTCGGGCGACACGTAAATAATGGCCTCGATGAGGGCCTTCAAGGTTTCGTCTTTCAGCATGCTTTCCGCCATAGCGAAGAAACGAAAGCCCGTTCGCCCGTCTGTCGCGAACGACCTGAATTTGACAGGTTAAACGGCTTTTTCCGCAGCCTGCTAGAACCATGATACGTGACTTTCTTCCGGCTCATCAAGCCGGCGGGTTAACCCAAGAATCGCCATTGGCCGAAAGGCGCTGGTAAACACTGGGGTGCGAAAGCAAGGGTGGGGCTAAAAATCAGGGAAAAATCAGGAATGGAACCGGGAACTGAGGACGAGCTTTTTCTGTAGCAAGTGTAACACCATACCTTCGACACCGTTCGCTGCAGAATTTCTCAAAAATCCCGATTGTCTCTCCCGTAACTTGCCACATAACTCGCCAAACTATTCACGGCTTTGGACATTCCGGGGTGCTACTTGTGTTTCTCACTTTTCCCATCTTTCTCTTCGGGCCTCGCCGACCGGTGACTGCCTTTCTCACCTGTAACCCCCACATAACTCCGTACACTATTGATTGCATTGCACATTCCGGCCTGCAACCTGATTTTTTACCTCACAGTCGGTGTAACCGGTACTTTTCCAACTGTAACCGTTACTTTGCGGCCGGAGTGCCCTGCCGCGCGTCCGTTGTAACATTGCTGTAACATCGGGCCCCCAGCGTGCTCGCTGATTCCCGACCGGTAAGCGAGCCACAAAACCTCCCAGCCTGGCACTCTCGGTTCTGTATTGCACGATCACGGCTAATCGTCAGGCCATTTCGAGCAACCGTCGCCTGACCCTTGTAGCATGCGAATGTAGCCTACCATCTGATCCTTCTCTACTCAGCGGCCCTTGTCCGACAAAACCCTACCACTCAGTCACAAACTACGCTAAGATGCGCCCTCAAGACATTGGCGTCACGAACTCGCGAAGGAACGGACTGACTCGTATGAAAAAATCCATCGGCGACAACATGATTCCCCACGGCTGGAGCTTTGAGCAGGGCCTGGAACTTATCAAGAAAGCGGGCTATGACGGCGTCGAACTTTGGCTCGGTGATGTGCCGTGGTTCCAGATGAACACTACGGACGCGCAGGTGCTTGCGCTACTGACCAAGGTCGAAAACGCGGGACTCGTCGTTTCCAACGTCTCCACCGGCTTGCACTGGGAAACGCCCATTTCCGCGCGGGACCCCAAGGTGCGAGCGAAAGCCGTGGCTATCGTGGAACGTCAACTGGAGACGGCGCGTTTGCTCAAAACCGACGCCATCCTGGTGGTGGCGGGCTTGGTGACGGAGGAGGTTCCCTACAACGAAGTCTATCAGCGCTGCGTGGAAGTGATGCAGGGCTTGGGCCCCAAGGCGGAGAAGGCGGGCGTGAGGATTGGCTGCGAGAATTGCAACTCTGAACAGCGATTCCTGATGAGTCCACGGGAATTCCAGATGTTCCTGAAGGACGTTAACCAGCCCTACGTGGGCCTTCATCTCGATGTGGGCAACATTCATGACACAGGTTTCGCCGAGCAATGGATTGAAATTAACGGGCCGCACATCACGCGAATTCACCTGAAAGACGTCAAGAAGCATCGGGGCCGCTGTGGCCACGAGAGCGTCTACACCAATCTGTTTCTCGGGGACAACAACTGGCCGGCCATCCGCGCGGCCTTGCAGAAGGTGGGCTACGACGGCTGGCTAGTCGCCGAAATGGAGGATCGCTACCACTTCGCCAAAGACCAGCAGTTTTACGATACCGCCGCCGCCATCGATCGCCTGGTCGCAGGACGGTTATGATGCCGCTGTCACGACGACGATTCCTGGGCATGACGGCTGCGCTCCCTCTGGTCCTGCCTCAGCGACTCACGGGAAACGTGCCGATTCTCCCGCTTGATCCAGTCGCTCCACGCTGTCTGCTGGTTGATGCTGGAGAGCGATGTGTCTTGCAGGAATCGCTTACCGGGTTTGCGCGCGGCCTGGCGGCGCTCTCCATCCCCTTCGAGCGGGTGTCGGCGGAAGCTCTGGTCTGCGATTCTCGTCCGGGTCCAAAAAGTGCGGGACTTCAGAGTCTGTTCGAAAACTCGCATTTGCCTAGCCAAACACTGGATCCCCGCCTTCGCGGGGATGACATCCCTGGGTTAGACCTCTGCCTCCAACGCCGTCATTCCCGCGAAGGCGGGAATCCACAAGTGTTCACACAGGCTCTTCAGTCCCGCCGTAACGGCGGCGATCGAATACTTACCGTCTCTCGCTCTCGGCGCAGCTTGCTAACGGCGAGCTGCCCCGGGAGCGAGACACAAAGAGCGGAATTCCGCATGATCGGCGGGGCTGAAGCCTCGCCCTTTTCGGACCGTGCTGAGGAATCCAGGCTGAGGCCTGCTCAACTCGTGGTCATTTCGGGTGCTGTGATGGATTCGCCCGAGCTTGCCAAGACCGTTCGCCGCCTGAGTGACTGTGGCAGCACTGTCCTCTATGAGTCGGGAGCGGCCTACGCTGAAAGTGCAGCATTTGACGCGGAGCAACGTTTGCTGCGAAATTACTTTGGCTTGTCGGTGCAAGCTCCGCAGGAGTTGTGGCCGGCGAAGGCGGACGCGGCCCGTCCACCCTACGTTCGTTATCATTGGCCGTCGCAAGTGATGATCCGGGACTTCAGCCGGGCCATCGCTGTCAGTGGGGAGGCTGTGTCGTCTTCCCACATCGCACACATCGGAACAGCCGCTGTCGCCTGCTATCGCCCGGTTGGGAAGGGTGTATTCATCTTTCTGGGTTCGCCGCTCGGTCCGCATCTCGGTTTTGGAGATGCAGAGGCGCGGCGGCTGGTGAAGGCCTTCGTTCTCCGCGGCACCTAGCCAAGTCATTCCCGCGAAGGCGGGAATCCACGCGATGTGATCGACCAAATTTGACATCATGGACCTCGCATGCTAGTTTCGCTTTGAAAGGTCTCGAACGGCACGTATGAACGTCGACCTCACGCCCGAGCTCGAAATGCTGGTTCACAACAAAGTGAAGACCGGCCGCTACAACTCCGTCAGTGAGGTGGTTCGCGAGGCTCTGCTGCTCTTTGAGGAGCGCGACCGCACTCGATCTCTCCAGCTTCGAGAACTGCGCAAGAAGATCAATGCGGGCTGGGCGTCCCTGGAGCGCGGCGAGGGCATAGACGGGGAGGAGTTCTTCCGGGGGCTGGAGCGCGAAGAACAGGGGTTGAGGCGCAATCGCAAACGTGCATGAAGGGCTTCATACTCTCGCCCGAAGCGGCGCGCGACATTCGCGAAATATGGGCTTACATCGCTGAGGATAATGTTGCAGCCGCTCGCCGCGTGCGCTTGCAACTCCTTGCCGCCTGCCGGAGAATCGGCCGCAGCCCTAGAATCGGTCACAGTCGCGAAGACCTTACCCACAAGCCGGTGCTCTTCTGGCCCGTCGGCTCATACCTGGTTATCTACAACCCAGCTCAAAAGCCTGTGCAGATTGTTCGAGTCCTGCACGGCAGACGCGACATTCCCAGCCTGCTGTGAAAAGAACCCGCGACCTTCTGAAACATAACACTAGGTGAGTGGGAGCGCCTTTTCAAGGCGCGCTCCCATTTCTTCGTGGGTCAGTAACTTGCCCTGGGCGATTTGCGCCAGGCCCTTCTCAACCTCGCTGATGAACCACTCGTCATAGTTCACGAAGCGCTCAATGGCCTCTCTCGCCAGAGCTTCGGCGTCACGGCCTTGCTCAGCGGCAAGGCGCGCCAGCTTGGACTCCACGTCAGGATCGAGGACTACGTTCATGATGAGAGTTTAGGGGTCGCTTGGCCTTCTGTCAATCAGCTTGGCCGATGGCAAAACGCCACGGATGAATCACATAGCTTGCGGCATGCGCCACCCGCGTCAGTTTCGGCCGTGGGGTTGCTCAACTCGGTATGTCACCGGCGAGAACTTGCTTATTCGCCTTTCGTTCGCTACCATCGGCTGTAGCCACTATGGCGGTAAAGAACAATCCTGTGGGCACAAGAGCCTCAACACTCTGAGGCCCCGGGACACTAGATGTTGGGGTATTGCGAGGAAGCGAGCCCAATATGTTGCGTTTCTTCTTGACTGGGTCCGAGGTTTCAAATAAGCTGGCAATCGGATCTCAGACGCGTGGGAGCCTGGCAGTGAAAAACCTCCTGGAAACAGTGTCACGCAACTACGGGGCGATCCTGATTGCCCCCCCCTGGCGGTTCGCTAATGGTTCTGGTAAAGATGGCTCCGGAGCATAAGCGAACCGATTCGGCCTCGCTATGTAAACTGAGAGCGGCCAAGCTGCACGACGTGATGAAGCCTGCAGCCGGTGTGGTGAAGTGCGATCGCGCTCCGCATCGTTCCTCGCCTACTCTACCGCCACCCGCGTCTTTTTTTTCGTCGGTTAAGACCTGAGCAGATATCTTCCACTGCCGAGAAACTCTATCAGGCCCATTTCGCGCAGCCGCTGCAATTGTTGCCGAATCTTTTCTCGGACGTGCAGATTGTTCGGGTAGAGTCGTTGAACTTCCACGCTGCGACCGTAGACCTCACTCAAGGAAAACTCCTGTTTCTGTAGTGACCGCACAAGCTGCAACACGTCTAGAGTCCACCCGCGCGCTTTGTACTCAATCTTTTCAAGAGGCTGCAACCGATTGTACTGCCGTCGAACGAACCTGGGCTCGGCGGGAATACCGTCCGAAACCACAGTAATTCTGGCGTCGGGAGGGATATTGAATAGCAAGATGTTGCAACCCACCCAGCCCTTCCTCCGCGCCGTAAGGGCTAGCGGCCTACGTTTCTCCAGGCAAGACAGCGTTAGCGCGAAGCTTGGAATTAAGGTCAAATTCCGGACGTTCCACGACACGGGGTCGTAATGAAGGGCGAGGAGGTGGGGAATTTTGCCCTGCTCGATTGCGCGGCGCATTACGTGGTAGGCGGCATCAGTTATCCGCCGAGAGAACGCATGTGCCTGGCTTTTCAGTTGGAAGGCTGCGGCGCACCTTGGACAGACAAAATCGACCGCTTTGGTGTTAGCGCCTGATGCAGTCACTTGCGGGGAATCACAGCGGGGGCAGTAAAGGTTGTGGGAACCCCAAGCCTCGGTGACGACCCGAGCTCGCTGGCTAGGGCTCTTGTAAGCCGCCGCGAGAGTAAGGGGCATTTCAAGCCGCATCAGATAATTAGATCACACTGCTGGACGCATCGCATGACGCGGCCTGCAAGCTGCGTGAACGCGGCCTCCCGGGAGATTCATGGTGCCTCACTCCGGTAGGGTTCGATCTCATGTTTGCAGCTGGGGCAGCGGTCATTGCACATACAACTCCAGGTCATCACCCATTTTTTTCCATCGTCCGGACATTGGTAGAAGTTGACGAATTGTGGCTGACGACAGACAACGGCCAAAACCTCGGCTCCTAATTCGCACGCCGAGGCTTCAGCCGCGGCCATGTCAGTCGCGTACAGGTTGCAAACACGGCACCGCCGGATGAAAACCAAGCCCTCCGGCGCTTCGATTCCAGCAATGGACAGTTCGAGCCAGCCTTTTCCGTAACAACTTTCGCACGTGGGCATGAGATGAGTCTCCGCTGGCTGGCGCATAGCGCAGCTATGCCAACCTCTTCACTCGTGTTCCGTAACCGTTCCAGGCTTCAGTTACGACTTGGCGGCAACATATCGCCGCCCAGACGCGATGTCAGGGCCGAGGGCACGTTTGCGACGTCGCTTGCGCAAAGCACCCCGGAGTGCCGCGGCCGAGCATTGCTGGTTTTTCCTTGTCTTATCGGATCGCGATTTTGGTCTCAATCGCGTCGTAATCAGCCCTGATGCCGCCTTAGGTGGTATCGAGAAGTCCTGCCTCGGCCAGGGCTCGGACGTCGGCGTGAACGTTGCTGTAATCGCGTTCCAGCGCTTTCGCCAGGCCTCGAACGCTGGTTACCGGATGACGGCGGACGTAACGCAGAAGTTCCATGCGTTTGCCGGTCAGAACGCGGGCAAGGGCCTCCCAACTTTCGAACCCCAGGTGACGCTCCTCGAAGGACTCGCCGCGTTCGGCGCCGTGCCAGGCATCGACGAACCGGCGCGCCGCTTCGCCTTCCATCGCGCTGCCTACCGTAACCTTCACATTTCTCATTGGGCGCTCACGCGTTTCTCTCCGTGCGTCAGTCAAAAATCGGCAACAACCTTCCCAGTACTTCCTCCACGATCGCTTCGGGAACGCTTTCCAGGAGCCTGCCGTTTCGGGCGGTGAGATCGAGCGCCCGCGGCTGGTCGCACCGCACGATGCCCTGTGTCTTGGTTCCGGCGCCCGTCAGCGGCACCGCAAACCCGGCCGTGCGCGCAAAACTGCCACCGCTGGTAATCGGGACAACTACGGGCACTCGGGTCACCCGGTTGAATGTCTCCGGCGAGACAATCAGCACCGGGCGGCGGCCCTTTTGCTCGTGTCCTTGCGTGGGATCGAGCCCGACGAGCCAGATTTCGCCTCGCTTCATCAGATCAGCTCGTTGCCCACTGGTTTGCCGTTGAGCCATTCACGCTCGTTCTTAGAGCGCCGGACCTTGGGGTTGCACCGGGCGAGGAGCTGGTCCAAGGTATAGCGCGGCCGGTTGCGCGGTTCTACTACCAGCCGCCCGCTTTCAACCCCGATGTCCACCTTGGCTCCCGGCCGCAGGTGTAAGATATCCAGCAACGCGGGAGGGACAGCCAGCATGATCGAGCCGCCGACCCTGCGAAGATTAGTTGTGTGCATGGCCACCTCTCATGGTTATACGTTAGTATAACATACTGCCGAAGCAGGTAGGCGCAGACCTTCAGCCGGCTGATTCGCGCATCCTCCGGCCTACTCCGTCTGGCATTCGCTGACCAGCTTTTCGTACACTTCGCGAGCGTGATCGTAGGCTTTCCTAGCCTCGGGTAACTCCGCCGCTGAGATTTTGGGCGCCTTCTGGGTCCAGCATTGGTTGACGCCGGCCAAACACCACTGCGCGCTGCGGCGCGAGGCTCGCACCGGCTTGCCGCCCACCAGGACGAACACCGGGTTGGTGTGTGACGAGGGCAGAATGCGCACCGCTACCCAGCTACTTTGCTGGACGGGCACATCGAAGTCGAGGGTTCTCACGGTGCCATCGGCCACGATTTCCTGGTGGGCCACCGAAATGCCATTTACCACGACTTCCACGGGCACCGTGCGAGTATCGCCGATGCGTGCTCGTTCCAGGCTCCAATACGGTTTTTGCTCGTAGGCGCGGCCCCGGATTCCCCCCTCCGGCTGCGGATCAAGAAATGCCGCGGTCGTGACTTTCACATGAACGCTGCCGGGTGCGGCAAGTTGCAGGTCGCTGCTGCCGACGGCTGACCCGTTCACGGTGAAATCCATGAGATGGCTTCTGCCATCGGATACATAGGTGGCGCCCGAGCGAATGGCATCTGTCCAGTTCGCGTAGGTAAGCGAGCCGTCAATCTTGGCGTAGAGCCGCCCTTCGCCCACCTTGCTATCGTAAATGCACGGAAAGTCCGTTTCGCCGGAGATTCGAGTTCGAAATCCGACGTTGAGGGTTTGATACCAGATGTTCAGTTCCCACGGGTAAGGCGTGTCGCCGGCAGAAATGAAGTCAACCGTGTCCGGGTAGGTGACGTCGACGATATACTCGTTGGCCCCGATCCCGTCGAAGCCCGGAACATTGTAGTTAGGAAGGCTGTCGCCCACGAGCTGAAGTCCCCAGCCGGAGTGCGCGAAGCCCACCGTGGCCCCTTGCGCCTTGCCCCAGCGGAGAATGGGCAGGTCCCAGGTGGGCCAGTCTTCGATGCGTTTGGTGCCCGGATAATCCTGGTCCTTCAAGTTGAGCAGAACTAAGTGCCCCGCGTGGCTCGAAGGGAAACCGGAGACTTCCAGGTCATAATGAAGCAACTGGTTTTGCTTGGAAGTGGGATCATCGTGGCGGCCTCGAAAAAACTGCTTCTGGTAGTAGTAACAGGGACCCCAGGTAAGCACGCAGCCGACGTTCAGGTGCTCACCGCGAACCTGACGGTCCATATCCTGTGGCGTCACACCCTCGCTGGGATTCTCGTAGTGGGAGCAGCCGGCGGCGTGGATGTGATGGTCTCCCGAATACCAGCCGAAGCGGGAGGGATCGATCCAACGCTTCAATTTAAAGGAAAGCTCCTGAGCTTGCGCCGAACCCACCTGGAATTTTCGATTCTCAGTGATGTATTCCGGTCCCCCGGTGACTGCGACGGTGTAGGATCCCTCCGGAAGCTCGATCGTTTCCCCGTCGGCGCGATACACCTGGGGCTGAAAGAAAAAGTCAGGCGCCAGACGTTTGGCAGGGTTGGGATAGATCCGGTCTAAGGCGTCGCGAAACACGAAAGAAGCCATGGTGGGGTTGCCGTTTTCGTCGAGGACACGCAGCGGGATGCGGCGTGCTGCAGCAATGTTAAAGAGGATGGTGGTCTCGTTCAGGAAGCCCACATCTTGAGTGCCTTGACCCACGTTAAAACTGAACTTGGCCGAGCGCTGGCCGGCATCGCGGCTGAAAATCGAAAGCACGCGGTATTCAAGAGGAAACCCTGAGAGACGTTCTTCGAGCGGCGGCTTGTCATAAAAGGCGATCTCCGCCCAGCGCTCGGTGACCTGGGCGTTCGAGAGCTTCGAGGCAGGCTCTGGACTGCCCCTCGATTGGATATAGACGTCTCCCGAGTTGGGGCTCTCAACGGCCAGATGAGCCGTTACTCCGGCCAGGTTGACAACCTTCACCAGGAACAGCCGCGTGCCATCTTGGATGAGATCGGCCGGCGCGCTGCCGCGCTGAACGCTGACGCGGCTTTCGGCATTGATGGTCACCACCGCGATGGCGTACTTGTCCAGCTCCGCGGCCGCCTGCGCAACCGCGGTTTGAGGATCGGCGCTCGCAAAGGCCGTGTTGATGGCCTCGAGGCTGGCACTCGACAACGGCTGTCCGAGAAAACTCAGTGTGGATTCCAGTTGACGCACTTGATCTGCGAAGGGCTGAAGCGGAACCGTTGGCGTCGAAGCACTTTGAGCGGACGCGGCCTTGAGGTGGCCGGCAGCAAGGACTACGACCATCACGGCGATCATCTTAGGTCTGTTCACGTTCATCCTCCCGTCTTTTGCTTCTTGGCTTCTGGCTTCTGCCTTCTGCCTTCTGACTTTATTGGCATATCACAAATCGCGAAAACTCTCGGCGGAAAGCAAGAGTATACGCGAGGTGGCGGAAATGCATGTAATTCGGGCTAAGACCGCGATATAATGCCTGCCAGCCCCGGGGTTTGGTGGGGAGAGGTCTCGGATGGCTGAAGTGGCACTCCGTTTAGGCGATTTGATTGACGACTACTGTCCTCGCTGCAAGCTGCTGTTGAATCATGCCATTGCGAGCATGATGGATGGCCGGGCTGTGAAGGTGATTTGCAAGACGTGCTACACGGAGCACGCCTTCCGCCACGGCGAGGGCGGCAAGAAGAAAGCACCCGCCGGGATGACCCTGTTCGAGCAGGTGCTGTCGAATGCGGCCTCAGCTCCCCCCGAGGAGCCCGCCGAGCCCGCCACAACCAAGAAGAAGAAAGCAGCGGCCCCGGCGCGTTACATTTCGCGGCACAAGGAACGGCCCCGCAAAAAATCATGAGCCCGGAGCGCCCGTAGCAAGGTGACTTGGCGGGGGCGCAGGCTGCTGCTTGCGGCTTAGAACTCGCAGCGCTGTGGGCGAGATGAGTCGGTAGCGCGTGCCGCGCCACTCAATCGTGCGCGTTAGTCCAGCGGTAACGAAGTTCACGAGCATCACCCAGGGCACCAGCGGCCAGTAACGCCAGTAGCATGAGCCGCTCCAGCGAATAGCATTCATTTCTTCGGGAAACAGCCTCAGCGCCACCGACTCCCGCAGGCGTGCCTTCGCCAAACCCAACCCAAGAACGGCGGCATCAAGGCCCAACGCAAGCAACCGGTGGGGAGGCGAGCCGGATCGCCATCCGACGTACAGTCCCAGCAGCAGAGTGCTGCAAAACAATCCGTAGCTCAGAAGGCCCAGGCGCCACAAGCGAGAGGCGTAGACCCGCGTGATGATGATCTGGCGGTTCGCCCAATTCCAAAACTCATGCAGTGTTATCTCCCCAATGCTCGCAAGCAGGCACTTGGGCTCAAAACGAATCCAGCCCCCGTTATCTTTCACGGCCCGCGTAACTCCGTAATCGTCACTGACGCTGTGAGCCCAGTAGCACTGGGCGATCTTCAGGCGCCGGAAGTCGCCGGCGCGGATCGCCATCGAGCCGCCCCATGCAAAGTTACTGCGATGGTCTCCGAACATGGTGGCAATCGAGGCATCCCAGGCGGCGCGAAGACGCGATGCAAACGTGCGGCCGGGAAGGTACCACCGGAAACCGGTGCTCACGGTAACCGCCGGATCGCTAAGCGGCCCGATCAGGGAGCCCAGCCAATCTTGCTTGAATCGCGCATCGGCATCGGCAAACACGAGGATTTCGGTATCCGCGGGCACGGTGCGCAGCGCAGCCAGGAGATTGTTCACCTTCTCGCCGCGCTCGTCGGTCAATCCTGCCACCACCAGCTTTACATCTCGGGGACCCACCCCTGAGGCAGCAGGCCGGGCGCGAAGGCGGCTAGCCAAGAACAAATAAGCGGGATCAGATTCCTCGGCGATACTGAAAGTCAAAGTGTAGTCAGGATAGTCCTGCGTTAGAAGGCTTTCGACGTGCTTTTCAAGCTGATCGTCGAGTCCCTTCACCGGGACGATGACAGCCGCTGGAGGATGAAAATCGTGCGGGGGCGCCTGCAAGCTGCGGCGCAGGTAGCGAAGGAAGCGAAAGCCGTCGAGCAGCGAGACGGTGCTCTGGACTGCCAGCAAGGCCGCGAGCGCCAAGAAGATCTCGAACAGCACTGGCATGGGTTGAGGTTGGCGCAGGCGGTTTGGAGTGGGCGGCACGCCACCTCACTCCACACCGCCCTACATCAGGAGCTGAATTCTGACGTCGAAGTTTCCTGAAAGTCAGCGAGCTGCAGCCGCAGGTTTCCGGGATTGGTGGCGTAGCTGAGTCCCGTCCACATGTCAATGGCTTCACTGCGGATCAGCCGCTCGATCTCAGCGTCAAAATGCTGCATGCCTTCGAGGGCGCCGTCGCGCATGGCGTCCACGAAACTCTTTCCGTTTGACTCGCCCTTTTCCACGTATTCGCGCGTGCGAATGGTGGACTTCAGGATCTCCACGGCGGCCACGCGGCCCTGCCGGTCCTTCGTTGGAATCAACCGCTGCGAGACGATGTAACGGAAGCTCTTGGCCAGCCGGCTTCGGACGTGGCCCTGGTCGCTGGGTGGAAATGCGCTCACCAGGCGCTCCACCGTCTTCGAAGCGTCTATGGTGTGCAGTGCTGCCAGCACCAGGTGGCCGGTCTCAGCGGCCTCCAAGGCCACCTCGATGGTTTCCCGGTCCCGCATCTCTCCCACCAGAATCACGCGAGGCGCTTGCCGCAGCGCGGCGCGCAAGGCGTGGGCAAAGCTTGGAGCGTCGCTATGCAGTTCGCGCTGGTGAACCGTGGATTTCTTGTGGGCATGGAGGAACTCGATGGGGTCCTCGATGGTGATAATGTGATAGGCCCTCTCCCGGTTGATCTTGTCAATCAGGGCGGCCAGCGTGTATGACTTGCCCGACGCCGTCGGCCCGCTCACGACCACCAACCCGTTGCTGACGGCTGTGATGTCGCCAATCTGCGGTGGAAGGCCCAAAGTCTCAAGCGTGGGTATCACCGACGGGATCACGCGCATCACCACGGCGCGCGAGCCCCGTTGGGTGAAGATATTCACCCGGAAGCGCGACAAAGAGGGAACGCTGTAGGAAAGATCACACGCACCGTCGCTCGCGAGCTTCTCGAGCGCCATGTTGTTTGAGCCGATCAGCTCTGATGCGATGCGCGCCGTGTCATTGGCCGTGAGTGAGGTGAGTCCCGGCACCTCGGCGGCCACCAGGTTCCCGCTGACCTCAACTTGAGGAGGCCGGCCGGGCGAGAAGAAGATGTCGCTCGATCCCCGGTAGGTCTCGAGCATCACGTTCAGAATCTCGGGCACGCTGAGATGGCTCGAATGCACAGCTCTCTCCGCAAAGGCTATAGTACTCATACTTTCTCCATTTTTGGACATAGGAAGCGAGTTAGCCCGCATTTCTGTTCCGAAAATTTCGGTCAGGCATTAACGCTGGGGTCAAGGGTGACCTTATGACCTAGACCTTCGAGCCGCTTGACGTAATAACGGGTCAGGCGTTCGGGTTCAAGACGATCATAG
>Ga0335085_10003721_pt1 | contig 25989 bp, 19 predicted proteins | sample Lox_Sample_45_FD_206712 | JGI IMG/M metagenome (GOLD analysis project Ga0335085, IMG submission 206712) | Soil microbial communities from Loxahatchee National Wildlife Refuge, Florida, United States - Lox_Sample_4.5 | ecosystem: Environmental > Terrestrial > Soil > Wetlands | place: USA...
TCCGCCACACGAGCTACCCGTGCCGCGAGCGAAACGGCATCGTCTTCGCATACCTCGGCGGCGGCGACCCGCCGCCGTTCCCGGAGTACGACTGCTTCATCGCCCCGGACGAGCACACCTTCGCGTTCAAGGGCCTCTGGGAGTGCAACTGGCTGCAGGGCGTCGAGGGCGGGATCGACCCGAGCCACGTCTCGTTCCTGCATCGCTTCCTCGCCGAAGACCCGCGCGAGTCGTACGGCCAGCAGTTCCGCGAGGAGGTCAAGGGAACCGGGCAGACCCTCTCGAAGCTCGTCGGCGACTACTTCCGCCCCCACATCGAGGTCGAGGCCGCCGACCACGGCCTGCGCGTGTACGCCCTGCGCGACCTCGAGGACGGCAAGCGGCACGTCCGGATCACGAACCTGCTTTTCCCGAACGCCTTCGTCGTCCCGTTCGGCAACACGAAGGTCTTCACGCAGTGGCACGTGCCGATCGACGACGAGAACCACTACTGGTACATGATCCTCTACGACTTCGCGGAGCAGACCGACAAGGAGACGCTCCGTGCGCAGCGGATCGACTCCTGCACGCTCCCCGACTACCGGCCCGTCCGGAACCGCTCGAACAACTGGGGCTTCGACGCCTCCGAGCAGGCCTCGCTGACCTACACCGGCATGGGCCTCGACATCAACGTCCACGACCAGTGGGCAGTCGAGAGCGCCGGCGCGATCCAGGACCGGACGCAGGAGCATCTCGGCGTCTCCGACCGCGCGATCACCGCGAACCGCCGGCTCCTCCTCCGCGCGATCGACGACCACAAGACCGGCATCGCCGTTCCCGGCCTCGTCACGAGCGACGAGCGCGCGCGAGAGCTGCGCGGCCCGGCGGCGGTCGACCTCGTCGCGCAAGCCGAGGGGTGGCAGCAGGAGTGGCCGCGGGCCGAGGCCGAGCGTCGTGCGGCGTCGCCCTGGGCGGGCAGTACCGCGCGCGCGAGAGAGCTTCAGGTCTAGCAGTGGCCGTCAGGGACGCGAGCGGGCGCCTCGGGCGCGGCGGCTTCGTCGAGCGGCACGATCTCTGGACCGACGCGCAGTTCGCGGCCGCCTTCCAGGCCCAGCGGGTGATCGACACGCACGGCATCGAGCTCGTGCGGATGTCGTTCCCGGACCAGCACGGCACGCTGCGCGGCAAGACGCTCACGCGCGACGCGTTCGAGCATGCCCTCGAGTCGGGCTGCTCGGCCCCGTCCACGCTGGTGCTCAAGGACACCTCGCACCGCACGGTCTATCCCGTCTTCAGGCCCGACTCGGTCGACGGCGTGCCGCAGCTGACGGGCGTCTCCGACATCGTGCTCGTCCCGGACCCGACGACCTTCCGCGTGCTGCCGTGGGCCGAGCGGACGGCGTGGGTGCTCTGCGACATCTACTTCCCCGACGGGTCGGTCGTTCCGTTCGCGACGCGCGAGCTCTACCGCCGTCTGCTCGCCGACCTCGCCGAGCGCGGCTACGAGCATCGCGTCGGGCTCGAGGTCGAGTTCCACGTCTTCCGGCTCGACGACCCGCGGCTCGCGCCGGACGACACCGGGCAGCCGAGCACCCCGCCGTCGGTCTCGCCGCTCACCCACGGCTACCAGCTCCTCACCGAGGAGCAGCTCGACCGCGTCGACGACGTGATCCAGCTGCTGCGGAGCGGCCTCTCGGGCCTCGACCTGCCGCTGCGCTCGCTCGAGCTGGAGCTCGGGCCGAGCCAGATCGAGGCGACATTCGAGCCGCGGTCGGGCCTCGACGCCGCGGACGACATGGTCCTCTTCCGGAGCGCCGTGCGCCAGATCTGCAGGCGGCACGGCTACCACGCGACGTTCATGTCGCGCCCGCACCTCCCCAACATCGCCTCGAGCGGCTGGCACCTGCACCAGTCGCTCGTCGACCGCGCCGGCGGCAACGCCTTCCGCGGCGGCCCCGACGACTACCACCCGCTCTCGGAGCTCGGCCGCCGGTTCCTCGCCGGGCTGCTCGCGCACGCGCCCGCGGCGACGGCGTTCACGACGCCGACGGTGAACGGCTACAAGCGGTTCAAGCCCAACTCGCTCGCGCCCGACCGGATCGCGTGGGGCATGGACAACCGCGGCGCCATGATCCGGCTCGTCGGCGCGGGCGAGCGCTCGGCGCGCCTCGAGAACCGCTCGGGTGAGCCCGCGGCGAACCCGTACCTCTACATGGCCTCGCAGCTCGTCTCGGGGCTCGACGGCGTCGACCGCGAGCTCGAGCTCGGTCCCGCGACGGACTCGCCCTACGACGTGGACGCGCAGCGGCTGCCGGCGTCGCTCATGGAAGCGCTGGACGCGCTGGAGCACTCGAGCCTCTTCGCCGAGAAGCTCGGCGCCGGCTTCGTCGGCTGGTACCTCGAGCTCAAGCGCTCCGAGGCCCGCCGCTACCTGGAGGCGGTCACCGACTGGGAGCAGCGCGAGTACTTCGACCACTTCTGACCACGGAGCGCTCAACCCGCTCGTGGTGCAAGTTGCAAGCGTTGCAAGATCGTGACTTGCACCACAAAGCAATATCGACGCGACGCCGGATTCGGCGCTCCGGTTATCGTCTCTGGCATGGCCGTCGCCGCCGGACACGAAGAGCAGCTCCTGATCGGAGGGCGGTGGGTCGAGGCTCGCGAGGGCGAGCGCTTCGACGTCACCGACCCTGCCACCGGCGAGGCGATCGGCTCGGTTCCGAACGGCACCGAGGCGGACGTTCGTGCCGCGATCGACGCAGCGGCGGCCGCCCTCGAGGAGTGGCGGTCCCTCGCCGCGATCGAGCGCGGCCGGATCCTTCGCCGCGCCGCGGACCTGATGCGGGAGCGGCGGAGCGAGATCGGGCTCGTGATGACGACCGAGCAGGGCAAGCCGCTTGCGGAGGCCGAGGGCGAGGTCGAGTACGCGGCCGGCTTCCTCGAGTGGTTCGCGGGCGAGGCCGAGCGGATCTACGGCCAGGTCGTGCCGGCGGCGAACCCGGCGAACCGCGTGCTCGTGCTGCGCCAGCCGGTCGGCGTCACCGCCGCGATCACCCCCTGGAACTTCCCGGCGGCGATGATGACGCGCAAGCTCGGGCCCGCGATGGCCGCCGGCTGCACCAGCGTGGTCAAGCCCGCGAGCGCCACGCCCCTGACGGCGGCGCTCGTCCTGCGCGCGATCGAGGACGCCGGCGCGCCGCCCGGCGTCGTCAACCTCGTCACCTCGCGCTCGTCCGGGATGGTCGCCGAGACGCTCTTCGGCGACCGTCGCGTCCGCAAGGTCTCCTTCACCGGCTCGACCGAGGTCGGCAAGGACCTGATCCGCCTCTCCGCGGGGCAGGTCATGCGCCTCTCGCTCGAGCTCGGCGGGCACGCGCCGTACCTGATCTTCGACGACGCGCCGCTCGAGGAGGCCGTCGACGGGCTGATCGCCTCGAAGTTCCGGAACGCCGGCCAGACCTGCGTGTGCGCCAACCGCGCCTTCGTGCAACGTGGGATCTACGACGACGTCGTGGAACTGCTGACCGAGAAGGTCGGCCGCATGGTCGTCGGGCCGGGGACCCGGCAGGGCGTCCAGATCGGCCCGCTGATCGACGACCGCGCGGTGGACAAGGTCGAGGAGCACGTGCGCGACGCCGTCGGGCACGGGGCGCGCCTGACGGTCGGCGGCGAGCGGCTCGCCGGCAACGGCTTCGACGGCGGCGCCTTCTACGCCCCTACCGTCCTCGCCGACGTGACGCCGGAGATGCTGATCTCGCACGAGGAGACGTTCGGCCCGGTCGCCGGCCTGGCGCCGTTCGACACCGAGGAGGACGCGATCCGCCTCGCGAACGACACGGTCTACGGCCTCGCCGCCTACTTCCACACGCGCGACTACGCTCGGCTGCTGCGCGTCGCCGAGCGGCTCGAGTACGGCATCATCGGCGCCAACAGCGGCCTGATCAGCGCCCCGAACGTCCCATTCGGCGGCGTCAAGGAGTCCGGCTACGGCCGCGAGGGCGGCGCCTTCGGCATCGACGAGTACCTCGACGTGAAGTACGTGCTCGTCGGCGGCGTCGGCGGCTGACCGACTACACCTGTCCGTAACAGCCACGTCCGGGGGCCAGGCCCCAGGACAATGGCCCCTCGGGACACGTCTTGGGGCCAGGCCCCAGGACATGGCCCCTCGGGACACGTCTTGGGGCCAGGCCCCGGGACATGGCCCCTCGGGACGGCGGGCGTTACCGGTACCTCAGGAGCAGCGGCATGTCGTGCGCGTAGTCGGCCGGCTTGAAGCCCTGCGCATAGACGACATGTGCCCGGTCGTCCGGGCTGTAGACGAAGAGGATGCTGCTGTGCTCGACCTGGTAGGCGACGGTCCCGCGGTCGCGCACGGGAACCGCCGTCGGGATGCCGACCTCGTGCTCCAGGAGGCCGATCTGCCGTAGCGAGCCGCGCACGCCGACGAAGCCGCGGTTGTAGTGGTCGAGCCAGGTGCGGATGACGCGCTCCGTGTCCCTCCTCGGGTCGACGCTCACGAACACGACCGCGATCTGACGCCGGACCGCAGCCGGCTGCGTCCGGATCGCGTAGGCGAGGTCGCTCATCGTCGCCGGGCAGGCGTCGGGGCAGTGCGTGTAGCCGAAGAAGAGGTACGTGAGCTTGCCCCGGGTCGCGGCGTCGAAGTCGTACGCCTTCCCGGCGGTGTCCGGGAACATGAACTCGGGCTTGGCGGGGAGCGGCGAGGGGATGAGCCCGCGCAGCCCGTTCGCAGCGGTCGTCTGCGTCGTGGAAGACGAGGGCGCCGGGGAAGGATGCTTCGCCGAGCCGCAGCCGGCAACGAGCGCGGCGGCGGAAAGCACTACCGCGAGCCGCCCCGCCCTTGCGACCCCGTTCACGCCGCCAACCCTACTGCACCCGTCCCCAAACAGGGTTAGGATCGCTCCCTCGTCTCAGCGATCACCCCGGGCGCCCATCCGCCCGACCTCTTCCATATGCCCCCCGCCTTTTCCGTGCGCTTCTCGCGCTGGCGGCCTTCGTGGCTGTTGCAGCCCCTTCGACGGCCCTCGCCGCCGGCACCTCTGGAAGCGGATCATGACCTTCTACCCCGCGGGCAACTACGGCTACTGGGCCGTCGGCGAGAACCTGTACTGGAGGACCGGCTTCCCGACGGCCGGCGACGGCATGCGGGCGTGGATGGCGAGCCCGGAGCACCGCAAGAACATCCTCGACCCGAGCTGGAAGCAGATCGGCATCGCCACGGTCGTCTCGTCGGACGCGCCCGGCACCTTCGACGGCCAGGGCGTCACGGTCATCACGACCGACTTCGGCAACCGGCACTGAACCGTTTAAATACGGCGCCGAGCAGTGCGCTTTCGTCCACCGTCCCCGCTGACCTTCCGCGCGGCCTCGCGGCCTTCGCGTCTTGCCCTCGGGAGCGGCTTCGCCCTACTCACGCCCTGCTCGGTGCAGGCGGCACACTAGCCACACGGGACAGTGCCGCCAAGGCCGACGGCGCGCAAAAAGGTCGCTACGAGCGAGAAACTCAGGGACCGCTTCCCGGCGGCGGAGGCGGCGCGCCCCCACCGCCGCCGATCCCGAGCCCCGTCGCCGAGGTGATCGGCGTCCCGCGGAAACAGGCGACGAGGTACGGGAAGTCGAGCGTCGCGTCGTAGTGGTACATCCGAACCCGCCTGCCGTCCCAGTCGACGGCGCTCGTACGGCCGTGGCAGACGTCGAGGTCGGCGCTCGAGAGCAGTTGCCCCTTCGCGTCGTGCTCGACGTAGATCCCGAACCCGTCGAGCGCCCAGCCGACGAGGCTCGTCTTCCTCGAGAGCGCCGAGTCCTGCCAGCAGGGCGAAAGGCCGTGGAAGTGGTACTGGCCCGTGATCTGCGGGTGCCCGCCGCACGCATCCTGCACCTCGTGGGCGCCGGCGTCGCGCCCGAGGGCGTCGAACGAGCTGTAGAGCGGGACGCCGAGGGTGGAGACGCCGACGGTGCCGCCGACGCAGGCCGGTGAGGCCGCGAGCCGGGGGTTGGCGGGCAGCGACACCTTCAGCGTGTACGCCTTGATCGAGTTCGGGTTGCGGTCGTACGCGAAGGCCGGGTCGGACGAGGCGATCGGGAAGACACCGGTCGGCGAGGCGGGCAGGCCGTTGCCGGAGAGCACCCGCTGCGACCCGGCCACCCGCTCGCTGAACCGGCTCGGCCACTTCACCGACCCCTGCACGCTCGGCTTCGCCGTCTCGTCCCACGTCGTGCCGTGGATCCACGGGCCGTTGACTTGCGCACCGGCGCCGTTGAAGGCCGTCTGGCACGAGTCGACGTACCCCGCCTTCGTCCCGCTCGTGTAGCGGCCGTCGCCGAGCGGCAGCTTCGCCGGGTTGACGGCGGCGAGAGCGGCGCCCGCCGCGAGAGGAACCACGAGGAGTACGCTGAATGTCTTCCGCGGCACGTGAAACGAGTGTTCGTGCCGCAAACCCGCTGTTCCTTCGGATCGGCCTTCTGCGGATCAGGAAGTTCCTGCAGATTAGCCGTCCGTAGATCCGGGTAAGTCTTACGTTGCTCTAAGCTCCCGGGCGCAGACTCCCCGGGGCCCACCCGGGATGACGAGGGAGACGCCATGCTGAGGATCTGTGACCACCCAGACTGCGCCACGCTGACACTCGGAACGTTCTGCATCACCCACGAGCCACGGGTCGAGGGCGAGGTGTTCCCTCGAGGCCGGCCGTTTCCGCGCCGCAAGCCTTCGCGGCCGCTGATGCTGGTGACCGGGAACCCGGCCGACGTCGTGAAGCTCACGCCGGCCCGAGCCGTATCCTTCGGAGGTGGGACCGCGGCATAGCCTGGCGGCGGCGGGCGCGCTTGCCGTCCTGATGCTGCCCGCGGCGGCCGCACGCGCGGCCGGGCCCATCCTGCAGAACGCGCCGAGCGTCATCGGCACCGCGGCCGCGGGCAAGCTCCTCACCGGCCTCTCGGGCAGCTGGGGCGGCACCGGCACGATCACGTACCTGTTCCAGTGGTACCGCTGCAATGCCGCGGGCGGGAGCTGCACGGTGATCCACGCGGCCACCTCGCCCACCTACGCACTCGACGCGCGCGACGTCGGCAAGACGCTCGGCCTCGCGGTCCGCGCCACCGACTCCAACGGCACCTCCTCGGCCTACTCGAGCCTCGTCGGCCCGATCGCCCCGAAGCGCCCGCTGCTCGAGTCCACCGCGCAGCCCGTGGTCACCGGACCGCCGATCGAGGGGAAGACGGTTCAGGTCACGACGGGCACCTGGAGCCCGACCCCGGCGCAGCTCGCCTACCGCTGGGAACGCTGCAACGTGCACGGCCGCGCCTGCGCGGCGATTCCCGGCGCCACCGCGGCCTCCTACACCATCACGGCCGCCGACGTCGGCCACGCGCTCCTCGCGATCGTGCAGGGGACGAACGGCTCGACGATCCAGAACGCGTTCAGCACCACCACGCCCCCCGTCGTCGACGGCACCCTTCGCGGCCCGCGCTCGACGCTCGCCCCCACCCTCTCCGGCCCGGCCGTGGTCGGTCAGCAGCTCACGGCCACGCCCGGCATCTGGAAGGGCGTCGGCCCGATCGTCTTCGCCTACCACTGGTACAGCTGCGACGGGAGCGGCGGCCACTGCACGCTCATCCGCACCTCCGACGGCACCGCGTACACGTCCGCGGCCGGTGACGTCGGCAGGACGATCGGGCTCACGCTCCGGGTCAGCGACTCCACCGGCGCCATCTCGGCCTACACCGCGCTCGTCGGCCCGGTCGCGCCGGCCGACGCGGCGCTCACGCCGACCACCGCGCCGACGATCTCCGGCACCGCGCGCGTCGGCGGCACGCTCACCGCCGACCCCGGCGTCTGGACGCCGTCGCCGGCGGCTTTTACGTACTCGTGGCTCCGCTGCAACCCGAACGGCCGCCTGTGCGCCCCGATCCCGGCGGCGACACGGGCCTCGTACCGGCCGACGCCCGACGACCGCGGCCACGCGCTGGTCGCGAGCGTCCTCGCGCGCGTGGGCTCGGCGACGCAGGCGGCGCTCTCCGCCGCCACCTCGCCCGTCACCTGATGCATTGAGGGGCACCGGCTCCCCCCGGCCGGTCGCAGCGCCGCTCGCGCTGACGGCGCTCTGCGGCGTGCTCTTCCTGACGTTCCTGGACAACACGGTCGTCTCCGTTGCGATCGCGGACATGCAGAAGTCGCTTCGCACCGGAGTCGCGAGCCTGCAATGGGTCGTCGACGCCTACATGCTCGCCTTCGCCGGGCTGATGCTCATCGGCGGCACGCTCGGCGACCTGCTCGGACGGAAGAAGGTGATGCTCTCCGGCGTCGTGCTCTTCTGCGGCGGCTCGCTCCTGAGCGCGCTCGCCGGTGACGCGAACACGCTCGTCGCCGGCCGCGTCGTGATGGGCATCGGCGCCGCGGCGTGCGAGCCGGGGACGCTGTCGCTGATCCGCCAGATCTACCGCGACGACCGTGCCCGCGCCCGTGCGCTCGGCGTCTGGACGTCCGTCTCGGGCATCTCGCTCGCCGCCGGGCCGGTCGTCGGCGGCATCCTCGTGGCGCTCGCGGGCTGGCGGGGCATCTTCTGGTTCAACCTCGCCTTCGGCGCCGTCGCCCTCGCGGCGGCGGCCTGGACGCTGCCGGAGAGCGCCGATCCAGCGGGCCGGTCGCTCGACGTGCCGGGGCTCGTCACGGGCGTCGCCGCCATCGCGACGGTGACGTTCGCGATCATCGAGGGCGAGAACGTCGGCTTCGGCACGCCGTGGATCGACGGCCTCTTCGCGGTCGGCGTCCTGGCCGCCGTGCTGTTCGTGCTGATCGAGCGGCGCGCCGGCGACCCGGTCGTCAGGCTCGAGTACTTCAAGCTCCCCGCGTACTCGAGCGCGAACGCCGTCGCCTTCGCCACCTCCTTCGGCCTCTTCGCCGTCTTCTTCTTCACTGCCCTGTACCTCCAGGTCGTGGCGAAGTTCTCGGGGAGCCAGCTCGCACTGCAGTTCGTGCCGATGGCGGTCGCGATGGTCGTCGCCGGGCAGGTCGCGGGTCGCTGGACGGCCGCGCGCGGCCCCCGGGGGCCGATGGCCGCCGGCTGCCTCCTCTCGGCAGGCGGCATCTTCGCCGTCGACGCGATCCTCGACCCGTCGGTCTCGATCGGGACCCTCTCGCCGGCGCTCGCGGTCGTCGGCTTCGGCCTCGGCCTCGCGCTCGTGGCGGTCACGTCGGCCGTGCTCTCGATCGTCCCCCAGGAGCGGTCGGGCATGGCCGCTTCGACGGTGAACACGAGCCGCCAGCTCGGCGGTGTGCTCGCGGTCGCGATCCTCGGCGCCGTCATCAACGGCCGGCTCGTGAGCGAGCTGACCCGCAAGCTCGCGGCGCTCGGCGCCCCCCACGACCTGCAGCAGCTCGTCCTCAACGCGGTGACGCACGGAGGCCTGCCGGCGAACAAGGAGCTCGCGGTGCTCGCGAACCCGGTCGTCGCGGCGGAGGCGCTCCTGCACCCCGGCATCCTCGGCAAGATCCTCGACGCGTCGACGACGGCGTTCGGGCACGCGCTCCACCAGGGCCTCGTCGTCGCCGCCGCGATCCTGCTCGCGGGCGCCGCGGTGTCGCTCTTCGCAACGCGCGCGGACTAGAGGGCAGCGGCCATGCGCCGCACGGCCTCCTCGAGCAGTGCCCGGGAGGTGGCGATGTTCAGCCGCGCGAAGCCGCGGCCCGGCTCGCCGAAGCCGGGGCCCGGGCTGAGTGCGACGCGGCCGCGCTCGAGGAATGCTTCGGCCGGGTCGTCCCCGAGGCCGAGCTCGCGGCAGTCGAGCCAGGCCAGGTAACCGGCCTGCGGCGGCACGTGCCGCACCTGCGGCAGGTGCTCGGCGAGGAGCCCGGCGAGCAGCTCGCGGTTCCGGTCGAGGTGCCGGACGAGGGCGTCGAGCCACTCCTCACCGTGGTCGTACGCGGCGAGGGAGGCGAGGACGCCGAAGTGGCCGGCATGGACGGCGAGGTGCGTCGGCAACCGCTCCGTCAGCCGCTCGTGCAGCTCGGGCGAACCCGCGACGAAGAGCGCGCACTTGAGCCCGGCGAGGTTCCACGCCTTCGACGACGAGCTGAGCGCGACACCGTGCTCGGCGGCCTCCGGGCCGAGCGAGAGGTAGGGAACGTGCGTCGTCCCGGGCAGGGTCATCGGCGCGTGCACCTCGTCGGAGAGCACCGTCACGGAGTACTGCGCCGCGAGCCTTGCCACCGCCTCGAGCTCCTCGCGCTCGTGTGTGCGGCCGGTCGGGTTGTGCGGGTGGCAGAGAAGGTAGGCGCGCGCGCCCGCGGCGAACGCGCGCTCGAGCCCGTCCAGGTCGAGCCGGCCGCCCTCGTCGACCCGCACGAGGGGCACCTCGACGACCTCGCGCCCGAGCTCGCGCGTGACGATGAAGAACGGCGCGTAGACGGGCGGGTTGACGACCACGCCGTCCCCCGGCTCCGTCACGGCGCGCAGCAGCTCCGCCACCCCCGTCATCACGTCGGTGACGACCCGGACCCGCTCCGGCTCCACCGTCCAGCCGAAGCGCCGCCCGGCGAAGCCGGCGAACGCCGCCGGAAGGCGCGCCGCGTCCGCGTAGCCCGTGTCGTCGCGCGCGACGGCGGCGAGCAGCGTCTCCCGGACCGGCAGCGCGAGCGCGAAGTCCATCTCCGCCACCCAGGCCGGCAGGACGTCGGCCGGGTACTTCGTCCACTTGGCGCTCCTCCGGAGGCGCAGCAGCTCGATCGAGACGTCGTCGAACGGGTCGTCGGGCACGGAGGCGCTAGCTGCGAGCCGTGATGGTGATGCCGCCGCGGGCCTTCTGCTCGAGCGTGATCCGCACCCGCTCGGGAGCGAGCTCGAGCGCCGCCGCTACCTCGTCCCTGATCCGCACCGCGAGCGCCTCGCAGAAGGCGCCCTCGTTGCGGAAGGTGTTGAGGTACAGCTTCAGCGACTTCGACTCGAGGCAGAGCGCATCCGGCTGGTAGCCGATCGTCAGCCGGTAGAGGTCGGGCTGGCCCGTGATCGGGCAGACGGCGGTGAGCTCGTCGCTCTGGAGCTCGACCTCGGCCACGCCCGGGTTCGCGAACGTCTCGAGCCCGGCATAGGCACTCGATCCGGGGGAACCGAGGGCCACGAAGTCGGTCGGACGCGGTGCCGTCGCCACGACCGAATCGTAGAGACAGGGGCCACCATGCGGCGCCGGCCGACGGCCGGAAAGCCGTTGCTACCTTTGGTGAGCGATGTCCTACTCGCTCCCCGCGACCGCGATCTGCCCCGGCTGCGGCACGATGGTGACGCTGCCGCCGGAGCCGCTCTACCCGGACTCGCCGCCCGCGATCTGCGCCACGTGCGACACGGAGGTGCCCGACTACCGCCGTGAGTCGTACGAGCCGCCGCTGGAGTTCCCGGCCGCGTCTTCCTTCCAGGCGCTGCCGGTCCCGCCGCTCGAGAACCGCCGCATGTCGCGCGGCGGCCTCTTCCGCTCCCTCGGCGGTCTGATCGCAGACCGTGCCGAGGATGCAGTCGAGGCCGCCAGGGACCGCTTCAACGGCCTAGAGCCCTAGTAGCCGTAGTCGGAGCCCATGCCCGTCGAGGAGCTCGACGAGGACGGCGAGGTCGAGCTCGCCGCCGTCGACGACGCCGTGGAGCTGCCCGCCGCCGTGGGCACCAGCTTCACGAGGCTTCCGGTCGGCGCCACCGCGTACCACTCCTTCTCGAGGCCCTGCCCGTTGGCCTGGCCCGCGTGCGTGTCGCCGGAGAAGCGGTAGAGCGCGTAGCCGTTGTAGGTGACCTGCACCGTCCCGTCCGGCCGCTTCACGGTGCCGAGCTTGGCAGCGTTGACGCCGGGGCCCGCGACGGGCCTGGCGGAGGCGCGGACGACGACGGGCGGCCACAGGGTGGCGCACTTACCCGTGCACCTGACGACCGTGCCGTGGTCGTCGGCGTAGTGGTAGAGCGTGAGGCCGGTCGAACCGACGACGATCGTCCCGAGCGACGCGTTGTTCGCCGTGCGGATCGTCGGCGCGGTCGAGGCGGCGGCGCCGAGCGCCGCCGCGGCCGAGACCGCGATCGTCGCCACGACCGCCAGCATCCGGCTCGTTCTCCGTCCCTGCATCTCTCTCCCCTTCCCGAGGTCGAGGCTTCCTTGACGGAGGGGAGTACGCGGTGCGGCCGCCGCCGGATTGCGATCTATCCGAGCAGCCCCTCCAGCGCCGAGTCGTCGACCGGCTCACCGGCCGCGATCAGCTCCGTCGCCGCGTCGACCTTGCCCCAGACGTCGACGAGCAGGAACCCGCGCGGGCGGCCCGCGCCGTCGACGTACGCGACGACGCCCCTGCGGTTCGGCTCCGCCCAGCGCGTGACCGTCGCGAGCCGCGAGTCGACCTCGCCCACCGCCTCGTAGCCGAGCTCGAAGAGATCGGAGTAGAAGAACGGCAGGTGCCTGTAGGGCTCGCCGGCGCCGGCCATGTTCGCGCCGACCGCGCGGCCGTGGCTGTTCGCCTGGTCCTCGTGCTCGACGCGCAGGTCCGTCCCGAGCACCGCTGCCGGGAACCGGGCGACGTCACCGGCCGCGTACACGTCGTCGCGCCCGCCGGCACGGCCGTACTCGTCGACGACGATGCCGTCGCTGACCGCCAGCCCCGCCTGCTCCGCGAGCTCGGTGTCGGGCACGATCCCGAGCCCCGCGACCACCGCATCCGCGTCGACGACGCGGCCGCTCTGAAGGTGCACGTGGGAGTGTGCGCCGTGACGCTCGACGCGCGACACGAGCTCGCCGGTCAGCACCTCGACACCATGGGAGCGGTAGAGCTCGTTGACGGACTCGGACACCTCGGCGGGAAAGACGCGGGCGGCGATCCCGTCCTCCGGGAAGACCATCGTCACGTCGGCTCCCACCGTCTTCAGGCCCGCGGCGACCTCCGAGCCGATGAAGCCGCCGCCGAGGACGACGAAGCTCGCACCGCCGTCGGCGAGCGAACGCAGCCGGCGGTAGTCGGGCAGATGCCTGAAGTAGACGATGCCGCTCTCCCCGCCGTCGCCCGGCAGCTGCCGCGGCCGCCCCCCGGTCGCGAGCAGCAGCTTCTCGTAGCCGTAGGTCTCCCCCCGGTCGTCCGTCACCCTGCGCCCGCCGAGGTCGAGCGAGACGACGCGCCGCCCCAGGTGCAGGTCGGCGCCGAGGTCGGCGGTGCCGCGCCAGATCGACGACTCGTCCTTGCCCTGCCACAGGGCCTTCGAGAGCGGCGGGCGGCTGTACGGCGGGTCGGGCTCGTCGCCCACGAGACCGATCGACCCGGCGGAGTCGCGGTCGCGGATCCCGCGTACGGCGGCGTCGCCGGTCATGCCGCCGCCGACGATCAGGTACCGGTAGTCAGCCATCCTCAACCTCGCTTTCGCTCATCGCAACGTCAACGGGCTACAGCTTCGCAGCAACGCTGCCGAAAACGTCAGTGAGCGATGGGATCGAACGGCGGAGAGCGGCTTGCGCCCGCGCTCGCTCTCGGGGCGGCGGCTGCCGTGGCTCCGGCTGCGACCGAATGGGCGTTCGGGACGACGCAGATCGTCGTCGCGCCGAGCGTGCACTTCTACGCGGTCGGCATGACCGCGCTCGGGACGGCCGTCGCCTCCCTCGTGCTCACCGCGATCGGCGCCCGCTTCCGCGACACCCGCACCGTGCTGATCGGCACGGCCTTCGCCGTGATGGCGGCGCTGCTCGCCCTCCACGGGATCTCGACGCCCGGCTTCCTCTTCCCGCAGAACGGCTACGGCGAGGTGATGCTGACGGGCGGCGTGACGCTTCCCGCCGGCGCGGCGATCCTCGCGCTCTCGGCCTTCCGGTTCCGCTTCGTGCAGCGCGTCGGGCCGCTCCTCGTCCTGCAGGGCGCGCTCATCGTGGTCATCCTCGGTCTCGGCGCGCTCGGGCTCGTCGATCCCGGCGTCGTGCCGAAGGCTCCCGCCGCAGGAAGCGTCCTTGCCCTCTCGGTGCTCGCGGGTGGCCTCGCGCTCTTCGTGCTCCTCGTCTGGCGCGCCCTGCGCACGTACCTCCTCACGCGCCGGACGGCCGACCTGATCGTCGCGATCGGCCTCGCATGGATGGGGACGGCACTCGTCGCGGCCCTGACGATGACGTACTCCGACCTCGGGTGGTGGCTCGGGCACATGTTCGAGCTGGACGGGATCCTGATCGTCGCCGTCCCGGTCGCGATCGACCTCGCGCAGACCGCGCAGGCGCGGCCGCTGGCAGGCGACCTGAGCGCAGCCGAGCTCGTCCGGGCCGAGGAGGTCTTCCTCGGCTCGCACGTGCGCGCGATCACGCTCCGCCTCGCGCAGAAGGACGAGTACACGGAGCAGCACACCCGCCGGGTGGCGCTGCGCGCCGTCCAGGTCGGCGCGCGGATGGGCCTGTCGCGCGGGCGCCTGCGGACCCTCGCGATCGGCGGCCTCGTCCACGACATCGGCAAGCTCTCGGTTCCCGACGCCATCCTCAAGAAGCCCGGGCCGCTCGACGACGCCGAGTACCGCGTCATCCAGCGGCACTCCGAGTGGGGTGCGAAGCTCCTCGACGAGCTCGGCGGCTTCTCGGACGCAGTCCGCCGCCTCGTCCGCGACCACCACGAGCGGTTGGACGGAAGCGGCTACCCGGACGCCCTGGGCGGCGAGGAGATCGGGCTCGACACGCGGATCCTCTCCGTGTGCGACGTCTACGACGCGCTGCTCTCGCCGCGCGTCTACCGCGGCGCGTGGACGCACGGACAGGCGATGGCGCTGCTCCGGTCGGAGGCCGGCACGGCGCTCGATCCCCGCTGCGTCGAGACCCTCGGCGAGGTGCTGGCGCTGGAGACGGCCGCCGGCGAGCCCCGGATCGAACGCGCCCCCGCAGGGGCGCCCGTCCCCGCGGCGGCCTGGTGATGGCGACCACGCCCGTCTCGCACCTGCGGGCCGTGCCCGCGCTCCAGAACGGCGGGCTGCACTCGCCCGAGGAGGTCTTCCGCCTGCTCACCGCTCGGACGCCGGTCGGCGTCTTCGTCGCGGCGAGCAACGGCGGCTACGAGTACGTGAACGAGCGCTGGTTGCACCTGGCGGGGCTGACGCCCGATGCGGCGCTCGGGTCGGGCTGGGCCTCGGCAGTGCACCCGGAGGACGCCGAGCGGACGCTGGCCGCGTGGGCCGCGGCAGTCGAGAGCGCGAGCGACTGGGTGCACGAGCACCGCTTCGTACGTGCCGACGGCTCGGTGACGTGGGTCGAGAGCCACGCGCACACCCTCCACGACGAGTCGGGGGCGCTGATCGGGTGGGTGGGCGCGTCAATCGACGTGAGCGCCCATCGCCGCGCGGTGGGTCCCGTCGCGAACGACTCCTCGGAGCTCTTCCGCATCGCCTTCGACAACGCTCCGATCGGCATGGCGCTGATCGAGCCCGACGGCTCCTGGATCCAGGTCAACGCCTCGTTCTGCCGGCTTCTCGGCTACTCCGAGGAAGCGCTGATGTCGCTGACGCTCACCGACCTGACGGTTCCGGGCGACGGCGCCGTGCTGATCGACCCCGACGAGGAGGCCGTGCGGCACGAGACCCGTTACCTGCGGGCCGACGGGACGCCGCTCTGGGTCGCGGCCAGTACGACCCTCGTGCGGGGCCCGGACGAGCAGCCGATGTACTACGTCCTGCAGGTCGAGGACATCGGCGACCGGAAGCAGACCGAGCGCGAGCTCCGGCGACTGGCCGACCACGACGCGCTCACCGGCCTCCTGAACCGCCGCGGCTTCATGGAGGGCCTCAGGCGGGAGCTTCGCCGCATGGAGCGGAAGGGCGAGTACGGCGCCCTCCTGCTGCTCGACCTCGACAACTTCAAGACCGTCAACGACACGGCCGGTCACCTCGCGGGCGACCAGGTGCTGCGCACGACGGCGGAGGTCCTTCGCCGCCGCCTCCGCGCGACCGACGTGATCGGCCGCCTCGGCGGCGACGAGTTCGCGGCGCTCGTGCTCAACGTGACGCCCCGGCAGGCGAGCGAGATCGCGGCGGAGACGACCGAGACGATCCGCTCGATGACGGTTACCGCGGGTGACGTCACGATCGAGGTGGCCGCAAGCATCGGCGTGGTGGCGATCGAGGAGCTTCGTGGCGAGAACGAGGAGGAGCTGCTCGCCGCCGCCGACCGTGCGATGTACCGCGTGAAGAGCCTCCGTCGCGACGGTTGACCGGGCTTTCCTGGGACCCGCAACCGCTCGTCGTCGCCGCTGCGGCAGCCGGGTCTCTGCTCTTCGCACGCGGCTTCGTGCGGCTTCGCCGCCGGGGACGGCGCGACCTCGCCGGGACGGGCCGCGCGCTGCTCTTCGCCGCGGGGCTCGCACTCGTCGTGCTGCCGCTGATCTCGCCGCTCGACGACGCCGGCGACCGGTACCTCCTTTCGGCGCACATGCTCGAGCACGTCCTCGTCGGCGACGCCGGCCCGGCGCTGCTCGTGCTGGCGCTCCGCGGCCCGCTCCTCGCCTTCACGGTTCCGGCCTCTCTGATCCGCGCTGCGACGCGGCGGCCGTGGCTTCGCGCCATCCTGCGTCTCGTCCGCCGGCCGGCAGTCGCCGCCGCGATCTGGGGCGCGGCGGTCGGGGCGTGGCACGTCCCGGCCGCGTACGACGCAGCGCTCACACGACCGTGGCTCCATGCACTCGAGCACGCGAGCTACTTCGGCGCCGGGCTCCTCGTCTGGGTCGTCCTGATCGACCCCGCGCGCACAGGCCGCGTGTCGATGGGCGTCCGCGCGGCGCTCGCGGGAACCGTCTTCATGCTCGGCCAGCTCCTCTGCGGCGTCCTCTTCCTGAGCCCTTCGCCGCTCTATCCGGCCTACGCCGGCGGGGGGCCGCGCCTCTTCGGCCTCGCGCCGCTTCCCGACCAGCAGTACGCGGGGCTGACGATGATGGGCGAGCAGCTGCTCACGCTCGGGACGTTCGTGGCGCTGCTCGGGCTCTCCGCCCTGCGCGCCTTCACCCCGCCGCGAGCGGGAAGCCCTGCGTCATGAGCGACGTGCCGTCGGCGAGGAGGCAGAGGGCCTCATAGCCGCGGAGCGGGAGCGACGCGGCCCACGCGGGGCCGTTCTCTCCCATCGCGAAGGCGGCCGTCGCGTACGCGTCGGCGGTGCCGAGGTCGGGGCCGGCGACGGTGACCGAGAGGACGCCGGCCGGAGGCCTGCCGGTGTGCGGGTCGACGATGTGCTGACCGCGGACGTACGTCCCGGAGGTCGCGAGCGCGAGGTCGTGCGCCTCCACGACCGCCGCGATCCGGTCGGCGAGCTCGGGATGCTGGATGCCCGTGCGCCAGCCGTCCTCCGGCAGCGCCGAGCCGCGCATGCGGATGTCGCCGCCGGCGTTGATCGAGTAGTTCGCGAGGCCGTGCCGCTCGAGGAGCTCGCCGCCGCGGTCGACCGACCAGCCTTTCACGAGCCCCGACGGGTCGACGGAGAGCAGCGACTCGTAGCGCGCGTCGAAGTAGCCGCCGGTCTCCTCGCGCAGCTCGTCGCAGCGCTGCAGCACCCGGCGGAGGTCGCCCGAGCACTCGCGCACCGCGATCTCGCCGCGGTTGAGGCGGCTGATCTCGCTCGTCGCCTTGTAGGTGCTGAAGCGCTCGTCGACCTCGCGGAACCAGTCGAAGAGCTCGTCGAGCACCGCCTCGCCGCACTCGTCACGTACGTCGACCACGATCGGCATCCCCATGATCTGCTCCACGCGGCGGATACCCGGGACGGTGCTCACAGTCGGTGTCTGACACCGTCGCGGTGACGGGTTCTCTCGTTGCGCGATCGCCCGGTGTCAGACACCACGAACAGAGGCACGGCAGCGCTCACGAAGCGAAGCTACAACGCGAATCGTTCGACGTGCAGATGCCCGCGCGTCACGTTCGCGTGGCGCAGGTTCGGGACGATGTTGTCGATCATCCCGGTGGGGCCGCAGATGAAGACGTCGCGCTCGGCGATGTCGGGCACGAGCTCCTTCAGGTGCCTCGGCGAGAGCAGGTCGCGCCCCTCGTCGGTCTGGTGGTCGCCGACGACGTAGCCGACCTTCGCGCCGCGGCTCTCGGCGAGGCGGTCGAGCTCGTCCGAGAAGACGAGGTCGTCGGGCGACACGACGCGGTAGAGCGCGACGAGGTCGCCGCCCATCTCCTCGAGCAGCGCGCGGACCGGCGTGATCCCGATCCCGCCCGCGATCAGCAGCGTCTTGTCACGCGTGCGGCTCTCGTCGGTGAAGACGCCGAACGGCCCTTCCGCGAACACGCGTGTGCCGACCGGGATCCGGCCGAACCTCGCAGTGTGGTCGCCGAGGTTCTTGACGGTGATCCGGAACGAGTCGCCGCGCGGCGCCGCCGAGAGCGAGAAGGGGTGCTGCGTGTACCAGAACCCCTTCGTGAAGAAGCGCCAGAAGTAGAACTGCCCCGCCTTGGTGCCGAGGCGGTCGAGCTTGCGGCCCGTGATGCGCAGCGAGACCACGCCCGGCCCCTCGTGGATCACCTCCGAGACGCGCAGCCCGTAGCGGAAGGTGTTCACGATCGGCCGGAAGAGGCGGTACCAGAGGACGAGCGCGAGCGCGAGCGCGTAGAGGCTCCGCCAGTAGTCGGCGGCGACGTGGTCGATGATCAGCTCGTTGCCGTCCGGGATCATGTGGAACCACGCGAGAGCGATGCCGGCGTAGGCAGTGAAGTGCACCGCGTACCACCACTCGTACGAGAGCTTGCGGCGCACGACCACGAGCGAGGTCACGAGCACCATGACGAGCAGGAAGGTGCCGACCGTGGCGGTGATGATCCCCGGGTACGGCGAGGTGGTCGTGCTGGTGATGCTCAGCGAGAGGCTCCCGCCGGAGGACGAGCCCAGGGAGCCGGAGCCGATGGTCGGCGGCGCGCTCGTCTGCGGGAGCGTCAGCCAGTTCCAGTACTCGGTCAGCCAGCCGTGCCCGTCCTGCCGCGAGTAGCCCCAGACGGAGAAGAAGACGTGCGCGAGGGCGAGGTAGATCACGGCGTGCCCGTTCCAGCGGTGCCAGACCGTCAACCGGTCGAAGCCGACCCACCGCTCGAGGAACGGCAGCCGCGCGAGGACCAGCACCTCGATCAGCGCGAGGTACCCGGCGAGGAAGGCCGTGAGCCGCCCCATCCCGAGCAGGAAGTTCGTGAGCGAGCCCCAGTGGTAGCCGACGCCGTCCCCGCCGCCCTGGCCGACGATCCAGAGCAGCCCGGCGAGGTTCCCGAGCGCGAAGATCGCGAGCGCGCCGAGGATCAGGTGCCGCTTCAGGTTGAGGCGGCGGCGGGCGGTCGCGCGATCGACAAGCAGGCCCGGCGCGGTGACTTCTGAGCTCGCTTCGCTCATAGAGGCAGGGTCGCCGTGGTGCCGGCGGCGGCCGGAAGACAGGGAAGCATAGATTCGAGGGTGACCGTCAAGGATTAGCGGCAGCTGAGAAGCTGCTGGGATGCACGTAGGCGAGCCCCCGCGTCCGGAGCAGCAGTACGGGCCGCTGCGGCGGGACGTCCGCCTGCTCGGGTCGCTGCTCGGCCGCGTCCTCGTCGAGCAGGAGGGCGAGGCGTTCCTGGCGGCGGAGGAGCGGATCCGCTCGAGCGCCCGCCGCTCGCGCGAGATCGGCGACCCCTCGCTCGTGCGCGACGAGGTGCGTTCGCTCTCACCCGAGGAGCAGGGAAGGATGCTGCGCGCGTTCGCGCTCTACTTCCAGCTCGCGAACACCGCCGAGCAGCACCACCGCATCCGGCGCCGCCGTGAGGTCGTTGCCGGGGTCGCGACGCCGCGGGAGTCGCTCGCCGAGGCCTTCGAGCGGCTGGCGGCGGTGCCGGAGGACGAGCTCGTGCGCCGCCTCGGAGACGTCTCGCTGGAGCTCGTGTTGACCGCGCACCCGACGGAGTCGACACGGCGGACGCTCCTCCGGGCCCACGTGCGGATCGCGGCGCTCCTCGAGCGGCACGACGACCCGGCGTTGACAGCGGTCGAGCGCGCGGAGCTCGAGGAGGAGCTCGCGGAGGAGATCACGCTCCTCTGGCAGACCGACGAGGTACGCGCCGACCGGCCGCGCGTGGGCGACGAGATCCGGCACGGGCTCTGGTTCTTCGAGGAGAGCCTCTTCGACGCCGGCGAGCGGCTCCTGCGCGAGTACCGGCGGCTGGCGCCGTCGGCGGCGCCCCCGTTCTCGTTCGGGACGTGGATCGGCGGCGACATGGACGGGAACCCCGAGGTGAACGGCGCCACCGTGACCGCCGCCGTCGACCGCGCCCGCGCCGCCGTGCTCGCGCGCTACCGGTCGGACGTGCGGGAGCTCCTGATCGCGCTGGCGTCGAGCCGCTCGCTCGTCGGCGTCTCGGACGAGCTCGAGGAGTCGATCGCGCGGGACGAGCGGGAGTGCGTCGGCTACCGCGACGACACGGCAGTGATGATGACGACGGAGCGCTACCGGCGAAAGCTGTCGTACATGTGGTGGCGGCTCGCGAACGACGGCTACGCGGCCCCCGAGGAGCTGCTGGCCGACCTCGGCGTGATCCGCAGGAGCCTCGAGGCGCACCGCGGGGGGCGGATCGCCCGGGCCGCGCTCGCCCAGCTCGAGCGGCGGGTGGAGCTCTTCGGCTTCCACGTCGCGAAGCTCGACGTGCGGCTTCACGCGAGCGAGGCGCGAGAGCCGACGGAGCGGACGCGCGGCGTCTTCGCCGCGGTGGCCGCGGTTCGCGGCCGGCATGGCCCGAACGCGCTCGACACGGTGATCGTGTCCGCCACCTCGAGCGCCGCCGACATCATCGCCGCCCTCGACCTGACGCCCGAGCCGGTGGCGGTCGTGCCGCTCTTCGAGACGATCGCCGACCTCGACGCGGCGGCCGTGACCGTCCGCGAGGTGCTTGCCGACGGGCGCTTCGGCGCGCGGGTCGCCGCGCGCGGCGGGCGGCTCGAGGTGATGGTCGGGTACTCGGACTCCGGCAAGGACGGCGGCTACCTGGCCGCCCAGTGGGCGACCTACCGCGCACAGGAGGCGCTCGCCGCCGTCGCCGGCGAGCACGGGCTCGAGCTGACCATCTTCCACGGCCGAGGCGGCAGCACGGGCCGCGGCGGCGGCCCCACCCACGCCGCCATCCTCGGCCAGGCTCCCGGGCAGCCTCCCGGAAGGCTGAAGCTGACCGAGCAGGGCGAGACGATCTCGGCCAAGTACACGCTCACCGGGCTCGCCTACCGCAACCTCGAGGCAGCGCTGGCGGGCACCGTCCTCAGCGCCTTTCCGGAGCGAGTGGGCCGCGTTCCAGACACGGACGAGCGCGCGCTCCTCGGCCGGCTCGCGGGGCTCGCGGAGTCGGAGTACCGGCGGCTCGTCCGGGAGACCCCACGCTTCGTCGAGTTCTTCCGCGCCTTCACGCCCGTCGATGAGCTCTCGCTTCTCGCCCTCGGCTCGCGGCCGGCGCGGCGGCCGGACGGGCCGGGCTACCTGGAGTCGCTGCGCGCCATTCCGTGGGTGTTCGCGTGGACGCAGAACCGCACGCTGCTTCCCGCCTGGTACGGCTGCGGCGCCGCGTTCGCGGCTGCCGAGCTCGGCGAGCTGCGGCGCATGTACCGCGAGCTCCCGTTCTTCACCTCGCTCGTCGACAACCTCGAGATGACCCTCGCGAAGTCGAGCCTCGAGGTCGCCCGCGAGTACCTCCCCCTCGTCCCGCAGGCGCTCGACCCGGCCGGCTTCTTCGCTCGGATCTCCAGGGAGCACGAGCGCACGGTCTCGCGCGTGCTGGCGATCGTCGACGAGGAGCGGCTGCTCGAGCGCAGCCCGGTCGTCCGGCGGTCGATCGGCATCCGGAACCCCTATGTCGACCCGATGAACGCGATCCAGGTGGAGCTCCTGCACCGGTACCGCGCGGGCGACGAGAGCGCCGCGCTGCCGCTCGGACGCTCGATCGCCGGCATCGCCTCGGCGCTGCGCAATACCGGCTGATAGGACCCCCGTGGGACGCCGGTGGGACGGCGGCCCGTTATTTTCCGCAAGACGGCGGGAGACGGGTCCGCCGCTCGGGGGAGAATGGAGAAGTAGGGGTGGCAACGGAACGGGGTCCGAGGTTTGCGGTGCAGCAGGCTGCCGTGGCGGTCACGGCTGTCGTGTTCGCGTGCCTGGCGTGGAGCGCAACCGCCGGTGCGTCGCGTATCGCGGCGCCGAACGGCACGCTCGAGATCTGCAAGTCGGGCTCGTTCGGAGCCGCCGGCTCGAACTTCTCCTTCAGCGTGGCCAAGGGCGCGAACGGGACGCCGACCACGGTGCCGGTCGTGGGTGGCCTGTGCTCGAGGCCGCTGAGCCTGGCGGCGGGAACGTACACGGTCACCGAGGACCTCTCGAGCGGCGTCTGGACGATGTACAGCGGCTCGGTTCTCCCGGACACGAACTTCGTGACCGCGAACGTGAAGACGGGGATCGTCAAGGCGGCGGTCGTCTCGGGTCAGGACACGCAGGTCACGTTCACCAACCAGCAGCTCTCCGCGAGCCTGAAGATCTGCAAGTGGAGCGCGAGCACGTCCCTGCAGGGCACGCAGGTCTCGTTCCTGGTCGGGCAGAAGGCGCTGACCGCGAAGACGGGCACGTCTGGGGCGTCCCCGGGCTGCAGCGCACCGATGACGGTGCAGCCGGGCTCGAAGCTGACGGTGAGCGAGACGGTGCCGGCGGGCACGACCGTGAAGTCGGTCACGCCGTCGTCGAACGCGCACGCGACGAGCTCGGGCGGTGTCGCGACGATCACCGTCGGCGCGGGCGTCAACGTGCTCACCTACGAGAACGAGCCGCTGGGCCCGCCGCAGACCGGCTTCCTCGAGCTCTGCAAGGACGCGGGCGACGAGTTCATCTCCGCGACCACGCCGTTCAGCTTCACCCTGATCGACCACACCGGCTTCACCGCGACCGAGCAGGTCTTCGCAGGCCAGTGCACGGGGGCGATCAAGGTCGCGGCCGGCAACGTGATGGTCACCGAGGCACCGACGCCGAACGTCGTCGTCAGCGCGATCTCGACCTTCCCCGATCCCGCGGCGCTCGGAGTGACGAACCTTGCGAACGGCACCGCGGTCGTCGTCGTGCCGGTGAGCCAGTCCGTCTCGGGCGAGGTCGAGCTGCACTACACGAACAGCACGCAGACGGCGCCGCTGAAGGTCTGCAAGCTGCTCGTCCCGGGCAGCGAGTCGCTCGCCGGCCAGACGTTCACGTTCACCGTCAACGGCTCCGCCGGACAGGTCTTCAAGGTCTCGATCGTCGCCGCGGCCGGAACGACCGGCGCCTGCAAGATGGTCACGTACGCCGACGCCGTCAACTACAACGGCCGGCACCTCCCGAGCGACCAGGCCCAGTTCCCGATCTCGAGCACCGTCACCGCGACCGAGGACCTGAGCAGCTACCCCTATGTGAGCGGCGACGGCAACCCGCCCGGCACCGTCGACACCCAGCAGCAGACGATCGTCAGCGGCATCAACACCGTCACCTTCCACAACCAGGGGCTCGGGCTGCTCGAGATCTGCAAGTACATGCAGACCGCTCCCACGGACGACACGGGCTACAACGGCACCGTCTTCCACTTCTCGGTCGACGGCAGCGCCAAGACCTACGCCGTCGCCGCGAACGCCTGCAGCTTCCCGATCGCGGTGGCGCCGGGGCCGCACACCGTCAAGGAAGTGTCGATTCCGGACGGCTTCGACTTCGTCTCCTCGACCGCGCGCGGGCCGCTCGGCGACAACCGCGCCACGAGCGGGACGGCGAGCAACGGAGGCAACCCGATCACGGTCACCGTCCCGTACTTCACCGACTCGCAGAACGGCGGCATCACGGAGATCGCGTTCACGAACCGGGTCGAGCGGGCGAACTTCAAGATCTGCAAGCTGATCGCTGACGGCTCGCAGGCTGCTCTCGGCTCGGGCACGTTCACGTTCGACTACAGCGCGAGCACCGGTCTCTCCGGCTCGGTGGACGTCCCGGCCGGCACCTGCAGCGGCCTCCTCGGCGGCGGCATCCCGGTCGTCGACACGAACGGGAACTCGACCACGGTCACCGTCACCGAGGAGATCAAGGGCCCCTACAAGGTCACCGACATCTCCGTCGACAACGCGTCGAACGTGAACGCGGACACCGTCAACCACACAGTGACCTACCAGCCGAATGTCGGAACGTCCAACGTCATCTTCACGGACGCCTCCGCCAGGGCCGACCTCACGATCTCGAAGGACGACAACACCGACTCGGTGGTCGCGGGAATGTCGACGACCTACACGATCACGGTGACGAACAACGGGCCCGATCCCGCCTACAACCTCGACGTGCTCGACATGCTGCCGACGCCCGGCTGCTCGAGCCCGACGAGCCCGAAGGTGAAGAACGTGACCTTCGACTCCTCCGGGAAGCCGGTGAGCGTCGAGTGGACGTCACCGCAGCTCGCGGCGGGGAAGACCCTGACGCTGATGCTCACGTGCACGATTCCGTCGGGCGCGACCGGCGACACGTACGCGAACACCGCCACCGTCTCGTCCTCCGACTCCGTGAGCCAGACGGACGGGGACTCGGACACGCTGCTCCACCAGGCGGACATCGGAGTCGCCAAGACGGACGGGATCGACCCGTCGAGCTCGGCGGTCGCCGGCACCGCCGACACGTACACGATCACCGTCTCGAACAACGGGCCGAGCAGCATCACCGACTTCACGCTCACCGAGGTGCCTGACGGCAGCTTCAGCGAGGACAACAAGCCCTGGACGCTCTCGGGAAGTAGTCCCGGCCATATCGACTCGAGCACGAAGACCACACTCGAGTGGAAGGGCTCCGGCGCGAACGCCCTCGCCCCCGGCGGCACCGTCGTCTTCACGTACTCGGGCACGATCAAGAGCGGCGCGACGGGCACGCTCGACAACGAGGTCGACGTCGCACTTGCCGGCGGGGAGACCGAGCCTGCGGGCGCCACGCTTCCGGACAGTGCAACCGACTCCGAGGGAATCGCCGTGCAGGCCGATCTCGGCATCTCGAAGACGTCGATCCCGACCACGACCACCCCCGGAGACGGCACCACGATCACCTACACGATCACCGTCACGAACAACGGGCCGAGCAACGCCACGGCCTTCAACCTGACCGAGTCGCCGGACTCGGGCTTCACCGCGGACACGAAGCCGTGGACGCTCGATCCCAGCTCACCCGGCTCGATCAAGAACAGCACGCTGACGAAGACCAATCTCGACTGGACGGGCACCGGCGCGAACGCCCTCGTCCCTGGCGGAACCGTCGTCTTCACGTACACCGGCACCGTCAAGCCCGGCGCGACCGGAACGAACGCGAACGACGATCTCCACAACGTGGTCGACGTGGCGCTGACGGAAAGCGGCGCGACGGAGGGCGCCGACGCCGCGGCCGACGAAGCCTCCAACGACATCACGCTGACACCGGTCGCGGATCTGGGGATCACGAAGACCTCGACGACGAAAACGACCACGCCCGGAGACGGCACTTCGATCACCTACACGATCACCGTCACGAACAACGGGCCGAGCAACGCCACCGCCTTCGAGCTGACCGAAAAGCCCGACTCGGGCTTCAACCCCACCGGCAAGGGCTGGGCGCTCGCGAACGGCTCCCCCGGCTCGATCAAGAGCAGCACACTCACCTCGACCAACCTCGACTGGACGGGCACCCTCACGTCCGGCAACACCGTGACCTTCACCTACACGGGCACCGTCAAGCCCGGCGCGACCGGAACGAACGCGAACGACATCCTCCACAACGAGGTCGACGTCGCTCTCACGGAGCCTGGCGTGACAGAGGGCAGCGACACCGCCCTCGACGTCGCCACCTACGACATCACGCTGACGCCGGTTGCCGACCTGGGGATCACGAAGACCACGGCCACGACCTCGGCCACACCCGGGGACGGAACCTCGATCACCTACACGATCATCGTCACGAACAACGGGCCGAGCAACGCCACCGCCTTCGAGCTGACCGAAAAGCCCGACTCGGGCTTCAACCCCACCGGCAAGGGCTGG